>Ga0335069_10016261_pt1 | contig 10388 bp, 6 predicted proteins | sample Lox_Sample_11_FD_206714 | JGI IMG/M metagenome (GOLD analysis project Ga0335069, IMG submission 206714) | Soil microbial communities from Loxahatchee National Wildlife Refuge, Florida, United States - Lox_Sample_1.1 | ecosystem: Environmental > Terrestrial > Soil > Wetlands | place: USA: Florida...
CGTAACTATTGCCCTCAAATAGGACACCCGAGTGAACCGAGATTTGTGTTCCACAAGATTTTCCACAGATTTGCGGCCCAAAATCAGGCTATTCCGAAGCGTCCATGCCTCCTTCCAGTAGCGACTCGAACCGGGTCGAATTCTTGATGAAGGCCAGGTTGACTCTGCCCGTCGGACCGTTGCGCTGTTTCGCAATAATCAACTCGGCTTTGCCCTGGAGGTCTGGATCGTCCTGCTTGTAAACTTCCTCGCGGAAAATGAATGCCACGACGTCGGCGTCCTGCTCGATCGATCCCGACTCGCGCAGGTCGGCGAGCTGCGGCCGGTGATCGCCTCCACGGCTTTCCGGGGCACGGCTTAGCTGAGACAGAGAAATGACCGGTACGCTCAGTTCCTTGGCCAAGGCCTTAAGGCCTCGCGAAATCGCCGACACCTCCTGGGTCCGATTCTCATAACGCTTGCTTCCGCCGGACATGAGTTGCAGGTAGTCAACGATGATTAAATCAAGCTGCCCCTGTGATTGCATCAGGCGTCGCGCCTTGGCTCTCATCTCGCTGAGGGAGATGCCCGGTGTGTCGTCGATGAAGATCGGAGCGTGCGCCAGCTCCTCCATTGCGCGAACCACCTTGGTCATGTCATCGCGCCAGAGAGAACCGGTACGCATCTTGTGCGAATCGACCCGCGCCCGCGAACATAGCAAGCGAAGCAGCAGGGCCTCGCGCGACATTTCCAGGGAAAACATTCCCACGACTTTCTTGTCCTCAATCGCAGCATTTTCCGCAATGTTCATCGCAAACGCAGTTTTGCCCATGGAAGGACGGGCCGCAATGATGATCAGGTCAGACTTCTGAAAGCCGCTGGTCATCTCGTCGAGGTCGGTGTAGTGAGTCGCGAGGCCAGTAATGCGCTGACCGCGCTGCAGCAGGGCGTCAACCGATCCGAAGGATTCCTTGACGATATCCTGCACGCCCATGAAGCCGCGACCAATGCGCTTTTCCGAAAGCTGGAAGATGGCGGCTTCGGCGTCGTTGAGGACGTCTTCCGCGGGATCGCTTTGCTCCGCGGCGCGGGCGATGGCGGCGTTAGCGGCATGAATCAGTCCGCGCAGCAGCGCCTTGTCGCGGACAATTTTGATGTAATGCTCAATGCTCGGCCGGTCAGGAACGCCGTCGACCAGGCCGGAGATGTAGCCGACATCGCCGATAGGCTCGAGCTCTTTCGTGCGGTCGAGCTCTTCGACTAGCGTGATCATGTCGATCGGCCGCGCCGACTCGGCAAGATCGATCATGCGGCTGTAGATGCGGCGATGCGAATCGAGCGAAAAGTCTTCCGGCTTCAGGTGCTCGGCAGCCTGGTTGTAGGACAGGTTGTCGAGCAGGATCGCGCCCAGGATGGAGCGCTCGGCCTCAACATTCGCCGGAAGCGTGTGCGCGAGACTGTAGTCGGTGGTAGCCAAGATCAGTCGTTGTGAAGCATTCGTTCGGGACGCGAGGTCAGATAATAAGACCGACGACGCTGTGGAGAGCAAGTGGAGGCGCGGAAAAGCCGATAGAAACTAATTTTTTTCGGATAAAGACGTGCACGGCTTAAGCCTAGTGCGAATTCGCGGCTGATTGTCGACGCGGGACAAGAAAGACTACGATTGCGAAAAGGTGATGACTTCTTGCGCGTCCTCTTTCTGTTAGCTACTTGAGTAACCAGCCCACAAAGCGCCTCACCTCGGATATGAAGCAAGCGAAGAGAATTGTCCTCAGGAGCAATCGCTCGCAAGTGCAATAGAAGTTCTCCATCGATGCCTCGAGCTTTTCGAGTTTGGTTTTCCTCGGCACGCGGTTCCCGTGAACCCTTTAAAACACGAGTCATATCACCTCTTGCACTGTGAATGGGCGGCACTCCTCTGGAAAAACTCCCCCGAAATGGATTTTTCCTGGACGGCAGTTCTATTCCTCTGATTGTAGGCGAATACAAAGCGAAGAACAATTCCTTGGGTTATCCGTGTTGATCCGTGCAAATCCGTGGCAAAAGAGGAGACAAAAAAATACGGCTCGGCCAGCCACCGAGCCGTATTTGCTCATGAGATGCCTGAACTGCCTCTCACCGCGCGAGCGGCAAGTTGTACGTTTCGAGACCGCGCTCACAAGGAGCACACATCTCTCAACGCGCCTGCGTATCGCGCTCTTCAGGATTAGGGACCTGAAGCCCGCAATCGCGGCGATTGCTTAAGCCAGCGGCTTGTCCTTTGTGAGGAGGACCTGCGGAGGCCGCAACGCCCGGATACTTGTCACGCGCCATGACACGCTTCAAGCATCCTCCAGCGATTCACCCTCGAGAACCGCCGGCATCCGCCGACTCAGTGGCAATCTGTAGGCAGCGCTCAAAGACATCTCACGCATGCACTGGGGACGTACTTTGCTTGAAACAATTTGCATACGCAATAGAAAAATAATGCGCACTTGTGCAGAACCTGTGGACGATTCAAGTTCTTTGTGGAAAGTAAAGGAAAACAACAGGATCGCTGCGAATTCTGCGCAATCTGTCTCGCAACAGGACAGTTAGGCCAGGAAATGTGAGAAATAAAAAGGGCGCGATTGCTCGCGCCCAAATTCTGCATTCTTACTTCTAATTTCTGAATTAGTCTCTCACGCCATCCATGAACGCGCGTAGCTTCCGCGAGCGCGATGGATGACGCAGCTTGCGCAGGGCCTTGGCTTCGATCTGGCGGATGCGTTCGCCCCAACTATTCCCGCTCCACCTTCACATCCGTCCTGGAGAAATCCTGGCCTTTAAACAGCAGTGGTTCGGCCCTGCTCTTCGCCAAGGCGTAAGAAAAGCAGTCTCCGAAATTCAGTTTGGCGGCATGGCCGCTGGTTTTGCCGAAATCGCGATATGCCTGGCGCGCGATTCGTGCCTGAGATTCAGTCACCGGCTCGATCGCAATTTCTGCTTCCTCGATAAGTTCATCCAGGCGGCGACTGGCCACTGGATCTTTGCTGCCATCGATGACTGCTCCGGCTTCCACATAGCTCACCGTCGAGATGCGGCGATGCGGCGCTCGCTCAATGATAGCGGCGAACTCAGCCGCTTCCGGTTCGAGGCGCAGGATTGCGATCAGCACCGAAGTATCGAGAATCACTTGGGCAAGCCCTTCTCGTCGTAGAGCAGGTCACCATGGTCGGCGGAGCGGAACGGCTCTTTAAGACGCGGAGCACAATCACGCCCGATTTTCAGCAGACGCGCGGAGAGCGCGGGACCCTGTTTGCTTTGAACACGGCCCAATCGTTCGCGGAGGGATTCGGTCACCGCTTCAGTAATGCTCTCTCCGGTCAGGCGGGAGATCTGGCGAGCCAGCTTGTGGGCTGCCTCATTCTTGATGTTCATGCTCATGGTATAAGTCTACCTTATTTGTACTCTATTCTACCATGGCAAAGCAAAACTAAGCCACGGACTTTTATGGATCAACGCGGATAAATCCTTTTCCAAGAAATATCCGTGAAGATCCGTGTAAATCCGCGGCGAAAAAGATTTCCAAAATAAAAAGGGCGCGATTGCTCGCGCCCTGAACCATGAAGCAGATGCCTCGGTGCTCCGCTCCTCGGAATGACAAAACAGTAACTCTAGTCTCTGACCCCGTCCATAAACGCGCGCAGCTTGCGCGAGCGCGACGGATGACGCAGCTTGCGCAGCGCCTTGGCTTCGATCTGGCGGATGCGTTCGCGGGTCACGGCGAATGACTGGCCGACTTCTTCGAGCGTGTGCTCGCTGCCATCCTCCAGGCCGAAACGCATCTTGATGACCTTCTCTTCGCGGGGAGTCAGGGTGCGCAGCACCTGCGAAGTCTGGTCTTTCAAGTTGACGTTGATGACAGCTTCCGCCGGCGAAACCACTGCACGGTCTTCGATAAAGTCGCCAAGATGCGAATCTTCCTCTTCCCCAATCGGGGTTTCGAGAGAGATCGGCTCCTGGGCGATCTTGAGCACCTTGCGAACCTTGGCGACCGGGATATCCATGCGCTTAGCGATTTCCTCGGACGTGGGTTCGCGGCCGAGTTCCTGCACCAGCTGGCGCGAAGTCCGGATCAGCTTGTTGATGGTTTCGATCATGTGCACCGGAATACGAATGGTGCGGGCCTGATCGGCAATGGCGCGGGTGATGGCCTGACGAATCCACCACGTGGCGTAGGTCGAAAACTTATAGCCACGGCGGTATTCGAACTTGTCCACGGCTTTCATCAGGCCGATATTGCCTTCCTGAATCAGGTCGAGGAACTGCAAGCCACGGTTGGTGTACTTTTTGGCGATCGAAACCACCAGGCGGAGGTTGGCTTCAATCAGCTCCCGCTTCGCCTGCTCGGCGTCCATGTCGCCCTGGATGATCTCGCGCTGTGTGCGCTTGAGTTCCAGAAACACGACACCAACTTCCTGCTCGAGCTTCTCCAGCTCAGCGTGGATGGCGCGAGACTGGCGGCGGTATTCCTTGCGTTGATCTTCGCTGCGGGTAGCCTCGGCTTTCTTCTCCAGGTTATTGGACTGGCGATCGAGCGAGCGCATGGTGTCGACGGTCTTATTGACGCGGTCGATCAGGCGCTTGCGCTCTGTGTTGGTGAAGCCGAGTTTACGAACGCACAACGAGACGTTCACGATGCCGCGAGCAAGATTGATGCGCGCACGGCGGTAGTCCTTGGGCCGCTTCTTCTGCGAAACTGCCTGGAACTTTTCCAGCAACATGCCGGACTTTTTGTAGGCCTTAGCCAGCGCGTCGATCTTGCCGGTGAATTCTTTCAGGCGGTTCTGCAGGATCTCGTCAGTGATCTCTTCCTCGTCGAAAGTGACCACTTCCTTGATGGAACGAACGCTCTTCTTGAGATCCTCTCCCAACGCCAGCAGTTCATTGATGACGATGGGCGAGCGGGAAAGAGCCTTCAGGACGCGGATTTGACCGCGCTCGATACGCTTGGCGATTTCAACTTCGCCTTCACGGGTGAGCAGCGGAACAGTGCCCATCTCGCGCAGATACATGCGGACGGGGTCGTTGGTTTTTTCGAGGGCGCCCGGCGTGAGGTCGAGTTCAACGTCCTCGCCGAGTTCCTCTTCGTCGAATTTTTTGTCAAACGCGGCGGAAGGCGGCTTGGGGCCCTCCAACACGTCAATACCTTGCGTACCAATGGTGGTCAGCAGATCGTCCAGGTCTTCGGGAGAGTGCACATCGTGCGGGATGAGGTCATTGACCTGATCATAGGTAAGGTATCCCTTCTCTTTGCCGGTATCGATCAGCTTTTTTATATCGTCGTATTTATCGTCAAGAGCCAAGACGGATTTTCCTCTAGTCCTTCGGTTGGAAGGACAGCGCAAACTTTTCAGCTGGTGGGATCGTTAATTGGCGGAACCTAGCGCCGACACAAACTTACAGATTATAGCACAGAAAAAATCGCTGGCCCAATCGTTCGGCGACGCTGTCGCCGGTCCGCGCACGTATCTCCACCGGCTCTGTTAGCTTAGATGGCACGAGAGGGCATTTAGTTTCAAGCTGTTAAGCGGCGGGAGGGGACGATTGCTGGGCGCCGAGGCCACGATTCATCAATGCCTGCTTGACTTTGATCCGCTCCTGACCCAGCGCGAGCCGCTCAGCCTTGTCGAGGACTTTGCCAGGGCCATCCAGGAGGGCCTCGATTTCCTTGAGGCGGCGATTGAGAGCCTTGCGTCGGAGCGCGACGATGGCTTGTTCGACGGCGTCCGCAGTCAGTTCTTCGTCGCCTTTGAGAAGGATCGATGCCAGCATATTGCGCTCCCCCTCAGTCATGTTCAATGACATCACATCGGCGGAGTCGGGCGAGGCCATGAGAATTTCGATCAAAGACTCAGTAGCCAACCCCTGGTGGAGCAGCTCGCCGCCCAGCACAAACCTTGCCTGTCGGGCCGGATCGAATTCATCTTCGGCTCCGTCCCGGGCGGAAAAATGCTCTTCCGAAGACTGCATCTGGGTGGAGGATGCCAGGGCACGGACCAGAATCTTTTCCGCATCGGTGACCTGGGCCTCGGCAGAAGCCTTAACCGTTGACGTAGAACGCGTACCGGCGACGTGTTTAAGCTCTTGCCGGAGAACGCCGGAGTCAATAGCAAGCTTTTGCGCGATCTCGTGAGCCAGTTCGTCGCGCACAATGCGGCTCGGGACGCGCTGGATGTGCGGAAGCAGGTAATTGACTGCCTTTACTTTGCCATCGGCGCTGCGAACAGGGAACTGGGCACGCGCGCGTTCGATCAGATAGCTGAAGTATGGCTGAGAGTTACGCAAAGCCTGAGTGTAGGCATCTCTGCCCTTGCGCCGGATGAATAGATCGGGATCGAATCCGGTCTCGAGAGTGAGGACCTTGATCTGAAACTCCTCTTCGACTAGCAGGCCGAGAGTACGCTCGGTGGCGCGAGCCCCGGCTGTATCAGGATCGAAGTTCACGACGACGTTCTTGCTGAACCGGCCAAGCAGGCGGGCCTGCAATTCGGTGAAGGCTGTACCGGAGCTGGCGATCACATTGTGGAAGCCGGCTGCAAATACAGAAATACAATCCATCTGGCCTTCGACGATGATCGCGTAGTCGAGCTTGCGGATGGGCTCCTTGGCCTGATCCAGATTGAAGAGCACTCGGGATTTCGAGTAGATTGCGGTCTCGGGCGAGTTGAGATATTTGGGACCGGCTTTCTCATCGGTGGAAAGGGTGCGCCCGGTGAAGGCTATGACACGTCCGCTTTCGTTCGCGATGGGGAACATCACGCGATTGCGGAATTTGGAATAGAAAGACGTCCTCGGTCCTCGGTCGTCGGTCGTTGGCTTTTCTGTCCTAGGCTCCAGGTCCTCGGTCGCAGGCTCTAGAACCCCCGCCGTTGGTCCCTGGTCGTTAGTCGTGGGCGCGGCATGTCTGGCTTCGGCAGTCTCTTTCCACGAAAACAACCCGCTCTCGCGCAAGGTTTCTTCATCGTAATCGGCCTTCAGGCGATCTTTGAGCAGGAAGCCGGAATCCTGCGCATAGCCGATGCGAAAGGCGCGGATCATCTCTTCGTTCAGTCCGCGGCCAGCAAGGTATTCACGGGCGCGTGCGCCTTCGGGTCGGCGGAGGCACTCCTGAAAAAATGCGACGGCGCGATCGTGAATCTCGAGCAGAATAGTGCGTAGTTGGGCGTCACGAGCTTCGAGCGGGCTGCTGAAACTCGCCTTCGGAACTGCGATCCCCATCTTTTGCGCGACGGCACGCACGGCTTCCGGAAAGGAAATATTCTCGATCTTCTGCACGAAGGCAAAGACGTCGCCGGACACGCCGCATCCGAAGCAGTGGAAGAATTGGCGCGTGGCATGCACGGAGAACGATGGCGTTTTCTCGTTGTGGAAGGGGCAGAGCCCGGAGTAGTTCTGAGCACCGGCTTTTCGCAGCTTGACGTAGTCGCCGACGATGCGAACGATGTCGGCCTGCTGCTTGAGAGATTCTTTGAAGTCGGTGGCGTCGGTCATGGGGTAGGGGCGTCCCATCGAATTGTGAAGCAGAGCTGCGGCGAATGAAATAGATGGCCACAGATTAAGTGCGGAAAACTTGTGAATTTCATGCAAAAGCCGATGAAAATGGCAGTTGGAGAAGCCACCCGTTTTGCCCCGTAGCTTTTCAGACTCCCTGCCATGGTGCGTCAGGATCAACGGCGCGGCGAATCATGTTCACCACTTCCCTCATTCTGCTAGCCGATAACATACGACGTTCTTGTTGTAGAAGTGATTTTTTCTCGAGTACCTGGATGAAATGAGCCTTGAGATACGACGGTCCGGGGAGTCCGGTCTCGCCAGGGGAGAGCGCTAGACTTGTTGGACCATCCGTGCCGTAGCTGCCGAAGGGCACAATCAAAACTGTAGATGCGCGATCGCTCAGATTGCGACTGTCCAGCGAGACGATCAGAACCCAATGCTTTTTGGGTGCGTCAGCGAGATGGGCTGTCCAAATTTCTCCGCGCCGCGGTTTAGAGTTCGCGGTCAAAGTCAATTCCCCGCCCACTTCTGCTCAGGGCAGCACCTAGTTCTGATTCTTCTTGCGCAGCGTGTGTAGGGAGTTGGTCGAAGTATGCGGCCGTGTCGTCGGCTAACCGCTCGCGATTTTCGTAGAGTCCGAGCTTCTGCACAACAAGATCAATCGCCTCCGCCAAATTGCGGGCTTCACCCTGATCGATCAATCGCTCAAAGTACGAAAGGGCCGACGAAGAGATTGTTGTTGAGATTTTTTGACGGTTGAATCGTGGAGCAGTAGACATGGCCTATCCTTCTGTTTGTCCTCTATCATATCATACATTTATCCCCTTTTAAGTGGATAAATAAGTGTATTTTAATCAATTATATACAGACATATGTTTGGCGCGGCCGCACAGCAAAAGCCTTTAACAGCGATTGGAAACTAAACCCTCAACTCCACCACCGTAGCCCCTCCTCCGCCTTCGTTTTGGGGTGGTTCGGCAACCGATTCTACGTGAGGATGCTTTTGCAGAAACTGGCGAAGGGCTTTGCGCAAAATGCCCATGCCGCTGCCATGGACCACACGAATCCTGGGCAGGCCGGCGAGAAATGCCCGGTCGACAAATTTTTCGACTTCGCGGGTGGCGTCGTCGACAGTTTGACCAATAACGTTGATTTCTGATGGCACGCTCTGGTCTTCGCTCTCCAGGGAAACTGAGATGCCGCGGGCGCGTGCAGCCTCTACCGGCGACTCGCTGGCGCGGACGAGTACTTCGGCAATGTCGTCGCGCGCAATCTTCATCTTCATCGCGCCAACTTCGACCTCGAAATGGTTGTCGTCGATACGGCGAACGACACGCGCCGGCCGGCCTACGGACTTCAGCTTTACGGTGTCTCCCTCCGAGACGTGCTTCACCAGTTGCGGAGCGGCGTGGGGATCGTCGGGATCGGAACCGGTCGCATGCGCAACTACAGCGGAGTCAAATTGTTCGCGGAATTCGCGGCGCAGCTTGGCGATCCGGCGCTCGGCGTCTTTGGAGACTTTCTGGGCTGCAGCCCGATCCTGGATGGCGTTGACGGCTTCCCGCGCGTGATATTCAAAATCCCGCATCAGGCTGTCGAGCTTCTTCTCCATCTCCTTGATCTTGACCTGCTGGTCTTTGCGGCCCTCCGCCGCCAGGTAAACTTTCTCGCGTTCCAAATCCTGCTCGCGCCTTTTCAATGTGAAGCGTTCGGATTCGACCTCGCGAAGTTGCCCGTGCAGGCGATCGAGAAAGTCGCTCACGTCTTTCGCCTGGGAACTGAGGCGGGTGCGCGCGGCGTCAATAATGGCTGGGTTGAGGCCCAGCCGCTGCGCGATATTGATGCCGGCAGACGCGCCGGGCACGCCAATCTTCAACTCGTAGGTTGGCTGCAGGGTGCTCTCGTCGAACCCTACTGAGGCATTCAGGACGCCTGACGTATTCGCTCCGAAAACTTTGAGCGATGTGTGGTGGGTGGAGATGATGGTGATGCATCCGACCCGGCGGAAGTGCTCAGCAATGGCCACCGCCAAGGCTGCGCCTTCTTCGGGGTCCGTCGCAGAGCCAAGCTCGTCGAGCAGAACCAGGGAATGTGAGGTAGCGGTACGAGAGATCGAGTCAATGTTCGTAACATGCGCGGAAAAGGTGGAGAGATTCTGTTCGATCGATTGATAGTCGCCGATGTCAGCGAGTACAGCATCGAAGACCGGGAGCGTAGCGCGATCGGCGGGTACCGGGATGCCGGATTGCGCCATGAGAACGAGCAGGCCCGCGGTCTTGAGCGTGACGGTCTTGCCGCCGGTGTTGGGGCCGGTGATCACCAACTCCCGGTTGTCGCCTTCGAGGGCAACACTGACGGGAACGATGGAGACCTTCTTTGACCGCAGATTCCGTTCGAGCAGAGGGTGACGGGCTCTTTCGAGAATTACGCGAGACGGCCCGTCCGTTACCAGATCGACGGCTACACAGTTGTAGTCGTAGGCGAAACGAGCCTTTGCGAATTGCAGCTCCAGTTGGGCGAGAGTGTTCATCGCGGCGAGAATGTCTCCGGCCTGAGCGCCAATGCGGCGCGTCATTTCCAGCAAAATGCGATGAATCTCTGCTTGCTCTTCTTCAAATAGCCGCACCAGTTCATTGTTCTGCTCGATGGTTTCTAGCGGTTCGACAAAAACTGTTTGACCGCTTGAGCTAGCACCGTGAACCACGCCTTGCACGCGTCGTTTCTGCTCGACTTTTACGGGAATCACGAAACGCTCACCACGGATAGTGATGAGCTCATCCTGAACTGTGCCGCCTTCTGCGAGCCGTCGCATGAAGCCGCGTAGCGATTCCTGGATTTGGCGGCGCTGTTTTTCGATCTCTCGGCGGATGCGGGACAGTTCCGACGATGCT
>Ga0335069_10016262_pt1 | contig 10387 bp, 6 predicted proteins | sample Lox_Sample_11_FD_206714 | JGI IMG/M metagenome (GOLD analysis project Ga0335069, IMG submission 206714) | Soil microbial communities from Loxahatchee National Wildlife Refuge, Florida, United States - Lox_Sample_1.1 | ecosystem: Environmental > Terrestrial > Soil > Wetlands | place: USA: Florida...
CCGGCGGTCTCGCGCGCGGCGGCTTCGTTGATGTCGAGCAGTAAGACGGATGCGCCCTGCCGCGCCAGCAGCACCGCGGTCGCCTTGCCGTTGCCCCAGCCCGGCCCCACCGAGCCGGCGCCGCTGACAATCGCCACCCTGCCCGTCAGGTCGTGCACCGGCATGTTCCCCCGTTCATCCGAGCGCCAGTCTAGGCGCGCGGCGGCGGAAGGCAAAAACCGGTCGGTCAGCTCCCGGGGCCGATGAACTTGTTGCCCAGATAGACCCCGTTGCTGATCCCCATCAGCAGCAGGAAGCCCGTCGGGATATCGGGGATCACGTAGGTCGTCGCCACCGTCATCGCGACGAACAGCGCGGTGATCACGGTGAAGAACAGCATCTGCACCCGCGTCACATCCACCTCGCCCCGGCCCGGCCCGGCGACCACCAGGTCCGACAATTTCGGCTGCCGCGCGGTGCGGGCCACCAGCACGTAGGACCAGCGGCCGATGCCGGCCGCGTTGCCGGCGGCGACGCGGATGTCGTAGGCGGCGCCCGGCTCCAGGTTGGCGATCACATCGGGCGCGCGCGGGGTCTGCGGTCGCCGCAGCCACGGATCGAGCGAGCCGTGCCGGCGGTACTGCACCGCGTAGAAGGTCGCGCCATCGGCTGGCAGCCATTCGACCGTGATCTCGCGGTTGGACGGCGCGCCCCTCACCTGAACGCCCGCCACCTCGCCGGGCGCGCCCGGGGGCAGCTGGGGGAGCGCGTCGGTCCTGTATGGCTTGATGGGCGACGCCGCCGCGCTGCCCGCCTCGTTGCGGGCGGTCACCTGGAATTCGTAGTTCGTGTCAGGCGTCAGCCACAGCACGGTGCAGTGCGGCGCCGTGACGGGCTCGCCCACGACGTTCCAGCCCGTGGTCGCGCCCGCCACGCGGTATTCCACCAGGTAGTCGCGCACCACGCCGGCGGGCGGGCTCCAGACCAGGCGGATATCGCTTTCGGACGCGGCGCCGGCCTGCTGCACGTCGGCGACTGCCGCGGGCACGGCCAGGCCGGGTGCTGCCTGCCCCTGGCCGTCCGTCCCCGCCTGGCTGTTCTGCAGTTTCGAGCCCAGCGTGGCGACGCCTGCGATCCCAAGCAGGGTCAGCGTGCCGGAGGTGATGTTGATCAGCGTGCCGGACAGCACCATCACGTAGATCGCACCAGCGCCGACGACGAAGGTCCACAGCATGATCTGCAGCTGCGACAGGCTCGCCACGCCGTTGCGGGTGGAGATAAGCCACAGCAGGATGTCGTCGCCCGGCACCCCGCGCATCTTGGCGAAGGCGCGGAACATCAGCAGCGCGATGGCAGCGGCGGCCAGGGCGCAGAAGGCCGCGAAGCCGGGGCTCGTGATGCCCAGCGGGCGGACGACCTGCACCCCGGCCCCGGCGGGACCGCCGGTGACGATGACGCGGAAATCCGCCAGCGGCACCATGCCGAACGCCATCTTCTGCACGCTATCCGTCCGGGCCCCAAGGTCGCGCGGGACGATCGCGTTGTAGGTCACCTCGTTGTCGGTAAACCGCGTCACCCAGACGCGCGGACTGCTGTGCCACCGGCAGGCGGACGGCGAGACAGCGTTCGTGCCCCCGGCCGCCGCCTTTTTCGTGCACGCCTCGGCGCCCTCCTGACCGAGCGACCAGCGGAAGCAGGCGACGACCGCCACGCCCTTCAGGTCGGGCGCGTTGGCGCGGACGGTGAAGGCCACCGTCCCGCCGCGCGGTTGCCAGGGCGGATCGGGCTGAACGGCGCCCGGCGCCGTGGTGCTGTCGGCGGGGCCGGGCGCCTGATCGACGGCATTTCGGCCGACCTCGACCGCGACGGCGGCATTGCCGACGCCGCCGGGCATGGCCTCGTCCATCGCGCAGGTCGGCGGCTCGTCCGCGCGCGCCCTTCCGTCAAGCGCCGCGAACGCGATCAGCACGACCAGCAGCGCAACCGCCCGGCCAATCTTCATGCGCAATCATTAGCCGACGGTAGATCGATCCGCAAGCGAGCGGAAAATCGATGCGAAATAATAGACGCGGCAATCCGGCATCCCATGCCGGTGCCGTCATCAGTCCGCGTGATCGGCGACCGGCGCGGCGGGGGCGGGCTTCTTGCGGTTCTTCATGTATTCCTCGAACCGCTGGATCACCACGAAGAACGAGGGCACGAAGATCACCGCCAGGCAGGTGGACGCGATCATCCCGCTGAACACCGTCAGCCCGAGCGAAACGCGCGAGGCGGCGCCCGCGCCAGTCGCGGTCACCAGCGGCACCACGCCCAGGATGAAGGCGAACGAGGTCATCAGGATCGGGCGGAAGCGGATGCGCGCCGCGTTCACCGCCGCCTCCAGGATCGTCTCGCCCTGGTGCCGGTGCTCGCGCGCCACCTCCACGATCAGGATCGCATTCTTCGCCGACAGCGCGATCAGCAGCATCAGGCCGATCTGCGTGTAGAGATTGTTCGGCAGCCCGACCGCCGACAGCGCGATGGCGGGGCCAAGCAGCGACAGCGGCACCGCCAGGATCACCGCCAGCGGCGCGAGCCAGCTTTCGTACTGCCCGGCCAGGCACAGATACACCAGCAGGATCGCCAGCCCGAACGCGTAATAGATCGAGTTGCCGACGACGGTTTCCTGATACGACATCGCCGTCCAGTTGGACCCGGTGCCGGGCGGCAGCGTCGCATCGGTGATCTGGTTCACGAGGTCGATTGCCTGCCCCGAGCTGTATCCCGGCGCCGGCGAGCCGACCACGGTCGCCGCCGGATACAGGTTGTACAGCGTCACCAGCGCCGGCCCGGTCGTGTTCTTCACCTGCACCAGCGTGCTCAGCGGCACCATCTGCCCGGTCTGGCTCTTCACGTACATGTTCTGGATGTCGGAAGGCTTCAGGCGGAAGTCGGAATCGGCCTGCACATAGACCTGGAAGGTGTGGGCGAAATTATTGAACTGATTCACGTAGGTGGAGCCGAGATAGGACGACAGCGTGGAGAACACGTCGTTCACGGTCACCTGCAGCGTCTCGGCCTTCACGCGGTCGACCTCAAGCTCGATCTGCGGCGTATCAGACCGGAATGTGGTCGCGACGTGCTGCAACGCGGACTGGCCGTTGGCGTTGGCGACCACCTGATCGGTGATGCGCGACAGGCGGTGGAAATCCACGTTGCCGTCGCGCAACTCGATCATGAGGTTCAGGCCGCCGGCGTTGCCGATGCCCTGGATGGGCGGCGGAATCACTACCAGCCCCTGCGCGTCGGGCAGCTTGCTCAGCTCGCCCTGGATGTGGATCAGGATCGAGCGCAGATCCTGCCCCTTCTCCTTCCCGCGCACGCTCCAGTCCTTGAGGATCACGTAGTTCACGCCCGCGCTGGAGAGCGTCGCGCTGTTGTCCAGCACCGAGATGCCCGAAATCTCCACCACCTTGTCCACGCCGGGGGTTGCGAGCGCGATCTTCGTCGCCTCCGCCATCGCGCGCTGCGTGCGCGGCAGCGATGCGCCGTTCGGCAGCTGCATCGCGATCAGGCAGTAGCCCTGGTCCTCGTTCGGCAGGAAGGCGGTGGGCAGCCGCCCGATGCCCCAGCCGCCGAAGCCCGCCACGATCAGCGCCACGATCACCATCGGCAGCGCATGATGCGTCATCGCGCCGATCAGTCCCGCATAGCGGTTCTCCAGCCCCTGATAGGTGCGGTTGAAACCGCGGTAGAAGATGTTGCGCTTCTCCAGCGGCACCGGCATCCGCAGGTATTGCGCGCATTGCGTGGGCTTCAGCGTCGCGGCGTTGATCGCACTGATCAGCGCGGTGACCGCGATCACCAGCGCGAACTGCGCGAACATCCGCCCGGTCAGGCCGGGCAGGAAGGCGGCGGGCAGGAAAACCGACATCAGCACCAGCGTGATGCCCAGGATCGGCCCCAGCAGCTCGTTCATCGCGCGAATGGCCGCGTCGTGCGCCGACATGCCCTTCTCGATGTAGGCGGACGCCGCCTCCACCACCACGATCGCATCGTCCACCACGATGCCGATGGCCAGGATGATGCCGAACAGCGTGGACAGGTTCACCGTGAAGCCCAGCGCCGCCATGCCGGCGAAGGCGCCGATGATCGTCACCGGCACGGTGGTCGCGGGCACCAGTGTCGCGCGCCAATCCTGCAGGAACACCAGAATGACGATCAGCACCAGGATGCCGGCTTCGTAGAGCGTCTTGTACACCTCATTGATCGAGGCGGTGACGAACTTGGTCGTGTCGAACGGCACGTCGTATGCGATGTCCTTCGGGAAGGACTTCGCAAGCTCGGCCATCTTGGCGTCCACGCGCTTCGCCACGTCCAGCGCGTTGGCGTCCAGCGTCTGGTAGATCGCCATGCCGGCGGCTTCCTCGCCGCTCAGACGGAAGGATTGCGAATAGGTCTGCGCGCCCAGCTCCACGCGCCCGATATCCTTGATGCGGACGATCTGCCCGCCATTCTGGCTCGCCGACTTGACGATGATGTTCGAGAACTCGCCCACGTCGGCGAAGCGGCCGTGCACGTTCACGGTCAGCTGGAAGGGCTGGTTGGCGGGCGCGGGCGGCGCGCCGAACTGCCCGGCGGCGACTTCCTGGCTCTGCCCCTTGATGACGTCGATCACGTCCTTCGGCGTCAGGCCGACATTGAACAACTTCTGCGGGTCCAGCCAGACGCGCATCGCGTACTGCCCGACGCCAAATACCACCACGTTGCCCACGCCCGGCAGGCGCGACAGCTCGTTCACCAGGTTGATCGTCGCGTAGTTCGACAGGAACAGGCTGTCATAGGTATGCTTGGGGGAGGTCAGCGTGACGATCTGCAGGATGGCGGTGGATTTCTGCTGCACCACCACGCCCTGCGCCTGCACCGCCTGCGGCAGCTGCGCCAGTGCGCTCGAGACACGGTTCTGCACCAGCACCTGCGCGAAGTTCAGGTCGGTGCCGATCTCGAAGGTGACGGTCAGGCTGTAGGTGCCGTCGCTCGCGCTGGTGGACTGCATGTAGAGCATGTGCTCCACGCCGTTCACCTGCTCCTCGATCGGCAGCGCCACGGTGTCCATCACCGTCCGCGCCGACGCGCCGGGATACATCGTGGTCACCGAAATCGTCGGCGGCACCACGTTCGGATACTGCGCCACCGGCAGGCCGAACAGCGACACGAGGCCGAGCAGCACGAACACGATAGCCAGCACGTTGGCCAGCACCGGCCGCTCGATGAAGAATTTCGAGATCATCGGGCCGGCGCTTTCTTCTTCCCGTCATGGCCCGCGCAGGCGGGCCATCCACATCTTTGCCGGAACTCCAAGGAAGACAGGGATGGCCCGCCTGCGCGGGCCATGACGATGGGGAGGGCTTCCGCCGCCCCGGTCACGACTTCGCCGCCGGCGCGGGCTTCGGAATCTCGGCCGGCTGCGGATCGACCTTGGCGCCCGGGATCGCCTTCTGCAGACCGGAGACCACCACGCGGTCCGCGGGGTCGAGCCCGGCGGTGATCGCGCGCAGCTCGCCGAACTGCTGGCCGGTGCTCACCTGGCGCTGCTCGACCACGTTGTCCTTGTTGACCACCAGCAGGTACTGGCCCGCCTGATCGGCGCCCAGCACGATGTCGGGCACCAGCAGCGTCTTGCCCTGCGCCTCGATGCCGAGCGGCACCCGGATCCGCACGAAGAAGCCGGGCAGCAGCGCCCGGTCCTTGTTCTCGAAGATGCCGCGCACGGTCACCGTGCTGGTCGCGGTATCGACGTAGGGCGCCGAGTAGTCGAGCTTGCCGCGGTGCGGGAAACCCTGCTCGGTCACCAGCCCGACCTCGATCGGCACCTTGGTGATGTCGGCGCGGGTCAGGCCCATCTTCGCCGCCACCTCGCGGATGCCGATCAGCTGCTGCTCACTGATCGTGAAATAGACGTAGATCGGATCGAGCTGCACGATGGTGGCGAGCTTGGTGGGCGCGCTGTAGCCCACCAGTTCGCCGACGGATTCCAGATGGTTCGACACGATGCCGTCGAACGGCGCGGTCACGCGCGTATAGCCGTAGTTGATCGCCGCCTGTGTCACCGCCGCCTGGTTGTTCTGCGCCTGGGCGCGCAGCGAATCGCGCTTGGCCAGCGCCTGGTCGTAGGTGTTCTGCGCCGAGACGTTCTGCGCCAAGAGCGTCGCCTGCCGCTTGTATTCGGCCTCCGCCGCGATCAGGTCCGCCTGCGTCGCGGCCAGGGTTGCCTGCGCCTGCTGCAGCGCGGCCTGGTACGGCGCGGGCTCGATCACGAACAGCGTGTCGCCCTGCTTCGCCGCCGCGCCGTCCACGTAGTTGATCGAGGTCAGGAATCCCTGGATTCGTGCGTCCAGATCGACCTGGTTGAAGGCCGCCGTGTTCCCGGTGGCTTCCAGATATGGAATCACCGCAAGCTGCAACGGCTGCGACACCCCCACCTGCGCAGGCGGCGGCGGCACGTAGGTGTTCTTCTCCTCCTTGCAGGCCACCAGCGCGATTCCCGCCAGTAGCAACCAGACGAACGGCCAGCCGGAGCCATGTCGCAGGCGAAGGCGCATCCCGGTCTGTCCCTTCCGGCGGTTGCCGCGCGGCCGCGCGCAGGCATCCCGTCTCTTACCGGGCAGGCGCGCGGCGCTCAAGCCAAGGTGAACCCGGTCCGTCGGGAACCCGCCATAGTGGCAAAGCGACAACGAATGCTTACGGCCCGGCGGCGGCTCAGGCGCGGCGCAGCAGACGGCGCGCGATGCCGCCGAAGAAGCCCGCCGCGCCCGTCGGCATCAGGAACATCACGGCGATCAGGATCACGCCGTACACCGCGCCCGGCGCCGCCTTGGAGACGATGTCGGCAAGGTTCGGGACGAACTCGATGAACACCGCGCCCAGCAGCGACCCGCCGATCGAGGCGACGCCGCCCACCACCAGACCGACGAACAGGGTGATCGACACGAAGACCGAGAAGCTGTCGGGGGCGACGAACTGGATGGCGATCGCGCCCAGCGACCCGGCGATGCCGGTGATCATGGCGCTGACCGCGAAGGTCCGCGTCTTGAACATCGCCAGGTTGATGCCCATCGCCTCGGCCGCCGTGGGCTGGTCGCGGATCGCCCGCATCCCGCGCCCGATGCGCCCGCGCAGCAGGTTCCAGGCCAGCAGATAGACCAGCGCGCCCACCGCCAGCGTGAACAGGTACAGCCACTGGTCGCTGTTCAGCGGCAGGCCGAACGGCGCGTCGGGCTTGTCGATCACCAGCCCCTGCACGCCGCCGGTCCAGTCCTCGATGGCCTTGTGCTTCAGCACCTGCGGCATCGCCACCGCCAGCGCGAAGGTGGTCAGCGCCAGATACAGCCCGCCCAGGCGCAGCGCGGGCAGGCCGATCAGGAAGCCGAACCCCGCGCAGACCAGCGCGGCGACCGGCAGCGTGGACCAGTACGGCCAGTTGTACTGGGCCATCAGGATGGCGGTCGTGTAGGCGCCGATCGCGTAGAACGCGCCGTGGCCGAGCGAGATCTGGCCGTTGAAGCCGGTCACCACCGCAAGCCCCAGGATCGCCAGCCCGTAGACGATCACCATGGTCAGCTGGAACAGATGGTAGCCGCTCATGGTGAAGGTCGCGACGAAGGCCGCCAGCAGCAGCACGCCGACGCCGAGTGCCTTCAGGCTCGTTCCCGACCGTTCGGCCGCGGCCGGCGCCGCGACGGAAACCGACGTGCTGCTCATGTCCGCCCCCTCCGTCCCCGCGCCCGCCCGCGCCTACACGCGGCTGACGACCGTGCGGCCCAGCAGGCCGGACGGCTTCACCACGAGCACGCAGACGATGATGATCAGCGCCATGGTCAGCTTCAGTTCGGTACCGACCAGATAGGCGCCGCCGATATTCTCGATCACCCCGACGGCGAAGCCGCCGAGCACCGCGCCCAGCGGGTTGGTGATGCCGCCCAGCAGCGCGCCGGCGAAGGCGTACAGCAGGATGCCGGCCATCATGTTGGGGTCCAGGAACACGACGGGCGCCACCATCATGCCCGCCACCGCGCCGATCGCCGCCGCCAGCCCCCAGCCCAGCGCCAGCATCCAGCCGACGCGCACGCCCACCAAGCGCGCCGAGGCCGGATTGTAGGCGGCGGCTCGCATCGCCAGCCCGAGCGGCGTGAAGCGGAAGAACAGCCACACCAGCAGCAGCACGATCAGCGTCACCGCCGTCGATCCCACCTCGTGCCCCGAGGCATAGCCGCCCAGCAGCGGCTGGTTCGACGGGAAGGGCGAGGGGAAGGTCTTGATCGTGTAGTCGAAGATCCAACCCGAGATGCTGTTGAATATCAGCAGCAGGCCCACGAACACGCCGACCGAGGCCAGGACGGGCGCGTTCATCATCGGCCGCATCAGGACGCGCTCGATCGTCAGCCCGATGACGAACGACACCGCGACGGTGATCACGAAGGCGATCCAGTAGGGCAGGCCGTAGTTGATCAGCGTCAGCGCGATATAGGTCGAGAAGGTCGCCATCTCGCCCTGCGCGAAATTCACGTGATGCGTCGCCTGGTAGATCATCACCAGCGCCAGCGCGACCGAGGCGTAGATGCCTCCCGTCGCGATGCCCGACATGATCTGATGGATCAGGCCTTCCATGTCAGTGCAACCCCACCGTGCCGTCAGCCAAATAAATTTCGTCATGGCCGGGCCTGTCCCGGCCACCCACGTCGCGATGCGTGCCGCTGGCTCCCGGGCGGGCGCACGGTGCCTCCGCCGAAAACAGCCAAGATTGGCCTGCGTCGTCGCCTTGCTTCATCGAGCTGACGGATGGCGGCGGCCCTACCGCGTCGGTGGCCGGGATAAGCCCTGTCATAACGATAGAGAAACGACTGGCGCGTGCCACCCTCAGTACCCCAGATACGAACGCCGCACCGACTCGTCGCGGCCGATCTCGTCGGCGGGGCCGGAGATCACGATGCGCCCGGTCTCCAGCAGATAGGCGATGTCGGCGATGCTCAGCGCCAGGTTGGCGTTCTGCTCCACGACAAGAATGCTCGTGCCCTCCTCGTGGTTGATGCGCTTCATGATCTCGAAGATCTCCTGCACGATCAGCGGCGCGAGGCCGAAGGAGGGTTCGTCCAGCAGCAGCAGGCGCGGGCGCAGCAGCAGCGCGCGGGAGATCGCCAGCATCTGCTGCTCGCCGCCCGACAGCGTGCCCGCCTGCTGGCGGATGCGCTGGCGCAGCTTGGGGAAGTAGCCGAACACCCTCTCCATGTCGGCGCCCACCTCCTTGTCCTTGCGGACATAGGCGCCAAGGCGGAGGTTCTCCTCCACCGTCAGCTCCATGAAGGTGCCGCGCCCGTCGGGCACGTGGCCGACGCCGAGCCGCACGATGTCCTCGGTCGCGCGGCCGTCGATGCGCGTCTCGCCCAGCCGCACCTCGCCCTTCGTGCGGATCATGCCGCAGATCGCGCGCAGCGTGGTCGTCTTGCCCGCGCCGTTCGCGCCGAGCAGCGCCGTCACGCCGCCCTGCGGCACCTCGAAGCTGATGCCGTGCAGCACCTCGGCCTCGCCGTAGCCCGCGTACAGGTCGCGCGCCTCAAGCTGCGCCGGCATGCGACTCGTCTCCGAGATAGGCACGGATTACTTCCGGCTCGTTGCGCACCTCATCGGGCGTGCCGTCGGCGATCTTTACGCCGAATTCCAGCGCCACCACCTTGTCGGAGACGCGCATCACAAGGTTCATGTGATGCTCGACCAGCAGGATCGACAGGTCGAAATGCGCACGGATCTCGCGTAGCAACCCGGTCAGCTCGTCCACCTCGCCGTGATTCAGCCCGCCCGCCGGCTCGTCGAGCAGCAGCAATTTCGGATCGCCGACCAGCGCGCGCGCCAGTTCCACGCGCTTGCGCGTGCCGAACGGCAGCGCCCCCGCCGGCACATGCGCAACGCCGCGCAGATCGAGCAGGTCGAGCAGGTAATTGACCTTCTCGCCCAACACCGCGTTCTCACGGCGCACCACCGGCAGGCGCAGCGCGTTCGAGATGAAGCCGGAACGGCCCAGATGGTGGCCGCCCACCATGATGTTGTCGCGCACCGACATCGACGCGAACAACGCGACGTTCTGGAACGTGCGCCCGATGCCGAGGTCCGCCATCCGGTGGCGCGGCTGGCCCGCGAGCGTGCCGCCCTCGAACTGGATGTCGCCGGAGGCGTAGCGGTAGATGCCGCTAATGCAGTTGAACAGCGTCGTCTTGCCGGCGCCGTTCGGACCGATCAGGCCGCAGATCTGGCTGTAGCCGACATCGAACGATACGCCGTTCACCGCCACCACGCCGCCGAAGCGCACCACCACCTCGGAGACGCGCAGCAGCGGCCCGGTCGCACCGTTCGCGCGGCCGGCACGGGCGGGCTCCGC
>Ga0335069_10016263_pt1 | contig 10387 bp, 9 predicted proteins | sample Lox_Sample_11_FD_206714 | JGI IMG/M metagenome (GOLD analysis project Ga0335069, IMG submission 206714) | Soil microbial communities from Loxahatchee National Wildlife Refuge, Florida, United States - Lox_Sample_1.1 | ecosystem: Environmental > Terrestrial > Soil > Wetlands | place: USA: Florida...
CGACATTGGAAGGGCAACAGCAAGTTATTCCGCTAGGTCCTGCTGCATCGCAAATCGCCATTAAGCAGCTTGGCACAAACGGAGGAGGATTTTTCAATGCGAACAGCGCTCATCCGTTTGAGAACCCGACACCGCTGTCGAATTTTTTGGAGATGCTCGCAATCTTTTTAATTCCATCGTCGCTTGTGTATTCGTACGGCATGTTGGTGAAAGCAAAAAAACATGCGTGGGTGGTATGGAGTACGATGTTTGTTTTGTTTGCAGGCGGATTATTATTTTCTCTCTGGTCGGAATATTCAACGAATCCTGTTACCGGAATTGCCGGAGGGATGGAAGGAAAAGAAACGCGCTTCGGCGTTGCCAACAGCATTTTATGGTCGGTCGCGACGACAGACGCATCGAATGGTTCCGTGAATGCCATGCACGATTCGCTTTCGCCGCTCTCGGGATTTGTGGCGATGCTGAATATTAAATTGGGCGAAATAATTTTTGGCGGCGTTGGCGCAGGAATGTACGGCATGCTTATTTTTATTTTGCTCACAGTCTTTATTGCGGGATTGATGGTCGGGCGCTCGCCGGAATATCTCGGCAAGAAAATCGAGATGTTTGAAATTAAAATGGCCGTCTTAGCGATGCTGCTGCCGAGCGCATGCATTTTGGTGTTCACGGCGATTGCGTGCGTTGTCGATGCAGGCATTGCGGGCATCAGCAACGGCGGTCCGCATGGCTATTCGCAAATGCTGTACGCGTTTGCATCGGGCGCAGGCAACAACGGCAGTGCGTTTGCCGGTTTGAATGCAAACACCGTGTTCTATAATGTTACCCTTGCAATCGATATGTTCATCGGGCGCTTCGGCGTCATTCTTCCGATGCTTGCGGTAGCAGGAAGTTTAGCGAAGAAAAAAATTACGCCCACATCTGCCGGTACGTTTCCAACGGATACGGTATTGTTCGGTGTACTGCTCTTCGGTACCATTCTTATCGTCGGCGCATTAACATTTTTTCCAACGTTAGCGCTGGGGCCGATCATCGAGCACTTCCTTATGTTGAACGGACAGACATTTTAAGAGATACGTATGACAACGCAATCGACATCGATCTATTCATCATTTATCAATCAAACGATACTTGTGCAAGCGTTGAAAGATTCGCTGCGCAAGTTTCATCCGAAGTATTTAGTAAAAAATCCCGTGATGTTCGTTGTCGCCGTCGGTTCGGCGATGACAACGTGCATTGTCGTTCAGGAAATTTTCACCGGACATCCGTCCGCGTTTAATATTCAAGTCACGCTGTGGCTGTGGTTCACAGTGTTGTTCGCGAATTTTGCCGAAGCCATTGCCGAAGGCCGCGGAAAAGCGCAGGCAGAAGCGTTGAAAAAAAATCGTTCGCAGTTGATGGCAAGAAAATTAGAAAACGGAAACGAACTTTCCGTTGCCGCAACGCAATTGCATAAAGACGATCTTGTGGTGTGTGAAGCGGGCGATGTCATTCCATCCGACGGCATTGTGATCGAAGGTATTGCAAGCGTCGATGAATCGTCGATCACCGGCGAATCGGCGCCCGTCATTCGCGAAAGCGGCGATGACCGCAGCGCGGTGACCGGAGGAACGAAAGTCTTGAGCGATAAAATTATCGTTCGCGTAACGACAGAGCAGGGAAGTACGTTTCTCGACAGAATTATTTCTCTTGTTGAAGGATCGAAACGGCAAAAAACACCGAACGAAATTGCCCTGACGATTTTGCTTTCGGCACTAACGATTATTTTTCTGTTGGTTGTCGCAACGCTGCCGCCGTTCGTGCAATACAGCGTCAAAGCATCCGGTCAAACAGGCAATGCGTTGACGACGCTGCCGGTGTTAATCTCATTATTAGTGTGTTTGATTCCGACAACGATCGGCGGTTTGTTAAGTGCCATCGGTATCAGCGGTATGGATCGATTGATCCGGCAAAATGTTATTGCCACCAGCGGACGTGCAGCGGAAGCCGCAGGCGATGTCGATGTGTTATTGTTGGATAAAACGGGAACCATCACGCTCGGAAACAGAATGGCAACGGAATTTCTTCCTGCGCCGAATGTGACCGCCGAACGATTGGCAGATGCCGCACAGCTTTCGTCGCTTGCCGACGAAACGCCGGAAGGACGTTCCATCGTAATTCTTGCAAAAGAAAAATATCAACTTCGCGGCCGCACCGTCGCCGATGCAGCAGCGCACTTCGTTCCATTCTCTGCTCAAACAAGAATGAGCGGAGTGGATATTCCATCGAAAGATCATATCACACGCATCATTCGCAAAGGTTCTGCCGATGCGATTAAAACATTTATCCATGAACAGCATGGAACATTCCCGGCCGTTGTACAAACGATGGTGGAAGATATTGCGCGGCAGGGCTCGACTCCGCTTGTCGTTGCAGAAAATAATGATGTGCTTGGCGTGATTAAATTGAAAGATGTGGTGAAGGGCGGCATCAAAGAGCGGTTTGCACAACTGCGTGCGATGGGAATTCGAACGGTGATGATTACCGGCGACAATCCGTTGACCGCCGCGGCGATCGCAGCAGAAGCTGGTGTCGATGATTTTATTGCCGAAGCAAAGCCGGAAGATAAATTAAATCGAATCCGCGAAGAACAAACGAACGGCAGATTGGTGGGAATGATCGGCGATGGAACGAACGATGCTCCTGCATTAGCGCAAGCCGATGTCGGTATTGCGATGAATAGCGGAACGCAAGCCGCACGAGAAGCCGGCAACATGGTTGATCTCGACAGCAATCCGACAAAGCTCATCGAAGTAGTCGAGACCGGAAAAAAATTATTGATGACACGCGGCGCATTGACGACGTTCAGCATTGCGAACGATGTCGCAAAATATTTTGCCATCATTCCGGCAATGGCAGGAACGTTGTATGCCGCATCGACCGCTTCCGCAGGGCCGCTTTCTGCTTTGAATATAATGAAACTGGCGTCGCCGCAAAGCGCTATTCTCAGCGCAGTGATTTTTAACGCGCTCATTATTATTGCATTGATTCCGCTCGCGCTGAAAGGTGTCAAGTACCGTCCGGTCGGTGCGAATTCTGTACTCTGGAGAAATTTATGGATCTACGGCGCCGGAGGAATAATCATTCCGTTCGCCGGCATCAAAATCATCGATCTATTCATCGTTGCATTGGGATGGATATGATACAAAGGGAGCATCGATATGGAAGATTCCATCGAAGATAGTAAATCGAGAAAAGTTCGTACACGAATTGCCATCGTATTGGCGTTGCTGATCGGAATATTTATTGGACTCATCGTGCACAACACCTTGATTCATCCAAGTGGAAATTCGTTTGATATCAAAAGCTGGTATCCACGATAAACATTTTAAAAAAATGGAATGATTATGAAAGAGTATGTTTTTCCTGCATTAAGAGTATTGCTCGTGCTCACCATTCTAACCGGTGTGCTGTATCCGGTTGCGATGACGCTGCTTGCGCAATGGATGTTTCCACAGAAAGCAAACGGAAGCATGGTGACACAACATGGAACAATCGTCGGTTCGGAATTGATCGGGCAAAAATTTATGAGCGATCGATATTTTCATGCACGGCCTTCCGCAATCGATTATAATCCCCTGCCATCCGGTGGCAGCAATTTTGCGCCGACCAGTAAAGCGCTGCAAGATTCGGTTCATGCCAACGGCTATCGATTTATCGATCAAAATAAACTTGCTGTCGATGCTTCGGTACCAAAAGAAATGTTGTTTGCCTCCGGCAGTGGATTGGACCCGCACATCAGTCCCGAGGCGGCAAATCTGCAAATGACACGAATTGCAAATGTGCGTCGTTTCAATTCATCAGAAAGAACGCGACTGAATCAACTTGTTTGCCAATATACCGAAGCGCCGCAATGGAATGTGTTTGGACAGCCGCGCGTCAATGTGTTCTTGCTCAATCTGGCGTTAGACCAGAATTTTAATGAACAGGGAAAGCGATGATACATAGAAATGAATATGAAATGCCTACATGGCTAGAACGATTGGTCGTTGTGCTCGTCGTTGTCTTTGTGCTTGGGTTTCTTTTCGGGCTGGCTTCGCATGATACCGTGTTCCGTCAGGATCCCGGGCATGCCGTCTGGAAAAGCAGTGCTCTCTCAAAATAACAGGGTGTTGCCGAGAGATGCCGTCGTTGTTTTTCTTGTAGATGAATTTCCATTGATGAATGACTATATTTGAATTGATGGATACACCGGAAGAATATCGACCCAATCCCGACGAACTTCTTAACGCGTTAAAAAAAGAAGAAGAACATTCCAAGCGGGGAAAATTAAAAATCTTTTTCGGTATGTGCGCCGGCGCCGGTAAAACGTACGACATGCTGAAATCCGCCCATGAAGCCAAAGCCAAAGGCATCGATGTGATGGTAGGGTATGTGGAAACGCACAAGCGAAAAGAAACCGATGCGCTGCTTGAAGACCTCGCGATTCTGCCGAGAAATAAAATAGAATACCGCGGCGTGTTTCTGGAAGAGATGAACCTTGATGCAATTCTGGAACGCAAGCCGCAGCTTGTGCTTGTCGATGAGTTGGCGCATACCAATGTGCAGGGAAGCCGTCACACCAAGCGCTATCAGGATGTGCTGGAAATTTTGGATAATGGCATCGATGTCTATACCACATTGAATGTTCAGCACCTTGAAAGCCGGGCCGAAGCCGTGGCACAAATTACCGGCAGCATTGTGCGCGAAACCGTTCCCGATTCGATCTTCGAACAAGCGGACGAAGTCGAGTTGATCGACATTTCACCGGAAGAATTGCTCAAGCGCCTTGCCGAAGGAAAAGTGTATGCGCCGGAGCGTTCACAGCAGGCGGTACAAAATTTTTTCAGAAAAGGAAATCTTACTGCCCTACGCGAAATGTCTTTGCGCCTCACCGCGGAACGCGTTGACCAGCAGCTGCGCGAATATAAACAGACACAGCATATCACCGGAACTTGGAAATCCAGTCAGCGATTGTTAGTCGGCATCAGCGCGAGTCCGTCTGCCATATCGGTGATTCGTTGGGCGCGGCGCATGGCGTATGCGATGAATGCAACGTGGATTGCCGCATATGTGGAATCATCGAAACAACTTTCGGATGCAGCAAAAAAACAGCTCAACAGTAATATGAAATTAGCGCGTGAACTCGGCGCTGAAGTGATGACCACCGGCAACGAGCATGTTCCGAATGGCTTAGTGCATATCGCGCAGCAACAAAATGTTTCCCATATTCTGATCGGGCGCTCTAAACAGTATCGCATGTTTGCGAACACGCTTTATGATCGCCTCATTGAATTGAGCGGCGATATCGATGTGACGGTCGTCGGTGATCATAGCAGCGAACATGTTCAAACGAAAAACCATGTCCGTCTTTTTGAAATACAATCGGGATGGTCGCAGTACGCCGTTGTCACTCTTATTGTGATGCTGGTTGCGGTCGCCAGTTATCCGCTTACGGTGTATGCGGGGTACCAAACGGTTTCACTGATTCTGCTTCTGACGGTGGCATTGCTGTCGCTTCGCTTCGGTGTCGGGCCTGTGCTGCTCGCGGCAGCGGTGAGTTCGATGATCTGGAATTATTTTTTCATTCCGCCGCGATTTACATTGACCATCAACAAACCGCAGGATATGCTGATGTTTGTAACCTACTTTGCGATTGCGGCAGTTACCGGCACATTGACGGCGCGTGTGCGGGCACGAGAAAAAGCCGTGCACTCGCGCGAAGAACGTGCAACGGCACTGTTCACATTGACGAAACAACTGACGGCAGCAAAAACACAAAATGAAGTTGCCGAAGCCGCCGGTAAAAATATTGCATCGTATTTAAATTCGGAAGTCGCGATATTTTTGAGCGAACCGGACGGCGATATTTTTACCAAAGCCCATACGGCAAGTACGTTCAAGATTGATGAAAAAGAATTCGGCGTTGCAGCGTGGGTGTACTGGAACGAAAAAAAAGCCGGCAAATATACCGACACGCTCCCATCAGCGAATGCGGTGTACTATCCTATTTCCGGGCCGCGATATCCCCTCGGCGTTATCGGTGTCAAACCGCGCGACGGCAAACAATTTACGATGGATCAGGAATCGCTGCTGGAAAATTTCATTGCACAAATTGCGGCAACGCTCGAACGTGAACAATTAAATGAAATGGCAAAACGCACCATCGTTTATGCAGAATCGGAAAAATTATATAAGACGTTGTTTAATTCCATTTCGCATGAGCTACGGACGCCGATTACCGCAATTATGAACGCATCGGAAGGATTGCTGTTCAATCAGCAAAGCTCCTCCGACGAACTTCACAGCGATTTGCTGCTCGATATTCATACGGCAGCGGAACGGTTGAACCGCTTAGTAGAAAATTTGCTGGACATGACGCGGCTGGAATCCGGCCAGCTTGCATTGAAATCCGATTGGTGTGATGTACGCGATATTATCAACACATCGCTCAATAAATTGGAAAAAGAACTTTCGCATCACAAGATTCAAATTCGCATTCCCGAGGGCCTCCCGCTGGTCAAATTAGATTATGTGTTGATCGAACAAGTGATCACGAACTTACTATACAACGCATCGTTATATACGCCGCATGGCTCGACAATCGATATCGAGACGCACATCGACCATCATGAATTAATGATCACCATCAGCGATGATGGCCCGGGATTTCCCCCGGACACAGTTCAAAAATTATTCGATAAATTTTACCGCGTACCGGGTACGCGGACCGGCGGTACCGGACTCGGTCTTTCCATTGCGCGCGGATTTGTGGAAGCGCATAAAGGAACGATTACCGTCGCCAATAAATCGACCGGCGGTGCGCAATTTACTATTACACTTCCGGCAGAACCTCAACCATCGGTGATTGTCCAATGAATCCCTTATCAGCAGAACTGTTAGTTGTCGATGACGAAGTACAAATGCGCCGATTGCTGCGCGCAACATTAGAATCGGCCGGCTATCATATTACGCTGGCAGAAAATGCCGCCAGCGCTCTTCAGAATGCCGAAACACATCGCTATGATGCAATCGTGTTAGATCTTGGATTGCCGGATGCCGACGGTATTGAAGTGCTGAAAAAAATCCGTGCGTGGGCGGAGTATCCGATCATTATTTTATCGGTACGCTCGTCGGAAGAAGATATTGTGACGGCGCTGGATGCCGGCGCCAATGATTATTTGCTCAAACCATTTCGCACCGGCGAATTGCTAGCGCGCTTGCGGACAGCATTGCGTCATGCACAGGCAACATCGTCGGCTTCCACGGTGGTGAAGGTTCACGATGTCTTTATCGATGTCGATAATCGTGTTGTCAAAAAGCATGGCGTCGTTGTCAAATTAACGCCGACGGAATTTGCGTTGCTCAATCTGTTTATAAAAAATGCCGGAAAAGTTTTAACACACAATTATATTTTACAGCAGGTTTGGGGTCCGAAGTACGAAGGCGAATCGCAATACACGCGTGTGTATGTGGGGCAACTCAGGAAAAAATTGGAAGACAATCCCGACAGCCCAAAATTATTTGCGACGGAATCCGGGATCGGGTACCGATTTGTACCGGACGAATAACAGCGCCGGCAAGGTGACGACGCATAGCGGTGTGTTGGTTTTATTTTACTTCCACCGGCTGGCCGTCGGCTTCGCCGGTATCGAGGACGGCTTTCCAAGTTCCATCCGGCTGTTTTTTCCAGATCGTGGTGTATGTGCCGGCAGCTTTCCATGATTTGCCTTCGTTATCTTTCCAGAGACGAACGTATGAGCCGACCGTGTAGCCGATGTTTCCGGGAATAAGGATGCCGGCAGAAGTCGGTTTCCAGCGAAGCGAAACATGTTGGTCTCCGAAAATCGGTCCCATCACTTTTCGAATTGCTTCATGCCCGAGTATCGGCGCATTTGTATCGGAGAGCATCGAGCCGTTCGGTGCAAAGAAAGAAGCCCATGCCTCGGCTCCGTGCAAAGCGACCGCCTGATCGAATGCAATATCTGTTTCTATCAATCGAGCAGATTCATCTTGGTGAGTTTGAGCAAGAAGCGGAGAAGAAAGTGTCGATAAGAAAGCGCAAATCACAAAGAGAACAATGAATCTCAACATACGTTTCTCCCATGGAAAATATTATAACAACCCTTTAAGCTTATCGTACCCAGCACGGCTGATTTGTACTTTTGTACCATCTTTTAAAATAGCAACACGACTGTCTTTGGCATACAGCTCGATGCGGGCAATACGTTCGACGTTGAGGATGTACGAACGATGCACGCGTACAAATTTTTGCGGGTTAAGAAGTTTTTCTAACTCTGCCATGCGCTGCTGTTTCAAATGCGACTTTCCGTCAGTCTTGATGGAAACATAATCATCCTGCGCTTCGATGTAGTCGATTTGGTCCACGGGGATGACATGTACTTTTGAACCATCTTTGACAAGAATGCGCTCTAATGGATTTGGCTGCAGCGTTCGCTTCAACGGCTGCAAGAGCAACGGTGCGGGAGCTTCTAATTCTTTACGTGCGCGTTCCAATGCTTCGTCAAATCGTTCTTTACTGAATGGCTTTAAAAGATAATCCATGGCATGGACTTCAAATGCCCGCACAGCAAATTCATTGTATGCAGTTGCGAAAATAATTGCCGGCGGATCATCAATCAACTCCAGCACTTCAAAGCCGCTGAGCTTCGGCATTTGAATGTCGAGAATAAGGAGATCGGGGTGAAGTTCGCCCGCGGCTTTTACGGCATCGAAACCATTTTCGCATTCGGCAACAATTTCTATATCAGGATGTGCGGAACAATATTCCCGCATCAGAAGCCGCGCCGGCTCTTCATCATCCACGAGAACTGTTCTGATCGTTTGTTTTTTCATTCTTCGTTCTCCTCTACTGGAATGGAAAGTGTTACACGAAAATACAAATCGGTTTTTGTAACATCCACACGTGCCGAATGATTGTACAACGTTTCTAATCGTGAACGGACATTGCGGATGCCGAGTCCCGTGCCTTTCTTCGTCTGGGTTTCCGGATCGACGGGATTTTCTACCGTGAGCAACAATTGTTCGTTTTGGCGCTGTGCGAGAATAAGAATGGTGCCACCCGTCAGAAGATTGGCGATCCCATGACGCACAGCGTTTTCCACTAAGGGCTGTAGAATAAGAGGCGGCAACAAACACGAAGCAGTGCTTGGGTCGATCTTTTTTTGTACTTGCAGTCGTTTGCCGAATCGAACTTGTTCAATGGTGAGATAATCGGAAATGAGCGAAAGCTCATCGGCAACGGTAATCGCGTCCCGCGTACCGACATCTAAACTCTTTCGAAAAAAATCAGCGAGCAAAATCGTCATGTGCCGCGCTTGTTCCGGGTTGGCCGTCGTCAAAGCACTGATGGAATTTAGGCTGTTGAATAAAAAATGCGGATTGATCTGAGCGCGGAGTGCGCGCAATTCCGCATCCTGCGTGAGTAAATTCAATTCGTAGAAACGCTGTTTGGATTCTTGTTCCATCTGAAAAAAAATTATAATGTAATGCACGGCAGCGATCAGAAGAAACGAGAGCATGAGTACCGCAAAAAAGCCGAGGGCGTTTATGCCGGTTGTCCACGGCGCGTACGCAGCAGCAACGGATGGGCCGACATGCAGTTCATCGATAAATGAGACCCAGATTGTTCCTACGCCAATGGTGACGACAGTTGCAATGACGGCAGCGAGGCCGAAGACCGTGAAGAGTTGTGTCGGCGTTGATTTTTGCAGTGGAAATGTTTTACAGATGTAATACGATGATAAGCATAGCAGCGCAAAAAAAAGAATATTCGGAATATCGGCGAGCAAAATTGGAAGCCAGATTCCGTTATGCTGGAGGAACAAGGGAATATCGAAGAGCATTCCGGCAATAAGCCAGACGGAAAGATAGACAACGAGAGCGCGTATGTTCGAGAGAATTGGATGCACGGTTTGCAATCAATGGATTAAATATCCCGGCGATGTCTATGATGCCAATGTTCTTCTTCTAATGCGGTGTTTTTAATTTCCATTCCACCCATCATCAAAAACCCTGTAATAGTTAACCGCTTGGTACTTTCGACCGGCGGATGCGTTTTATCATCGACGCCGCCCATGACCGGAAGTGTGTTGACGACGATCAGCCAATCTTCAGGGACACGCAGAACAATCCCGCCCATCAGTGCAAACACATCTAACGTTGCTTCGGTTTGAATATCTGCATCATGCAAATCTATTTCGATGCCGCCCATCAGCGCAAACAAGTTTCCGCCCTGAAAATCTTTTGAAGTTACATATCTTCGCGAGCCGCCCATGATAGCGGTTGCAGTAATGAGATTGGCGGGATCACCCGGCGTGGAAGAAGGCGAACGCTGCCAGCGGCGGAATGA
>Ga0335069_10016264_pt1 | contig 10386 bp, 8 predicted proteins | sample Lox_Sample_11_FD_206714 | JGI IMG/M metagenome (GOLD analysis project Ga0335069, IMG submission 206714) | Soil microbial communities from Loxahatchee National Wildlife Refuge, Florida, United States - Lox_Sample_1.1 | ecosystem: Environmental > Terrestrial > Soil > Wetlands | place: USA: Florida...
CCGAGATCGGCTACGTCATCGGCGACGTGAAGGGCAAGACCGCGGTGATCGTCGACGACATCATCGACACCGCGGGCACGCTGAAGGCCGCCGGGCAGACGGTGCTCGACGCGGGCGCGACGCGCGTGTACGCGGCGGCCACGCACGCCGTGCTGAGCGGGGCGGCCTTCGAGAACCTCGCGGCGGCGGGCTTCGAGCAGATCGTCGTCACCGACACGATCCCGTTGCGCGCCGGCGCTCCCGACAACATCCGCGTGCTGTCCTGCGCCGACCTTCTGACCGACTCGATCCGGCGCATCTTCACCGACGACTCGGTCGCCGAGGTCTTCGGCGGCGAGAACCAGCTCTTCTGAGCGGCGCTGGGCGTCCGCTCAGGCGCGCAGCGCGAGCGCGGTGCGGTGGCGCGCGCGCACGTGCTCGCGCGCCCAGCGCGTGAAGTCCGGCGCGGACATCGGCCGGCCGTAGAGGTAGCCCTGGCCGGCGTCGCAGCCGAGCTCGACGAGGCCGTCGTGCAGCGCCGAGGTCTCGACCCCCTCGGCGACGACGCGCATACCCAGTTCGCGCGCGAGGCCGGCGGTGTAGCGCACGATCGCGCGGTCGCGCGGGTCGTCGAGCATCCCGAGCACGAACGAGCGGTCGATCTTCACCTCGCGCACGGGCAGGCGCTTGAGCAGGTCGAGCGCCGAGTACCCCGTCCCGAAGTCGTCGAGCGAGACGGTGACACCCATCCGCGAGAGCTGCTCGGCGACCGGGAGCGCGCGGTCGGGGTCGGCGACGATCATGCTCTCGGTGATCTCGACGACGAGCGCGTGCGGTGAGACGCGCCGCTTGCGGCACAGGCTCGCGATCCGCTGCGGCAGGTCGGGCTCGGCGAGGATGCGGGGGGAGAGGTTGACCGAGACCGTGAGCGGCAGGCCGTCCTGGCGCCAGACCGCGACCTGCAGCAGCGCCGCGTCGAGGACGTGCATCGTCACGGGCACGATCAGGCCGGTCTGCTCGGCGATCGGGATGAACTCGGCCGGGGGCATCAGCCCGTGCTCGGGGTGGCGCCAGCGCAGCAGCGCCTCGGCGCCGACCGGCCGGCCGTCGGCGAGGTCCACCTGCGGTTGGTAGTGGATCGCCAGCTGATCGGCGTCGATCGCGTGGCGCAGGCCGCCCGCGAGCGTCAGGCGCATGAGCGTGTGGTCGTCGTCGTCGGCCGTGTAGCAGCAGACGCCGCTCTTGCGCTCCTTGGCCTGGTACATCGCGACGTCGGCGCGCTGCATGAGCGTCTCGACGTCGTCGCCGTGCTGCGGATGGCACGCGATCCCGATGCTCGCCCCGATCTCGAGCGTCACCTCGCCGAGCTCGATCGGCAGCGCGACAGCCTCGCAGAGCTTGCGCGCGACGTCGATCGCTGCGCCGGCGTCGCGCACGGCCGGCAGCAGGATCGCGAATTCGTCGCCGCCCAGGCGCGCGACGACGTCGCGCTCGCGCAGCGTGTCGCGCAGGCGGGACGCCACCTCGCGCAGCACCTCGTCGCCTTCGTGGTGGCCGAGCGTGTCGTTGATCTCCTTGAAGCGGTCGAGGTCGATGAGCATCACGGCACTCACGCCGGCGCCGGGCTCGCCGGGCGCCAGGATCGCGCGGCGGATGCAGTCCCCGAAGAGGACGCGGTTCGGCAGGCCGGTGAGCGCGTCATGGTGGGCCAAGCGCTCGTGGATCGACGCGTGCCGGCCCGCGCTGTGCACTGCGAGGAGCGGCACCGCAAGCAGCACCACCGCAAGCGGGCTGCGCTCGAGCGCGATCACGGCCAGCGGCGCCAGGCCGATGAGGATCGCCTCGGTCGCGGCGTCCGAGAGGAGGCTCGCCGGGAGCGCCCCGCCGTCGCCGGCCAGCCTGCGCTCGGTGGCCGCGATGCCCGAGCTCACCAGCACGTACGCGGCGCCGGCGGCGACGTACGCGCCGAGGGCGACCCAATCGAACTGGACGTCGCCGGTGAGTCCGGCGAGCTCCAGGACCGCGCCCGCCGCGCCCAGCGCGAGCGTCTGGCGGGCGACGTGCAGCGCCCAGCTCGCCGCGCTGCGCTGATGAACGGCGTCGCTGACCAGCAGTGCCAGCGCCTGCGCGACGACCGCCGCCGTGATGCCCGAGTGCAGCAGCAGCGCGAAGGTGAAGGTCGTGGAGGGGGCGACCTCGCCCGTGCCGCGCCCGATCTTGATCGGCACGAGCTCGGCGACGAGCACCGCCGCGCCGAGCACGAGCGTCACCGGATCGCCCGCGCGCGCGATCGTGGGGCCGTGCGCGGCGGCGAGCCACGCGAGCAGCCCGAGGCCGCTCGCGGCGATCGCGACGTCGAACAGCAGGGCAAGTCGGGGTCTGAGCCGGTGCACGCGCCTCGCTCGGGGCCCGGCCGCGCGGCGTGCGCCGGCGTCCGGGTTCTGCGGATCTATCGGCGCGAGCGAGCCGCGGCCTGAGCAGGCCGGGTGCACGCTGGCCGCCTGGGCGCCGCCCCGAGCGGCGCCGCCCGCGCCGTCGAAAGGCCTCCTCAGCCCCCGATCACGAAGCCGCGCCGCTCGAGCGCGTCCAGGGCGTCCTCGAACCCGGAGAAGTCGTGGTCGAGCAGCAGGTCGAGCGGCCGGCCCGACGGACCCGCCGTGCGTACCCAGCGGCGCAGCAGCGGGCCGCCCACCCGGTCCACGGCCTCACCGGTGAGGGCGAGCAGGACCGCCAGCTCGGGGCGCCCGTCGAGCTGCCCGCCGATGAGCGAGAGCGGGTCGGCGTCGAGCACGGCGCACAGCTCCTCGTCGCTGAGGCCGAGCCGCTCCATCAACAGGACGGCCGGCGAGCCCATCGCTGCCCTACGGCGTCCGCGCCTCGAGGCGCTTGGCCGGTGGCGGCTGCTTGTCGCCCGGCCAGAAGCCCGTCACGTGGCGGAACGCCTTGGCCCCTACGCGGTCGGCCGCGGCCGCGGTCACGGCGAAGGTCGCGGCGCGCAGCGCCGCCGAGCCGAGCACCTGGCCCCAGGTGGCGTTCTCCGTGGTCGCCTTCGGCGGGCCCGTCCCCTGCGAGCGCTCGTAGGTCGACTCGAACACCCTGCCCGCGACGCGCGCGGCGCCGAGCCCCAGGACGATCGCGAACGGCTTGTACAGGAGCTTCGCGAGCACGCGCGCAGGATACCCGCCGCCGCACGACCCGACCGGCGCGGTCCGGGCGGCAGTGCGAATACCCTGGGCGACCGTGTCGCTGCGCCGTGCGCCCGTCATCGCCCTCTCGGTCGGCGCGTTTCTCGTCGTGTCCTTCTTTGTGGCCCGCTTCCTCACGCAGGAGAACCGCGAGCGCGCCGCGGTCACGGGCCTGCTGCGCGCGCAGGCGCGCGGGGACGCCTCGGCCGTGCTGCGCAGCCTGTCCGGCTGCGCACGGGACGCGGCGTGCCGCAGCCTCGTGGAGGCGGACGTCCGGCGCCTGCGCCGCGCGGGCACGCTGAAAATCCTGAGCTACCGCTCATCGACCAGTTCGGGGCTGGGCAGCCGGAGAGGCCCGACGCGGGTGGCCTGGGACATCGGGGGGATCGGCGTGCCGGTCGTGCAATGCGTCGACGTCGAGCACCGCGGGAACGTGCTCCTGGGCGACACCATCGTGCTGCACGGCATCTCCGCCCCGATCGCGGGAGGCGCCCTGTGCCCGCGCTGAGGCGCGCCCTTGTCTGCTGCGGCGCGGTGGCCGTCGCGCTCGCGGCGGGTCCCGCGGCGCGGGCGCAGACCACGCCGCCGACGAGCACTCCGCCGGCGGTCACCACGCCGCCGACCAGCGCCCCGTCGCCCGCGTCGGTCATCTCCACGCCCACCGCGCGCACGCTCTACCGCGACGGCCCCTCAGGGCGCTACCTCGTCGACGGCACCTGGCTGTTCCGGCTGGACCCGGCGCGCAATGGCGACCGCCTCGGCTGGCAGCGCCAGACGACGACGAGCGGCTGGAGCGCCACCTCCGTGCCGAACGCCTGGAACGCGACCGACGAGAGCCTCGCCTCGTTCCTCGGCGGGGTGGGCTGGTATCGCAAGGACTTCCGCCTGCCCACGACGGCGAAGAGCCCGATGTGGGTGCTGCGCTTCGAGTCCGTGAACTACGCCGCGAAGGTGTGGCTCAACGGTCATCCGATCGGGACGCACGTCGGCGCCTACCTGCCGTTCGAGCTGCGGCTGCCGAGCGGGTTCCTGCGGCGCGGGGGCGTGAACCGGATCGTCGTGCGCGTCGACAGCCGCCGGACGAGCAGCGACTTCCCGCCGCTGAAGTTCGACGCGACCGGCCAGGCGCTCGGCGGCTGGTGGAACTACGGCGGCATCCTGCGCGAGGTCTACCTGCGGCGCATCGACGACATCGACATGACGATGGTCGACGTGCAGCCCGACCTGCCGTGCGCGAGCTGCGCCGCCACCGTCCGCTGGACCGTGCAGGTGCGCAACGCGGGCGCGCGCGGGCGACGCGTGACGGTCTTCGGGCGCTTCGGCGCGAAGATCGTGCGCGTCGGCACGGCCACGCTCGGGTCGAAAGGCTCGGCGACGCTCACCGCCTCGCTCGTGGTGCCCCACCCGAAGCTCTGGTCGCCGTGGAGCCCGTACCTCTACAACGCCTCGCTGAAGGCGGTCTCCGGCACGAGCGTGCTTCAGACCTTCACGCGCTACGTCGGCGTGCGCTCGATCCGTGTGACGGCCGACGGCCGCCTGGTCCTCAACGGCAGGCCGCTGAACGTGCGCGGCGTCGGCCTGCAGGAGGATTCGCCGGACAAGGGTTTCGCGATCGACAACACCGTGCGCGACCAGGAGCTCGCGCTGGCGCGCGAGCTCGGCGCGACGATCATCCGCGCGCACTACCCGCTGCATCCCTACACGCTCGAGCAGGCCGACCGTCTTGGCCTGCTCGTGTGGTCGGAGATCCCCGTCTACCAGGTGGACACCGACGAGCTGGCCAAGGCCGCGGTGCGCAACGCCGCCGTGAACGTGCTGCAGGGCGAGATCGTCGCCGATCGCGACCACCCGTCGATCGCGGTCTGGTCCATCGGCAACGAGCTGAGCGCGCGGGCCGGGCCGATCCAGGCCGCCTACATCGGCGACGCGGTCAGGGCCGCCAAGGCGCTCGACCCCACCCGCCCGGTGGGGCTCGCAGTCGCCGCGGCGCCGACGGTCGGCTGCCAGGCCGAGTACGCCCCGCTCGACGTCATCGGCCTCAACGACTACTACGGCTGGTATCCGGGGACCAACGGCGTGACCGCCGACCGCGACCTGCTCTCGAGCTACCTCGACAGCGTCCGCGCCTGCTACCCGAGCAAGGCGATCATGATCACCGAGTTCGGCGCGGAGGCGAACCGCGACGGCCCGCCCGAGGAGCACGGCACCTACGCCTTCCAGCAGGACTTCGTGAACTTCCACCTGGGGGTCTACGCGACGAAGCCGTGGCTCGCCGGCGCGATCTACTGGGCGCTGCAGGAGTTCCGCGTGCGCCCCGGCTGGGACGGCGGCGACCCGCGCTCGAACCCGCCGATCCACGAGAAGGGGCTCGTGAGCTTCCAGGGCGTGAGGAAGCCCGCCTTCTACGACGTCCAGCGGCTGTACCGCGCGACCGTCCAGTTCGGCGCGGCCGCTGCGGCGTCCGCGCTGCCCCGGTAGACCGGCGTCGCCGAGCCAGGCGATCCCGCTACCATCGAACGCCGCTCATGGCCGACTCGAAGACCACCACGCTCACGATCGATTCGCGTACGCCCGAAGGCTCGCGCGCCACGCGCCGCCTGCGCCGCGAGGGCCGCGTTCCCGGCATCCTCTACGGGGGCGACGGCAATCCGCTCAGCTTCTCGGCCGACGCACGCGACCTGCGCAACGCGCTGCACGCGTCCGGGGCCGTCATCGAGCTGACGATGGACGGCAAGTCCACGCCGGCGGTTGTAAAGGACTCCCAGCATCATCCCGTGCGTGGCGACCTGACCCACGTCGACTTCGTGCGCGTGAACCTGAACGTCGCGATCCAGGCGGTGGTCACGGTCGAGCTCATCGGCGCCGAGGACAGCCCGGGTGCGCGCGAGGGCGGCGTCGTCGATCAGCCGGTCCGCGAGATCACGGTCGAGGCGCTCCCGACCGCGATCCCCGAGTCGATCACGATCGACGTGTCGGGCCTGTCGATCGGCGAGAACCTCACGCTCGAGGCCGCCGAGGTTCCCGAGGGCGTCGTTGTCGTCGACGATCCGGAGACCGTCGTCGTGACCGTGCTCGCCCCGCGCCTGGCGATCGAGGAGGAGGAGGCCGAGATCGAGGCCGAGACCGAGGTCGTCGGTGAGGGCGAGGGCGAGGGCGAGCGCGGCGCCGGGGCCGAGGAGGCCGAGGCCGGCGAGTCCGCCGAAGCGGGCGAGTAGCCGCAGCGCATGGGCCGGCCGACGAGCGGCTCGGCCCCGGTCGACTGGCTGCTCGTGGGTCTGGGCAATCCGGGCCCCGAGTACGAGCACACGCCGCACAACGTCGGGTTCCAGGTCGTCGCCGAGCTCGCGCGCCGCTGGGGACTGCCCAAGCCGCGCCGCCGCTTCGGAGCGCTGCTCAGCGAGGGCCGCGCCGGAGCCCCGGGCGGCCCGCAGGCGCGCGTGGCGCTGCTACAGCCGCTGACGTTCATGAACGAGTCCGGCAGCGCGGCGGGGCCCGCGCGCGGGGCGCTGAAGGTCGAGCTCGACCACGTGCTCGTGATCCACGACGAGATCGACCTGCCGTTCGGGGAGATCCGTCCCCGCCTCGGCGGAGGCCTGGCCGGGCACAACGGGCTGCGCTCGCTGCGCCGCGGCTTCGGCTCGGCGGACTTCGGGCGCGTGCGCGTCGGCGTGGGGCGCCCGGACTCCACCGACCCGGAGATCGTGTCCGCCTACGTCCTGGGCCGCTGGCGCCAGCCGAGGGCCGAGGTCACGGCCCTCGTCGACGCCGCCGCCGACGTCGCCGAGCGCGTCGTGCTCGGCGAGCTCGAGCTCCCGTCGCGCTGACCGCTCCCACCAGACGAGCGTCCCTCGTTGCCGCCCATGGGCTCAGCGAGGGACGTTCGCTGGGCAGGGCTGTACGTGATAACATACGCTCGTATGACGCCATCGCGATACTGGGACGGGCAGACCTACGACCGCGTGTCCGCGCCGATGGAGGCGATGGGCCTCGCCGTGCTCGAGCGCCTGCCGCTGCGCGGCGATGAGACCGTCGTCGACGCGGGATGCGGGTCGGGCCGCGTCACCGCGGCCCTGCTCGAGCGCCTGCCGCGCGGACGCGTGATCGCCGTCGACGGCTCGGCCTCGATGATCGCCGCCGCCCGCGAGCGGCTCGGCGGCCGCCGGGGGCTGGAGCTGCGCGTCGGCGACCTGCTCGACCTCGACCTGGGCGCCGAGCGCGCCGACGCGGTCCTCTCCACGGCGACCTTCCACTGGATCGCCGACCACGCGGCGCTCTTCCGGCGCCTGCGTGCAGCGCTGCGTGAGGGCGGGCTGCTTGTCGCCCAGTGCGGCGGCGCCGGCAACATCGCCGCCACCCACGCCGCTGCGCGCGAGGTCGGCGCGCGCGAGCCGTTCGCCCCGTACTTCGAGGGTTGGACCGGCCCTTGGCGCTTCGCCGGGCCGCAGGAGACCGAGGAGCTGCTGCGCGCTGCCGGCTTCGCGCGGGCGCGCTGCTGGCTCGAGGAGCGCCCCGTGACGCCGGACGACCCGCAGACCTACCTGCGCGAGATCAACCTCGGCGCGCACCTCGAGCGCCTCCCCGAGGAGCTGCGCGAGCCGTTCGTGGACGCGGTCCTCGCCCGTCATCGCAGTCCGGTGACGCTCGACTACGTGCGCCTGAACATCGACGCGGTGGCGTAGAAGGTGTTTCGAAATGAGCCGCGGGGTGTGGGGCGGAGCAGCCGTGGATGGTGGGCGGCGCGCGGTCGCGGAGCCGATGCTGGTTGCATCGGCGAGCGGCCGCGTGTCGCATAGGCCCCGCCGCTATCGTCGGGGGCACCCCGGCCGCGCGCCCGCGCGGTCGTTCGGCGTGCCCCACGCGATGTCCCTGCAGCCCCTCCTCAGACAGCTCTCGCACGACTCAGACGGTGCGCGCCTGGCGCGCGAGGGCGGCAGCGCGTTCGTGTCGCTGTCGCTGCGCCCCTACCTCGTCGCGGCGCTGCTCGACGGCGTCGACGACGCGCTCGCCGCGAGCCGCCCGGTGCTCGTCGTGGCGGGGGACGACCGCCAGGCGCAGGACCTCGCCGCCGACCTGCGCGCGTGGCTGCACCCGCGCCCCGTGCGCTTCTACCCGAGCCGCGGCGTCGCGTACGAGTCGCACCTGGCGCCGCCGCCGCACCTCGTGGGCCTACGCGTCGCGGCGCTCGATGCGCTGCTCGAGGCGCCCGAGCCCCCGGTGGTCGTCGTCTCGGCCGTCGCCCTGTCCGAGAAGGTGCCCGACCCGGCGCTGCGCCCCCACGCATTCACCCTGCGCAGGGGCGACCTCATCGACCTCGAGGAGACCGCCGAGCAGCTCGTCGCCGCCGGCTACGAGCGCGTCGACCAGGTCGAGGAGCGCGGGCAGTTCGCGATCCGCGGCGGGATCCTCGATGTCTACCCGGCGACCGAGGACCACGCGGTGCGGGTCGACCTCTTCGACATCGAGATCGAGTCGCTGCGCCACTTCTCGACGTTCACGCAGCGCTCGCTCGGCGAGCTGGACGCCGTCGAGATCGCGCCCGCCGCCGAGCTGGCGCCCGAGCACCGCGAGCTCGCCGAGATCGCCGCGATCAGCGAGGCCGACGAGCGCCCCGACGTCGCCGAGCTCCTCCCGGTCGATCGCTTCCACGCGCTGCTGGATCTCGCGCCGGTGGAGACGGCGGTCGTCATCGCCGCCGACGAGGAGATCGCGCCCGCGCTGGCCGACCACTGGGCCGACGTCTGCGCGGCCTTCCACGACGAGGACGCGCACCATCTCTACGTGGCGCCGGACGCGATCCGTGGGGCGCTCGAGGAGCGCGTCCGCATCCGCCTGTCGTCGATCTCCTCGGGCCAGCCGCTCGAGTTCCGCGCGCAGGCCGCCGACGTGGCGGCGCGCTCGATGAAGGAGGCCGAGCCCGAGCTCGAGACGCTCGTGCGCGGCGGCTACCGGACCGTCGTCACCTTCGCACGCCGCGGGGAGGGTGAGCGCGCCGCCTACAACCTCGCGAGGCTGCGCGCTCCGTGGCTCGAGGAGACGCCGGACGTCACGGCCGAGGGCGCGCCGCCCGAAGCGGGGAGCCTGCGCTTCGCGCAGGCGGCGCTGCGCGACGGCTTCATCGCCGCCGGCCTGCGGCTGGCCGTGCTGCCTGAGCACCGGTTGTTCCGTCGCCGGCGCCCGGAGCGCACCGCCGGCCGATCGGCCGTCCAGCGCCGGCGCGGGCGCCTGGCGTCCTTCTCGGACCTGCGCACCGGGGACATCGTCGTCCACGAGGATCACGGGCTCGCGCGCTTCGCGGGCTTCGACACGAAGACCGTCGGCGGCGTGACGCGCGACTACCTGGAACTCGAGTACGCCGGCACCGACCGCGTCTTCCTGCCGGTCGACCAGCTCGAGAAGATCACGCGCTACGTCGGCGCGGGTGCCGCCCACCCGCCGCTCTCCAAGCTCGGCGGGAAGTCGTGGGAGACGCTCAAGTCGCGGGCACGCCGCGCCGCCCAGGAGCTCGCCGGCGAGCTGCTGAACCTCTACGCCGAGCGCCGCCGGCGCACCGGGCACGCCTTCCCGGAGGACTCGGCCTGGCAGATCGCCTTCGAGGGCGCCTTCCCCTGGCAGGAGACGGCCGACCAGGCCGATGCGATCGAGGCGGTGAAGGCCGACATGGAGCGCCCGCAGCCGATGGACCGGCTGATCTGCGGCGACGTGGGCTACGGCAAGACCGAGGTCGCGCTGCGCGCGGCGTTCAAGGCCGCCGACGACGGCAAGCAGGTGCTGCTGCTGGCGCCCACGACGATCCTCGCTCAGCAGCACTACGGGACGTTCGCCGAGCGCTTGCGTGATTACCCCTTCAACGTCGACGTCGTCAGCCGCTTTCGCTCCGCACGCGAGCAGCGCGAGGTCGTCGCGGCATTCAACGCGGGGCGGGTCGACATTCTCATCGGCACGCACCGCCTGCTCGGCAGCGACGTGCGGCCGAAGGACCTCGGGCTGCTGGTCGTCGACGAGGAGCAGCGCTTCGGCGTCAAGCAGAAGGAGCTCCTGCGCCAGCTCAAGCTGCGCGTCGACGTGATCGCGATGAGCGCGACGCCGATTCCGCGGACGCTCCAGATGTCGCTGGCCGGCATGCGCGACATCAGCGTGATCGAGACGCCGCCGGAGGGCCGCCGACCCGTGAAGACGTACGTCGGCGAATACGACGAGCAGCTCGTGCGCCAGGCGCTCGAGC
>Ga0335069_10016265_pt1 | contig 10386 bp, 8 predicted proteins | sample Lox_Sample_11_FD_206714 | JGI IMG/M metagenome (GOLD analysis project Ga0335069, IMG submission 206714) | Soil microbial communities from Loxahatchee National Wildlife Refuge, Florida, United States - Lox_Sample_1.1 | ecosystem: Environmental > Terrestrial > Soil > Wetlands | place: USA: Florida...
GGAAGGCCGGTGGGGCGGCCAAGAGGCAATCCCCATGAGCGTTCACCTGCCGATCCTTCTCCTGCTGGCCCCATTCACCGGGGCCTGGTTGGTTTTTGGGGTTGGTTTTTTTTCCCAGCGCTTTTCACGCTGGGCGACCTATTTTTTTCTCTTCCTCCCTCTTCTTCTGGCTTGGGAGGCTTTTCCCAAAATTCTTGCGCGGGGTCCCTGGCATTATTCCCTCGGTGGGTGGGCGCCGCCCTGGGGTATCGAACTGCTGGTGACGCCTTTTTCGCTCCTCTTAGCCTGTTTTGTTTTGGGAATCGCGGCGATCGCTTTTTACCAACTTGGGAATTTTGGCGCCATGGCCAAACTCGAACCGAGCCGTGAAGCACTGGGAGGCCCACTGTTCCTCCTGCTGACCGGAAGCCTCTTGGCCCTTCTTTGGGCGCGGGACGGATTCACGCTTTACCTCTTCCTGGAGATCATCTTCTTGGTGGGGGCGGGATTGATCCTTTGCGTGAACTGGCAGGGATGGTGGGAGGGTTTTTGCTTCCTGTTGGCGGGGAGCGCCGGAGCCTCCCTTCTTTTGGCGGGTTTTCTTTTCCTCTACGCCTCCACCGGCACCCTCCACCTGGACGACCTGTTGGCCCAACTCTTCATCACCAAGAATGTCTCCCTGGCCCTGGCGGCGGGATTGCTTTTAACGGCGGCTTGGGGATTCCTCTTCCTCTTTCCAACGCCCCTCCTTTACGAGCGGTTTCTTCGGGAGGCCCCCCATTTCCTTTCCGGCTTTTTCTCGGGGGTTTTGGCCCGGGTGGGCGTCTATGTCCTATTCCTCATCCTCTTTTTTGTCCTCAATGTGCCGGGATTGACGACACCGGGGTGGTTGGAGACGGGAGAACACCTGCTGGTATTCGCCTTTCTCGCCGGGTTTTTCCTCGCCGCCCGCCAAAAGGACTTTCTCCTTTGCGCGGCTTATCTGGGAGCCGCCCAGTTGGGTTTCATCCTGCTGGGGTTCGTCCTGGGGAATAAAAGCGGGTTGGCCGGCTCCCTCATGGAACTCTTGAGCCAAATGCCAGCCACGATGGGATTGTTCCTTGCGGCCGGCCTTTTGAGCCCCAAGCCGGGGGATTCCCAGCCGCTCTCCCGATGGGCCGGGGTGGGACGGCAGGATTTCCCCGTGGCCCTCTGCCTCGTTATTTTCAGTTTTTCCATCCTGGGAGTGCCGCCGACGGGCGGGTTCTTCGGTAAATTCTACCTTTTCCAAGGCGCCCTGGACAAAAAGGACTGGTTTTTCCTCGCCGGCTTGGGCCTCGTCCTCCTCCTCAACCTAGCCTCGGCGGCGCGGCTGACCTGGCTGCTCTTCGAACATCCCCAAAGCTCCCAAAGCCCGGTTCTGCTCGCTCCGAAGGCGAAGGCTCCCCTCTATCTCCTGGCGGGGGCGGTTCTTGTCCTGGGCTTGTTCCATGAGTCGGTCCTCAAGGACTACATCGAACCGGCCCTGCCCAAGGCTTTTCTCAAGACACCGGCGCCCAACGTTCCCTTCCTGGGCAGGGAAGTGGAATGACGTCAGCCCACGGTTGACAGCCTGCGGCCGACAGCTTGAATCCAAGCGCGATCACATCGAATCCAACAGGCCAAATCTTGTCAAATATTTGAGTGGTTTTCAAAGCGGTGAGCCACGGTTAAAATTCAAGACAGGGGGAAACCTTGAGCGACCACCAAGAGAAACGCAAAAACCAGCGCCAGGCCCACCAGCAACCCGTCGAGATTTACCCCATCTTCCCGTCTTACCCCCAATATCAGATGTCCCTCGGCGGCATGACCCGCAACATCAGCGAGGGTGGTTTGGGGCTCACCGCCGAGAAACCCCTCTTGCCGGGTTCCCTCTTGAAGGTCTGCTTCAAGGGCGGGAATATGCGAAAGGTGGAGGCCTACGGCAAGATCGCCTGGGCCAACGAGACCCTCTGCGGGATCTCGCTTTTCTCCTTCACCACCAACGCTTAAATCCATCTCTTTTCCCTGGTTCCCCAATTTAATTTATGACCCGCGTCACTATTGCCTCTGGGTCCCCCGGGGGTAACATGGGGTTCAACACATCTGAAGAAGGGGAAAACCATGGTGAAAATTGAAGCCGTCATCAAACCCCACAAACTCGACGCGGTGAAGGAGGCACTGGTCAAGGTTGGCGTGTCGGGCATGACCGTGTCCGAGGTCAGGGGTTTCGGCAAGCAGAAGGGCCACGAGGACATTCCCGGTGGGGAAACCTTCACCATCGAGTTCCTCCCCAAATTGAAGCTTGAGATCGTCTGCTCCGACGGGGAGCGCGACAAGATCCTGGAGGCCATTTCGCGCGCCGCCAAGACCGGCAAGATCGGGGACGGAAAGATTTTCGTCTCTCCCGTCACCGACGCGGTGCGTATCCGCACCTCCGAAAAAGGCGACGCCGCCGTTCAATAAAAGCGTGAAGTTCGAAGTGCGTAGTTCGCAGTTAAGGTAAAAAGTTGTTATTAATTGACGATTAATAACAACTTTCAGCAACTAAAAACTCAACACTTCAAACTCCAAACTAGGGCCCTCCTTCATGAATCCATCCTCCCTCTCACTTTTTTTTAAGCCACAAATGCCCCCCAAAGGTGAATTGTCAGCGGCCCTGAGGCCTTTCGGCTTCCGGAACCCCGAACGGGTTTGGAAGGACCTATCCCCCTTCGGGCAGAGCGCCTTCGACCGGGCGGCCTGGGCGGAACTGCTCCTCCTGCTCCTCCCGGAATTTTCCAAATCCGCCGACCCGGACCTTTCCGCCGCGCAATTCGCGTCTTTTGCCGAAGCCTCCTTTCACCGCTCCCAGCTCTTCAAATACCTCGTCCAATCGCCCGCCGCGCGCCAGGTGCTTTGCCGGGTCTTCGGCTTGAGCCCCTCCTTGGGACTGCTCTTGAGACAGGAGCCGGGCCTCCTCTATTGGCTTTTTGACGAGGACGGCCTCTACGCGAAATTCCCGCCGGAGAAACTCGCCGAGAACCTCCGGAGGGAAACAGAAACCACGGACGATACGGAGGGTAAACTCAACGCCCTGCGGCGCGTGAAGCGGCGCCAGATGCTGCGCATCGGCGCGCGGGACCTGATGGGCCTCTCGGACGTGAAGGACCTCACCCTCGAGCTGGCCGGCTTGGCGGACGCCTTGCTGGAGGGGACCCTCCAAATCGGGAAGGCCCGGTTAGCCCAGGAAAAAGGAGTGATCCCCCCCGGGCTCTTCGTTGCCATGGGCATGGGAAAACTGGGGGGCCGGGAGCTCAACTACAACTCGGACATCGACCTGCTCTTCATCTACGACTGCCCCCTCCCGGAGGGGCCGGAAAGGGAGAAGGCGCACCGGTTCTTCAACGACCTGGCGGAGTGGATCATCCAGGCCATGACGGAGCCCACTTCATTGGGCAACCTCTTCCGGGTGGATATGCGTCTGCGGCCTGAGGGCTTGGGGGACATGGCGAAATCGATCGATTCCTACCTGGAGCACTATGAGACCCGGGGCCAGCCCTGGGAACTGCAGGCCCTGCTGAAAGCCCGCCCTTGCGCGGGTGACCTGGAACTGGGGAAGAGGTTCCTCGTGGAGATCGAGCCCCTCATTTTCCGCAAGAACTTCGACTCGGTTTACCTCCAGGAAATCCGCGAGATCATGGACATGATCAAGGAGAAAATGGAGTCCCAGGGGCGGGGGCGCACCCAGGTGAAGCTGGGTCGGGGCGGCATCCGGGAGATCGAGTTCATCGTGCAGTACCTGGAATTGATCCACGGGGGCCAGCATCCCGAGGTGCGGATTCCCAACAGCCTGGAGGCCCTGGAAACCCTGGGGGAGAAGGGTTATCTGCTCAAGGCCGACGTCCAGTTCCTTTCCACGGCCTACCGGTTCCTCCGAAACGTGGAGCACCGCCTGCAAATGGTGCACGGGCTTCAGACCCACACCCTGCCCAAGAAGGCGGCCGACCGGGAACGTTTGGCCCGGTCCATGGGTTTCGAGGCCTCCGGGCATCAAACGGCCGCCAACCTTTTTCAAGCTCATTACACCGAACTGACCGAGAGAGTCCGGGCGCTCTACGAGGACACCTTCAAAATCAAGAAACGGAAAGATTTCTCGGCCCAGGCGGCCCAGGACGCGCTCCTGGGCGATTTCGAGGGTTTGGAAAAACACCTTGAGGGGACTTTTTTCCTCGAGCCCGCCCAGGCCGCTTCCAATCTCAAGGCCCTCATCGGGCGGTTGAGGCGCTCGGCGGGGGTGAGGGGGGAACTGCTTTGGACCGGTTTCATTCCGGAACTTTTCGCCCAGCTCAAAAAGGTGCCGCATCCGGACCGTGCCTTGAACCAGTTGGAGAGCTTCCTCCAAGCGGCCTCCCTGCCGGACCTCTACGTGAGGTATCTGCTGGAAAAGCCCGCCCTTCTCAAGCTCCTGCTGGAACTTTTTTCGAACAGCCTCTTCCTTTCCCAAATCCTCATCGCCCAGCCCGGTAATTTCGACGTGGCCATCCGGGCGGTGGGGGAAAGCTCGCCCCAATCCATCCAGGACTTCCTGGACAGCCTGGAGGAGCGCCTGGCCGAGATCCCCGATTGGGAGGAACGGCTGGACCTTTTGCGCGATACCCGCAACAGCGAGGTCCTGCGGGTAGGCCTGCAGGATCTGCTGGGAAAAAGGAGCCTTTTCGAGAGCTTCGCCGAGCTCTCGCGGCTGGCCCAGGCCCTCTCCCGTTCCGCCCTCGGGGTGGCCACTGACCAGATGGGTCTCCCGAAGGTGGGGGAGAGGCCCTCGGTACCCAAGGGTTTTTGCCTCATGGCCATGGGCAAGCTGGGCGCCCGGGAAATGAACTACGGCTCGGACCTGGACGTGCTTTTCGTCTATGGGGACACGGAGGGAAAGGAGATCGGGTTCGAGGCCTACCTGAAGCTGGCGGAAACCTTCACCCACGCGGTGGCGGACCCGACCCGGCGGGGCTTCGCCTACAAGGTGGACGCGAGGTTGCGACCCATGGGCCGGGAAGCCCAGATGACCCATTCCGTCGAGGCTTACCGCCAGTACTTCAATACCTATGCCCAGCCCGCCGAACGGTTGGCCTATACCCGGGCGGTTTTCCTGGCGGGGGACCGGGACATCGGCTTCCAGGTGAAGGAAGAGATCGACCGGTTCGTCTACGGCCGGGGGCTCACGAGGGCGGAGCTGGATTCCATCCTCGACATCCGGAACCAGATGGAGGACAAGGCCAAGAAAGCCAGGGGCCTGGAGATCAAGGTTTCCGCCGGCGGAATCGTGGATATCGAGTTCTTCGTGCAAATCCTGCAGGTGGCCTACGGCAAGAACAAGCCCCTGCTCCGGATGCCCCATGTCCCGACGGTCATGGGTTATTTCAAGGAAGAAGGACTCGTTCCAGCCGAAATTTTGGACGAACTATTGGCAGCATACCGTTTTTACCGGCTGGTGGAAGCGCGGCACCGCATGGTTCGGGAAAGCGCGGATGACGAACTGCCCTTGGAACCCGAGCGGCTCCAGCGCCTGGCTTGGCGCATGGGATTGGGGCGGGAAAAGGTCGCGGGGGACCAACTGGTGGAGCGGCTGGAGAAAAGCCAGGAAAGGGTTCGGTTTCTTTTTAAGCGGATTCCGGAATGGTTGAGGTTCGAGAGTTAATCCCCTTTTTGCCCATCAAAGCGTTTTCTTGGGCTTGTTTCCAAAAATCGTTGAGGCCATTGTTCTAAAAAAATCTCCGCTTCAGTCGCGCCTTGTTAACCCATTTCCCAAAATTTAACACAAATGACTTTCATTCCCGTCCAGCGCCTAATTATAGTTAGCCATAGCCAAAATCATCAGGAGCTGCAACTCCGAATGCAAACCCTCACCGTCGAAGTGACGCACCCGCTCTTAAATCCCGATGCCGCCATTCTTCGGCTCAAGGGAGGGCTCAATCCCAACCTCCTCCAGCCGTTCGACCATGCCGTCCAGTCCGCCTTGGCGGGGTCCAAGAAAAACCTCGTGATTGACCTTTCCGAAACGGATGAGGTCAGCAGCGGGGGGTGGGGCTTCCTCTTAGTCGTCCTGGGACGGGTGAGGATACTGGGGGGAACGATGTTTTTGGCGGCGATGAAACCCGATATCCACGAGGCCTTCGAGTTGATGGAGTACCACCAGGATTTCATCCTCTATCCCACAGTCGAGGATGCCCTCAAGGCGGGAATGACCCAGGTTTCTTAAACCTTCCTCGACCCTCTTTTGAACGATCAGCGTCCCAACCCTTGCTTACCCATTCTCCTTTCCGGTAAGGTAAATCCATGAGACATCGCGTCCTGACGCTTGTTTTTACCGCCTTGTGGTTGATCCTTGGGGGAGAGGCTTTGGCGGGGAAACCCAAGACCACCACGGCGACCTTCGCGGGGGGCTGTTTTTGGTGCATGACCCCCCCTTTTGAGAAGCTGGAAGGGGTCTTAAAGGTGACAGCGGGATACACGGACGGAACGGGGGCGAACCCCACCTATGAGGATTACGCCGAAAAGGGCTATACCGAGGGTGTCCAGATCACCTATGACCCCACCCGGATCACCTACGCCCAATTACTGGACACCTTTTGGAAGCAGATCAACCCCACCGACCCCAACGGCCAATTCGTGGACCGGGGACCCCAGTACCGGGCGGCCATCTTTTTCCATGACACGCAACAACGGAAGGAGGCCGAAAAGTCCAGGGACGACTTGAACAAGTCGGGCCGCTACGACAAGCCCATCGTGGTTCCCATCAAGAAATACGCCTCCTTCTATCCTGCGGAGGACTATCACCAGGACTACTACAAAAAGAACCCGATCCATTATGAACTCTACCATCATGGTTCGGGCCGGGACCAGTATTTGGACAGCGTTTGGGGGAAGGGAAAGCACTAAAACCAGTCCTCGGTTCGCAGCCATTCGAGGGCCTCGTGGCCCTGAGTTAAATCGAAGGGTCGGCAGCTAGCAGGTGAATCTTTAGAAGCTAAGACCCGGCGAAATTCCCTCCGTTCTATGATTATGGACAGCTTTTTCCATGTAATTTTGATGTAACGTTTAGGGCATATGGGCCGTCTAAATATTATGCGACACAAAACTTTAGCTCAAATGATCGCTTTACTCGTTGTCCCGGTAGCCCTTTGGGCGGAATCCGCCCAGGATTACCGCGACGCGGGCCAGGCCCTTTCGCGCGCGGGGCAATACGCCAAGGCGCTGGATTACTTCAAGAAGGCCGTACAAGCCGACCCCCAGGATTGGCAGTCCTACCAAGCCATGGGCGACGCCTATAACAAGATGGACGATATGGCCGACGCCCGGGACGCCTACCGCAAGAGCCTGGACATCAATCCGAACAACTCGACCGTCCGAGTCCTTTTGCAAAACCTGGGGGACGAAACCGCCTCCTCCACCCCCCCTTCAGCCCCCTCGGGGGACAATGTCGGTACCGACGAAACGGTTCAATCCCCCCAGACCACGGAGCCAATCCGCCGTAGGGGCCGGGGCTGGCGCCGCGTCGCCCCGGTTACTTACAACGACGGCTTGGCTCCCATGGACCACGCCAAACTGTGGGCTAAGTTCGATCTCGGATTCAATTATTCCCAGCAAGGAGACCTCCTGAGCAGCGCGGCAACCCAAAATGGGCTTATTACGGCCAATGGCTGGACCGGGTCGGCGGTGGCGAGCCGCAATGGTTATAACGCCGGCGGGGAATTGGGATTCCTGATCAATCCCAACAATGGGTTGGCGATCGGCTTAAGGTATCTTCGCAACGACGATTCCACACTCAACCAAAACCTCCAAAACGGACCGGCAATCGTGGGGGCCAACACCTACAACTCGGATTTCGAGAATGAAACGTTATCGCCGTCAGTTTGGCCCTTGACCCTCGACTATTACCTGTTCCTGCCGGATGCCTCGGGCCGGTTTTTCATCAGCGCCGGCTTGGGCTATTATTTCGGGCAAGTGCACGTCGAGGATAATTACAGTTACGTGATCAGCGCTAATGATGAAACCGCCAGCGACACCTTTTCAGGCGACTTGACGGCCGGAGGGGTCGGGTTTCAAGTGGGTTTGGGAAGGGATTGGGAGATTTCCCCCCGTTTCGGCATCTCGCTTTTCGCCCGGGGACGTTACGCCCGCCTGACGAACTTCCGCGGAACGGTTTTCGGCCCCAATGGCGGCGGCGCCAACGACGGGTTGGCCGTATATCCGGACGGGGAAGTGTTTTCCACGGACGTTTCCAACATCGGGAATAATGGGGTCAAATACGCCACCATTGATTTCACGGGTTTCGACGTCGGGGCTTCCCTCAACTTCTATAGTTTTTAACCCATCCAAAAACAAAAAGGCCGGCGGGCTTAGCCCTCCGGCCTTTTTTATTTCAACGTCAGGTTTGTTATTGAACCACCAAGGTGCAAGCCATTTGGGAACAGGTGGTGTTAGGACAAGTATGATCGCCGGAAGAACAAGCACCATGGTTGCCGCAGTGGAAGTGGATGGTAGCGGGGGATGAAAAGACCTCGGTCAAGGGGTAACTGTTGAGGCCGCTTACAGGACAACTGGAGGAATCGTCGAGGTAAAGGGGATGGGCTCCGGTGCCAAGGGAAGAATCCCAGACGGCGGCGGTTCCCGCGCTGATCGTGACGGGAGCGGCAAGAGCGGCTCCGCCGGATCCGGCGGTACTATAGTGGTAAGTTGAAATGCTGCTGCCCGTCAGGCTGAAGGTCACCCCAATAGAAACGGGGGTCGAGGTGTTGGTGGGAGTGCCGGTGGCGGTGCGAGTGGCGGTATCGGTGGGGCTCGAGGTTGGCGTCGCGGAGTCGGTCACGGTGGAAGTGTTGCTTGGCGTACCGGTGTCGGTACTGGTCGCGGTGTTGGTGGGGGTGTCGGTTTGGGTTGCTGTCGCTGTTTGAGTGGCCGTGTTGGAAGGTGTGGAAGTTTTTGTATTAGTATCCGTGTTTGTGGGAGTCCCGGTGGAAGTCGAAGTGGCGGTGACGGTGAAGGTATTGGTGGGTGTCCCCGTCGAGGTCGCCGTGGCGGTATGGGTCGGTGTTCCGGGGACGGAAGTGTAGGTGGGGGTGTCCGTGGGATTGGGATTGGACGGATAACTGCTGGTGTTACTGCAAGCCAAGGGAAGCCCCGCCAAGAGCGTCAAGGCGGCCGGCCAAATAATTTTTCTCATTGATTACACCTCGCTGAAATTTCGAAAAACCCCAATGCAACAAGCCATTGGGGAAAAGGCTATTTTCGATTCAGCTATCAATAGGGAGAGTTTTTTGAAAAAGTTACAGGTCCCGGAAAGGCCGAATAGTATCCTGGGCCCTTAAATCAGCTTGTTATCAATGGGGTTTCGCGACCGGAGCGGTGATGGTAAAGGGCATGGCCGGGTGGCCGATCTTTGAGAAATCCGGGGTCTTGCCGTTGCCCAGGGCTTTTTGAACCTCATTGATATGGTCTTTCCACATGGGACAATTGGGGTCCTTGATAATGCAATCCAGCACGCTCATCTTGCAGCCGCAACCACAGCTTTGGGTGTTGTACTTGGCCAGGACCTCGGCCTTCTTGGAGTCCGACACCCCTGAGAAATTGATCATGCCTAGGGAAGCCTCCGTAATGGAGGAGGGCGCGGTGGCTCCCGATTGGCCGCTTTGTTGGTTCAAGGGGTTCACCTGGTTCAATTGGGAGAAAGGATCGGGGGCCTGGGTCTTGCCCACGGAAAACCGGCCGGCGAGGAACGACGCCGCCATGAGGATGATGACGAGCGTGATATAGAGGATCTTCTTCTGTTCCTCGGGGGTGAGGCGGCTTTCCTCCGCCTGGGGTCCTTCGTTGTTGGGTTCCTCGATCATGTTTTCCTCGCTGGTTAAGGTGGATGGGCCCACAAATGATACCTTCTTCATCCGCCCGCGTCATGGAATTTTAGACGATCGTAGGCTTAATATAGGACTGTGATCCCAGTGGTTTCGTGAAATCCACGGCGAAAGGAGACGGATGAACCGTTTTAGGCAGCCGACCCACCTGTTTCTTCCGGCCCTTGCCCTGCTCCTCATTGGAGCGGCTCCCTCGGCGTCTTGGAGGGAATTTTCCAGCGGCTGGTTTAAGGTCCAAGTTCCGGGAACGGCCAAACGGTCGGCCAACGGTTCCTGGGTGGCGGTGGACGCTCGCAAGAGCGCCTACAACGTGAGCGCCACCCCCTTGAGGGAAATGCCCGCGGCCCCCCAAAATTACCTGGAGGAAACCGCCGAGATGTTCGTGGACCGGCTTCATGGCCGGATGGGCCACCGGAACTATTTCAAATTCCATGGCGTCCCGGCTTTCGACTGCGGAATTGAGAACGACCAGCACCACTTGGGAATCCGCCTGATCCTCCAACCGGGAGTCCTTTACCTGCTC
>Ga0335069_10016266_pt1 | contig 10384 bp, 7 predicted proteins | sample Lox_Sample_11_FD_206714 | JGI IMG/M metagenome (GOLD analysis project Ga0335069, IMG submission 206714) | Soil microbial communities from Loxahatchee National Wildlife Refuge, Florida, United States - Lox_Sample_1.1 | ecosystem: Environmental > Terrestrial > Soil > Wetlands | place: USA: Florida...
GTCGCTGGCGGGAAGCTTCGGCACCAGCCTGTCGGGGGTCAGTTTCAGTGGAGGCAATGCCTTCGAGGCTGCCAGCGGACAACTGGTGGTGAATGGCGGCGGCGCGGTGACAGGCACACTCGATGTCGCCGCGGGCGGCGCGCTGACTGCGGGCGCCAACTACGTCGCGTCTTATTTCGTGGATTCCACCGGCTTCGTCACCGTCACGTTCACATCCAGCGCGCCGGCGTTCAGTTCCGGCACGCTGACGTTATATCCCATCGACGCACAGCAATTCCTGTCGATGGAGATCGATTCCAATCGAGTGATGACCGGGTTCAGCGCAGTTCATAACTAGAGCTCTTTCTGGAGATGGAGTAATGGCGAGTTCGCATCGTTTCTCATTCTTGTTGGCGGTGACGCTGGGTTCGCTTGCCGTCGCGTTGGTGATTCCGGGGTGTGGAGGTTCCTCGTCGAGCACGCAGACGGTTGCCTCGGTCAACGTCACGCCTACCACGAGTTCGGTTGGCGTGAATGGCTCGCAGGCGTTTGTCGCTACCGCCCTGGACTCGAATGGCCAGACCGTATCGGGACAAACCTTTACCTGGTCGAGCAGCAATACCGCCATCGCCACCATCAGCGGATCGGGGATTGCAACCGGTGTGGCGCCGGGGACCACCCAGATCACCGCCTTGACGGGGGGAATCACCAGCACCGCTGTAACACTCACGGTAAACCCGGCGATTGCTACCGTCTCCCTCTCGCCTTTGACCGCGACCATTAAGGTGGGAGCCACGCAACAGTTCACGGCGTCGGCGGTTGATGCGCAGGGAAATACCGTCAGCCAGGCCGCTTTCAGCTGGCATAACAGCTTCGGCGGCGTGGCCAGCATTGACAGTCATGGACTCGCTACAGGATTGGCCCCCGGTACGGTCATGATCACGGCGAGCGCCAACGGCATCTCCAGCCAGGTCGCGACCCTGACGGTTACACAGTGAAGGCGGCCCTGATGAAGCGACTGTTCTCCGCCGGAGTGACTCTCTCCTTTCTCGCCATGATGATCGGTTGCCATGGCGGCGGTGTGTCCATCTCGGTCTCGCCCAGCACGGCCACGGTTCCTCCCGGGCAGACGCAACAGTTCACGGCCAGCGTAAGCGGCGGCGGTAGCAACTCCGGCGTTACGTGGCAGGTCAACAGCATCATCGGGGGAAATTCCACGGTTGGCACAGTGACGGCGGCCGGCCTCTACACCGCGCCGGCGGTCATTCCATCCCCGGCAACGGTCACCATCACCGCGGTGCCGGCGGCGAACACCCTGGAGACCGCTACCGCCAGCGTCACCATCGCGGATACCGTCAGCGTTTCTCCCGCCAGCGCCGTGGTCAGCGTCACCGCCACCCAGCAGTTCTCGGCCACGGTCACGTTCTCCAGCAATACGTCGGTAACGTGGCAGGTAAATGGAGTCGCCGGAGGAAACGCCACCGTCGGCACCATCAGTACGACGGGAACCTACACGGCGCCGAGCACAGTGCCTTCTCCTCCGCGGGTCACGATTACCGCGGTCTCGCAGGCCGACAGCTCCAAAACCTCCACCGCGACCGTGCTGGTGACGCCCCCGCCAATCGAGATCTCGCCCACCACCGTGACCGTGGCCGCCGGTTCGCAACAGGGATTTACCGCGACGGTGCTGCTGCAGAGTGTTACTCCCACCTGGAGCGTGCAGTGCCCGAGCGCGGTGCAGGCTGCCTGCGGCACCATCACTGCCGATGGTGTCTTTACGGCTCCCCTGGTTCCTCCCTTGGGCGGTAGTGTTACCATAACCGCCTCGATGGCCGACGGCAGCGCGTTGTCCGCAAGTGTAACGGTGCCGATACAGATCTCCGACGCCACGCTCGTCGGAACGTACGTCTTCGGAGTTGCGAATCAATCGATCTCTGCCTTCGCCGCGGAAGCCGGGGTCATCAGCTTCGACGGAGTGGGCACGATCACCGGCGGCACAATGGACCGCCTCGGCACGGCTTCGCCCATCACCATCACGGGCGGCACCTACAGCATCGGCACCGACGGCCGTGGAACTGCCATCCTGCAGACCGACCAGGGCCCGCTCGCCTGGCAGTTCGTCATGGCGACCAACTCCACCGCGCTCATCGCGCGCCTCAGCGCCGACGGCAACACCCTGTCGGGCAGCCTCCATCTGCAACAGGCCTCCGCCACTACGCCGATCCAAGGCAAGTATTCGGTCGGCCTTTCCGGCGTCAGTTCTTCCTCTCCATTCACCATGGTCGCGGGCCTCAGCGCCGCCTCGCAGAGCATCAGCAGCGTTTTGCTCGACGAGGCAAGCGGAACCAATATCCAATCGAGCGTCAGCGGAACCGGAACCTACGGCGCTCCCGCCGCCAACGGGCGCGGCACGCTTACGTTGTCCACCGCTTTCGGGAACCAGAGCTTCGTTTACTACGCGGTCGACTCCACTCACCTCAAGCTGCTGGAGACCGACGGCAGCCAGCTGGCTTCCGGAGACCTTTATCAGCAGTCCGGCGGTTCGTACTCGCTGTCCAGTTTCAACGAGCGCCTTGCTTTTACCCTTAGCGGGTTCACCTCCAGCGGTACCCACGCGATCGGCGGCTTGTTCACGCTTGATGGCAATGCTGGCGTCCCCAATCGTCTTCTGGATGGCGTTAACCAGACTGTCTTCGACAGCAGCGGCATCTACCTGGTCACCGACGCCAATTCAGGTCGCACCACTTTAAAGTGGAGCACCGCCAACACCGGTACCTCGCAATATGTGCTTTATCCCATCGCCAACGGAGGTTTTGTCATTATGGAGACCGATGGCGCTGCGGTGGCCAGCGGACTTGCGCTCCAACAAACTTTGGCCTCCCCGAGCTCGGTTTCGCTTGTCGGCCAGTTGGCGCTCGGTCTTGCAGGAACCGACCTCGCGAGTTCAACTCCGGTAGCGCTCACCGGAAGTGCCTCGATTTCTCAAAGCGCAGCATGGACGGGAACGCTCGATTCCGCCGACAGCAGCGGCACCACCTTAGGGGCTGTTTCGCAAGTAGGGTCGTTCTCCATCTCCACTAACGGGCGCGGCGTGGCAACGCTGTTGCCCAGTTCGCCTGCCCTGAGCGGAAGCACGCTGATTCTTTACGTGATTGATACCAACAATGCTTTGTTGCTGGAGACCGACAGCAGTCGCGTGCTGGTGGGAACGGCGGTCAGGCAGTATTGACGCGATGCGTCGAAGATGGTGGTAGGGTGAAGCCGGAGGAAGCAACGCCGTCGTGCTTCCTCCGGTGGCGCAGCCTCGGTTCCCCCCGTCCTTTCCGTCACCGGAGTGACTCGAAAGGGCAGCCGAAAGCGCCAAAGGCAGTCGTGGTCGTTAGTCGTTCGCGAACCTTTTGGTCACTAACCAATAACCACCGATCTAATTCGCTGCCGCCGTGGTCGAGCTCTTCAGGTGGAACAGTTTCTGGATCGCCGTCGTTAACTGGTCCTGCTCCATCTGTTCCGGCAAATCCTTAAGCTCCCGAGCCAGCGTTCCCGCAATTCGCGAACTGATGCGCTTGGCCAACGCATTGAGGACCTGGTCCTGCTCCGAGGTCAGTGGACCGGCATCCTGCCGGTACGACTCCACTTCCTGGCGGCACAATTCGTCGAGCCGCTCGCGCAGCGCAACCACGGTCGGCACCGCGACTTCCGACAACATCCGCCGGCTGAAAAACTTCGCTTCGCTGGTGACGATCGCATTCGCCTGTTCGGTGGCGCTTTCGTGGATCGTCGAAGTGCGTCGCACCACCTGCTCCAAGTCGTCAATGTCGTATAAGAAGATGCCGTGAATCTGGCGGACCTTCGGATCGATATCGCGCGGCACGGCAATGTCGATCATCAGCAGCGGCCGACCCTGGCGCTCCTGCCGGACGTAGTCACCTTCTTCGCGGGTAAAGATGAGATGCGGGCAAGCGCTTGCGCTGATGATGATGTCGGCTTCGATGAAGTGCTTCCAGCGCTCTTCGTAAACGCCAGCCACACCGCCGAGTCGCTCCGCAATCTCCTGGGCCTTTTCCACGGTCCGGTTGACGATGCGAACATCGCGCGCACCGTATTTCACCAGGTATTCGGCCGATAGCTCGCCCAGATGGCCGGCGCCGATCAGCACGACTTTGCGTCCCTGCAGCGAGCCGAACAACTGGCGCGCAAGCTCCACGGCAGCATATGGAATCGAAACGGCACACTGTCCCAGGGCGGTTTCGGCGCGCACCCGCTCGGAAACCGCGACCGCTTTCTGGAAAACCGAATCGAGGAAGCGTGCCGTGGTGCCGACCTTTTGGGCCAGCGCCCACGCATCTTTTAGCTGGGCGACAATCTCCTGCTCCCCGATGATGGTCGAGTCCAGCCCGCTTGCCACTTTGAACAGGTGCAGCAGGGCCGGCTCGCCGATCAAACGGTAGAAGTGCTTCCATTCGCAGAGACGAAGGTCGTATTCGGCAGTGAGGAACTGCAGTACGGAGTTAGCGGCAACCGATGCGTCGCGCGTCCACAACACAAACTCGGTGCGGTTGGGGGTGGCGAGGACGGCAACTTCTTCAATCGCCTCGGCGCGCGAGAGGCGGACCAGCGCTTCGTACCGCCGGCTTTCCGAGATCCAGAACCGCTCGCGAACCTCCACCGGAGCAGTCCGGTAGTTCACGCCGACGACCATCAGTGTGGATTCCAACGCATTGCCCCCAACGTTCGGGATGCTTCACCACAGTAGAGGCATTTCGCGGGCCAAAGTCCGATAGTATCGAAAGATGGGTTATGTCGTTGAAAATTGGGAAGCTAACGTGCCCTTTGCGAACTGGACCAACTGGGCCCGGTTTTGCTCGACAGTGGACTATTACGCATGGCGCGCGTGATTTCACGGAACGATTCCCTCGAAGCGCGAATTGTAAAGTTTTGTAAATCGCAGGCTCACGTGACGAGCAGGAAGCGGAGTTGTGCGCCCGCTCGACTTTTGCGACAGGCCGTCCGAGTCGTATACTGGCTTGCCTTTTTGTGGAGGCTCTTGCTTCTTCCGTCATGCGCCGGCAATCGGCGTTAACTCTCCCAACTTCGCCGCTTGCGGCGGCGGATAACCTCTAGACGGAGGTCCAATGAAGACGCGTGATGAGGAGATTGCTCCTCAAAACGAGCAGACCGAAAGCGGCGTGTCACGCCGTGATTTCCTGAAGATTTCCAGCATCGCCGTGGCGACACCGATGGTCGTCGGCCCCACCGTGGTAAGAGTCGCCGGCGAAGAAGTGAAAGTGTGGGGACCGGGCGCGATGCCGGTCACCCTGAACGTGAACGGCCAGTCGCTGAAAGCGAACCTGGAGCCGCGCGAGACGCTGCTCGACGCGCTGCGCAACCACTTCGACCTTACCGGGGCCAAGAAAGTTTGCGACCGCGCCGAGTGCGGCGCTTGCACCGTCCTTATGGACGGCAAGCCCGTGTACGCCTGCTCGGTGCTGGCCGTGGATGCCCAAGGCCACAAGATCGAAACCGTCGAATTCCTGACCAGGGGTGGCGCAGGGCTCCATCCCATCCAGCAGGCTTTCGTGGATCACGACGCCCAGCAGTGCGGCTTCTGCACTCCCGGCTTCGTCGTCGCGGCGAAAGCGCTGGTGGACAAATATCCCAACCCGACGCCGGAGCAAATCACGCACGAATTAAGCGGCAACTTCTGCCGCTGCGGCACTTATGCCGGCATACGCCGCGCGATGGGCGAAAGGAAGGGGGCGTAGCCATGGCGGAATTCAAGTGGCCCGAGTTGCAGCAGCGCTCCGTGATCGGTGCGCGCCTGAAGCGTGTGGATGGCCCCGACAAGGTCGCCGGCCACGCCAAGTATTCGCTCGACCAGAATCCCAAGGGACTGCTCTACGGAACGATGGTCCGCTCGCCCTACGCGCACTGCAAGGTGACGAAGATCGATATCTCGGCGGCGCAGCAGATGCCGGGCGTGAAGGCCGTGAAGGTGATTCAGAAGGAAGGCACCGAGATTCACTGGGCCGGCGACGAAATCGTCGGCATCGCCGCAGTGAGCGAGTGCGTTGCCGAAGACGCAGTGCGCGCGGTGAAGGTGGAGTACTCGCCGTTGCCGCATCTGGTGCTCGACGCCCCCGAGCCCAAGCCGAACGATGTGGCCGAAGATACTGGGCCGCTGTCGGAAGATGACATTTGGGACGCGCTCAGCAACCAGGTGCCGGCCAACCAGTTGATCCCCCGGATCAAGAGCGACGGCATCACCTTCAAACCCGAAGAGTCGCACCTGAAGGAATTCAAGGAGGAGGGCGCACCCGACGCGCTGGTGGAGGCCATCCGCAACGCACCGCAGCACCTCGACGTGAAGCCCAAGCCGAAGTCGCCCTATAAGCGCGCCGGCGAGAAGGTTCAGGGCGATCCGGAGACGGCCTTCAAGGAAGCCGAAGTCGTCAGCGAAGGCTACTACGGCGTGCCGGTGATCACTCATTGTTGCCTTGAGCCGCACGGAGCGGTCATGTCGTGGGCGCCGAATGGCAAAGTCGAAGCGCGCATCTCGACCCAGAACGTTTCCGGCATGGCCGGTCAGTTAGCCGGACCGCTGGGCATTCCCGCGACCGACATTCACCAGCACCAGGATCACGTCGGCGGCGGATTCGGCAGCAAGTTCTCGCCCGATCGTTGGGCCGTTGTCGCCGCCGAGCTCTCGAAGATGGCGGGCGGCGCTCCCGTGAAGATGTTCAACGACCGGCGCAGCGAGTTGGAGGTGGCGGGGGCGCGTCCTTCTGCCTACGCCAAGGTTCGCATTGCGGCCAAAAAGGACGGCACCATCACCGGATGGGAGTCGAACTCCTGGGGCACCGGTGGACCCGGCGGTGGAGGCGCACCGCCGCTTCCGTACGTCTTCGATATCCCTCACCAGCGCAAGCAGCACATCGCCGTGGCGACGAACATCGGTCCGGCACGGGCCTGGCGTGCGCCGAACCATCCGCAAGCCGCCGTGCTCACCATGTGTCCGATCGATGATGCCGCGGCCAAGTTGGGCATGGATCCATATGACGTCTTCCTCAAAAACATCGATTACACCGGCCCCCGGGCGAAGATCTATCGCGACGAATTCGCCAAGGCCGACGAGTTGATGGGCTGGAAGAAGAACTGGCATCCTCGCGGCGACAAAACTCCCGGTCCGGTGAAGCGCGGACTAGGCCTCTCGATCCACACCTGGGGCGGACGCGGTCACGCCAGCGACTGCGATCTGACGGTTCATCCGGATGGCGCAGTCGAATTGAAGATGGGAACACAGGACCTCGGCACCGGCACGCGTACCTCAATCCTCGCCGTCGCCGCCGATACGCTCGGCCTGACCATTCACGACATCAACCTGCTCATCGGCGACAGCAACTACCCGGTTTCAGGCGGATCGGGTGGCAGCACCACCATCGGCGGCGTGTCTTCGTCGACTCGACGCGCAGCAGTGCAAGCCATCAACCAAATCTACGAAAAAGCCGCGCCGGCGCTGAATGCGAAGCCGGAAGAACTCTCGGCGAAAGACGGCAAGATCTTCGTCACTAGCGCTCCCGACCGCAGCCTCTCGTGGAAAGATGCTTGCGCCAAACTCGGGGCGATGCCGATCACCACACGTGGGCGTAATCCCGACAAGGAGCATCCGCCTGACCTCACCAACAGCGGCGTCGGCGGCGTGCAAATGGCCGATGTCTCTGTCGACACCGAGACCGGCATCGTGCGCGTCAACAAGATGGTTGCCGTGCAGGACTGCGGTCTCGTCGTCAGCCTTACCCAGGCGGAAAGCCAGTGCCTCGGCGCGCTGATCATGGGTATAACGTATGCGTTATACGAGGAGAAGGTCATGGACCCGATCTCCGGCCGCATGCTCAACGGCAACATGGAGCATTACCGGCTTGCGGGCATCGGCGACATCGGCGAGTTGGTCGTCCACATGATGACCGGCCCCGGCTACGACGAGCGCGGCGTCATCGGGTTGGGCGAGCCTCCGGTGATCTCGCCGGGCGCGTGCATCTCGAACGCCGTAGCCAACGCCATCGGCGTGCGTGTGCCGCAGATTCCCATAACTCCCGATAGAGTGCTGGCCGCCCTCGCGAAAGGAGGCGCCTAATGCGGCAATTCGAATACGCTGCTCCGAAGACGACACAACAGGCGGTAGGCCTGCTCGGCGCGAACGCGCAAATCCTTGCTGGCGGCACGGACCTGCTGGCGCTGATGAAGGACGACATCGTCCAGCCGAAGCGGGTGGTGAATATAAAGGATGTGGGGGGACTGGCGCAGGTCGGATCTATTTACGTGAAGGATTCTTTCTCCATCGGAGCGTTGGTCCGGCTGAATGATCTGGCTGACAACAGTGATTTGCGCCGTTCTTTTCCCATGGCGGCTGCCGCGATTGATGAAGCAGCCAGCCCGCAGATCCGCAACATGGCCACTATCGGCGGAAACCTCTGCCAGCGTCCGCGCTGCTGGTATTTCCGTAGCGGCTTCGGCTTGCTGGCGATGAGAGATGGCAAGTCGATGGTGGCAGAAGGCGATAATCGCAACCACGCCATCATTGGCAACGATGGGCCGGCGAAATTTGTTTCACCGTCAACGATCGCTCCCTCCCTAATCGCCTATGGCGCAAGCACTGTCATAGTCGGTCCAAAAGGAACGCGATATGTTCCCCTTGGCAAGTTTTACCGTATTCCAACAGCCGAAGGCGAGCGCGAGCACGATTTGCAGCCGAGTGAGTTGATTACGGAAATCTGGTTGCCTACGAAAGGTCCCGGCCCCACCCACGCTGCCCAGTACGAAATCCGTCAAAAGGCCGCCTTCGATTGGCCGATGGCGCTAGCCTCCGTCGCCCTCTGGATGGACGGCCGCACGGTGAAGAAAGCCAACATCGTTCTCGGCGCGGTGGCTCCCGTTCCCTGGGTGTCGAAAGAAGCTGCCGACGCTCTCGTCGGCAAAGAGCTCAATGAACAAACGGCCGACGCCGCGGGGCGAGCCGCCGTATCCATCGCCAAGCCGCTCAGCATGAATGCCTACAAGGTGCAGCTTACCCGCGTGGCTGTAAAGCGGGCGTTACTGCAGGCCGCGGAAGGAGGCCGGGGATGATCAACATTCGCGAAGACCGCTTCAACATCCACCATCCAAACCTGTGCACAGCGCTGCGGTGGAAGGGCCAGTTCATCACCTCCGAGCACGACCCGACCGTGCAGCCCTCGAACGACGGCCTCTTCTGGTGCATGTACACGCAAACCTGCATGGGCCCGGATGGCGAACTCGCCGAACCCGGCAACTGCAACTCCAAACGCCGCGAGTGCCACGGCACCGGCAAGTGCGGATGAGAGAAGGATGAACTGAATGTGGGAGCGGGCGCCCTCGCCCGCTCAAGCGAACGCAGCTCCGCGTGAGTGACCTCTGGTTTTGCCATCGGGGAAGGTTTCAGGGTTTTTTTACTGAAGCCCAACTGCATCTCTGCCGATAAAAGAGGACATGAGAGTCCTCGCAATCGTGTTTCTGCTGCTTCCGCTGAGTCTCATCGCGCAGAGTATAAGATCAACCCCAACACCCGCGGCTGGTCATCAATCCTGCCATTGGTGTCACACCCCAACCGGAAAGGCGGCGGGTGTGCATCAGGCAGCGACAATCGCAGGTGATCGGTCGCATCAGCCCTCCGCGTTGATCTGCCTTGGCTGCCACGACGGAAGCAGCGCCACCATTGTTGACGGCGGTCACGCCAGTCATCTCTCAGTTATCGCCGAGCAGGGCCTCGACTGCGTAACTTGCCACGATCCCCACGACCAGACCGGCAGTTACCGGTTGCTGCGCGGTCAATTTGGCCCCGAAACGGAACAATCAGCAAAGCTCCGGTTTTGTCGCGGCTGCCATGTGAATCACTGAATCTGAAATCTTACTTTCCTTGGAATTTCGCCGCCCGTTTCTCCAAAAACGCCGACGTCCCTTCCTTCTTGTCCTCTGTCGCGCACGTTACAGCAAAGAGCGTCGCTTCCAGGAACAGGCCTTCCGCCAGCGTCATTTCCATACCCCTGTTGACGGCTTCCATGCAGTACTTGATCGCCAGCGGAGCATTCGCCGCAATCTTCTGCGCCATCGCCTCGGCGCGCGGAAGAAGATCAGCCACTGTCGCAATATCGTTCACCAGTCCGATGCGCAGCGCCTCCTGTGCCGTGATCATCTCGCCGGTGAGGTTAAGCTGCATCGCCATGCCCTTGCCGACCAGCCGCGGCAATCGCTGCGTGCCCCCATAACCGGGGATAATCCCGAGCTTGACTTCCGGCTGTCCCAACTTTGCCGTCTCTGCGGCCAGACGAATCGTGCACGCCATCGCCAGTTCGCATCCACCACCAAGGGCGAACCCGTTGATGCAAGCGATCGT
>Ga0335069_10016267_pt1 | contig 10383 bp, 10 predicted proteins | sample Lox_Sample_11_FD_206714 | JGI IMG/M metagenome (GOLD analysis project Ga0335069, IMG submission 206714) | Soil microbial communities from Loxahatchee National Wildlife Refuge, Florida, United States - Lox_Sample_1.1 | ecosystem: Environmental > Terrestrial > Soil > Wetlands | place: USA...
GTTGCCGGTGTCACGGTTTATCGGGGCATCCTCGGCTATGGCGCGCACCGTAGGATGCACAAAGAAAAGACGCTGAGCCTTTCTCACGATTGCTCCATTATGCTCTCGGCCGTCGACAGCGAGGAAAAGCTCCGAGCTCTTCTTCCTATTGTCGATCAGATGGTGGAAGAGGGATTAGTCGTTTTCTCAGACGTGGACATCATTAAATATTCCTATCGCGCTCAGGAAATTGACCAGCCAGATTCGCAGACGGGCAGCAAGACCGAATGAACGGAGGCTCGATCATGAAAGACCAATTTCAGGCACGGATGCTACGCATTCACTTTGGCGAGGGCGATAAATGGCAGGGCAAGCCTCTGCACGAGGCAATCGTATCCAAATGCATAGAGCTTGGAATGGCAGGTGCGACTGTCTATCGAGGGATCGAAGGGTATGGAGCCAGCACGAGGATTCATCATTCCAGCCATTGGAAATTCTCTAAAGATGCGCCGATCATGCTGACCGTCATCGACAAGGAGGAACAAATCGAAAAGCTGATTCCGCACCTTGACGCGATGGTGGAAGAGGGGCTGGTGGCCATGTCCCGTGTCGAAGTGATCCGCTACTCGCGGGACCGCGCGAAAGGTCCGGACAGGCCTTTAGGAAGATCGTAATGATCTCTGAGTCAGGAATTCGGGAGATGGAGGAATCCGCGCAGGTTCGTGACCGTCTGCCGATAGGCCCATCGGTGCATCTCGATGGTGCCTCGCGGTTGTTGAAACTGGCCCATCTGGCTGAGGAACTTGGAGCGGGGCCTGTCGCCGAGGAAGCACGCGAGCTGGCAGCCCGCGTTTCTGAAGGGCGGTTCTATGTCGCCTGCGTTGGTCAGTTCAAACGTGGCAAGTCCACGTTGCTCAACGCACTGGTCGGCCATGAGGTCGTTCCGACTGGTTTTGTTCCCGTCACTGCGGTGCCGACCGTAATCCGCTTTGGCGATCCGCTTAGGGCGCGCATCCGAATGCGAGACGGTTCTTGGCGGGACATTGCGATGCCGGAGCTGAAGGAATACGTAACCGAAGAGCTGAACCCAGAGAACAAGAAAAGAGTGGACGGCGCGGAAGTCTTTGTGCCAAGCCCCTTGTTGTCCTCCGGCATGTGTTTTGTGGACACGCCAGGGCTGGGATCGGTCTTCACGGGCAATACCGCCACAACACAGGCATTCATTCCCCACATTGATGCAGCGTTGGTCGTGGTCGGAGCCGATCCGCCGATTGCGGGCGAAGAGCTGGCTCTGGTCGAAGCAGTTGGTAAGCAGGTCGAGGATTTGATCCTGGTGATCAACAAGGCCGACCGGACCAGTGATCCGGAACGCGCCGCGGCGGCCAAATTTACGCGGGACATTCTGGAAAAGCGCCTGTACCGCCCGATGGGCGAAGTCTTTGAGGTCAGTGCAGCCGAACGAATGGAAAACCGCGGTCCGTTGCGGGATTGGGAAAAGCTGCTGGCAGACTTGCAGCACCTCGTTGACGACTCGGGCAGAAATCTCGTTCGCGCCGCTTGCGACCGAGGTCTTCAGCGCCTCAGCGAGCAACTGCTGGCTATCATCAGCGAGGACCGTGACGCGCTCCTCCGGCCTGTGGAAGAATCCGAGCATCGCATCGAACTGATGAGGAAGACCATCGGTGAGGCGGAGCGCTCGATGCACGAGCTGCGTTATCTGTTCATGGCGGAGCAGCATCGGATATCCGACCTATTCGGCGACAGGCACAAGCAATTCTTCCGTTCAGCGTGGCCCGAATCGGAAGCGGAATTCAATCGTGATCTGGCATCTCTGCCCTTGGGCTTTGGCCCGCACTATCGACAACGAGTGATGCACCTCGCCCAGGAGATCTCAAGCCGTAAGGTTCTCCCTTGGCTCAAACCTGAACAAGAGGAGGGCGAGCGCCAATATCGAGCCGTCGCCACCAGATTTGTCGAGATGGGGAATAATTTTCTGAAACAACTCGCTGGTGCAGGCCTGAGCGAACTGACGCGCATGCCGCATGCGCTCGATCCGGAGAAGGGCTTCCGCGTTCGCTCCAGCTTTGTCTTCGAGAAGTTTATCGGCACTGCCGAACCGCCCTCGCCGCTGCGCTGGCTGGCCGATGTCTTCTTACCCCTTCTGGGTGGGCGGAAGATGATTACGAATGATGCGCGAGAATTTCTGCGGCACCTTTTGGAGACGAACAGTGCGCGCGTGCAAAACGATGTTCTCAATCGTATTCAGGAGAGCCGCGATCGCCTGGAGGTTGAGATTCGCAAGTTGCTGCACGAAGTCAGCCGCATTGCAGAGCAGGCACTTGGCCGGGCCCGAAGGGTGAAAGAAGAGGGAACGCCCGCCGTGCAGGCGGCACTTGAACGGCTCGACCGATTGGAAAGGGACGTTTCCGCACTCGTTCAATAATGAGGCTCCTCTATGACGGTACTTGCTGCAAATAGCCACACCGATGCTCAGCAATACACGGCCATCGTAGAGCGCACTGAGGAACTGGCTCGTTTGCGGGTCCAGATGGAACGACGGAAGTCCATGCTGATCTTTGGGCCAGAAGCGGTCGGCAAGACACGCTTGCTGCGGACCTTTGTCCGAACACAACCACTTGCACTCTTGGTCGCACAGGTGAGGACTCCGCGCGAACTACTGCTGGCACTCGTTGAAGAGCTTCGCCGTGTCGCAAAGCCCGGAATCAGTCTGCCGGACGGCACGCCGATGGGAACCGGTTCTCTCAAGGGCATTGTGCAGCGTGCGCTCGAACAGTATCCGTTCCTCCTGGCCCTCGACCACCTCGCTGGGCCATCCCGCGTTGTAACCGGTCTAATCAAGGATCTCAATTACTTCGATCGAACGCCTGTTATATTCGTGGCTCGATCTCCGCACATGGAGGACATCGGTGCCTTGCAGCCCATGTGCGCAGGCAAGTCAGAGCGGTTGGAATTGAAAGAGTTTCCGCCCCCGATCGCGCTTGAGTTCGCGCGAAAAGAGGCGGCCCGGAATGGACTGGAAGCCTCAAACCTCGACCGTGTTCTGCATCAGCTTGTCGAATGGAGCGGCGGGAATCCCGGAGCTATCGTTCACACGCTGCAGATGGCCCACCTGACACGCTATTTCGCCGGAGATCAGATTAAGTCGCATGTTCTTTATCTCGACTACCGGATGGGACGTCGGCATTGAAGCAATGTTCGTCTACCTATATGGAGTTGTCGACGCCGAGATGGCTCGCCGCAAGAATCAGTGGAAGTGCCCTAAGAGGCGACTGGCGGAGCACTGGCAAAGTACATCCGGGTGGCCCAAAATGCCAGCAACGGCTGCGTTGACTGACGAGGATATGTTCGCGGGATAATATCGAAGGGAATCATGTGGGACCTGCGAGTCTGGGTCCTATGAATGACAACGTCCTGTGGCGTAGCGGCCAAATTTACCGGGGATGCTGCGTTTACTGACCTGCTGGCGTCATCCAATTGTCGTGCAAATCGGGTGCAAAGGGCGTCCTGCCTTCAGCGCGGAAGCGTACTCTGCCAGATGACACTATTGCGGCGCAGGTGGTAGCGTTTCGTGGAAATTATGCTGGGGGAATCGTCAGTGGCTCACTCACGCCGCACCTGGATGAAAACCGCCGCCATGGGCCTGGGTGGCCTGCTCGCGAGCGAGCGCAACCTTGCCGCGCAACAGGTGAACCACGGCTGTGCTTTGGCCGACCCGCGGGACGAGATCAGGATAACCGGACTGGAGGTTATCCCGGTCAACTCGCTGCGCACAATCTTCGTGAAGATGAACACCGACGTGGGGATCACCGGGATTGGTGAGGGCACGGTAGAGGGCCGTATTCCCACAGTCGTCGCCGCCATCAGAGAAATCGAGCCGTACCTCATTGGCAAGGACGCACGCCGGCCGGCACATCACTGGCAGGCGATCTACCGGCACGCGTTCTATCGCGGCGACATCGTCCTCACATCGGCGTTAGGTGCTGTCGACATTGCGATGTGGGACATCAAAGGCAAGGCACTGGGGGTCCCGATCTATGACCTCCTTGGCGGCCCCACGCGCGACCGCATCAAGTGCTACGGCCAGGCCGAGAGCGTGGAAGAAACCCGAACTCACGTGCTCGCCGAGGGCTATCGGTCGATGAAGACCAGCGTGTCGGCCACACGAGGCCGGCTGTCCCGCTCGTCTGAGAGCCCGTACTATATCGACGGCTTTGTCGAAAAGGTAAAGGCGATCCGCGAGCTCGTCGGTCCCGACTTCGACCTGGGCATTGAGATGCACGGCGAGCATGAGCCACCCGCAGCCATGGAGATTATCAAGGCACTCGAGCCCTTCCGCCCCTGGTTCTATGAGGAGCCTATCCAGTTTCAGAACCTGCCCCTGATGGCGGAAATGGCGAAGAAAACTACATTCCCCTTCGCCACGGGTGAGCGCATGGTAACCAAGTGGCAGTTCCGCGACCTTCTGACGGCAGGCGCGGCGCAACTGCTGCAGCCGGACGTTACACACGTGGGCGGCATTACCGAGCTGAAGGCGGTGGCCACTCTCGCGGAGGCCTTCTATGCGGACATGCTGCCACACTCCAAGGAAGGAGTGGTTGGCTTTGCCGCTTCGATGCACGTGGCGGCGTCGATTCCGAACTTCCTCGCACATGAGGTGCCGTCGCTGCAAGCGGTAAAGGGAGGACCACCCCATGTTCAGCGCAGCCCCATGGGGAAGAGCTACATCAAAAAGCCATTTGTGATGACCGAGGGCAACATTGTTCTGAAAGGCAATCTGGACGGGCCAGGGCTGGGCATTGAGCTCGATGACGATCTCATCGACAACGAGCGTGGCATTCCGGAATGGAAGTTCCCGGAAATGTGGGATGCGGTAGACGGCTCCGTACGCGACCATTGATTGTGCGGAGCTCTGTCAATCCGTACGCACACGGGCGGGATATGTTTGTGGGTAGGCGCTCTCTCTGAGTGCACTATCGCCGAGTATCAAATCCAGACGTTGGCCGGAAAGCCAGGCGGTCGATGAGCGGTATGGGCTGTTCTCGGCAACTGACGGCAACGTCCGACTGGCCGACGTTGAAGCCATACAGTGAATCTCGCAACCTGCAGTAAAGGTGGTCTATTCAGTATCAGGCTGCGGGATCGATCAACTTCTTCGCCTGTGCACCCTCCTCGGGAAGTATCCGCACGCGGCGACGTTTTGTGAGAAAAGCGAGGCCCCCTTTGCAGGCTGACAAACAGCCGGTTCGCAAATCCGATAAGAAAGTAGATATGCACACCCGCCCACACCAACCATGCCGGGAAGCCCGCAAACCGAGGGAGACGCAGATCTGCCACGGCATAGGCTCTTCCCACGATTGCCAGCTCACCTTTATCCCAGTACCAGAAAGGCTTGGGTTGTGGGCGACCGGAGAGACGGCGCCGAATGACATCGGCAACGTACCTGCCTTCTTGGATTGCGGGTTGAGCTACGCCGGGCATCAGCATCGGCATGCGCGATTGGATGCCGAATAGATTTCGAACCGGAGCGACGAGATGAGCGGTGTCGCCGATGGCAAACACCCTCGGACGATCAGGCACCGACAAGTCGGGTTCCACCTTGATCCTCCCGGACTCGTCGGTTGCTGCGCGCAGCCATTGTGCCGCCGGGGACGCGATGACACCGGCTCCCCAGAGCACCGTGGCCGCGGGAACCTTCTGTCCGCCCACAACAACTCCATCGACATCCACACTCGTGACGCGCGTGTTGGTGAAAACCTGAACCCCCAGGCTCTCCAGGTGCCGTTGGGCGCTGACGGAGAGAGCTTCAGGATAGGAGGGCAGAATGCGAGGGCTCCCCTCAAAGAGAAGGATGCGAGCGGATGCGGGGTCGATGTGGCGAAAATCGCGCACCAGCTCGATGCGCGACATCTCCGCGAGTGTGCTGGCCATTTCCACGCCTACAGTGCCGCCACCGACCAGCGCGAAGGTAAGCTGGCGGCAGATTTCCTCGGGTGCCGCGCGTTCAATCGAAGCCATCTCCTCGGCTCGCTCGAAGGCACGCAATATTTTGTCGCGAATGATGTCGGCGTCATCGAGCGATTCAAGGCCTGAAGCGAACTGCCGCCATTCGTCATGCCCAAAGTAGTTGTACTGGATGCCGGTGGCGAGAATGAGGTAGTCGTAGGGCATGTCGCCGCGGCTGAGATGCACGAGGCGCCGACCGGAGTCGACGCCCGTTACCTCATCGAGAAGGATCTGGATGTTTTTCTGACCGCTGAAGACGGAACGCAATGGGCTGGAGATTTCATCCGCGGAGAGTAACCCCGTCGCTACCTGGTAGAGCATGGGGCGAAAGAGATGATAGTTCCGCTTATCGATCAGCGTGACGCTCACGGGAGCGCCACGCAAAGCGCTGGCCGCGGAGAGTCCTCCGAAGCCGCCACCGACAATGACCACGCGGGGTAATGTCAATCGGCACCTACCAGGTAAGGATCATTTCCATGAGCTGGGCAACGCGAGCCCGGCTACCGGCTTACCGATTCAGGCTGAGGAGGCGCACTTGAAACCTGGGATGCTGGCTGAGCCAGCCAGGTTTCGAAGCGGGTTTCGCCGAGTTGTGCGTTACTGTCAGGGACCAGCGCCCGCTCGCCCACCTGAATGCCGTAATAGCGGCCCTGCGGGTCGGAGATCACCTCGCGCTGGGTCTGGCGCGGGTCTGGGCGCGCGGTTAGGAACCGTCGGGCAAGTTCGTCCAGGCGAAATTGCTCCGGCCCGCCGATTTCAACCATGCCGTTTAGGGGCGGGTTGGTTGCGATCCGGGCCACGGCGCTTGCCACATCGTCGGCGGCCATGGGCTGGATGAGGGCGGGCGGCATCCGCACGATGTTGCCCTCGGTGGAATAGTCGACGATCTGCTTGACGAACTCGAAGAATTGCGTGGCGCGGACGATGGTCTATGGATTCTTTGAGGCTCTGATCAAGTTTTCTTGTGCCAGCTTAGCGCGGAAGAAGCCACTTTCGAGGAGGCGTTCGGTTCCGACGACCGACAGGGCGACGTGATGGCCGACGCCTTCGGCCGCTTCAAAGGCGAGAAGGTTACTGGTTGACGTCTCAAAAAACTTCAATACTTCGGCGTCCTCCCACGACGGGGAGTTGGTGACGTCGATGACCGCCGAAGCGCCTTGCAGCGCGTCCGCAAGTCCATCGCCGGTGATGCTGTTCACGCCGGTTTTGGGAGACGCGGCCACGGCTTCGTGTCCGTTCGCCCGCAGGTTGTTGACGACCCTCGACCCGATCAGGCCCGTGCCGCCGATCACTACGATTTTCATCGTTACCTCCTTCACGTTGGCCAAGGCATGGAAAGATTCGATCTCTTTGGGTTCGCTCAGAACGAGCAGAACGAATACCATGTTGGCGCAATCTCCGCGAGGGGAAGGAGCACTTGCGCCTTGCATTAATCTAAACGCCGTGCGCGCACCCGTCAGGTGACAGAGTACTCGGCTGTGGCAGCGGACGTTTTAACATTGTGCGCGGCCAAGATTTTGATCGATCCGTTTCTCTTCAATAACCATCTTGGGACAAAGGGAGAAACGGCTACCGTGCAGGCAAGGACTCGACACAAGGAGGTGACCGATGAAGGCGATTGTGGTGACGGATCAGGCTGCGGGAACGGCCGGAGTGAAGCTGGTGGAGCGGCCCGAACCGCAGCCGGCGATAAACGATGTCGTTGTTCAGGTTCATGCGGCGGGATTCACCGGAGATGAGCTGTCGTGGCCCTCGACCTGGACCGATCGCGTCGGCCGTGACCGGACGCCTTCCATCCCCGGACACGAACTGGCCGGAGTGGTCACCGCTCTCGGCTATGGGACGACGGGGCTGTCGATTGGGCAGCGGGTGTTCGGCCTTACGGACTGGTATCGCGATGGCACTCTGGCGGAGTATGTGGCAGTCGAGGCACGCGACCTCAAACCGCTGCCGAGCGACGTTGACTTCACGATGGGCGCGGCCCTCGTCATGCCCGGCCTGACCGCATGGCAGGGGCTGTTCGAGCACGGCCGCCTTCAAGCGGGGCAGAGCGTCCTGGTCCACGGTGCGGCTGGCGTAGTGGGTTCGATGGCGAGCCAGCTCGCACGCGAAGCCGGCGCCTACGTCATCGGCACCGGGCGCGCTAGCGGCCGTCAGACGGCTCTCGACTTCGGCGCACAGGAGTTCGTCGACCTCGATAACGACGCTCTGGAAGACGTCGGCGAAGTCGATCTGGTTTTCGATGTGATCGGCAGCGACATCGCGAAGCGGTCTGCGGGCCTGATTCGCTCCGGAGGAACGTTGGTGACCATCACCGGCCCGACCGAGGCGCGGCCCGTCGGCGGCCTGACTATTGACTTCGTCGTCGTACCCGACCGCGCCCAATTGAGTGAGGTCGTCGGGCGGGTCCGGAATGGTCGTCTGCGGACAAACATCGGCAACGTGACTGCCCTCGACGATGCCGTTGCCGCCTTTAACCCGACCAAACGGATCAAGGGAAAGACGATCATCCGCGTTCATCCGTGAGGATATACCTCTCTGCGCGTTGATTCATTTGAAGTGCCTTGGCGTACTGCAGCTAGGCGATCTAGGTATGAGCGTTGAGATCCGCGTGATCGCGTTTCGCGACTAGTGACGGTTCACCGGAGAGAGAATTACGAATTTGCCCTTTAGCGTTTGAGTAGCGCTTCCAGCCCACTGAAGGCTGGAAACGTGGTTTGGCCTTCCATGAGAAGGCCGATCAGTGTCAAGGAATTTCGTGGTTGTGTAAGTTCATATCTAATGTTTTTCCTTTGCACGGATAGGTGTTTCTTCTGGCTGGCGAAACTGCCGTCAAGGCCGAGCGCAGCGAGTTCATCTTGAGCCTTGACGGCAGTCGCAGCCAGCCATAGCAAGGCTGTCCGTGCAAAGGAAAACATCAGTATTCTCCTTGCGCGATCTGTTATTCAGCACCGTCGCGCCGAGCTTAAGCTGTCGTCACCCTTCCATCCGCACTCTTGGTGAGCGACTCATGCGCTCGGTGCACATTGGGTGTTCTCGGTACAGTCGGCGCTGCCATCTGTTGGACGCCCTCTCGTTCCACTGTGATGGAGCGGGGGCCTGGCCAAGGGCGCAGTCGCCGGAACTCGGCGTTTGGTTATTGTGCATTCAAGCCATTGTCTGAACTAGGCCGCCGCCAATCTCCGCTTTCGCATATTGTGGAGCGGTTCGTACTCCTCGCAGCTGATCCAGAGATGATGCAGCAGCACTGCCAGCTTGCGGGCCACGGCGATGATCGCGCGTTTCTTTCCGCTTTTACCTCCACGCTCGGCCAACTTCAGTCCCCATCGCCGCAGGTCGGAGTCCTCCCCGAATGGCCCCAGGATGTGTTGTGCCCCTTGTACCAGCACCATCCGCAGGTAGGAGTCTCCCTCCCTGGTGATATGCAGTTGAGGCTCGCTCTGTCCGGAGTTCCTTCTGCCCGGTTGCAGTCCCACGTAGCAGCCTGCATCGCGGCTCTTTCGAAACCGCCTCGGGTCTTCCAGCGTTAGTACGTACGTCAAGGCGATCAGCGTCCCAACTCCTTTGACCTGCTTGAGCAGCGCCACTTCTGGATAACTCTCTTCTGCAAGCTTCTCGATCTGAGCGTCGTACTCACGAATCCGCGTCGTGATCGCTTCGAGTGCGCTTAACAAGGGCGCAAGTGCAACCTGCAGCTGCGGACTCAGCGTTTCACTCGTGGCCGGCGTGAAGCCCTTCGGGTTGCGACCGCGGATCCGTTCTCCGAAGGACTTCGTCAGTCCTCGCGCCGCACAGACCAGCGCCGTCCTTGCCCGCACCAGCGCGTATCGCGCCCGGATTACTGACAGATCTGCCTGCGCCTGGGCGCTGCGATGCTGAATCGGGGAAAGCATCTGCGGATCGATTCTGGCCAGCCTGGCCAATGCTTGGGCGTCCAGCCGGTCGTCCTTTCGCCGGCTCTCTCCGATCAGACGGACATTGCGCGCGTGCGCCACGATCGCCTCATGCCCAAGATCGGATAGAAGGCGGCTTACCCATGGCGAATGCGTGCCGGTCTCCAGCGCAATTCGGCTCCGCGGCATCTTTCCGAAAATCTTCTTCATCGCTTCCGGCGTGGTGCTGACCCTCTCCTCAACAATCACCGCGCCCGCTCCGTTGAGAACACAGTAGAAGCTCGATCGATCACCCAGATCGAGTCCGATGGTCAGTTGCTCATCCTGAAGTTTTCCTCTCCGGCACAACGCCGAAGTGCTAGGCTTCCTCATAGCCGGTCTCCTTATCTCGTGCGCCTCGAGCGCGTCGATAACTTGGGAGCTTAACGCATCCCGCCGGAGACCGGCCTTCTCATCCCATCTGTTTGGTTCTCCGCCGCTGCGTCGA
>Ga0335069_10016268_pt1 | contig 10383 bp, 9 predicted proteins | sample Lox_Sample_11_FD_206714 | JGI IMG/M metagenome (GOLD analysis project Ga0335069, IMG submission 206714) | Soil microbial communities from Loxahatchee National Wildlife Refuge, Florida, United States - Lox_Sample_1.1 | ecosystem: Environmental > Terrestrial > Soil > Wetlands | place: USA: Florida...
GGATGTGCCCGGGCATGATGCCGATCTTGCACTCGCCGGGCGTGATCACGCCGGGGCAGTTGGGGCCGATGAGCCGGGTCTTGCTGCCCGAGAGCGCCCGCTTCACGCGCACCATGTCGAGCACCGGGATGCCCTCGGTGATGCACACGACGAGCGGCAGCTCCGCGTCGATCGCCTCCAGGATCGCGTCGGCCGCGAACGGCGGCGGCACGTAGATCACCGAGGCGTTGGCGCCGGTCTTGGCCACCGCCTCGGCCACGGTGTCGAACACCGGCAGGTCGAGGTGCTTGGTGCCGCCCTTCCCGGGGGTGACGCCGCCCACCATCCTGGTCCCGTAGGCGATCGCCTGCTCGGAATGAAAAGTCCCCTGCGCGCCGGTGAAGCCCTGGCAGATGACCTTGGTCTCTTTGCCGACCAGAACCGACATCAGGCGGCCTCCTTCACGGCTTTGACGATCTTCTGCGCCGCATCGGCGAGGTTGTCGCCCGAGGTGATCTTCAGCCCCGACTGTTTCAGGATCTTCTTGCCGAGGTCGACGTTGGTTCCTTCGAGGCGGACCACCAGCGGCACCTTGAGGCCGATCTCGCGCGCCGCCGCCACCACGCCCTCGGCGATGACGTCGCAGCGCATGATGCCGCCGAAGATGTTGACCAGGATGCCCTCGACCTTGGGGTCCGAGAGGATGAGCTTGAAGGCGATGGTCACGCGCTCCTTGGTCGCCCCGCCGCCCACGTCGAGGAAGTTCGCGGGCTCGCCGCCGTAGAGCTTGATGATGTCCATCGTCGCCATGGCGAGCCCGGCGCCGTTGACCATGCAGCCGATGCTGCCGTCGAGCTTCACGTAGTTGAGCTCGTGCTTGGCGGCCTCGCGCTCGGTCGGATCCTCTTCGTCGGCGTCGCGCATGTCCTCCACGTCCTTGTGGCGGAACAGCGCGTTGTCGTCGAAATTGATCTTCGCATCGAGCGCCATGACGTCGCCCGCACCGGTCACGACCAGCGGGTTGATCTCGACGATCGACGCATCCAGCTTCGTGAAGGCTTCGTACATCGCCATCAGGAACTTCACCGCGGCGTTGATCTGCTTGCCCTCGAGGGCGAGGCCGAAGGCGATGCGGCGCGCGTGGAACGGCTGCAGGCCGGTGACCGGATCGAGGGCCACTTTCAGGATCTTCTCCGGATGCTTGGCGGCCACCTCTTCGATCTCCATGCCGCCCTCGGTCGAGGCCATGACGGTGACCCGGCCGGTGGCGCGGTCGATCAGCATGCCGAGGTAGAGCTCGCGCTTGATGTCGCAGCCCTGCTCGATATAGACGCGCTTCACTTCCTTGCCCTTGGCGCCGGTCTGCTTGGTGACCAGCACCTTGCCGAGCATCGCGGCGGCGTTCGCCTTCGCCTCGGCCGGCGACTTGGCGAGCCGCACCCCGCCCTTGCCGCCGGGATCGTCCTTGAACTTGCCCGCCCCGCGGCCGCCGGCGTGGATCTGCGCCTTCACGACCACGACCGCGGTCCCGAGCCCCGCCGCGATCTTCTCGGCCTCGTCGGGGGTGAACGCAACGCCGCCCTTGGGCACCGCCACGCCGTATTTCCCGAGCAGCGCCTTCGCCTGGTATTCGTGGATGTTCATCTCTGGGGTCCTCCCGCGGGCTTACTTGAGCTTGCCTTCTTTCTTGAGGAGTCCTTCGGCGACGTCGCAGAGCGTCTTCACCGCCCCCACCGACTTGTCGAACATCGCCTTCTCTTCGGCGTTGAGCTTGATCTCGACGATCTTCTCCACGCCCTTGCTGCCGATGACCACGGGCACGCCGACATAGACGTTGTTGATGCCGTACTGCCCGGTCAGCCACGCCGCGCACGGCAGCACGCGCTTCTTGTCGAGCAGGTAGCTCTCGGCCATCGAGATGGCGGAGGCTGCGGGCGCGTAGAACGCCGAGCCGGTCTTGAGCAGGTTGACGATCTCGGCCCCGCCGTCGCGGGTGCGCTGGACGATGGCGTCGATCTTCTCCTTGCTGCTCCAGCCCATCTGGATGAGGTCGGGCACGGGAATGCCGGCCACCGTCGAATAGCGGATGAGCGGCACCATGGAATCGCCGTGGCCGCCGAGCACGAACGCCGTGACATCCTCGACCGACACGCCGAACTCGCGGGCGAGGAAGGTGCGGAAGCGCGAGGAGTCGAGCACGCCCGCCATGCCGACGACCTTGGCGTGCGGCAGGCCCGACAGCTCGCGCATCACCCACACCATGACGTCGAGCGGGTTGGTGACGCAGATGACGAACGCGTTCGGGCAATGCGCCTTGATGTTCTCGGCGACGTTGGCGATCACCTTGGCGTTGATGCCGATCAGATCATCGCGTGACATGCCGGGCTTGCGCGGCACGCCCGCGGTGACGATCACCACGTCGGCCCCCTTCATGGCCGAGAAGTCGCTCGAGCCCGTGAAGGCCGCGTCATAGCCCTCGACCGGGCCGGCCTGGGAGATATCCAGCGCCTTGCCCTGCGGCACCCCGTCGACGATGTCGATGAGCACCACGTCGCCTAGGTTCTTGAGACCAGCCAGGAGTGCGAGTGTGCCACCGATCTGGCCGGCGCCGACCAGCGCGATCTTGTTGCGAGACATGAGCGACCTCGAGGAGCGAAGCGGGTTTCAGGGGTGCCCGGGGAGCGCGATACTTCGGCCCCGCGGACCGGCCGGCGCATCTTTCTGCGCCGCACAAAGTCCCGGAAAACTAACGCCAATCCGCTGGTGAGAGCAAGGGGTGGGGTTAAGGCTGTGCGTTAACCCGTACCGCGCCGAATGCCACCCCTTGGCCTCCACGCCGAAACCGGTGAGGACGGCGATCGCAACGGCAACGATCGTGCAGACGATGGCCAGCGCCAGGCCGTAATCGCCGCCGTAATGCGCGGCGATGCCGGCCTGCAGGGTGGCGTTGACCGAGGCCAGGAGATTGCCCAGCTGGTAGACGAAGCCCGGGAACGTGCCGCGCGCCTCGTCGGGCGAGAGCTCGTTGAGATGGACCGGGATCACGCCCCAGGCGCCCTGCACCATCACCTGCATCAGGAACGCGCCCAGCGCCAGCAGCACCGGCGTGGTGCCGAACGCCCACAGAGGGACGACCGGCAGCGCGAGGAGAGCCGCGATCACGATGATGCGGCGGCGGCCGAAGCGTTCGGACAGCATGCCGGCCAGGATGCCGCCAACGATGGCGCCGATGTTGTAGACGACCGCGATCGCGCCGACCGCGTGCGGCGACAGGTGGTGCTGCACCTGCAGAAAGGTCGGATAGAGGTCCTGCGTGCCGTGGCTGAGGAAGTTGAACGCGGTCATCAGCACGACCGCGTAGAGGCCGAGGCGCCAATGCGACTTGAGCACGACCAAGGTGCCGCCGCTGTGCGCGGTCGCCGGCTTCCAGGTCGGCGATTCGGGGACCTTGCGGCGGATATAAAGGACGAGCAGCGCCGGCAGGACGCCGATCATGAACATGCCGCGCCAGCCGATCGACGAGAACAAGAGCCCGTAGACGATCGACGCCAGGAAATAGCCCGCCGGATAGCCGGACTGCAGGGGCCCGGAGACGAAGCCGCGCGCCTGCACCGGGATCGTCTCCATGGTCAGCGAGGCGCCGACACCCCACTCCCCGCCCATGGCGACGCCGTAGAGCGCGCGCAGGATCAGGAGCACCGTAAGGTTGGGCGAGAACGCCGTCGCGAACTCGATCGCCGAGTAGCACAGCACGTCGACCATCAGGGTCGGGCGCCGGCCGAAGCGGTCGGCGGCGCGGCCAAACAGGAACGCGCCGATCGGCCGCATGGCCAGGGTCAAGAGGATCGCGATCGTGACGTCGGCGATCTGGGCCCCGAATTCGCCCGCGATGTCCTTGAGCACGAAGACCAGGAGGAAGAAGTCGAACGCATCCAGGGTCCAGCCGAGGAAGCTCGCGACAACGACGTTCCTCTGCTCACGGGTCCAGCCTTCGAGGGCAGCGATGCGCATGAGGGCCTCCGCTCTGGTCCCGATTTAGGCATACCTTAGCGGAAAGCCAGGAGAGCGGCGCTTGATCCGAGCTCAAGCGTCCTCCCGGTGGTCCGTCAGGGCAAAAATGTGTCCTGCACCGCCGCTTCCAACTCATTGTTCGGGTCAAGCTTCAACTGAAGAGATGGAGCAGCAGGGTTGCGGCATGGACGAGTCCGGCGGCACAGATGGCGCAGCCAAGCGCCATGCGGAGGAGCGACCTGTCCTGCAACGTTGCGAGAGCTCTTGCGTCTGGCGGCCGCGGCATCAGTGAGGCCGATCACGCGACCGATTTCTCGGCAGGCCGAGCCGGCGGCGCCATGAAGTCGGGGCCGACCGGATCCAGGATCGTCGCCGCGAGGATGCGGTCGATCTCTTTCCGCGCCGCCGAATCCAGCGACCAGCCCAACACCTCGTCGATCGGATCGAGCTGGTCCGGCCGGCGGGCGCCCCACAGCGCAATCGTCGGCCCCTGGTCGAGGATCCAGCGCACGGCCAGAGCCAATACGCTCTTGCCATAGCGCTCGCTTGCAAAGGTAGCGAGTGCCTCGACGGCCGCCAGATATTGCCCGAGCCGCGGTGGGCGGAATTTCGGGTCCACGTTGCGCAGATCGTCGCCGCCGAAGCGGCTCGCCGCGGTGATCTTGCCGCTAAGCAGGCCGCGGCACAGCGCGCCATAGGCCAGGACCGCGATGTCGTTGCGCTTGGCATAAGGCAACACGTCGCTTTCGATCGCCCGCTCGAAGAGGTTGTAGGGCGGCTGGACCGCGTGCAATGCCGCCACCTTGCGGAAGGTGCGCATCTGGACCGGGCTGAAATTGCTGACGCCGAGTGCCCGGATCTTGCCCTCGCGCCGGAAGCATTCGAGCACCGCCGCGGTCTCCTCGACCAGCACCAGCGGGTCCGGCCAGTGGATCTGGTAGAGATCGATGTAGTCCGTCCTCAGTCGCTTGAGCGAAGCCTCGAGCTCGCGCCGCAGGCGCGACGGCGACGAGTTGCGAAACACCTTGCCGTCGCGCCATTCGAGCCCCGCCTTGGTGGCGATGAACGCCCGCTCGCGCCGGCCGTCTTGCGCCAGCGCCTTGCCGACGATCTCCTCGGCGCGGCCGAAGCCGTAGACCGGCGCCGTATCGATCAGGGTGATGCCGCGGTCGAGGGCGGCGTGGATCGTGCGGACAGCCTCGGACTCGTCGCTGCCGCCCCACATCCAGCCGCCGATCGCCCAGGTGCCGAGGGCGATCCGCGACGGCGTCAGATCGGTTCCGGTGAGCTGGATCGTATCCATGACTTGTACTCCTTAGCTAACAATCACTGGAGATAGTGAGCCGCCGCCTCGAACGCCGGCGCTGCGACGATGACGAGAAGCAGCATCACGGCGATGGCCCAGAAGCTCGCGATCGTGGAGAGTTCGAGCCGTTGGTCGGCCGGCGGGTTGTCCCGTTCGACCTCTTCCCACTCATCGGGCGAGAGATCGATTTCGAGCGGCAGGCGCGCGGCACGGTCGGAAAACGCGTCGTGCAGCGATGAAGATCGAATGAAATTCATAGCCGTGCTCCTTGGCGCAGAAGCCGGCGGTTCCATGCGATGCCGGAACCGCCGGTATCGCGGGCTATTGCTGGATCCAGTGGCTCGGATAGCTGCCGTCCTGGTTCGTCACCGGGGTGGCCGGTGCTGTCGGCGAGCTGCCCCCCGAGATCCGGTAGCCGTCGCCGGGGATCGACGGATCGGCCGCCTCGGCCGATGTCATCGAACGAGTAGCGGTGTGCACTTCGGGGATCTGGTAGCCCGACCCCGGAACGGCCGGATCCGGCATCGCGGTCTGGGCGGCTGCGATTGCGGGCGCGAGCGGCACGATCAAGGCCGCCGTCAGCAGAATGCGCTTCATCATGTTGGGTCTCCTAAAAGTCCGTTGGCGCGGATCAGGTCCGCACGCCAAACCTGGGGCCGGCGCCCCATGCTTGAAATGCATTCTCGTCACGCGTACATGTGACGAATGAATTGGGGTGCGTTCGACCTCAACCTGCTCGTCGTCTTCGACGCCGTGATGCAGGAGCGCAGCGTCACCCGCGCCGGCAGCCGCGTCGGCCTGAGCCAGCCGGCGATGAGCCATGCACTCAACCGCCTCAGGCACATGCTCAAAGACGAGCTGTTTGTGCGCACGCCAGACGGCATGGTGCCGACGCCTCGTGCCGAGCAGCTGGCGCAGCCGTTGCGCGAAGCGCTGCGCGACATGCAGCTCGCGCTCGAGCCCGACGCCTTCACGCCGGCGAGCGCCACGCGGCGCTTCGTCCTGGCGGTGAACAACTACGCTGCGGTCGTGATCGTCCCTGACTTGGTCCTCGCCGCCGCCAAGGCCGCGCCGTCCGCCCGGCTCGTCGTCCGCCCCAGCGGCACCCTGAACGTGCCGGATATGCTGGACCGCGGCGAGCTCGACCTCGCGATCGGGAATTTTGCATCGCTCGGCGACCGGTTCATGTCATCGAGGCTGCTCGAAGATCCGTTCGTGCTGGCCATGCGCGCCGGCCATCCGGCGAGCAAAAAGAAATTGACCCCGCAATCGCTGGCAGCCCTCAGCTATTTCGAGATTTCCTCCAGCGGCGAGGACACGAGTTTCATCGACGCCTTTCTCGTCAGCCACGGCCTCGAGCGCAGGGTCGCCTGCCGCGCGCCCCACCTCTCCGCGGCCTGCGTGCTCTTTCATTCTGACATGGTGGCGATCCTGAGCCGGCGTACGGCCGAGGCATTCACCCGCGACGAGGGCCTGACCTTGCGCGACCTTCCCTGTCCGACGCCGCAGACCCCCACCGCGATGCTGTGGCACCGGCGTCTCCACAAACAGCCGGCGCATCGCTGGCTGCGCGAGCTGGTCGTCTCGGTCGCGCGATCCTGAGGCCCGTCCGGGCTTCATTCATTCTATGCATGGCGCAGTGACATCAATGCATTTTCTGCATTGATGTCACGAGCCTAAATTCCCTCGCGAGACGACACCGAGGCCGCCCACGCCCGGGCGGCCGTCGCGAGGCGGAGGTGCCCCATGTTTGACGGAACCTTGCTCAACCCGGCCATGCTCGCGGCCGCCATCGCCTGGATCGAAGCCGGTCTGCTCCTGTTGGCAACCTCGCGGCCGGTGGCCGGCACGCTTGCGGCCGCCGAGCTGGCGCTCGCCCGTCGCCGGCGGAGTTGAGAGGTCGCCATGCTCAACATCGTCAGAGTGGCACTGAAGAAGCCTTACACCTTCGTGGTGATGGCGCTGTTGATCCTGATCTTCGGCGTCACCTCGGCCCTGCGCACGCCGACCGACATCTTTCCGAACATCAACATCCCGGTGATCGCGGTCGTCTTCAGCTTCACCGGGCTGCCGCCGGACGACATGGCGGGCCGCATCGTGACCTATTACGAGCGCGCGGTCAGCACCAGCGTCAACGACATCCAGCACATCGAGTCGCAGTCGATCCGCAACTACGGGATCATCAAGATCTTCTTCCAGCCGACCGTGAACATCAACGCGGCCCAGGCCCAGGTCGCGGCCATGTCCCAGACGGTGCTCAAGCAGATGCCGCCCGGGATCACGCCGCCGACCATCCTCAGCTTCAACGCCGCCAGCGTGCCGATCCTGCAGCTGGCACTGTCGAGCGACAAGCTCTCCGAGGCCAAGCTGTACGACCAGGCGACGAGCTTCATCCGCCCGCAGCTGGTCTCCGTGGCCGGGGCTTCGATCCCGCTGCCCTATGGCGGCCAGGTCCGCCAGGTCGAAGCCGACCTCAACCAGCAGGCGCTTCACACCTACGGACTCTCGGCGAACGACGTGATCAACGCGCTGTCGCTGCAGAACCTGATCACGCCCGTGGGCACGGAAAAGATCGGCAAGTTCGAGTACACGATCAACTTGAACGACTCACCTGATGTCATCGCGGCGTTCAACGACCTGCCGGTGAAGACGGTCAACGGCACCGTCATCACCATGCGCGACGTCGCCTACGTGCATGACGGCAGCCAACCGCAGACGAACGTCGTGCATGTCGACGGCAAGAGCGCGGTCCTGCTCTCGATCATCAAATCGGGTGCGGTCTCGACCTTGCGCATCATCTCCGGCATCAAGGCGCTGCTTCCCCAGGTGGCGCAGACCCTGCCCGCCGGCGTGCATATGACCGCGGTCGGCGACCAGTCCATCTATGTGGCGAGTGCGGTGGCCGAGGTCCTGCGCGAGGCGCTGATCGCAGCCGCCCTCACCGCGACGATGATCCTTCTCTTCATCGGCAGCTGGCGCTCGACCCTGATCATCGCGGTCTCGATCCCGCTCTCCATCCTGGCCTCGATCACGGCCCTCTCGGTCCTCGGTGAGACGATCAACATCATGACCTTGGGCGGGCTGGCGCTTGCCGTCGGCATCCTCGTCGACGACGCGACGGTCACCATCGAGAACGTCAACCGGCATCTCGATCTCGGCCAGGACATCGAGCCCGCCATCCTCAACGGCGCGCGCGAGATCATGGTGCCGGCGACCGTGTCGCTCCTGTGCATCTGCCTCACCTTCGTGCCGATGTTCGGTCTCGGCGGCGTGGCAGGCTACCTGTTCCGGCCGCTCGCCGAAGCGGTCATCTTCGCGTTGGTCGCCTCGTACGCCCTGACGTACACGCTCGTGCCGACCCTGGCGAAATATCTGCTCCAGCGGCGGCCGGAGGGCGGTGCCTCCGACGGTCCCAGCCGCAACCCCTTCGTCCGCTTCCAGAGAAGCTTCGAGCACCGGTTCGAGCAGGTACGGCTCGCTTACACCGGGCTGCTCCATCTGTGCCTGCGAAACCCGAACAAGGTCATCGCCGGGTTTCTCGCGGCATCACTCCTCTCCTTCGGCCTGGTCCCGTCCCTGGGCCGCGATTTCTTCCCGAGCGTCGACGGCGGCCAGATCGACATCCATATGCGGGCGCCGACCGGCACGCGGGTCGAGGAGACGACCAAGGAGGCGGACCGGGTGGGCGATGCGATCCGCCGGATCATCCCGCCCGGCCAGATCGCCGGCATCGTCGACAATGTCGGCCTGAACGCCAGCGGCATCAATCTCGCCTACAACAACACGGGCACGATCGGGGTTGGCGACGCCGATATCCTGGTCAGCCTGACGCCGAACCACGCGCCCACGGCCGGCTACGTGAAAACGATGCGCGAGCAGCTGCCGCGCCTCTTTCCAGGCACCAGCTTCGCGTTCCTGCCCGCCGACATGGTGAGCCAGATCCTGAACTTCGGCGCCCCGTCGCCGATCGATCTGCAGGTGGTCGGCACCAACGTGGCCGCGGATCGGGCATACGCCGAATCACTGCTCGCGCGAATCAAGCGCATCCCGGGGGTCGCGGACGCGCGGATCCGGCAGGCATTCGAGCAGCCGACCCTGTCCGTCAAGGTCGACCGCTCGCTCGCCGGCTTGACGGGCCTCACCGAGAAAGACGCGGCGACGGCCATGCTGACGACCCTGTCGGGCAGCCTGCAGACCAATCAGACCTACTGGCTCAACCCCAAGACCGGGGTCAGCTATCCGGTGAGCGTCCAGACCCCGCAGCGCGACATCGGCACCTTGTCCGGGCTGAAAAGCATTCCGGTCAGTGCCGGCAGCGGTCCCGCCGAGCAGCTGCTGGGTGCGCTCGCCACGGTCGAGCGCACGCCGAGCGATGCCGTCGTGTCGCACTACAACATCCGCCGCGTGGTCGACATCTATGCGACCCCGCAAGGGCGCGATCTCGGCGGAGTCGCGGCCGACATCCAGAACGCCATCCGCGACACGGCCCATCAGGTACCACGCGGATCGAGTGTGGTGCTGCGCGGCCAGGTGACGACCATGACGAGCGCCTATCACCAGCTGTTCCTCGGCCTCGCCTTCGCGGTCGTGCTGATCTACCTGCTCATCGTCGTCAAGTTCCAGTCCTGGCTCGATCCCTTCGTCATCATCATGGCGCTGCCCACGGCACTCGCCGGGATCGTGTGGATGCTGTTCGCGACGGGAACGACGCTCTCGGTTCCGGCGCTGACCGGCGCCATCATGTGCATGGGGGTCGCGACCGCCAACAGCATCCTGGTGATCGCGTTTGCGCGCGAGCGGCTCGAGGCGGGGGCGGACGCGCTGCAGGCGGCGCTCGAGGCCGGCGCCACCCGGTTCCGGCCGGTGCTGATGACGGCCCTCGCCATGGTCATCGGCATGGTCCCGATGGCCGTCGAGCCCGGGCAGAACACCCCACTCGGCCGGGCGGTGATCGGCGGCTTGATGTTCGCCACCTGCGCCACCCTGGTCCTCGTGCCAACCATCTTCAGCCTGGTCCATCGCCGCGATAGGAGGATCTGATGTCAACCCCGACGAACCACACGAGCTCGGACGAGATTGTGGTCCCG
>Ga0335069_10016271_pt1 | contig 10381 bp, 6 predicted proteins | sample Lox_Sample_11_FD_206714 | JGI IMG/M metagenome (GOLD analysis project Ga0335069, IMG submission 206714) | Soil microbial communities from Loxahatchee National Wildlife Refuge, Florida, United States - Lox_Sample_1.1 | ecosystem: Environmental > Terrestrial > Soil > Wetlands | place: USA: Florida...
GCTGGCCGACATCGACGACTCCTTCTGCATCGATCCCCAGGCCCTGGAACAGCGCATCAGCGCCCGGACCACGGGCATCATCGTGGTGCACATGAGCGGCGCGCCGGCCGACGTGCGGGCGATTCGCGCCGTGGCCGACCGGCACAAGCTGTTCCTCCTGGAAGACTGCGCGCAGTGCATCGGGGGCAGCGTCAACGGCCAGCGCGTGGGAACCTTCGGCGATCTGGGCGTGTTCAGCTTTCAGATGAACAAGAATATGACTGCCGGCGAGGGCGGCGCCGTGGTGACCAATAACCGGCGGCTCTACGACCGCGCCTTCGCCTGCCACGACCTGGGCTACGCGCGCAACGAACAGGGCCGGCTGATCATGAACGATCCCGATTTATGCCTGTGGGGACAGGGCTGCCGGCTCGATGAGCTTCGCGCCGCCGTGCTCAGGGTGCAACTGTCCAAGCTGCCCGCCATTACCGGCAGCATGCACCGCAGCAAGTACCGCATCCGGGAGGCGCTGGGGAAGTTGCCGGGGATCGCTCTGCGCCGCATCATCGACGAAGCCGGAGACACCTCGCCGTTCCTGATCACCACCTACAAGGATGCGGAGACGGCGCGCACCGTCAACAAGGCGCTGCGCGCGGAAGGCATCGTCACTCATGCGCAGGGCATCTCCAACATCCTGATGACCGAGTGGGGATTCCACATCTACTACAACATCGCCAGCCTGGTGGAGATGACCAGCGTCGACCGGGCGGGATTCCCCTGGAACCTGAAAGAGAACGAAGGCCTGCGCATGCAGTACGCCAAGGGCACATGTCCCATAGCCGACAGCCTGTTCGAGCGCAGCATCCTGCTGGCGATTCCCTCCTCCCTTACTCAACGCGACGAGAGTGATATCATTCGCGCATTCGAAAAAGTCCACCACGCACTCCTCGGCCGATAGCGGGTCGCAGAACAATCCGTACGATGGCGTGAGCGGCGTGCTGGCTGCAGTGATGGGTCAGGCCGGATTGGCAAGCAAGCATCCGGTCTGCGCCTGAAAATGGAATGTGATGGTGGATCTGGGTCAGGCGCTTGTCTTTGACTACGACGGCGTCATTGCCGATACCGAACCGCTGCACTGGAAGTCGTGGGTTGCGCTGCTATCGCATCATGGCATCCAGCTCGGCTGGGACGAATACCGGCGTATCGGACAGGGCGTGAGCGACAAACATATTTACGAACACTTTCGCCCACAGATGACTTCCGTGGATCCGGATGCATTCGCCATACTCAATCACGACCGTAAGCGCATGGTGCTGGATCTGTCATTACGCGAGAGCCCAATCGCCCAGGAGACTGTAGGCTTGTTGAAGTCGCTGGGCCGTTACCAGCTTGGCCTCGTCACGAGCTCGGATCGGGCGCAAGTGGAACCGGTTTTGCGCGCGGCGCAGATTTTCGACCTATTCGATGCGATGGTATTTGGAGGAGAAGCTCCACTGCCAAAGCCTTCGCCTGCACCTTACCTGCTGATTGCTGAACGATTGGGCGTGAAAAGCGGAATTGCCTTCGAAGATTCGGAACCTGGCCTCGAAAGCGCTCGCGCCGCGGGGCTCCGAACGGTGAAGATTGAGCGGCCGGGCGATCTGGCAAGAATTGTGGAGTTGACACTGAGATGAATGCTCTTAGGCTTACCAACACGCGGATTACCGCGAGTTTTCTGTCTTCGCTGCCCCTCCAGGCTCGCACTGAGCTGCGAGCGCAGTCGACCAGGCTTGGGGGCGTGCTTTTCCTTCTCGCGGCAGTGCTTTGCCTGCCAGAGACGTTCGTTTCCGCACAAACCACGGGCGGAGGGCAGGTGGCGATTCCTGCCGGCGGTGCGCGGGCGGCGGCATCGCATCAACCGTGGTGGAAGGACGCAGTCATCGACGAGATTTATCCGCGCAGCTTTGCCGATTCAAACGGCGATGGCGTCGGCGATTTGAATGGAATCGCTCAGCACCTCGGCTATCTGCAGGGGCTGCGCATCGATGCCATCTGGATTGCCCCGATGTACCCCTCTCCACAGGTAGATTTCGGCTACGACATCTCCGATTACGAAACCGTCGATCCTCAGTACGGCACGCTCGCGGATTTCGATCGGCTTGAGGCGGCGGCCAGCCGGCGCGGGATTCGCATCATTCTCGACATGGTGCTGAACCACACATCGGACAAGCACAAGTGGTTTATTGAGTCGGCGAGCTCACGCGACAATTCCAAGTCGGATTGGTATGTGTGGAACTCCGGTATCCCGGTGACTTCGCCCGGCGTGGGCGAGTTCCAGAAGAAATACGAACACGACGGCCTGGTGCCGCCGAACAACTGGGAATCGCTGTTTGGCGGATCGGCGTGGGAGTGGGTCCCGGCGCGCAGGCAATTCTACTATCACAAGTTCTACAAACAGCAGCCCGATCTGAACTGGCGCAATCCACAAGTGGAAGCGGCGATGTTCGAGGTGATGAAGTTCTGGCTGCGCCGGGGAGTCGCAGGGTTCCGGCTCGATGCCATTCCTGAGTTGTATGAAGACACGCAACTGCGCGATGAACCGGAGTTGCCGGGAACAAACGACCAGGGTGATCCGAACCTTGAGGAGCTGCGGACCACAAATCAACCGGAGATGCACGATCTGCTGCGCCGCATGCGCGCGATGGTCGACCAGTTCCCGGGCGACCGCGTGCTGATAGGCGAGACCTATCCGCCGAACATCGCAGTTCTGGACGGATGGTACGGCGGCGCAGCGCACGATGAGCTCAACCTGGCGATGGACATGCTGGTGGGATTCGGCAATGGGGCGAAGTTCAGCGCAGATTATTTCCGCCACACCATCGGAGAGGCGGAGACGGGGCTGCACGGTTCGCAGCCGTTGTTCGTGTTTGACAATCATGACAACGCGCGGTCGATTGATCGCTTTGGCGACGGGGCACACAACGTGGAGATCGCCAAGGCCATTGCGACGTTGCTGTTCACAAGCCGCGATACCGCCATGACCTACTATGGCGCGGAACTCGGTATGACAACGCAGACGCCGAAGCGCAAAGAAGATGTGAAAGACCCCATCGGAATCACCGGATGGCCGCGGGAAAAAGGACGCGACGGCGAGCGCACGCCCATGCAGTGGACGCCCGGGCCGCAGGCCGGTTTCTCGAGCAACCCGAACACATGGTTACCCATAGCCCCGGATTACAAGACCGTCAACGTCCCAACCGAGAGTGCGGACGCGAACTCGCTGCTCAACTGGTACAAGAACCTGATTGCCCTTCGCCGCCAAAACCGGGCCATCCGCGAAGGCAGCATGGAGATGATCGATAAGGGCGATCCGGACGTGTTCGCGTATGTCCGCTTCGCGGGTAACAGTCACGATGTGGTCGTCGCAATCAACATGTCGCCGCAGGCGAAGACGGTCGCGCTGGATCTGGGAGAGTTGGACCGCGGCGCCACGATCAAGACGCTAGCCTCGAGCGACGGCTCGATGCAGCCGGTTACCTCGCTGCAGTCGGTCACATTGCCGCCGTTTGCCTCATGGGTGGGCGAGGTGAGGTAGTCACCGGTCGATGTGTTGCATCAACGCGCCGCGAGCGGATCCCGCGCCGAGCGCTCAGCGCGGAGAGGCATGATGCGAAACCCAAGGAAGATTGCCCATGGTTGAGTTGAGTCGAAGAGAGTTGTTGCAGAGAGCCGGCGTTCTGACGGCCGGAACCACGCTGGGTGGCTTGGGCTCGCGCTTCGCATTCGCCATGCCGGGCGTCGCGGCAGATTCGCCTCTCCCCGCTTCGTTTGAGTGGGTTCGATCTGTGCGGCTGATGATTGCCGAGGGCTACGCCCCGCCTTTCTATCCCTCGCTGGACTACGATCCGAAGAAAGCTGTCGAGATTGCCTGCGCGGTGGGATGCAATGCCTTCCGCTTCCCCAGCTTTTCGTATGTGGCTTATTTTCCGACCAAGACGAAGTTGCCGCGGCACAAAGAGCTGGGATCACGCGATCTGCTGAGGGAAACCGCGGATTTATGCCGCGAAGCAGGTCTGAAGCTCGTGGTGTACAACCCGTTGAACCATCCGTTCATGGATGTGACGGCGGGCGACCCGAACTACCTGGATTGGACGCGCCGTTTCGCCGACGGCCGTCCGATGACCACGACTCACTTCGGCTGGGGCGAGTACTACGAGGGATGCCTGAACAGTCCCGTACGTGAGCAGACGAAGGAATGCGTTCGCGAGGTCGTGACCAATTACCCCGTCGACCTGATGTACTACGACGGCGCATATGAGGGCATGAATCACGAGCCTGACTTTTGCCACTGCAAATACTGCAAAGAGGCGTATTGGAAAGCGCGGGGCAAGGATATCCCCAAGCAGGATGGTAGCGATAAGCTCGACGATCTCATCGAATACCGCCAGTGGATGGAGCACGACGTCGTGGTCGCGTTCATGCAGGAGATCTGCACCATGGTCCACAGCGCGCGCGAGGTGCCGCAGACCTACAACAACGGCGAAATGATGAGCAACGGCTGGACGGCGAAAGCCTGGATGATTCCCGAGATTACGACGTTCATGTTTGAAGCCGCACGCACACCGGAGCAAAAATTCTTTAATCTCCGGGCCGGACAGTCTACGGGCAAGATGATCTGGACTTACGTCAGCTCGCACACCGTGTACAACCGGGAGCACATCAAAGACGAGGATATCGGCGGCTGGTTCAGCTATCCCATGGATGGCGAACAGTTGCAGCTTGATGCGGCAGTGGCGACAGCCGCCGGTGCGGGCTATTGCTACTGGGGCCTGAATCGGCTGTTCTACGAGCCGGACGCCGTCGATCGTCCTTCAGTTCGCAACCTGAAAGCAGTCTTCGATTTCAGGCGCGAGCATGAGGATCTCTTCAATGCATTGTGGCCCGCGCCGATGGCTGGCATCCTGCTGTGCACGCAGGCCATCGGCTGGTATCACGGCAGCGAGTTCGTGCCCGATGCATACGGCAACTACTACTACGGGGCATTCCAGGTTCTGAAAGACCTGGGCTACGACTCGGAGCCGTTCCTCGACTACCGGATGACGGCGGAGTCATTGAAGAAATACAGGCTCGTATTCGTGCCCAATGCGCCCTGCCTGAGCGACGCCCAATGTGATCTGTTGGCCGGCTACGTTGAGAGTGGTGGAACGTTGCTGGCAACGCATCTGACCTCTGTGGCAGATCAGTTCGGGCGGAAACGCGCCGACTATGGACTGGCGAAGGTTTTCGGCGCAACCCTGAATGCCACCGATCCAACCTATCTGTCGACGGACCTGTATCTTCGCCCGCTTCAAAGCGAAAAGATGATACCCCAGGATCCGCAGGTCATGCGATTCACTGCTCGCCCGGACGCAACTGTGCTGGCCCAGACCTACGAGCGCGGCTATCGCAGGGTATTCGGACCTGCGGTAGTCACAAAGACCCACGGCTCAGGACGATCGATCTACATCGGGTCAGGGCTCGAAGCTATTTACGACGAGACGCTGAATGACGATGTGCTCGGCTACTTCCACTCTCTTCTCGATCCGGTGCTGTCTTCGGCGCGGCCCTATGAAGTGGATTTCCGCCAGGGTTTGATGCCGGAGTTTGTTGCTTCACGCGACACCCTTCTGCTACACCTGCTCTCCGACACGGGAAATATCTGGAAGAAGCGGCTGGTTGAGGAGACATTCCTGCCCGAAGAAAGCGTTCATGTCCGCGTCAGGATTCCAGAAGGACGGCAAGTGCGCTCTGTCTCACTGATGTGGAGCAAAGCCGACGCGCATTGGGCCGTTAAAGATGGCTGGATGGATGTGACTGTGCCGCAGGTGCGAATCTACGAGGCTGTCCGCGTAGATCTTGCGTAAACGACAGCACTCGCCGCATTCCGCAATGCCCTGCCCCGGACGGGTTGCGCGTCCAGGGCTTGAGAAATTCACAGGTGGTAGCCTTACTTTGAGATTCCGTTTCGCCGGCGATGACTGCACACCTGATGGTAGGATGCGCACCCAAGTTATCTCCGGCTTTGGCGGGTCGATCTGGGCCGGATCGCGGCCGTCCGGCGAGGAGTTGTCATGAAATCGAAATCCTCAAGCACTTCGCACTTCATCACTCGGCGCCAGGCATTTTCGGCGGCGGGCTCGCTCCTGGTGGCCGGCGCTGCGGGGTTGCGTGCACTGGGCTCCGCCAAAACCGCCGCAAGAGTACCGGACGATCCTCCACCGGGCACGGAAGAGCCGGACGCAGGGCAAAAGCTGAGAGTCGCAACATGCCAGTTTCCGGTAAGCGCCAGCCCGCGCGAGAATGCCGCGTACATCCAAGGGTTCATGCACGATGCCGCCAGGCGTGGAGCGCATCTGGTGCATACGTCAGAGGCCAGCTTGACGGGCTATCCCGAACACGACATCGCTTCGTTCAACGGGTATGACTGGAATGCACTTCGCGGGGCAACCGCCGGGCTGAGAACTCTGGCGAGAGAACTGAACCTTTGGCTGGCGCTCGGTTCGTCGCACTACCTCGATGCGGAAACCAAGCCGACCAACTGCATTTATTTGATCGATCCAACCGGCGCCATTGTGAATCGCTACGACAAGTGCTTTTGCACCAGTGGCGACCAGGCGCATTACTCCGCTGGCAATCGGCTGGTGACGCATGACATTCGTGGTGTCAAGATCGGCCTGGCGATTTGCTATGACGTGGCTTGGCCGCAACTCTACATTGCATATCGCGAACTGGGCGCAACGGTCATGATCCACTCTTTTTACAACGCCCACGACACCGGCCCTAATTGCCTTGATGTGCTCGATCGCCGTCTGTCGCCGGCGCGCTGCTCTGACAACCGCATGTGGGCCGTTTGCAACAACTCCTCGCGACCCGTCTCTCACTGGGGCACGTTTATCGCGAGGCCCGACGGAACGATACCGAAGGAGCTGGCAGCAAACGTGCCGGGGATGCTGGTTCACGACTTTCCCGATACACTTTCGGCCAACGGCTGGTATCACAATTTCAAGCCGATGGGTAAGCGCGACGATGAGATCATGACGTGGGGCACGCCCAGCGATCACCCACGCCAGATCGACGCCCAATGCGAGCCTTGAAGCCTCGGCCCCAGCCGAGCGCCTCTACGGTGCCGGCGGCAGATTCTTCCAGTTTGAATTGGGCACGTCCTGAAAACGGCCCAGCATGCGATAGATCTGATAGAGACCGAAGTCTTCCATCTCCTCGCCGGCTCCCACCTGGACCCAGGTCGTGGTGCTCACCGCGCCATATCCGCCCTCGCTTGCAGCCTTCATGGTAGGAAAGTATCCGTAATAGCCATTTGTGTAGCCGAGAAAGAAGCAGTCTTTGACGGGGCACTTTGCGCGCAGGTCTGTCTGGAAATCGACGAAGGGCTCTCCCGGCATTCCGACGATGGCAATTCTGCGATTGATGAGCGCAGTCGTGACGGGCAGATTCATCGTTTCCCTGATAGGCGACGCGAAGATGTCATAGGCTTTCGGACCCAGTTCGCGCAAGGTCTCCTGTTTCAGTTTCTCGGGATCCCAGCGAAGCTTCAGATGCAGCGATTCATCGGAAAACTCGATCTCCGCGTCTGGGTCGCCGCTGGTCTGAATCTGCTGCGCAGCGCTGACGGCGGCTTTGCCAAGTGTCTCGCCGGCCCAGTCTCTTCGTCCGATGACATCGAGATTAATTGGAGTCCCGGCATCGAATACGTTGATGTCGCCTGCGGCGCCCTGGACAAAGAAGGCCAGGGGCTTGCCCCCAAAAGCCTGCTCGACCACCTTGCACATCACCCCTGGGAAATCTGCTGAATAGCGAAGCGCATCGTTGCCAAACGTCACGGGATGCGCAGCGTAGTTGACGAGAATCGCAAGAGGCTCGCCGTTCATGCCGTCGATGCGCAATACGGCGACCAGCGGATCGACGGGGTAGGTTGGCGCCTGCGTCGTGTTGGACCATAGCATTGAGATGGAGCCGTCGGGATCAACATGCCTGCGGTTATATCCGATATAGGCGGCGCCATATCCCACGCCCATCCGAACCGGCGCCGCGCGCCCGGCGGCCTCATGAATGGCCGTCTCGATCCGCTTGAGGTCCTCGCTTTCCCACTCGGGCGGTTGATTCGGATACTCATCCATGATGACTGGACCGGTATGCGTGTGAGTTGCCTGAACGATCAGATCATCGATTCCGCTCTGCTGCTTTGCCGCGTCACGGAGAGTTGCGAGCGATGCGGGGCCGAAGGTTCGGCCCAGATCGAGATCGACATATGCCAGTCGCGCATTTCCGGCTTCGAGCACCAGCACGCGCGCATACAGCGGATCAAGCACGCCCACCGCGCCAGTAAGCCGATCGAAATATCCCCACATCAAGGTTCCCAGCGGAGGGGTGATATCGACCTTCGCGACGCCTGCCTTCATCTCCGCGGCGCTGGCGGCTTGGATCAAAGCGAGCGCTGCTAGAGCCGCCCCTGCGATGGCTGCAACAAACCGGCGGATGAAGCGGCGGTGATACTTCATAGCGGATTCGATCCTTTCGTATTGAAATAAGTATCACGCCTGCCAGCGGGCTGGTGCGCCCTATCCGGTTCCAGCTTGGTGGCATGACCAACCGTCGTGACCAGGTCGGGCACATGGCGATGCGTTGGAATACTTCCGCGACGGCAACCTGCACACCAAATACCAGACGCCACCGGTCCTCCGGTACACGTCGGCGATTTAACCTTGAGACAGGGAGTGTTTCTATGTCCTGGACCGAAGAGCGCCTTGAACAACAGTTTGCCAGCGACAACTACGCGGGAATCTGTCCCGAGGCGTGGCAGGCAATGGACGCCGCCAACTACGGGCATGCGACCTCGTACGGCGACGATCCCTGGACCGACAAGGCCGCCGATGCGTTTCGCAACCTCTTCGAGACGGACTGCGAGGTGTATTTCGTCTTTAACGGTACCGCCGCCAACTCCCTTGCGCTCGCTTCGCTCTGCCAGTCGTATCACAGCGTCATCTGCAGCGACCAGTCCCACGTGGAGACAGACGAATGCGGCGCGCCCGAGTTCTTTTCGAACGGCTCGAAGCTGCTGGTGGCGACCAGCGCAACCGGCAAGCTGACGCCGGGATCGATCCATGAACTGGCGACCAAAAGGCAGGACATCCATTATCCCAAGCCGCGAGCAGTCACGGTCACGCAAGCCACTGAAACCGGCCGCGTCTACCGGCTCGATGAGCTTGCCGGCATCGCACAGGCATGCAGGAAGCACGGGCTGCTTCTGCACATGGACGGAGCCCGGTTTGCCAACGCATGCGCCAGCCTGGGCCTGTCGCCTGCTGAAGTCTCGTGGAAAATCGGCGTGGACGTGCTGTGCTTTGGCGGCGCCAAGAACGGCATGGCAATCGGGGAAGCAGTGCTCTTCTTCGATCGCAAGCTGGCCACTGACTTCGATTACCGCTGCAAGCAGGCGGGACAGCTGGCGTCGAAGATGCGCTTTCTTTCAGCGCCGTGGGTCGGCATGCTGGAGAGCGGCGCGTGGCTGCGCAATGCGGAGCATGCCAATCGCTGCGCACAGCACTTCGCCAGGCGGATCGAGGCCATTCCCGGCGTCAGGATCACGCAGCCCGTGGACGCAAACGCGGTATTCATCGAAGCCGCCAACGACGTCTTTGAGCAGCTGCGCGCGCGCGGCTGGCGTTTCTACACTTTCATTGGGGGAGCGGCGCGCTTCATGTTCGCGTGGGACAGCGATCTGGGCCGCGCAGATGATCTGGCACGTGACCTGACGGAGTGTGCCGCCTCTGCCGCGTTGTGAACGTGTCGGAATGAGATCGTCGAAATTGTTTGTCCGGCGCTCCGTGGAAGACTAAGCGTCGCGCCTGCGTTGGGCTCATCGGCCTTGACTGGACGGTGAAGATGCCGTTACGCCCTGCCGAGGCCGCGCCATCACGGTTTCCACCAGATCGCCGAGCTGCTCCGCGGTGAACTGGTTTCCTTCAAGATTCGCCGCCAACCTTCCATCGCGGTCGATCACCGCAGTGTGAAAGGTGTGCGTGAGATACCCATCGTCGTCCCAGAAAGCTGCACCAAACAACTCTGAAACGGCGCGAACATCTGCCACGGATCCGGTAAGGAACCGCCATAATGCCGGGTCGGCCTTCCAGGTGTCGGCGTACCGTGCCAATGCTTCGCCGCGATCCTGATCAGGGGCGATCACGATGGTCATTAGGATCAGATCTCTTTTGGCTGAAGAGCGAAATCGCCGCTCGAGTTGCGACAGGTTGTTGGACAGGCGGAAACAGTAGTTCGGATTGGGGCACCGCGAGTAGCTGAAAGTGAGCACCACAACCTTCCCCCTGAACTGGGAGAGATAGGTCACGCGGCGCGCCTGGTCAGTGAG
>Ga0335069_10016273_pt1 | contig 10379 bp, 12 predicted proteins | sample Lox_Sample_11_FD_206714 | JGI IMG/M metagenome (GOLD analysis project Ga0335069, IMG submission 206714) | Soil microbial communities from Loxahatchee National Wildlife Refuge, Florida, United States - Lox_Sample_1.1 | ecosystem: Environmental > Terrestrial > Soil > Wetlands | place: USA...
CCCCCACGGCGACGCCGGGGCGGCCCCGCCGGGCTATACTCCGCGCCTCTGCGGCTGTAGCTCAGTTGGCTAGAGCGTCTGCTTGCCATGCAGAAGGTCGAGGGTTCGAGTCCCTTCAGCCGCTTGTGGAAAGGCCCGCAGACCGCGGGTCTTTCTCTTCCCGGGCGCTCGTTGCGGGCGTTTGTCTCCCCGAATCGTCTCCCGAGAGTGGTCGAGCGCGGGCTGCACTTCGCCCGCTGGCGGGGGTCGGCGGCTTACTACCGCCTCGACCAACGCATGCGCCGCGGGTGGATCGAGGGCTTGGCGCCGACCCCGGCTCCAACCAGAACCGCTACCACCCCGCCGAGGTGGCGCCCAGAATCACGCGGGCAGCAGGAACGTGGGCGTGTAGCCACGGCCGGGGCCGAGATCGTCGTAAAGCCGCGTCGTCGGGACCCGGTTCCAGAGGTGGCCGAGTAGTAGTGCCGCTCCAACCGGGCCGAACTGGAACAGGTGCACGGTTCCGGCCACGTCGCGGGTCAGCTCGCGGATCTCGTCGAAGGCGGCATCGGCCAACCCGCGCGCCTCCTCGGGTCCGGCCAGCGCGCGACGGCCGCTGCCGTCCGTGGGGCTGAGGTTCACGAAGGCCGACACCGGTAGCCCGGCGCTCTCGATGTAGCTGAGGACGTCGGCGCTCAAATCGCCCGTGATGCTGAGGCCGATGGCCAGATCGTTGCCGCGGTCCAGCTCGTGCCGGGTAGTTTCGATGCTGACGTTGGCCGCGTCGGCCGAGGTCTCCCAGAGGCCGTGCTCGCGCGTGCGGATCGCCGCACTGAAGCCGGCGACGTCGGCGAGCTCGACCCCGGCGAGGAATGCCGTCGAGAGGCGAAAGGCGCCGTCCACGAGTACGTCGCTGTGGCCCTCGCCGCGGATCCTCTCGACGGCCTCGTGCAACTCCTCGCGCATCTGCTGCCAGGCCCCAGGGTCGTGAACCTGGCGACGCTCGCGCGCCTCGTTGCCCTCGTAGAGCGCGACCCAGTCGACACTGGCGGTCGCGGCTTCAGGGAACGGGTGCCGGGCGATCCCCTGGATCAGCAGAGACCCACGGCGCGCCTCCGCGGTCAGGGCCTTCTCGCGCACGATCTCGCGCACGGCCTCCGCGTCGAGTTCGCGGCAGCCCTCGATGATCCTGCGGCGGATCTCGGCGCACCCGAGATCCATGGCGTCGAGGTCACCGCGCAGGCCGACCGCCTCCGCCAGCACGGCGCAGCTCTCGCGGAGCTCGTCAAGCGCCATGCCTGCCTTGACCTCCAGGTGGTCGAGCAGCGTGAGCAGCTCTTCCTCGGACACTCGGAGGTGCTCCGCCCACGCCGCTAAGGCGCGACCGGCGCCCGAGCCCGACGTTGCCGCCCGCAGACGCGGCGTGAGCTTGTCGGTCTGTCCGTCGAGGCAGGCGAAGATCGCCTCGTCACCGGCGATCTGTCGGTTCGTGAAGAGAGCCATCTCCGGCGGGACTCCGTCCCGGCTCAGGCGGCGCGAACTCTCGTGGAACTGCTGCAGGAGGCTCTTGCCGCCCGAGCGCAGCGGCGTCATGAACCACTCGCTCGTGATGAGGGCGCGCTGATCTCGGGCGAACTTGATCTGGTGGTAGATCGGAGGGCCGGCCTGCCGGTGGATGACGAGGTCGTCGACGTTGCCGGCGTCGTCGACCTCGAACTCGATCTTGGTAAGGCGATCACGCTCGCGCAGCAGGCGCAGAGCGTGGAGCCAGGTGAAGAAGTGCTGGAAGTCGTCGCCAGCAAGGCGCGCGCCGCTCGCGCTCGGCACGTTCTCAGCGCTTCTCGCTGCCGAAGGGGGCCGTCGGCGGCTGCTCGGCCAAGGCGGCGATGCGCTCGAACGTGATCGGGCCGTCCGGGAAGGCGCTGAGCACGACCGAGGGCACAAGCCGCGTCGTCAGGTCGGAGAACGTGAAGCCGTAGTCGCGGCCGTTGCAGGGCCCGGTCAGCTCGGCCAGCCTCTCGATCTCGTCCTCCGACAAGCCGGCGTCGCCGAAGCCGCGGTGGAGGACGAACTTCCGCTGTTCGCTGTTCGGGCGCTCGAAGTGGAAAACTTCGGCCGCGCGGCGGGTGATCGCCGGATCGAGGGCATCAAATCGATTCGTACAGAGCACGGTGATCACGGGGCGACCCTGGGCGGAAACGCGGTCGATGCGGCGGATGAGGGCGCTCACGCCGGCGCGGTCCTCGTGGTGCATCTGCGAGAACTCGCGCGACTGGGCGAGGGCGTCGGCCTCGTCGATCAGCAGCACCGCCGCGGCGGTGGGCGGGTTGTCCTTCACGGGGGGCGAGATCTCCTTCTCGACGTAGTCGAAGGCGGCCGAGATCAGCTTCGTCATCTCGCCGACGGCGCCGCTCCCGCGCGCGGAGAGGCTCAAGCGCATCAGCATCACTTCGAGCTTGGCGGCTCGTGCCAGCGGGTCGCCGAAGGTCTCGGCCAGGGCCGTCTTGCCGGTGCCGACGTCGCCGGCAAAGACGAAGAGGGGGATGCGATCGTCGAAGGCGTGCGTGGCCGCGATCACCTTGCCGTCGTGATGCTGCTCGCTCCACTTCGTGAGCAGCGCGGGATCGAGCAGAATCTGGGCCTCCTTCGTCAGCCGCTCCTTGACCTCGTCGAGGCCGACCAGGTCCTCGTAGCGCCGCTGCGCCTGCGCGTCGGGCAGCCGGTCGATGGCGTCGAAGAGGTCGCTCAGGTTCATGCCGCCGGGCGAAAGCCGCGCCGGGTCGCGCCAACGCCGCCCGAGGCGTAGCTGCGGCCGCCCTCCCAGTAGCCGGCGCCGTCGCCGGGAGCCGAGCCCGGCATGCGGTCCACTGGCAGCGAGTCACGGATCCGCTTCTGCCCGGCGAAGTTCAGGTTGTCCCACTCGGCGCTGTAGGTAAGGAAGCTGAACCAGCTCGCGCCCGTGATGTCCGCCCGCGCGTAGAGGCCGCCCGCGTTGTCGTCGCTGATCGTCCCGTCGACGCGCACCTCGTAGAGCACTGAGACCGCCCGTAGCCCGTCCTTCTTGAACCCGGCCTCAAAGCTGGCGACGTAGCCGCCGGCGAGGAGCTCCGTCAGCTCGACCATGTAGTCCTCAATCTCGGCCTCGGTGGGCCGGCCGTAGTAGCGCAGCATCAGCCGCAGGTCGGCCCCGATCTTGGAGCTGAGATAGCGCGCGTGCGTGCGCGTGAAGGTCTCGGAGGTGGTGAACGAGTAGGACATCAGGGGTTGAAGGAGGGGCCGAGAACGGTTTGCCAGCGCTCGACGGCGCGCTGCTTCGTCGTCGCGTACGCCGCTTCGGCCAGCGCGTCCCCAGCCTCCCGAGCCGCCTCGACGATAGCGAGGCCCTGCTGGTGCGAGTACCGCTCCGCCACGTTGTTCTCCGCGTTCACCGGATCGACGATCTCGATCTCGGCCGCCGTCGTAGCGGGCAGAGCGGAGGCCGCGTAGAAGTCGGTGAAGACGACGCGCTCGTCGAGCTCGGTGCGGACAATGTAGGCGAAGACCTCCTCCAGCGCTGCCGGGTAGTTCGAGCAGTCGAGCCCGTCGTCCGCGAGGTGGGCGCAGAGCAACTCGATCATGAAGGACTTGAAGCGGAAGTCCGCCTGCCGGCGCTTCACCTGGCGCACCCACCACTTGAGCAGGCGCACGACCTGGGCGAAGTGCTCGGGCTGCACGTCCTTACGCTTGCGGATGAACTTGAGGTGCTGCGTGACGCTCGTCTTGACGCGGGCGCCGCTGTATTTCTCGATCAGGTAGCCGACGTCGTCGGCCTCGCCCTCGTAGAGCACGGGCACGACGTCGACGTCGAGCCCGGACCCGGTGAACTTCATCGTCACGCAGTGGTCCTGTGGCACGATGTTCTCCGAAGGGTGGTTCGGGTAGGCCTCCTTCAGCCGCTCCTCCAGCCACGAGAGCAGCTCGCGCTCCCCCTGCTGCGCCGCCGCTGACTTGACGTAGACAGCGACGTCCATGTCGTTGATCGTCTTCAACGCCGTGCCCTTGGCGACGCTGCCGGAGTGCCGCATCTTCACGAGCCCATAGTCGGGGTGCTCGGCGATGTGCTCCTCCAGCTTCTTGCGAAGCCGTCCGACCTGGTCGCGATAGTCCTTGACGTCCTCCCGCCGCAGGTTCACGTTCTCCCTCGCGAAGTCGCGAACCATGGCGTGGGTGACGTAGCGGTCGTAGGTCATGACGTTCGGATTCCAACGGCGGAGCGTAGCCTCGTCCCCGGACGTCTTCTTGGTCTGCTGTGTTTCGCCGGGGTTCTGGCGCTACCGCTCTCGTGTGTGAATGCGGTCGTCTCCGCCCCGGGTCGTGAGGGTGCTCGCTCCGGACGACATGTGGGCGTGCGCCGAACGGCCGAGTGCCTTGCTTGGTGAGCACGTCCGTCGGCTGCGGCACGCGAACCCGGCGTGATCCAGCGGGACATCGGCGTCGGCGGCATCGCAGTGCGGCGCGTTGGGCGCCGAATATCGGCTGACAAGGAGCGAGTGAGCATCATGGTCGTCCGGGCGCTCGCTGCGCGCGAACCCAGTCCTCAAGGTCCGAGCGCAGGAAGCGCACATGCCGGCCGACGCGCACGCACGGGAGCCGGCCCCGTCCCGGACCGCCTCGTAGATCCACGAGGGTCGGACCGAGAGCAGCGCCGCGGCATCCGCGGCCGTCAGCAAGGGCTCACCGAGCGACACCGGCTTGGCATCGACCGACAAGCGCAGCTGACGAATCGCGGGCACATCACTCCGTCGTACGAGCAGCACGTCCACCCACCCCCAGATCGTCCTAACGCCAGGTCCCGCCGTTCCCCTTCCTCCCTGCTGCAGCACGCACCCGCCGACCAGGCCCAGCCAGGTCCATCGCTCGCGCCTCCCCAATCCTGCTCGAGATTCGAAGCCCACAACCCGCGCACACAGTTGCATTCCCTGAATGCGAGTAGCGTTGTAACGATGCCGAGCAGCGGGGTCACCCGCGTGGGCGTGGACGACGAGACCTGGCAGGCATTCCGCCAGCTCGCCCTCCTACGAGGGATCTCCGCCTCCGATTACCTCGCCAAGCTCGTCGAGCGAGAGCTCGCCCGGCGACCGGAATCCAAGGCGCGGCTTGCGGCGCTCGACGCCCCGCCTGAGCAGCAGGCGCTCGCGGCACTCGCCGACGCGCGCGATGTGCTCCTGGAGCTCGATGACATCGCCGGCCGCCTTGCCCGCTCCGCCTACGAGCACGGTGCCAGCTGGAAGGACATCGGCTCAAGCCTGGGTGTCGGAGCCGGTTCCGCGCAGCGGTTCTTCGAGCAGCGCCGAACCTGACCGAGACCAAACCAACAGGCGCAGACTGGATGGCTCAGCCGGTGAGATGGAGTCCGCGCCAGTGCTGGACGCCGGCCTCGGACACGCGCAATGCGACGAGCCGCTCGTCGATCCTCGCCGGCAGCAGCTCGGCCATCTCGCGGCTCGTGCTCGCGGAGCCGAGCAGTGCGTGTTCGACGACCTCCTCAATACTGGTCGCGATGGCAAGGAACACCCCGTGATCGCTCGCGGCGCGACCGCGAACGTCTGGGCGATCGATCGGTGCCTGGTCGATGGCCAGCGCGGCGTAGAGCGCCTTGTCGATCCCAGCCTCCTGCGCTGAAGCCGCGAGATACAGGATCTCGTCAGAGCCGACCGGCTTCTGCTTGACCTCGATCGCGAGGATGGGACTCGAGTCCAGATCGACACGGACGTCGAAGGCGCGCGGGTTGTTGATAGCGCCCGTCTGCACCTCGTCGCTTACGCAGTCGAAGATCGCCGCCACGACGGCCTGCCCGCGCTTGCCGCCTTCCGGGTCCTGCCGGATGAACGCCTGCGCGGTCGCGATGACATCCTCGAGCGCCCCTCCCGGGTTCGCGATCACGACGTTGCGCTTCTTCATTCGGCCGGCGTCGAGTCGCAGGCGCAGGAACGCGGCAAGCGCGTGCAGCGCTTCGTCAGCGTCGAGGGCGTTGAGATCTCGGAGGTATCGAACCAGCGCGAGCTGGTAGGGCACGACGTTCTGCTTGACGCGCTCGATCCGGTCGACGCGGTCGTTCCCGAACCACGGCTGGTTGTTGAGCGGCTCCGGACCGCTGACGCCGAGGTCGTACCCGTAGTGGCGCGCGCGCCCTGTGAGCACCTTCGCGACGCCGCGCATCGAGTACGCGGTCTCGCTGACGCTCGCCTTGATCGTCAGGACGTCGACGCGGTCATCGCTCGCCTTGGCGAGGAGCGCAACACCGAACGCGGCGACGTAGGTCTGACTCGGGCACTCGGCGATGTGGGCCGTCCGCTTCAGCCAGCTCGACGGAAGCTCAGCGTCCGACTCGGCCAGTCGCACGGCGTCCTCAAGGCGCTCCTCGAGCCGGTCTGCTCTGATGGTGATCCCCATGGGCGGCGAGCCGCAGCCTAGTCACGATCCCGGAGCCGACGCGATGCGCGCGATCGTGCGCGCCCCACCGCCGGCAAGCTCGGTCGCCGCGCGAGCGGTGATGCAGGGCAACCGAGGCCGCGATAGCGCACCCGAGGTGCGCTTGCGGTCAGCGCTTCATCGCCGCGGCCTGCGATTCCGGAAGCATCTCCATGCCGTGGACGGGATCCGCTGCCGACCCGATGTCGTCTTTGGGCGAGCGCGGGTCGTCGTGTTCGTGGACGGCTGCTTCTGGCACGGCTGCCCCGACCACGGAACACAGCCACAGACCAACGCGGCCTACTGGCATGCGAAGATCGCGCTGAACCAGGCGCGAGACGGGCGCCAGACCCGTGCGCTCGAAGAGGCGGGCTGGACCGTCGTGCGCGTCTGGGAGCACGAGCCGACCGCGACGGCCGCCGACGCGGTGGAGGATGCCTTACGTCGCGGCCAGCCTGAGCGCTGACTGGCTCGCCAGCACCTCGAGCACCGCCGTCGCGACCGCCTCGGCGAGCCGCGGCGGGACGGCATTGCCAACCTGCCGGTACTGAGCAACGCGAGGACCTGCGAAGCGGAAGCCCGGCGGGAACGACTGCAATGCCGCTGCCTCCTCGACAGTCACACGCCGCATCCGCTTTGGCGCCCGTCGGCGCGCCTTCCCCCCGTTCTTGAGATGACGGTGGTATTCCACCGCCCAAGGGTCAGCCCCGTGCTCGAGCTCAAGCTGGTCGATGATCGGCGTCGCGTTGCCGCCCATCGACGCCGGCAGCGTCTTCGCCGGGCGGTCGAGGTCGAGCGGACGACCCGAGCCGTTGAACAGCAGCGAACCGGCGTACGCGGTCGGGCGCATGATCGGCTCGCGGGCCGGTATCACGCGCGCGCTGCAGGTGGTGTCGTTGCCGGGCGTCCCGAACGCGGGCAGCTGATCGAGTGCGTGCCGAACCGTCGGGCGTCGATGACCCGTGCTCGGCTCCGGAGCCGTTGGCGCCTTACCGTCCCGGCTGCCGAGCAGGAACATGCGCTCTCGGGTCTGCGGGACTCCGTAGTCGGCCGCGTTGAGGATCACTAACCGCGTCGCGTAGCCGAGCTCCGCGGCGCGTCTGACGAGGCGCTCGCGGATCGGCTCCCATCGCGGACTCGCTCCGAGCGCCTTGACGTTCTCCAGGACGAACGCCGACGGCTCGAGCTCCTCGACGACATCCAGGAGGCGGAACACGTGGCGCGAGCGCGGGTCGTCTGGATCCATGCGCCCGATCACTGAGAAGCCCTGGCACGGCGGTCCGCCGATCACGACGTCGGGACGCAGGCTCGGGATCGGGGTCGTCAGCACGTCGCCGCAGACCGCGTGATCCCCGATGTTGTCCCGGTACGTCTGGACGGCGAACGCGTCGACATCGTTCGCCCAGAGGACCTCGAACCCCGCGGTGATGAACCCCAGGTCAAGACCTCCGGCGCCCGAGTAGAGAGAGACGACGGTCGGCCTGCGCACGCTCGCATCCTTGCGGGTGGACCTGACGGACACCGTCATGTCCCGCTCAGCGCGGACGGCATTCGAGCCGTCCCGGCATCCGCGCCTACACGGCGACGTAGCCGGCGCTCGTCACCGGCTCGGGCACCGGCTCGCCTGCCTCGCGCATCCCCTTCAGGTGAAACGGGATCGCTTCGCGGATCAGCCGCTCCACCTCCTCACGCAACGCGCCCGCCGCGTAGCAGCCGGGCAGATCGGGGGTGTAGGCGCTCCAGCCCCCGTCCTCGGTGCGCTCGTAGATGACGAGAAACCGCGTCACCGAGCGTTAGGTCGCCTACTTGCCGGCCGGCTGCCCGCTCGGCGGCGCACTCGAGGCCCCCCGCTTCTCCAGGTTGAAGATCGTCTGGGGAAGCTTCGGGACCGAGTCCGGCGCTGGAATACCCGAAGGCTTCGACGGTGGCGGAGTGTCACGACGACTCGGCATGACCTTCAGGCTAGCGCCGCGGCGGTCGCAAGACCAGCGGTCTCGAGGACGAGACACACCAGGGTCAGACCCAGCAACCGACCAAGTCGATCGACGATCACCCGGTTCTCCTCGCGGCGCTCGTGGAGTGCATCCGCGAGCGCAAGGTCGACCAGCGGTTGTTCGACGATGTCCTGAGCGAACAACGCCCGATACGTCGCGGTGGCGTTGACGCTGAACCCGAGTTCGTAGGGCCGAAGCAGCAGTGCGACCGAGACGAGAACGCCGGCTGCCCCGAGCAGCCCGGACGCGGCCGCCACCCATTCCAGGACGCCGTCCGGGTGCCCGCCGCTGAACACCGGCCTGGCCAGCAGCGAGGCAATGACGGCTGCGGCAGCGAGCAACGCCGACCCACGCCCGCGGAGTTCAGACACCTGGCGCTCCTGCTCGGCGAGCGCCTGGGACCCCAGCTCGTAGATCCGTTCCTCGAAGCGCGCCATCGGGTCTCAGGATCGCTCGGCGCGCGGACGACCCGGCGCTTGACCGGAGCTCGTCTCACCAAGGTTCAGCAGGAGTTGGTCGGGTTCGCTCGTGCCCGTCGGGCGGAATGCGTCGGCCAGCAGCTCGGCCTCGTCCTCGAGGCTGCGGTGGTGCAGGTAGCGCATCGTCGTGCGCGAGTCGGCGTGTCCCATCCAGGCCTGCACCTGGATGATGCTCGCGCGGTTGATCGCCAGTGAGCCGAACGTGTGCCGCAGGTCGTGGAAGCGCAGCGCCCGCACTCCGGCGCGGTCGCACGCGCCGACGAACCGCCGCCGCAGCGCCGAGGCGTCGAGGTGCCCGCCGAGCTCCCCGGCGAAGACCGGATCGTCCGGACCGACGAGGTGCCCGCGCTGGCCGATCCGGGCGAGCACCTCCGCCAGCTCGCGCACCATCGGCACCGCCCTCCCCCGCCCGCCCTTGGTCGTCGTGACCTGGCCGTGGGAGTAACTGCCCTCGACGCGGATCGACCGCTTGAGGAAGTCGACATCGCGCCAGCGCAGTGCGACGATCTCGCCGCGGCGCAGGCCGGCGAATGCCGCCGTGACGAAGATCGCGGCGTCCTGCTCGGACGCCGCCGCGCGGGCAATCGCGTAGATCTCCTCCGGCGAGTAGAAGTCGTAGCTCGCCGCGTCGTAGTCCAGCTTGACCTTGTCCACGTCGGCCACCGGGTTGCGCGGCAGCTCGTAGACCTTGCGGGCGCGCTCGAAGACGCTGTGCAGCAGCGCCAGGAGCTTGGCGGCCTGGCGACGGCGGCCGGTCCGCCGCAGGTAATCGGCCTTCCAGCGCTCGATCCTCGCGGTCGAGATCTGCTCGATCCGCAGGTGGCCGAACGCCGGGATCAGATGGCAGCGCAGACACGAGCGGCGATCGACGAGCGTCGAGGGCTTCCAGGCGCGCTCGTACTCGCCCCAGCGCAGCCACTCCTCGGCAGCCTGCTCGAACAGCACCCCGGTTCGGATGACCTCCAGCACGCCGCGGCGTGCATCCGTCAGGAGCGCCTCGAGCGCGGCGTGCGCGCTGCGCCGGTCGTAGAACCCGGGCGGCGGCGGCCCCTTGGCCGGCCAGTCGGGCCCGAGCTTGCGCTCGATCTGACGCACGCCGCTCGGCGCCGACCCGTCGGGCACCCGGTACTTCGCGTACCAGACCGCGCCGCGCCGGCGTGGCACGCGCCGGACGTGGCCGCTGACGGCCGGGAGACGGGCGGTCGAGTACATCGCTGTGCAACGTAGTCGCGCGAGCCGCCGTTCACCCCCCTCCAAACTTCTCCCGAGACGTCTCCCGAACCAGCCCGATCGAACCCCATCTCAGCCCATAAACACGGGCGAAAACTGCCCGTACTGCAGGCAATTCGCGCCCCCTCGGAGCCGTTGCCATGCAGAAGGTCGAGGGTTCGAGTCCCTTCAGCCGCTTGTCCGAAAGCCCCGCGTTGCGGGGCTTTCTCGCTTCTGATGCACGTTGCGGGCGTGTGTCTCCCCGGAT
>Ga0335069_10016274_pt1 | contig 10379 bp, 10 predicted proteins | sample Lox_Sample_11_FD_206714 | JGI IMG/M metagenome (GOLD analysis project Ga0335069, IMG submission 206714) | Soil microbial communities from Loxahatchee National Wildlife Refuge, Florida, United States - Lox_Sample_1.1 | ecosystem: Environmental > Terrestrial > Soil > Wetlands | place: USA...
CAAGGCAAACTCAATTTGGTCGGCGAGTTCGGTCACGATCTGGCGGGCCTCTTCTTCGGATCTGCCTTTTCCCGTGATGTGAACCTGAATTTCTCCGGGTGAGGCCAAAATGGTGGTCGTCGGATTCCTGTATTTGGAGTAGATGGGCGCTATCATCTCATCCAACTTCGATTCGGTTGTTCCCGTAGCCTTAAAGACTTGAGTGACCATTCGCGCGCCACCAGTCAATGCAGTCAGTCGGGGGATGCAGGTTTCTTCAAATATGCGCTTGAGTTCAAACGGAGGGCCTGGAAGCAGGATGACAATCGAGCCTTCGTGTTCCATCCATAGGCCCGGGGCGGTTCCTGCGGTGTTTTCCAGGATTTCTGCCCCTATCGGCACAAGTGCTTGCCGGGCGTTATTGGTAGGCATTTCCAATCCACGGCTCCGGAATCTAGCCTGAATCCGCTCCAGTACCTTATTTTCGAGTACCAGTTGCCGTTTCATAACTCTGGCAAAGACTTTCCTGGTGATGTCATCTTCGGTCGGTCCTAACCCGCCCGTGGATATGACCAGTGATGATCGCCGGATGGCCTCCCGGACGACGGTCTCGAGGCGAGCTTCGGTATCGCCGACCACCGTCTTCAATTCCACATCGATGCCAATGGAATTGAGCTTTCCGGTCAGATAGAGCGAATTGGTATCCGTCCGGCTCGAACTCAACAGTTCCGAACCGATCGCAATAATTTCAGCGTTACTGATCATTGAAAAATAGTGATTGGTGGTCAGTGGTTAGTGACTAGCGGTTGTTGGTCACCAATTCAGAAGTAGCAGCGTCCGGGAGGAAAAAACGAGTTCGGTCCCAGCTCACTGTCCACGGCCCACTGCTCCTATGGCAGGGGCTTCCCGATTGCCGCAAAGCTCAAATGAAACAGGGAGCTGTTGCTGGCTACATACAAGTCCCGGTGATATCCGAATGCCAAACCAACCAGATTAATACCGGCAACTGCCAGCGATGCTTCCCGATTCGGAGTGATTCGCACGATCCCGCGACGCCCTCCAAGGGATGCAGCGACATAAAGATTACCCTGTGTGTCGAAAGCCAAGCCCTGGGGTCTTCCCAGACCTGTGAAATAAGTCGAGACGTTTCCGTCGGAGGTGATCTTGTGAACCTGGTCATAACTGGAGGTTGTGGGGCCAGTCACGTAGAGGTTTTGTTCCGCGTCAAAAGCGAGATGATAGGCGGCTACACTGGGCTCGAGCGTGGCAAATACAAAGATCTCGCGTTTTCGATCGATCTTGAACAAAGTACCGGTGCGGTCCCCCACGTAGAGGTTGTCATTGGCATCAAATGCAATGCCGGTAGCCACACCCATGCCTTTGGCATAAATTGACTTCTCACCAAAAGGAGAAATCTTGAAGATGCTGCCGTCATTGCGACTGGAAACGAACATCTCTCCAACGCTATTAAATGCAATACCGGTCGGATTCATCAGGTCGGAAACAAACGGCTGAACTGTGCAAGACGAACTGACCTTTAGGATCGAGTTCTGGACCTTTTCACCTCTCTTGCCACTGAATGTTGTAAAGAGGTTGCCCTCGATATCCAGGACCGGATTGGCGACAATATGCAGATTCGATGCCATAAGCCCGGCGATTTCGCATGAAACTTTGTTACTCTGTCTCCCATCGAGAGTCACCTGGACCTCGGAACCGCTGATCTCCTCTGGCACAGTGACCACAATCAGATCGGCCGAAGAGGAGACCAGATGTCCCAGACTCCTTCCGAAATGGACGACCGGCCGAGTATAGGTTCGGATCTCCGCACCAGTCCAGCGAATGAAGATCTCTCCCCCTGGCACTGCGGCGGGCGGATTCAAGTCCAATATCTTAAACATTTCTTTCGTACTTTGAATTTCCTCAAGTCAGCGTCGGCCAGAAGAGATGGATCCCCCATATTACCAGTGAGGCGTAGAAACCGGCTGCCAGGTCATCCAATATGATGCCAAAACCCAGCGGCGCTTTCTCAAGCTTGCGAATGGGAAACGGTTTCCAAATATCAAACAGCCGGAACAGAAAAAAGCCCACGATCAGGAGGACTAAGCGTGGGTTTCTGAAGATCAGGCCGAAGGTCAGCAGCTGCCCTACCACTTCATCAATAACAACTTGAGGAGGGTCCTTACGCTTGAAATGCACCTCGGCTCTCGAGGCGGCCCAGATTCCCACAATACTGATCACGGCCACCACCACCAGGTGAAACAAAAGGCGGCGTTCACCACGAAATTCGAACCAAGAGAGCCCCAAGAGCAGGGCCACTCCCAGAAGGGACCCCACCGTACCTGGGGCAATAGGGAAATATCCGATTCCCAGGCCCGTGGCAATCACTAATGCCAGCCGGTCTATCCAACCGGCTCGGTCTTGTCGAGTGCCCATCCTCTATCGCTCTTTAGAGGCCTTCTCAGCAGAATCGTCAGACACGGAGGGTCCCTGCTCGGGCAAGCGATACTCCTCCGCTGCCCATTTCCCCAGATCCATCATTCGGCACCGCTCACTACAAAACGGGCGGAAGGGATTCTCTTCCCAGAATGTATCCCTCTTGCAGATCGGGCAATTCATGGAATTGATGGGAGAGAGCACCGGCTGGCCGACTCAAATAGCGAGCCGAGGCGGGAATGCGCTCACGAAAGTCGACCACGAGCTCACACCAATTTCCCCACCAAATCATAATCCAAGGCCCTAGTAATTTCAACCGAACGGAAGTCTCCGGGTTGAGGCCATGCCCCGCTCAGATCATTGATATAGACTACTCCATCGATTCGGGGTGCTTGTGACTCCAGCCGCCCCTGCCAGAGCAGTTCCGTTTCCGCCGACTGCCCTTCGACTAGCAAAGGAAGGGTTCGCCCCACGAGTTGCCGGTTCCTGCGCCTGGAGATGCGGGCCTGCAATTTCATGAGGGAACTCTTCCTGCGCTTAAGTTCCTTTTCTTCCAGCTTGTCCGTCAAGTCGTAACTGGCTGTGCCTTCCTCATCGGAATAGGTGAACGTTCCCAGATGGTCAAATTCCACGTTGGCAACAAACCGGCAAAGTTCGGAAAACTCTTCTTCGGTCTCTCCCGGATAACCTACGATCATGGAAGTTCGCAGCGTAATTCCTGGCACCATCTCTCGAACGTGCGTCAACAGACGCACCAGGCTCTCAGGATTCCCACCCCTCTGCATCGACTTCAGGATGCGCCCGTTGGCGTGTTGCAACGGCATGTCAAGATAGCGACAGACTTTCTCTTCCTCGCGCATTGCTATCAATAGCTCATCATCGATCTGAGAGGGAAAACAATACAAGAATCGAATCCAAGCTAAGCCGGCCACTTTAGACAATTCCCGCAGCAGCGTTGAAAGCCCATGGCGGAGCCCGAGGTCCGACCCATAAAGAGTCGTCTCCTGAGAGATTAATACGACCTCCTTAACGCCGCTTTCGGCCAGAAAACGGGCCTCATTAAGTATGGAGGAGATAGGGCGGCTGCGGAATGGCCCGCGCAATTTGGGAATGATACAGAACGAACAAGGGCGATCACAACCTTCGGCCACCTTGATGTAAGCGGTGAACCTTGGGGTCGACCTCAACCGGGGAACATTCTCATCATAAAGATAGTAGCGGTTCTCTACCTGGGGAGCTTCCTGATTCTCACAAATTCTGAGGATCGACTCAATTTCGTTGGTGCCGAGAACTGCATCGACTTCAGGGATCTCCTTTTGAATCTCACTGCGATAACGCTCTACCAGGCATCCGGTGACAACCAGTCGGGAGCAGCGACCTGAAATCTTCAGCTCTGCCATCTCCAGGATGGTGTCTATGCTTTCCTCCTTGGCCCTGTCGATAAACCCGCACGTATTGACCACGATCACATCGGCTTGAGTCTCGTCAGAAGTGATTTCATACCCTTGTTGATCCAACAGGCCCATCATGACTTCGCTATCGACCAAGTTTTTTTCACAACCGAGGCTGACAAAGCCGATCTTCTTCATAGACGCAGTAGATTCCACCACCGTAGCCGGCCCGGTAGACGAGCGGCCATCAATCACCTACCTGAACCCGCGATAACCCGTGATCAGACAATCTAACATGATACCATTCGAATACCTTGGGGAAAAACAAAAACGGCCCATTTCTTTTGGCTAACGCCGGAGGCCTGGAGTATACTGCGCCTGGATTTTCACGCGGTTCAAAGAGAGGATGTCCGGCTCAGGGGAAATTCCTCTTCCGGGCTGCTCCTCCGCTCGGCATCATTCCAAACAGCAGCTGCCGACCGAGACACCTCCGAGACAAATGAACCGACCAGGAAACCAGATGGGTCTCCTGGTATTCAAGAGATACGAGAAGTCACTGATGTACCTGTTGATTGCCTGGAAAAACTCCTTCGACCGATCCATAATCTCAACATTTGAGGTGTTGCCATGATCCGGTTGTTCCGTGCTGCATTGCCATTGTGTGTGTTGGGTCTGATGATGAGCGCTGCTGATTCAAATGCTGGGGCTCCCTTATTCCTTATGGGACTGCATTGTGCTGCACCGAGCCGCGACGAGATTGAGACGGCGTCCCAGTTTATCCGGGAAGCATTGCCCAAAGATGGTGTGAATCTCCTGATTCTGGAAATCAACTACAGATTCCAGTTTTCAAAGCACTCCGAGGTAGCCGATCCGGATGCGCTTTCTCGCCAGGACTTACAAAAACTGGCGACTGCGGCACATGATGCCGGAGTCCGCCTGGTTCCCATGATCAATTGTCTGGGGCATCAATCCTGGGCGAAAACCACTTTTGGTCTCTTGAGGTCTCACCCTGAACTGGATGAGACACCTGGCAAGTACGCTAATAACGAAGGAATCTACTGCCGCAGTTATTGCCCGCTGCATCCGGATTTGCATGGCATTCTTTTTGATCTGATCGATGAACTGGCTGATATTTGCGGGGCTGATTCGTTCCACGTGGGTATGGATGAAGTGTTTCTGCTCGGGGAAGATGATTGTCCGCGCTGCAAAGGGAAAAACAAGGCCGACCTATTTGCAGGAGAGGTGAAGGCCTTGCACGACCATTTGGCACAGTCCAATCGAACGTTGTGGATGTGGGGGGACCGCTTTCTAGACGGCAACGTAACGGGCATCGGCAAGTGGGAAGCCAGCCAGAACGAGACTGCCCCGGCCGTTGCGCAAGTGCCCAAAGACATCGTGATTTGTGACTGGCACTATGAGCGGGCCGAGCCGACGGCGGCCTACTTTGCCATCCAGGGGTTCCAAGTTCTGCCAAGTCCGTGGAGGCTAGCTGATGTTGCGTGGGACCAGTTAGACCAGATCCAGGCACTGCGCAAGTCGTCGAGCGAACCTACAGCCTCCCGTCCCCTTGGGATGCTGCAAACCAGCTGGGTTGGCATGGGATCCTTCATGAAAGCGTACCATGGCGAGGCATCAGCCCCTGTGGAAGCCCAAGAAGCCGCCTATTGCTTTAAGACCTTACTCGCCGAGGTCCGCAAAAGAGGATTAAGATAAGATCGCATGCGGATCACTGCATTTGAGGTCCTCCCGGGAGTTAGTTAGAGGACATCCGCCACGGCTTTCCTTTCGTCAAGATTCAATGGATTCTTGCCGGAGGCGATAGTAACCGTCCCATGCGCGTCATAACCCGAGAGTGCGCTTGGCGTACGCAACCGAGCGGCGGATATTATCGTCCTCGACAGCCCGCATCTGAGGACTGTTCATCCCGCTGATTTTCGGAAATGACCGCGTTGTTGCCCTGGAGAGGATTGTCGATTTGAACTTGTCAATGCGGCTTGTGTCCCGCTTTCCAAATGCGCCCCAGAATGAGTCGTCACGGAAAGGGATCTTGACAGGGTCCCGGGTGGCCATATCCAGGCAGAAGTGAATATCGGATTTGGCGCGGCGCAGCAACTCCATTAATCTGGCAAGTGGGAGGATGCCTTGACCAAGAGGGACGTCAGCAATCATGCATCCTTCTTCGACTTCACTGACGGCTGCATCCTTCAGGTGGGAGCTAACCGCGTATGGAGCCAGTTTCTGCACGGCTTCAAGGGGGTCCTCAAGTAGAGCCAGGTTATTGGAGAAATCCACCGTGGCACCAATGTGCGGGCTGCCGAGTTTTTGTAGAAGCTCTACCAATTCATCCGCCAACCAGTCCTGGTGGTTCTCTACACCGAACTGCAGCTTGGACTGTTTGAAAACCGGTTCGGCCTGCTGAAGCCGCTGCTGCCAATGCTTTAGAAATTCCTGCCATTGCCCGGGATCCGAAAAATCCTCAGTGCGTCGTCCTCCGGTAGCCAGCTGCAACCGCGAGACTCCGAGGTCTCTGGCTGTAGCGGCAGCGCTACTCAACAGGCTGGGATCTTCAAATAGCTGGGGATCCAGCGACAGTTCGAGGAACATTCCCTTGTCCTCAAGTGACTGACGAATCTGCCTCAAATAAGCGCTGTCTCTGGAGGTCAGTTGGACCAGATTCATCAGGCATCCGTCTGCGCCGAATGATTTGCACAGATCGACAAATTTCTCCGCTGGTATCGCCGCGTTGACCTCGGCCCCGGAGGCCTGTGCAATTTGGCGGGCCCTGATTTGAAAAGAATCGGATGCAATCCCGAACGTCCCCTGGGGTCCGACCTCTCGGACCTTGACTGTCTGGGAAACCAGTAGTGTCGACATTGAATAACAGAATTCTCTGCGAGTGCAGCCGGTCCTGTCCGAAACAGACGCCTTCATGGGGGTCTCACCTCGCATTCTCGCGTTCAATGGTAAATTGTTTCGCTAGTTCGAGTATTCGGTTACGGCTTTCCACACGCTTCTTCCAGTCTTTGGGAATGGCATCGCTCCCTAACAGGGCACCGCTGATCGCCCCGGTGATTGAAGCAATGGAATCGGAGTCCCCGCTGTTGTTAGCGCCTTTCCGCACAGCCGCACTGTAATCGCCCGGGGAAATCAGCACGCAGGTTAACGCGCAGGCCAGAGCCTCTTCTGCGACCCATCCGCCCCCGATCACGCTGCATATATCAGGCGGGTTTTCCGACACAGCCCGAGGTACTTTCCGGAGTCCGGCCAGAAGTTGGTTCCATCCTTCCCTTAAGTACTCAATCGGACTGTTGAACTGCGCCCTTTCCCAAATTTCGCCGAAGCGCGGTTCCCAGGAATCGAGAGAGCTCTTCTCCAGGACTGCGATCCGATCCAGGTACTCAGTCGGCAGCACTCCCTGTACAGCCCAGGAGACGCAAAATGCTGTCACTTCGGCAGCCACCAGAGCCGTTGGGTGCGCATGGGTGACCAGGGCAGACGCCCGTGAAAACAGGCGAAGCCGCGAGGGCTGGTCAAAGAAATAGAGGCCCACCGGAGCGACTCGAATATTGGCCCCACAGCCCTTGGATTGCGGAATGCCCGACCGATCCCAGGGTGCCCCGGTTTCCAGGTTCTGACAAGCGCGGATGGTGGTGTTTCCGGGTGAACGGTCGTTTTCAGGACTTCTGAACCAGGCCACCAATTCCCGAGTAAACACCGCCAGAAAATCTTCGATCTCATGACCTCCCGCTTCCAGCAATGCCTTCGCCATAGCCATAGACAGTTGCGTGTCATCCGAATGCAATGCCGGATTGCCGCGGAGATCCAGAATGCCTTCCGGGCCAAATCGCTGCTGGATTTCAGGGAAGGACAAGAACTCGGTAGGATAACCCAGAGCGTCCCCAATGGCCAAACCCAGAAAACACCCCTCAAATCGATCTTCCAGCGAGAGGTTAGAAACCATGCGCGAATTATAAATGATTTTGACGCGAAATCTCGACCGCTTTCTTGCTAAACTCTGGCTATGCCAACGTCCAAACTCACTATCGAATACAAAGGAACTCGTTATCAAGGCTGGCAAGAGCAGGCGCAAGGGCGCACAATACAGGCCGAACTGAAGTCTGCTGCCAGGGACCTCTTCAAAGAAGAGGTGGACCTGGCGGGTTCAGGGCGGACTGACGCGGGGGTTCATGCATTGGCCCAGGTGGCCCATATGCGCACCCTTCGGAAACGTCCACCGGAACAAGTCCGCTATGGTTTGAACGAAAAGCTTCCACCGGATATCCACGTCCTCAAGGTGGAACTGGCAACCGAGCGATTCCACGCTCGCCACTCGGCCGTTTCCCGTTATTACTTGTACCAGGTATCGACCCGGCGAACGGCTTTTGCCAAAGATTATGTCTGGTGGGTCAAAGACTCATTGGACATAGAGAAGATGCAGATTTGCGCCCAGCTGTTCCAGGGACGCCACGATTTTCGTTCCTATTCAGAAAGAGCCGACGAACAGGGATCGACCATTGTCGTGGTCGACCAGGTTCGCTGTGACCGGGTCGATGACTTGATCCTGATTCGATTCGGGGCTTCGCATTTTCTCTGGAAGATGGTCCGCCGCCTGGTCGGCGTGATGGTCCAGGTGGGCGCCGGGAAGCTCGAGATTGCTGACGCTGAGGATTTTCTTAAGAAATGGTCGCGAGATGTCGGACAGTATACGGCGCCAGCTTCCGGGCTGTTCCTGGAGAAGGTCATCTATCCCGACGATTCTCCTCCCTCAGTTCTTCGGGCCGCTGTGCCTGTGTGTACGCCCTAAAAAAATCGGCGACGAACAATCCCGGCATGTTCATTGGTCCCTACGGGACTCCCTCAATATTTGTACTTGCGTTCCCAGCGCTTCAGCGCTGGGAACGGAGCCACCAATGAGACGGAGTCCCGTAGGGACGACGCAGATTATCCCCGGCCAAGTCACTATACTAGATTTCGATCATCCGTTTTTCGCGAGACGATTGGTAAATGGCGAGGATAATTTCAATGGCTTTGAGGCCTTCACGGCCGCTGATGGCGGGATCGCGATGGTTCTGCAGCGCCTTGACCAAATCCTCGATTTGACGACGGTGTCCGCCCACATCCAGGGCAAGGGGATCAGCTGATGCATTCGAAGTGTCTTTCTCAGTCAACCGGCTCAGCTCTTCTTCCTCCTCGCCTGCGTCTTTGAGTTTCCAGACCGTAATGTCATTCCCATCCAGGATGACGCTGCCCTTTTCACCGTGGATCTCGACCCGACGCGAAAAGCCGGGGTAGAGAGATGTGGCTCCTTCAATGACGCCGATCGCTCCGTTTTTGAACTTTAACACCGCTGCTGCAGTATCTTCTGCTTCGATCCCGATATGCAGCTTCTTTTCGGTGAACCCGAAGACCGAAGCAACAGGACCCATCAAATACTGGAGCAGATCGATAGTGTGAATAGACTGGTTCATCAGTGCTCCACCTCCATCCAAGGCCCAGGTGCCTCGCCACGGGGTGGACTCGTAGTATTCGCGTGTCCGGAACCACTTAATGTAGGCGTCGCCCATGATCAAACGTCCCAACCTGCCTCGATCGATGGCTTTTCTGATGATCTGAACTGCCGGTAGAAATCGGGACTGAAAGATCGCGGCCAGTTTGACCCCAGCATCCTCGCAGGCGGAAACCAAGGCCTGGGCTTTTTCCAGAGTCACATCGATGGGTTTCTCCACGACAATATGTTTTCCAGCCTGGGCTACTTTGATGCCCAACCCGGCATGTGTGCCGCTAGGCGTGCAGAGGTTCACGACCTGGATATCGGAACGGGAGAGGAAGTCACTCAGGCTGGAAACCCACTCGACTTTGAACTCCTGGGCACGTTTTTCGGCACGCGCCGGAATCTCATCAAAAAAGGCAACCAGCCGGGCCCCCGGAACGAGCTGAATGGCTTGCGCATGAAACGAGGAAATATTTCCGCAACCAATAATGCCGAAACCGATCTCAGACAAGGTGGATACCTCCTAGTGATCCAGTCTCAAAGAAGTTTGTCGTCACTTTCACATGATCCATCGGACGGCGTTTCGTAAGAGCTCAGTGCGCCTGAATCTCCGCAATTTCGACTACTTTACCAGATTTAGCCGATCGATAGGCTGCTTCAAGAATGATCGAGGCCGCCATGCCTACCTCGCCTGAAACACGGGGTTGCGAATCCTCACGAATCGCTCGATTGAAATCTTCTATAAGCGGTAGATGGACATTGTCAGCTTTGGGCAGGTCGAGGATTTCGCAATGATCAGTGACAACCTCCAAAAGAGGCCCATTCATAGGGGCGATCTTGAGTTTGCCACCGGTCCCAAACACTTCAAATTCATCCATGGGCATCCTGACGCAGTGGCTGCCGAACACCAACACATGCAGTCCACTACCATACTGCAACAACAGGCTGGCGGTATCCTCCACCGGAATGTCCAGGACTCGCGTGGTAGTGTAAGCTGCTAGGGATTGAGGCAGCCCAAACAGCATCACCAAGACATCCAGCCGGTGACTGACCATGTCCATTAAGAGTCCGCCACCTCCGCCTTC
>Ga0335069_10016275_pt1 | contig 10378 bp, 11 predicted proteins | sample Lox_Sample_11_FD_206714 | JGI IMG/M metagenome (GOLD analysis project Ga0335069, IMG submission 206714) | Soil microbial communities from Loxahatchee National Wildlife Refuge, Florida, United States - Lox_Sample_1.1 | ecosystem: Environmental > Terrestrial > Soil > Wetlands | place: USA...
TCAAGGATCTGTAGGCCGTTCTTTAGGGCTGAATCGGGCCGAAAAGGACGCATTTAAGCTTTGACCGAGGGTAACCCGGCACTATAGTAACGCGGCTTTTGAGTCGCTTTTTCGCAACGCAATCTTGCTTAAATGCGGCGCAGCAAGTGGCCTCACGCGGGGGTTCGTGGGGAGGGAGAGACCAGGCGCATGGACGCATTGCTTCGGGAATACCTGCCGATTCTCATCTTCCTGGTGATCGCCATCGGCTTGACGGCGGTCATGCTCGCGGCCTCGCTGGTCCTCGGGAAGCAGAATCCGGATTCCGAGAAGCTCTCGCCCTATGAATGCGGCTTCGAGGCCTTCGACGACGCGCGGCGCCAGTTCGACGTGCGCTTCTACCTGGTCTCGATCCTGTTCATCATCTTCGACCTCGAGGTCGCCTTCCTCTTCCCCTGGGCCGTGACGCTCGGGAAGATCGGCATCTTCGGCTTCTGGTCGATGATGATCTTCCTCGGCGTGCTGACCGTGGGCTTCGTCTACGAATGGAAGAAGGGAGCGCTGGAATGGGAGTGAGCGACAGTCTCGCCAGGACCCAGGCGGCGCCTCTGCCGCCCGGCGCCGACCAGGACGCCGCCCTGAAACAGGTGACAGACGAGCTCTCCGACAAGGGCTTCGTCGTCGCCCAGATGGACAAGCTGGTCAATTGGGCGCGCACCGGCTCGCTCTGGCCGATGACCTTCGGCCTGGCCTGCTGCGCGGTCGAGATGATGCACGCCTACATGAGCCGCTATGATCTCGACCGGTTCGGCGTCATCCCGCGGGGCAGCCCGCGGCAGTCCGATGTGATGATCGTCGCCGGCACGCTCACCAACAAGATGGCGCCGGCTTTGCGCAAGGTCTACGACCAGATGCCCGAGCCGCGCTGGGTGATCTCCATGGGCTCCTGCGCCAATGGCGGCGGCTACTACCACTATTCCTATTCGGTCGTACGGGGATGCGACCGGATCGTGCCGGTCGATATCTACGTGCCCGGCTGCCCGCCGACCGCGGAAGCTTTGGTCTACGGCATCCTGCAGCTCCAGAAGAAGATCCGGCGCACCTCCACCATCGCACGTTAGTTTCCGTTTCCGAAGACGAGGTTTCGACAGAATGAGCGGCGCCGATCGCGAATTGGCCGACTATATCGCGGGCGCCTTGGGTCCGGCCGTGGTCGGAACCAAGGTTGTGCTCGGCGAGCTCAGCGTCGAGGTGCGCCCCGCCGACATTGTGAAGGCCGCGAAGTTCCTCCGCGACGACCCGAACTGCCTGTTCAAGCAGCTGATCGATATTTGCGGCGTCGACTATCCCGACCACGAAAAGCGGTTCGACGTCGTCTATCACCTGCTGAGCCTGAAGAAGAACATGCGTATCCGGCTCCGCGCACGGGTGGGCGAGGAGGAGGCGATCGCCTCGGTGACCGAGGTCTGGCCTGCGGCCCAGTGGTTCGAGCGCGAAGCCTACGACATGTACGGCATCTATTTCAGCGACAACCCCGATCTGCGGCGCATCCTCACCGACTACGGCTTCGAGGGGCATCCCTTCCGCAAGGATTTCCCGCTGACCGGCTATATCGAGGTCCGCTACGACGAGACCCAGAAGCGGGTGGTCTACGAGCCGGTGGAACTCGTGCAGGAGTTCCGCAGCTTCGACTTCCTGTCACCTTGGGAAGGCATGCTGCAGCAGCGGCCGCTTCCGGGCGACGAGAAGGCGGGCGTGCCAGGTCCGATGGACAAGGCGCCGGCCAACCCGGGCGCCGGTCCATCGCCGAACCCGCCCACCGGAACCACTCCGCCCAACAAGGCATCCTGATGGCCGAGACTCAGATTAAGCCGATCACCATGAATTTCGGGCCGCAGCATCCCGCCGCCCACGGCGTGCTGCGCATGGTTATGGAGATGGACGGCGAGGTCGTGCGCCGGGTCGACCCGCATATCGGCCTCCTGCATCGCGGCACCGAGAAGCTGATCGAGTACAAGACCTATCTCCAGGCGATCCCGTATTTCGACCGGCTCGATTACGTGAGCCCGATGTGCCAGGAGCACGCTTTCGTACTCGCGATCGAGAAGCTCATGGGGCTCGAAGTGCCGCCACGCGGCCAGTACATCCGCGTGATGTTCGACGAGATCACCCGGATCCTCAACCATCTGCTGAACATCCCGGCCTATGCCAGCGACGTCGGCGCGGTGACGCCGTTCCTCTGGGCCTTCGAGCAGCGCGAGCTGCTGATGGAGTTCTATGAGCGGGTCAGCGGCGCCCGACTGCATGCCTGCTACTACCGGCCCGGCGGCGTGCACCAGGATCTGCCGGCCGGCATCCTCGACGACATCTGGGAATGGAGCGAGCAGTTCCCGCAACTGATCGACGACCTCGAGGGGCTGCTGACCGAGAACCGCATCTTCAAGCAGCGTCTGGTCGATATCGCGCCGGTCTCGGCCGAGGATGCGATCGCCTGGGGCTTCACCGGGCCGAACCTGCGCGCCTCCAACGTCGCCTGGGACCTCAGGAAGTCGCAGCCCTACATGGTCTACGACAAGATGGAGTTCGGCATCCCGGTCGGAAAGAACGGCGACTGCTACGACCGTTATCTCCTGCGGGTCGAGGAGATGCGCCAGTCGAACGAGATCATCCGGCAATGCGTGAAGGCGATGCCGGGCGGTCCCGCCAGTGCCATCGACCGCAAGGTGGCGCCGCCGCATCGGGGCGAGATGAAGCATTCGATGGAAGCGCTGATCCATCACTTCAAGCTCTACACCGAGGGCTTCCACGTGCCCGAGGGCGAGGCCTATGCGGCGGTCGAGGCGCCGAAGGGCGAGTTCGGCGTGTATCTCGTCTCCGACGGCAGCAACCGGCCCTATCGCTGCAAGATCCGCGCGCCGGGATTCCCGCACCTGGCGGCGATGGATTTCCTGTGCAACGGCTACATGCTGGCGGATTCGGTCGCGATCCTCGGCTCCCTGGACATCGTTTTCGGCGAGATCGATCGATGAGCGGATCGGACAATCACAGCTTCGAGCAGCCGACGAGCTTCGCCTTCACGCCGGAGAACCTGGCGCAGGCGCAGAAGCACATGGCGAAATACCCGAAGGGCCGGCAAGCCTCGGCGGTGATGCCGCTGCTCTGGTTGGTGCAATACCAAGAAGGCTGGGTCTCGCGTGCCGCGATGGACGTGGTCGCCGCGATGCTCGACATGGCGCCGATCCGGGTCTACGAGGTCGGCACTTTCTATACGATGTTCAGCCTGGAGCCGAAGGGCAAGCACCTGATCCAGGTCTGCCGCACCACGCCGTGCTGGCTGCGCGGCTCGGACGCGCTGACCGAGCTCTGCAAGAACAAGCTCGGCATCGGTCTCCACGAGACCACCAAGGACGGCAAGTTCACGCTGATGGAGGTCGAGTGTCTCGGCGCATGCGTGAACGCGCCGATGGTGCAGATCAACGACGACTTCTACGAAGACCTGACGCCGGAGACTCTCTCGCGCGTGCTCGACGAGCTCGCGGCCGGGCGGCAGCCCAAGGTCGGCCCGCAGGTCGACCGCCTGAACTCGGCGCCGGTCGGCGGCATGACGACGTTGAAAGATCTGCCAAGTGGAGCGGGGGAGTAGGCCATGGCGCTCCAGGACAAAGACCGTATCTTCCTCAATCTCTATGGCCAGGACGACTGGAAGCTCGCCGGTGCCAAGCGCCGCGGCATCTGGGACGACACCAAGGCGATCCTCGCCAAGGGCCGGGACGCGATCATCGACGAAGTGAAGAAGTCGGACCTGCGCGGCCGCGGCGGCGCCGGCTTCCCGACCGGCCTCAAATGGTCCTTCATGCCCAAGCAGTCCGACGGGCGGCCGGCCTATCTCGTCGTCAACGCCGACGAATCCGAGCCCGGCACCTGCAAGGACCGCGAGATCATGCGGTTCGATCCGCACATGCTGCTGGAAGGCTGCCTGGTGGGCGGCTTCGCCATGGGCGCCACCGCCGCCTATATCTATGTCCGCGGCGAGTTCTGGCTGGAATACGAGCATCTGCAGGCGGCGATCGACGAAGCCTATGACGCCGGCTTGATCGGCAAGAACGCCTCGGGCTCCGGCTACGACTTCGACATCTTTGTCCATCGCGGCGCCGGCGCCTATATCTGCGGCGAGGAGACCGGGCTCATCGAGAGCCTCGAGGGCAAGAAGGGCCAGCCGCGGCTGAAGCCGCCGTTTCCCGCGGCCTGCGGCCTCTACGGGCGCCCCTCGACCGTCAGCAACGTCGAGACCGTGGCCAATGCGCCGGCGATCATGCGCCGGGGTTCCGCCTGGTTCGCGGCGCTCGGCCGTCCGAAGAACACCGGCACCAAGCTCTTCTGCATCTCCGGGCACGTGAACAAGCCCTGCAATGTGGAAGAGGAGATGGGCATTCCCTTGAAAGAGCTGATCGAGCGCCATGCCGGCGGCGTGCGCGGCGGCTGGGACAACCTGCTCGCGGTCATTCCGGGCGGTGCCTCGGTGCCGCTGCTGCCGAAATCGATCTGCGACACCGTGCTGATGGATTTCGACTCCCTGCGCGCCGTGCAGTCCGGCCTGGGCACCGCGGCGGTCATCGTGATGGACAAGTCCACGGACTTGATCGCGGCGATCGAGCGCCTCGCACATTTCTACATGCATGAGAGCTGCGGGCAATGCACGCCGTGCCGCGAGGGCACCGGCTGGATGTACCGCATCATGCAGCGTTTCGTGCGCGGCAACGGCGAGTCCCAGGAGATCGATATGCTGATCGACATCTCCAAGCAGATCGAAGGCCACACGATCTGTGCCCTGGGCGATGCGGCAGCCTGGCCGATCCAGGGCCTGGTCCGCCACTTCCGTCCGCTGATCGAGGAGCGCATGCTGCAGTATTCGGGCCGGAAGGCGGCGGAGTAGACCATGCCGAAGATGACGATCGACGGCATCCAGATCGAGGTCCCGGCGGGCATCAACGTGCTGCAGGCCTGCGAGCTCGCCGGCAAGGAGATCCCGCGCTTCTGCTATCACGACCGCCTCTCGGTTGCCGGCAATTGCCGCATGTGCCTGGTGGAACAGGAGAAGGCGCCGAAGCCGATCGCGAGCTGCGCCATGCCGGTCGCCGAAGGGATGGTGATCAAGACCGACACGCCGATGGTGAAGAAGGCCCGGAACGGCGTGATGGAGTTCCTGCTGATCAACCATCCGCTCGACTGCCCGATTTGCGACCAGGGCGGCGAGTGCGATCTGCAGGACCAGGCCATGGCCTATGGCCGCGGGTTCTCCCGCTATGCCGAAGAGAAGCGCGCCGTCACCGACAAGGAGTTCGGCCCGCTGGTCAAGACCGTGATGACGCGCTGCATCCAGTGCACGCGCTGCATCCGCTTCTCGACCGAGATCGCCGGCGTCGAGACCCTCGGCGGCACCAACCGCGGCGAGCATCTCGAGATCACCACCTACGTCGAGAAGACCATCGATTCCGAGCTCTCCGGGAATCTCATCGACGTCTGCCCGGTCGGCGCGTTGACCTCCAAGCCCTACGCCTTCACGGCACGGCCTTGGGAGCTGATGAAGACGGATTCGATCGACGTCTCTGACGCGACCGGCACCAACATCCGGCTCGACACCCGCGGCCGCGAAGTGCTGCGCGTGCTCCCGCGCCTCAACGAGGACGTGAACGAGGAGTGGATGGCCGACAAGGGCCGATTCAACGTGGACGGCCTCATGCGCCAGCGCCTCGACCGACCCTATGTGCGGGTCGATGGCAAGCTAAAGCCCGCGAGCTGGACCGAAGCCTTCGATGCGATCGCCGCGCGCCTCAAAGGCGTCGCGGGTCGCAAGATGGCGGCGCTGGCCGGCGACCTCTGCGATGCGGAGTCGATGTTCGCCCTCAAGGAGCTGATGGCCGCGCTCGGCTGCGGCAATCTCGATTGCCGGCAGGATGGCGCCGCGGTCGATCCCAAGGTGCGCGCCTCCTATCTCTTCAATTCGACCATCGCCGGCATCGATAAGACCGATGCGATCCTGCTGATCGGCACCAATCCACGCTGGGAGTCGCCCGTCATCAATGCCCGGATCCGCAAGCGCTACCTGAAGCGCGGCGTCCGCATCGCCTCGATCGGGCCGAAGCAGGACCTGACCTATCCGGTCGAGCTGCTTGGCGCCGGGCCGGAGACGCTGAACGAGATCGCCTCCGGCAAGCATCCCTTCGCCCAGGTGCTGAAGGATGCCAAAGCACCGATGTTGATCCTCGGCATGGGCGCGCTGGCGCGGGCGGAAGGTGCCGCAATCCTCGCTGCGGCGCGCGCGGTTGCGGATTCCTGCAACCTCGTCCGTGAAGATTGGAACGGGTTCAACGTGCTGCACACCGGCGCTGGCCGTGTAGCAGGGCTTGAGCTTGGCTTCGTGCCGCAGGGCAGCGGGGCGCTGGCCGGCGGGCGCGACATCGGCGGCATTCTCGACGGTGCGCGCAAAGGCGAGATCGACTTTGTCTATCTGCTCGGGGCCGACGAGATCGATCCCAGCCATCTCGGGCGCGCCTTCGTGGTCTATCAGGGCCATCACGGCGATCGCGGCGCCCATCGCGCCGACGTCATCCTGCCGGGCGCCGCCTATACCGAAAAGGACGGCACCTACATGAACACCGAGGGGCGGGCGCAGCTCGCCATGCTGGCGATCTTCCCGCCGGGCGAAGCGAAGGAGGACTGGGCGATCCTGCGCGCGCTCTCCGAGCATCTCGGCAAGCCGCTCGGCTACGACACGCTCGATCAATTGCGGGCAAAGCTCTATCAGGCCAACCGGCGCTTCCAGAGGCTGAACGCGGTCGAGCCGGCAGCCTGGGAGCCGTTCGGCACGGCGGGTGCGATGGAGTCGAAGCCGTTCGAGCCGCCGATCGCCAACTACTACATGACCGATCCGATCAGCCGCGCCTCGGCGACCATGGCCGAGTGCACCGAGGCCTTCGTCGGCACGAAAGCGAAGACCGGGACCCATGGTTAGCAACGCATTCGCCACATGGCTGGGGCTGGGGTCGTATGTCGGCACGACGATCTTCATCGTTCTGATGATCGTCTGCATCATCCTGCCGCTGCTGCTGGCGGTCGCCTATCTCACCTATGCCGAGCGCAAAGTGCTGGCGGCGATGCAGATCCGCCGCGGCCCCAACGTGGTGGGGCCGTTCGGCCTGTTGCAGCCGATCGCCGACGGCGTGAAGCTCCTGTTCAAGGAGACGATCATTCCCTCGGGCGCCAGCCGCGCGACCTTCATCGTGGCGCCGATGATCACCTTCGTGCTGAGCCTGGTCGCCTGGGCGGTGATCCCGTTCGCGGACGGCGTCGTGCTCGCCAACATTAATGTGGGCATCCTTTATCTCTTCGCCATCTCCTCGCTCGGCGTCTACGGCATCATCCTCGCCGGCTGGGCCTCGAACTCGAAATACCCGTTCCTCGGCGCCCTCAGGTCGGCGGCGCAGATGGTCTCCTACGAAGTGTCGATCGGCTTCGTCATGGTGACCGTGCTGATGTGCGTCGGCTCGCTCAACATCAACGACATCGTCAAAGCACAGCACACGATCTGGTTCTGCATCCCGCTGTTCCCGATGTTCGTCGTCTTCTTCATTTCGGCCTTGGCGGAGACCAACCGGCCGCCCTTCGACCTGCCGGAAGCGGAGTCCGAGCTGGTGGCCGGTTATTTCTCGGAGTACTCGGCCTTCACCTTCGCGCTCTTCTTCCTCGGCGAATACGCCAACATCTGGCTGATGTCGGCGATGACCAGCATCCTGTTCCTCGGCGGATGGCAGCCGCCTTTCGGCTGGGAACCGTTCGGCGCATCGGGATGGACCGGCGTCTGGCAGGCGCTCTGGTTCGCCGCCAAGGTCGCCTTCGTCGCCTTCTGCTTCCTCTGGGTGCGCGCAACCTTCCCGCGCTATCGCTATGACCAGCTGATGCGGCTCGGTTGGAAAGTGTTCCTGCCGCTCTCCCTGGCGATGGTTGTCTTTTATTCCGGGGCGCTTCTGGTTCTGGGCCTGGTGCCGAACCAGGCGACACCCGCGGCTGCGCAAAGCACTGCGCCCCAAACCACAGGAGCTTCGCAATGAGCGCGCTCGACCGGACCCTGCGCAGCTTCCTCCTCAAAGAGCTGGTGAGCGGCATGGCGCTCACCTTCCGCTATATCTTCCGCGAGAAGGTGACGCTGAACTATCCCTATCAAAAAGGTCCGCTCTCGCCGCGGTTCAGAGGCGAGCATGTGCTGCGCCGCTATCCCAACGGCGAGGAGCGCTGTATCGCCTGCAAGCTCTGCGAGGCGATCTGCCCGGCCCAGGCCATCACCATCGAGGCCGAGCCCCGGGCCGACGGCAGCCGGCGCACCACGCGCTACGACATCGACATGACCAAGTGCATCTATTGCGGCTTCTGCCAGGAGGCCTGTCCGGTCGATGCCATCGTCGAAGGACCGAACTTCGAGTTCGCTTCCGAGACCCGTGAGGAGCTGTTCTACAACAAGGAAAAGCTCCTGGAGAACGGCGAGCGCTGGGAATCCGAGATCGCGGCCAACATCGCCGCCGACGCGCCCTATCGGTGACGCCCCAGGGGAATCAGAGATGATCGTCCAGGCCATCGCCTTCTGGGTCTTCGCCATCGTCGCCGTGATCTCCGGCGCGCTCGTCGTGGCGAACCGCAACCCGGTCTATTCCGTCCTCTTCCTGATCCTGACCTTCTTCAACGCCGCCGGGCTTTTCGTGCTGCTGGGCGCCGAGTTCCTGGCGATGATGCTGGTCGTGGTCTATGTCGGCGCCGTCGCGGTGCTGTTCCTGTTCGTCGTCATGATGCTCGACATCAACTTCGTGGCGCTCAGGCAGGGCTTTGTCCGTTATTTGCCGATCGGCGCCGTGGTCGGTGCGATTCTGGTGGCGGAACTCATCATCATCTTCGGCGGCTGGACCCTTGCACCGGCCACGGCGCAAGCCATCGCCGCGCCGACGCCGCCGATCGCCGAGGTCTCCAACACCCAGGCGCTCGGGCAACTGCTCTACACCCACTATTTTTACTTGTTCCAGGCTGCCGGCATGGTGCTCCTGGTGGCGATGATCGGCGCCATCGTGCTGACCCATCGCGAGCGGGTGGGGGTGAAGCGGCAGCGGATCGCGACCCAGCTCGCGCGCGGTGCCAATTCCGTGGAGATCAAGAACGTGCCGAGCGGGAGCGGCATCTGACATGTTTTATCCGACGCTCGCGCACTATCTCACCGTCGCCGCGATCCTGTTCACCATCGGGATCTTCGGCATCTTCCTCAATCGGAAGAACGTCATCATCATCCTGATGTCGGTCGAGCTGATGCTGCTTTCGGTCAACATCAACCTAGTGGCCTTCTCGCATTACCTGGGCGACATGGTGGGGCAGGTCTTCGCCATGCTGGTGCTGACCGTCGCCGCGGCCGAGGCGGCGATCGGGCTTGCCATCCTGGTGGTCTATTTCCGCAACCGCGGCTCGATCGCGGTCGAAGACATCAACATGATGAACGGCTGAGGCTGGTATGGACGCCTGGATCGTACTCCTGCCTCTCGCCGGTGCGCTGATCGCGGGGCTTGGCAATCGCCAGCTCGGCGACAAGCCCGCCATGTACATCACCTCCGGCCTGTTGCTGGTCGCGATGGTGATGTCGTGGATCGTGTTCTTCGACGTCAATTTCGGCGGCACGCCGCGCACGACGGTGCTCTTCACCTGGTACTCGACCGGCGACTTCAAGGCCGATTGGGCGGTCCGGGTCGACCAGCTCTCGGCCGTGATGCTGGTGGTCGTGACCACGGTCTCCGCCATGGTTCACGTCTATTCCATCGGCTACATGGCGCATGAGGACGGCAAGCCGCGGTTCTTCGCCTACCTGTCGCTGTTCACCTTCGCCATGCTGATGCTGGTGACGGCCGACAACTTCGTGCAGATGTTCTTCGGCTGGGAGGGTGTCGGCCTCTGCTCCTACCTGCTGATCGGCTTCTGGTTCCATAAGCCGAGCGCAAACGCTGCCGCCATCAAGGCCTTCATCGTCAACCGGATCGGCGACTTCGGCTTCGCTCTCGGCATCTTCGGCGTGTTCATGGTCTTCAACTCGGTCCAGTTCTCGACCGTGTTCGCCGCGGTGCCCAGTGAAGTGGGGAAGAGCTTCCACTTCCTCTCCTGGAACCCGGATGTGATGACCACGCTCTGCATCCTGCTCTTCATCGGTGCCATGGGTAAGTCGGCGCAGATTCCGCTGCACACCTGGCTGCCCGACGCCATGGAAGGCCCGACGCCGGTTTCCGCCTTGATCCACGCGGCTACAATGGTGACCGCGGGCGTCTTCATGGTCTGCCGGCTCTCGCCGATGTTCGAATACGCGCCGGACGCCAAGATC
>Ga0335069_10016276_pt1 | contig 10378 bp, 5 predicted proteins | sample Lox_Sample_11_FD_206714 | JGI IMG/M metagenome (GOLD analysis project Ga0335069, IMG submission 206714) | Soil microbial communities from Loxahatchee National Wildlife Refuge, Florida, United States - Lox_Sample_1.1 | ecosystem: Environmental > Terrestrial > Soil > Wetlands | place: USA: Florida...
ATACGGATCAAACGTCGTGCAAAGAGCGACGTGGCCTTTGCTGGAGCGTACGAGGGCAAGGGCGTCCTTTACTTGCGGATCGAGTTGCTTGCGATAGGGCAACGTGTCGTCGACCACCAGAATGTTCAGCAAGGTGAGGTGCACGCGGTCCAGCATGGCCTGAAAGGTTGAGTCTGTCTTGAAGACGTGTACATGCGAATCGATCGGCCGCACACGAGCGAACGCAGCTAGCGCCTGCTGATTCTTCTCAGCGTCGCCGGAAGATGCGGGAGATTGCGATGCGGCATCCCGAATTCCAACAAAGAGCCCGGCCAGGATGGCAACGGCAGCAAAGCGATAAAAGATTTTCATGATTTCTCTCTCCACCACAACTGATAACCACACTACGGCAGCACTGGCTTGATGCCGGTCATCTCACAAAAATCGACGAGCGCCGGATAAAGATCGCTGCCATAACCGAGACAGGCGTATTCGTTGGTCCAGTTTTGCACCAGCTTTTCGATGTCGCAATGAGCCGTGACAAACCCATGCGGCCAGAATGGAATGCCGCATTCGTGCAAGCGTGATTCCAGTTTGTCAGCTGGAGGCTCAAAGACCGTCGCGCGCGTAATCACCATCTGAAATTCGCCGTTCGCCCGTCCCAGACGAGCAAGAACACCGTCTCCGACTTTGCAAACCAGTTTCACCGATAGCCCGCCCGCCTCGCCTTCTGTCGGAATGCCATGTTCAGCAAAACCGGCCGGCCCAAGTTTTCCGGCCAGCGATGGTGGACACGCTCCGTCACCGATAATTTTGATTTCTTTGCTCTTCTTGTCCAAATGTTGAAGGTCGCCGTAGTAAACGCGCTCTTTGCTGAGTTTGGTCAGAAGCAGCACAGTAAGAGCGGTATTGAAGTCGCCAAGTGTCGAGGTACCGTAGCCATCCTCGAGCATCATGCTCTGGGCAAAGCAGGTGGCTGAGTACTCGTCGCCCAATCCGGGGAATGACTGGATGGTGTAAAAATCAAACTTTTCTTTTTCAACCGTCTTTTTCAGGCCAAGATACAGGCGGATGGAACGCTCGTTGACCACACTCTTGTCCGGCGGATTGCCGAATAGCGTCTTCAGCCGCGGCGCGAAAGCTTCTAGTTCTGCCGGAGTAATGGCCCCGGCAGCGTGAATAACGTCGGTGGTATCCCGCGAATCTATGTCAACGCCAAACATGCGCATCCATTGCGACGGGTCAGCAACGCCGCAGGTCTGCCCCATGCCTCGGCCACCGAACGTACCGATCGTCGAAAGATTTAGCCAATTCTTAAGATGAGCAGCACGCGCGTAGCTGACGACTTTTTCAATTGTTTCCGGTTCGTCGACTCTGCCGTACACGAACTTGTGGGGAGTGCCGATCTCGAGCAGGCCGCCATGCATGACCAGCCCGCCCACCGGCCTCCAGCCTTGCGAGCCGGGATGGGTCCATAGCAACAAACCTTTACCGGTAGTTGCGTAGTCGCGAATCGCTCCAGCCAGATGTGCTGCCCAGACCCAGGTTCCGGAAAATAAAATGACGGCATCGATTTGCGGATCGTCTTTCATGCGCCGCATCGCGGCAATTGCCTCTTCTTTGCTTGCGATGACCAGCTCGTGCTCGACAAGTTTTATGCCGGCTGCCGTCAACGCCTTCTTGGAATTTGCCACTAGCTTTTCGTCGATGAAGGGCTGCCCCATCGGGTCCTTCAGCCCATCTTTATGAACGCCGTAAACAATGAAGCCAACTGTTGGTGTAATCATCAAGACTCTCCTTGAGAAGACATTGCTTGCGCCTTGCGGATCGGTGCCAAAGCGGAATAAAGAAGGCGATACTGATCAAGCTGTTGCCGATAACGTGCCGCGCAGCCGGGCGCCGGATCGATCGTCTCCCGCGTCACGACCAACTGCTGCACCGCTTCGTCGAAGTTGCGGTACTTGCCGGCCCCCACGCCCGCGAGCATCGCGGTTCCGAGACAGACGGCTTCGTCGGAGCGCATAAGGTGCAAGCTGACATTTGCCAAACTGGCGCGCAAGCTCAGACCCAGCCGGGAGCGCGTGCCTCCGCCGGTGACGTAAACATCGTGAAGCGAACCGACCGCTTTCTGCAGTAACTCCGTCATCGCCGCGAACTCACCAGCGATGCCTTCCAGGATTGCTTTGTAAAGATCGCTGGCAGACGTGCTGGGCCGAATACCGGCGATAACTCCGCTCGCATGGGAATCGAAATCGGGATTGCACGTGCCGGGCAGGTGCGGAGTGACAAGAATTCCAGTGGGTCCTGGCGGCACACTCGCTTCCAGTTCCGCAAATAAATCAGCGGCTGAAGTTCGCCTTTCGGGATGAACCAGTCCCACAAACCACTCCAGCATGACTCCCGCGGGAAAGAAAACAAGGTTTACAAATCGATTGGGAACGACGTGGCAATAGGAATTCAAGTTTGCAGCCAGCGCCTGATCATTGACCGCAGGCGTTTCCGAAGCGGCTACGAGGCATTCGTATGTGCCGAGGGATGCCGAGACACGGCCGGCATTGATCACTCCGCAACCCAGAGCCCCGCACGGCTGATCATGGCCTCCGACGACGACTTTTGTCTTGGGAAGAAGTCCCAAGTCAGAGGCAACAGACGAATTCAATTCTCCAGCAACCGTTCCGGCTGCCACGGTTGTCGGAAACAGTTTCGGATCCAATCCGCACTTTGAGAGAATTTCGTCTGACCATCGTTGTTTGTGGATATCGAAAGTAAAGAATCGTGACGCTAGCGAGTGGTCAACGTGGCGAGGCAGTCCCAGCCGCGCCAGCAGGTAAGTCGGGAGTGCTAAGAAACACGAAGTAGACTCGAACACCTCGCGCTGGTTGTCGCGCAGCCACAGAATCTTGGGCAGCGGGTACATGGTGTGGATAGGCAGCCCTGTAATTTGAAAAGTGCGCTTCCGGCCAATGTTTTCCGCGAGCCAACGCGTTTGCTTAATGGCTCGTTGGTCCAGGTTGAGAATTGCATTAGCGACGGGGCGCCCCTGCGAATCCACTGGAATAAAGGTCTCGCCGTGTGAACTGATGGCGAGAACTTCCACGGGATCGGCAACTTCCGCGGCGACCGCGCGAGTCACCGAGCGGAAAGCGTTCCAGAAATTCTCAGGCTGCATCTCGGCCCAACCGGGATGCAGCGATTCCGGCTTATAAACGTGGGTTTTGTAGCTGAGCGCGCGGCCATCGACAGAAAATACTACCGCCTTGCAACTACTGGAACCCATGTCGATGGCCAGCAGACTCACAGTTCCCCGCCTTCATTCAGATTCGCGCTCATCGAGCACTGCACGGACTTTCTGCAGGAGCCGACCCATATCGTCAGCCTGGAAAACATTTCTGCCGAAAAAGATCCCGCCGGCGCCGGACTGCTTGATGGATCGCACAGACTTCAATACTTCCTCATCCGAGCCCGAACGGCTGCCTCCCAACACAAGAATCGGGATTGGGCAGGCCCCCACGACTTCACTCATGGTCGCGGCGTCCCCGCTGAATTCGGTCTTAATCAGATCGGCGCCTAATTCCGCTGCTACTCGCGAATGCAACTTCAGCCATTTAGGATCGCAGGGGTTCTGAACCTTCGGCCCCCGAGCCAGTGATTCCACGATCAGAGGCATTCCCAGCTGTTCACATTCGCGGGCGACAGTACCGACGCGAGCTATTTCCTCTTTCTCAAATTCAGCATCGCCTGACCCAAGAATCAGAAAAACAATCACCGCGTCGGCGCCGGCGCGCACGGCGTCTTCAGGAGCCGCCACGACACAACTCTGAAATCGATCTTGCGGCAGCCCGGATGCGCTTCCCAGCGCCGACGTCCAATCGAGCCGGGCAATAAGTCCTGGCGTTTTTCGCGTGGCGGTCACTTCGGCGAAGGAACCGATATTCCCAAAGTTGACAAGTACCGCATCCACCTGCGCATCCGCGAAGCGACGAATCTGGCCACCCGGGTCCGTTGTTCCTGGAATTGGACCGTGGACAAGAGGGTGATCGAAGGCAACGACGATCGTTCCGCCGCCGCCCTGATGCAGAATCCGGTTCAGGCGAATCTGTTTGCCATAATTTCCCAAGCACTTTCTCCGGTGAAACGTTACAATAGACGCAAATCTAGACTTTCCCGGAGAAGCTGTCAATGAGCAACTCCCGGGATCTGGATTTTTACATCACTTGGCCATGGTCACAATCCGCGACGTTGCAAAGCGCAGTGGTTTCTCGGTAACGACGGTTTCCATGGTCGTGAACGACAGTCCGGGCGCGCAACGAATTTCCCCCCGCACACGCACTCATATCTGGAACGTCGCCCGTAAGCTCGGTTACCGGCCCAATCTCTTCGCACGTTCGCTACGCAACCAACGAAGCCAGAGTGTCGGGGTAATCGTTTTTGACCTTACCGACTCTTACTGCACTCAAATCCTGCGAGGTATCGAGAACCACCTGCGACGTGCGGGATACTTTTCCGTCATCGCGGACTTACAAGACGATCCGTCTGAATTCCTTCGTGCGTTGGATATGCTGGTGGGTCGCAGAGTGGAAGGCGTGGTAACGATCGCCAACCCGGACTACCTTACGCCCAAATTGTTATCCGAGTTTGTGGACCGCAAAATCCCCGCGGTCGTGATCGGTGAAGGCCTGGACGGCAGCCCGTTGGGATCGGTTTCTGTGGATAACGAAGCCGCGGGACGCCTTGCTTTTCAACATCTTTACGAGTATGGGCACACTCGGATCGCATTCATCAAAGGACCTCGAATGCTCGTGGACGGGAATGCCCGCTTCCGCGGCCTGGAGACTTCCGCTCGGGATGCCGGGATCAGACTCGATCCCCGACTCGTCGTGGAAATCAAGGGGCGTAATTCAACGTACGTAGAGGGTTGCCAACTGACGGAGGAGTTGCTGAAAAGTGGCATGGATTTCACCGCGCTGGTCGCTTTCGATGACCTCACTGCCTGCGCCGCGATTCGCGCGCTCACCAAAGCGGGGCGCCGCGTTCCCCAGGACTGTTCGGTCGTCGGATTCGACGACGTTCCCAGCTCTGCCTTCTATAATCCGCCGCTTACCACTGTGCACCAGTTGCTGGAAACGCAGGGTGAGCTCGGCGCCGAAATGGTGGAGGATGCGATTCAGGCTTCACTGGAGAAGCGGGTCATCGTGCCCAAATGCCGAAAAGTCTCCCCCAAGCTGATCGTGCGCGAATCGACATGCCCGGTGTCGCGCGTCTAGCCAGGTAATTCGGCGCGATTTTTTCTTGACAGAGAGTTCGTCCGGGTATATTAGTTCCGGAATAGTAAAACGTTACACCTAAACGGGCTTTGCATGTAACTCCCGTTGCCAGGCAGGTTGTACGCATGAGCAGGCGACTGATGCGGACACGAATCCGGCATGCACTAAAACGTATCGCGCTCGCGCGGTTCAGCCTTATTGTCTTATTGACCCTTGCCTCCACCAGTTGTAAGCGGAATGCGGACGAAACCGCATTTCGGAGTAAATCCGCCATTCAGGTCTCGGCTTCACGGGATAATTTACTAATTTCGACCGCAACTGCCAGTTTTCAGGTCAGCCCAAAGGGGTATATCGCGGCGAAGCTCTTGACCAACGGACAAGCGGCTACTCTTGATGACTCCTCATCAGCACCCACTTCCGACGAATTGATCAGCAACAAGCAAACAATCGCGGATTTCATCCTCGATACAGAACACGCCAGAGTCACTGACGCATCGGGCAGGCTGGGTGCAGCCGGCAGAAAAATCGAGATCTCGGGTAAGGGTCAATCCGTTCCCTCGCTGGAAAAAGATCTTGTCATCGAGGTTTACGACAATTTTCCCAATCTCCTGCTCAGCAGCACGTCGTACAAAAATGTGGGAACTGCGGCCATTCCCGTTGATGAGGTCGTCACGCAACAACACGTTCTGAATGCTTCATTGAGCGACGCGAAAGCTGCTCCGTACGCCATGTGGTCTTTCCACGGTTCCAGTGAAGCGTGGGGCAAAGATGACGTGACCTTCATCACCGACAAATTCTCCCGATCAAATACGATGCAAGTTGTGCAACACAACGACGAGAATCAGCCCGGCGGAGGCATTCCCGTCGTCGCATTCTGGACAGGAAATGTTGGAGAAGCTATCGGCCATGCTGAGCCGGTTCCGCTGCAACTTTCCCTTCCCGTTCACGCTGGCTCAGATGGCCGCGTCAATGCTGCAGTTGCGCTGCATTCACCCGGCGATCTGCAACCCGGGCAGGTTTATGCCACGCCGTTGACCTTCCTTTCCGTTTTTCGCGGAGATTTCTACGAACCTCTAAGTTTGTATTCGAAGTTATTGCAGGTTCAAGGCCTGAGCCTTGCTCGTCCTACAGAGGCCGACTATCAGGCGAACTGGTGCGGTTGGGGCTACGAACTAAATTTCACACCAAAGCAGATGCTGGGCACGATCCCCAAACTGAAACAGCTTGGCATTAAGTGGGCCACGCTCGATGCCGGTTGGTTCCGTGCCCGCGGAGATTGGGAGCCACGTCCCGAGAACTTTCCGGACGATTCCCTGCAAAAAGTGGTTAAGGCGTATCACGATGCCGGTATTCACATCACGCTTTGGTGGATACCCATGGTCGTTGAGGACGGCAACGGTCGAGACATTCTGAACCATAGACCGTATCAAGTGGCGGACGTGGTAAAGCAACATCCGGATTGGTTGATCCTCGACAAAGACGGCAAACCTGCGCGGGCTACTGCAGGTCTCGGCGCACTCTGCCCGGCAATCCCCGAGGTGCAGCAATACCATAAGCAACTGACCGAGCGGTTCATCCGCGATTGGGATTTCGACGGGCACAAACTCGATTTCGCCTACACTGTTCCTCCCTGCTACAACCCGGCGCATCACCACAAGTCGCCGCAAGACTCGGTTCGCGCGGTGGGAGATATCTACAAAATTATTCTTGAGACTACTCGCGCGCTTAAACCCGACAGCGTAACTCAAGCATGCCCGTGTGGCACACCTCCGAATCTGGCTTGGCTTCCTTATATCGATCAGGCGGTCACCGCCGATCCAGTCGGCTCGCGGCAGGTTCGCCTGCGTACCAAGATGTACAAGGCTTTACTTGGTCCGCAAGCCGCAATTTACGGTGATCACGTCGAACTCACAGAAGTAATATTGAGCAACACCACCGACGAAATTGATAAGGGCCAGGATTTTGCGTCGGAAGTTGGAGTTGGCGCCGTGCTGGGAACAAAGTTCACATGGCCCGGCTATGGCCAGCATTTCAAGACCGTTGAACTGACGCCCGCAAAAGAAACTCGTTGGAAAAAATGGATCGATATTTACAACGAGAAGATGCTATCGAAAGGCGAGTTTCTTGATCTTTACACCTACGGCTACGACGTGCCGGAGGCGTATGCGATTCGCAAGGACGGCACGATGTACTACGCCTTCTACGCACCAGAGAAGAACAAGACCTGGTCGGGGCAGATTGAGCTGCGAGGGCTACAGCCGGGCAAATATCAAGTGATGGATTACGAGCGCGGAGCAAGCCTGGGTGAAGTGGACGCGCAGAATCCAACTTTGAACGTATCGTTTTCCGAACACCTTTTGCTGGAAGCAAGTCGATAAGACACAAGCGTCGTTGTTTCAGGAGGCAGGAAATGCCGGAAGTTCGTCGAATGATTCGTAGCTGTGCGGGTCTTTTACTGCTTTTCGCCGCAGCGCTGGCTTGGGCGCAGAAAGATGCCGGCAGCATCGTCGGGGTGGTGAGAGATCCTTCGGGCGCGGTGATTGCGGGCGCCAAGGTTACTGTCATCGAAGTCGATCAAGGGACGTCGCTTGAAACTGTGACCAACACTTCCGGCGAATATGTCGCCACGCCGCTGCGCATTGGCCATTACAACGTGACGGTAGAAAAAGATGGCTTCAAGAAGGCAATCGCCGGCCCGATTATCGTCGATGTGCAGTCTCGGCCGGCGGTGAATGTGATGCTCCAGGTCGGCCAGGTCGTCGAAACCATGGTGGTGACGTCGCAGGCGCCACAGCTTGAGACCGAGACCTCGGAACTTGGCCACGTCGTCGACAGCCAGACGGCCACGACGCTTCCCTTGAACGGACGGAACCTAGCCCAGCTTGCGCAACTAGCGGCAGGCGTTTCTCCCAGCGAGCCCGGTTCGCGTACCGATGCCAGCTACGGCTTCAGCTCCAACGGAGCTCGTGCTTTGCAGAACAATTTCCTGCTCGATGGTGTTGACAACAATGCCAATCTCGGTGACGTCCTAAACGGCAGCGCTTATGTGATTCAGCCTTCGGTCGACGCCATTGGCGAATTTAAGGTTGAAACCAATTCTTACAGCGCGGAGTTCGGACGCGGGAATGGCGCGATCCTCAATGCAGTAATCAAGTCCGGAACCAACAAGTTCCACGGCGATGTGTACGAATTTTTCCGTAACGACAAGCTTGACGGCCGCAACGCATTCGAGTTTCTTGGCCGGCAAACCTATCAGCAGAACCAGTTTGGCGCGACCTTCGGTGGCCCAATACTGAAAGATAAGCTCTTCTTCTTTGTAGATTACGAAGGCCTGCGCATCCGCCAAGCCACGCCACAACTTTTGTTGATCCCAACACCTCAAATGAGGGCCGGTGACTTCTCCAGTTTCCTGGATCTCAGTACCCCAATCACCGACCCCACGAGCGGCGCCGCCGTCCTCGACTGCAATGGAAATCAAACTTATCAGGGAGAGATCTTTAACACGCGGCTCTCTCAGACTCGCCCGGTCAGCGGAAACTACCCGGCCGGCATGTGCGGGTTTCCCATCGGCACAAACGGCGCGTTACCGACCAACATATTTCCTGCGACCGGACCCAATGCAATCAATCCGACAGCTGCCGCGCTGGCTGCCCTATACCCCAATCCAACCCCAAACTTCAATTTCGGCGGCAACAATTTTTTGAGTGACCCGAAGAAGAGTACGAACCAGAACAACTTCGATATTCGCATCGACCACCGTCTTTCGGATAAAGACAACTACTTCGGCCGCTTCAGCTACGAAGATCAGCCAATCTTCACTCCCGCCCCGTTCTCCAATGAACTGGACGGTGGCGGCTTCACCGCCGGCAACCAGGACAATAGCTATCGCAGCCTTGCACTCAGCGAAGTTCACGCTTTTTCGCCGACATTGGTTAATGAGTTCCGCTTTGGATATAACCGCATCAATTCTCACCGCTTTCAGCCGAACTCAAACACGGATGTTTCCGGCCAACTTGGCTTGATCGGCGTGCCGTTTTCACCCAACTTCGGCGGCCTTCCGAACATTTGTTTTGAGCAGTACGCGTGCATCGGCAGTTCCGGATTTCTGCCTTCCATCGAGAAGCAGAACAGCTACGTATTCAACGAGAACCTGACATGGATTCATGGCAAGCATTCCATGAAGTTCGGCACCGAAATCCGCAAAGAGCAATTCACCATATTTCAAATCTCAGCTCCTCGTGGAGATCTCGGTTTCGGCGCCGACTTTACCAATAATCCCGCGCTTCCGGTTGATGCTAGCGGATCGACGACGGGGGGGAACGATTTTGCGTCATTCCTCCTTGGCGTTCCGGACTTCGGCGACTTGGCCAGCCTGCGCAATGTCGATTACCATCGCAAGACGTTCGCTTTCTTCGCGGAAGACGATATCCGCGTGACGGATCGCCTAACCCTGAACCTGGGGCTTCGTTACGAGATCTTCAAGCCTGTCACGGAAGGTCACAACGAAATGGCGACCTTCGATTTCGCCACCGATTCACTGATCGTTCCCTCAGGGCAAACTGCACAGCTAACACCGACGATTGCGTCATTTATCCCGATCGAGAGAAACGGGTCATCCAGTCTCACAACGACCGATTACACCGACTGGGCGCCTCGCATTGGAGTTGCGTACCAGATCACGCCGAAACTTGTGCTGCGCAGCGGCTACGGCATCTTCTACGGTGGGCAAGAAAACGGGCCGTTTTCATTTCCGAGCCCGGGCTTCAATCCTCCCTATTTCAAGCAACAGGCCTTTGCGTCAGCATGTGGCTCACCCTCGCCGCCAAACGCGAATGCGAATGATCCCGGCAATTGTGCGATCGGGCTCAAGCCCGGCGATCAAACCCTGATGATTAATAATTTCTGGACCCAGGGCTTCCCCGCAAAGTCATTGACCGATCCCAATAACCCGCTGCTCTACTCGATCAACCCCCAACTGAAGACACCGATGATGCAGCAGTGGCATCTTGGGCTGCAATATCAACTACCGGCACAGACAGTACTCGAAGTTGCGTATGCGGGCTCGCATGGCCAGAGGCTATACGGTTTCTACAATGGAAACCAAGCCACACCCAGCCCGGATCCAAATGCCCCGC
>Ga0335069_10016277_pt1 | contig 10378 bp, 6 predicted proteins | sample Lox_Sample_11_FD_206714 | JGI IMG/M metagenome (GOLD analysis project Ga0335069, IMG submission 206714) | Soil microbial communities from Loxahatchee National Wildlife Refuge, Florida, United States - Lox_Sample_1.1 | ecosystem: Environmental > Terrestrial > Soil > Wetlands | place: USA: Florida...
AGCTGGCCGCGGTGGGCCTGGCCGAACCCCGGCCCGGCGAGCCCGTCGCGGACGAATGGTGGCGGGTAACGGACGGCGATCAGGTCGCCGGGTACGGCTGGCTCGACACCGAATGGGGCGACGCGCGCATCACGTTCGTCGTCGCGCCCGGCTGCCGCGGCCGCGGCGTGGGCGCCTTCATCCTGGAGCGGCTCGAGGACGAGGCCGCCGCGCGGGGGCTGAACTACATCTACAACGTGGTGCCGGGGACGCATCCCGACGGTGCGTGGATCAGGAACTGGCTGTCCACGCACGGCTTCCACGAGTCCTCCCGCGGCCAGCTGCGCCGCCAGGTGTCGGTCACCAGCGCCTGACCGGCATTACGCCCCCGTGCGCTGGGCGAAATCCTCGCGGAGCTTGTACTTCTGGATCTTGCCGGAGGGCGTCATGGGGAAGGCGTCCACGAAGACCCAGTGCTGCGGGGTCTTGTACGGCGCCAGGTGCTCGCGGCAGTACGCCTGCAGTTCCCCGGGCGAGGGTGCGGCCTGGCCGGGTATTGAAGGGGCCGGGCGCACGTAGGCGGCCACCACCTCGCCCCACCTCTCGTCCGGGACGCCGATGACGACCGCCTCGGCCACGGCCGGGTGGGCGAACAGCACGTCCTCGATCTCACGCGGGTAGATGTTCTCCCCGCCCCGGATGATCATGTCCTTGATCCGGCCCTCGATGCGCAGGTAGCCGCGGCCGTCCAGGGAGGCCAGGTCGCCGGTGTGATACCAGCCGTCGGCGTCGATCGCGGCCGCGCTGGCCTCCGGCGCGTCGTGGTAGCCGCGCATGACCAGGTACCCGCGGGCGCACAGCTCACCCGGCTGCCCGATCGGCACCGGCCCGCCGCCGGCGATGCCAGCGATCATGACCTCGGTCTGCGGCAGCGGCCTGCCGAGCGTCTCGGCCCGGTCCTGCTCCGAGTCGTCCAGCTGGACCTGGGTCACCAGCGGGGAGCACTCGGTCGTCCCGAACACGATGCTGAAGCGGATGCCGAGCCGCGCTTCGACCTCGCGGACGAGCGCAGCGGGGACCGGCGACCCGCCGGACACCGCGGCCCGGAGCGAGGACAGGTCGCGCTGGCCGAAGTCGGGATGGCCGAGCATGGCGATCATCATCGTCGGCACGCCGCCGAACACGGCGGCCCGTTCTGCTTCCAGCAGCTCCAGCACCAGGGCCGGGTCGAAGGCGAGCACCGGTACGTCCACGGCCAGGCTCTGGACCGCTCCCAGCACCCCCATGCCGCAGCCAGCCGTGTGGAACAGCGGCATCGGATTCACGTACGCCTCGCCCGGCTGCAGGGCGATCCGCTCGGCGTAGAAGCGGGCATTGTTGGTCAGCCCCCGGTGGTGCAACTCGGCGCCCTTGGGAAAGCCCGTGGTGCCCGAGGTGTACTGGATCTGGGCGATGTCGTCGGGCCGCACGTCGGGCAGCGCCGCCTGCGCGGGCGCGGTGGCCAGGAACTCGTCCCAGTCGGTGAAGTAGACGGCCTCCCGCAGCATCGGGAGGTCGGGCCAGACCTCCTCCAGGAACGTGCTCATCGGGCTGCGGAACTCCGGGACCAGGAAGATGCCGGACGCGCCTGACTGGTTCAGCACGTAGGCCAGCTCGGCGGGCCGGTAGGCCGGGTTGACGGTGACCAGGACCAGCCCGGCCAGGCCGGCGGCGAACTCCAGGATGACCCATTCCGGCAGGTTGGGCGCCCACACGGCGACCCGCTCGCCGGGAGCGAAGCGGGCGCTCAGCGCGCGGGCCGCCTGCTCGGCCTCCGCCAGGAGCTCGGCGTAGGTCCAGCGCCGGCGCAGGGCCGGGTCGGGCAGGCCGCCCACCATGGCGATCATGTCCGGTCCGGCGGCCGCCGCCGCGCGCAGGACCCCGCCGACCGTGGTCTCCAGCACCGGCTCGGAGGTGTCGGCCGGCCAGTACGACGTCGCTACCGTGGTCATCACGCCTCCCGGAGGTGGTTAGGGGAAGAGGCGAGGCCCGACGCCTGGGCGGAACTGGCCGCGGGCGGCGGCGAGCAGCGCGTCCGCAGCCTGTCGTGCGTTCTCTCCGGTTCGCGACATCCGGGCCGCGATCAGCCCGGTGACGATCGGCGTGGAGAAGGAGGTCCCGCTCCACTTGACGATGCCCGCGGAGGTGTCCCGCACATCACCGTCCACGATCGTCTTGTACTTCATCTGGGCGTAGGCGTTGACGATATCCTCTCCCGGCGCGTAAACGTCGACCCACGCGCCGTGGTTGCTGAACCATGACCGACGCTGCCCGTCGCGAGTCATCGAGCCGACGCCCACGCACCACGGGAATGCGGCCGGCCAGAAGGGAGCGGTCTCCGACTGGTTGCCCGCGGCTGCCACCAATACGACGCCGCCGAGCTGGCTCAATCGCTCTTCCCAGAGGGTCTGAAAGGCGAGAGAGGGTACATTCTTCTTGGTGTAGCAACCGGCGGACATGCTGATGATGTCGGGTGAGCGGGTCAGGGCATCGTGGATCTGCTGGATGAGGCGGGACTCGCGGGCAAAGCCCGCGACGCCGAGGATGCGCTCCACCACGACGGTCGAGGCCGGGGCGAGGCAGCGGATCACACCCGAGATGAACGTGCCGTGGCCGGCGTACGGATCGGCGAAACCGACGATTTCGTGTTCCAAGGCGTTGATCTTGATCTGGTCTGGGTCCTCGATGTCAGCGTTCGTGTCCGGTCGTACTCCCTCGATCCAGGGGGCCCAGGCGCTCGCCCCGGCCAGCAGGCCAGTGTCCACAACGGAGACCGCGACGTCACGCCCGGCTGACGGGTCGCCGATGCCGGGCCAGAGGGCATCCCGGACGACCACGGGGTCTTCCGCCGCGGCCGGAGTGATGACCGGTTCGGGTTCGGTGGCCGGGCAGGACAGGTAACCAGTGACGATAAACGCATGATCGAGCGTGACCACGCCGGTGCCGAGCCGACTGTCGAGCTCATCGACGAGGTCGGGCGTGTGCTGCGACTCCCGTACGTTTACGCCGAGCCTCGTTACGCCTCCGATCAGAGTGTCCCCGCCTTCGTCGCGCAGTGCGCCTAGATCGCGGAGTACGTCCTGGACACGCGAGAGGTCGCGGTCGCGGGTCAGCAGGGAGCTGCTGTGGTAGAAGTACTCCCACTGGTCGTCGTGCCAGTTCGGCGGCCAGGCGCGCACGTCAGGAGCGTTATTAAGCGCCGTCCGCACTTCGGGAACCAACCGCTGGAGGACTGCATCGCGGGCACGCTCATCTGCAGCGGATACCCCGGATCCATTCCTGTTCTCAGACATGCCTCTGCCCCCTTAGCGAATGCGTCCGTACTCACGGACACCAGCTCATTGTTCACCCGTACCGGCCATAAAGTCCCTACCCTTATCGTTTCATCTTTTCTAGGCTTGATGGATGCCGCCGGGGGATGCACAGCACAACGCGTCCTCAGCCGAACTGGCCCGACATGGCCCGGTTGAGGATCTGCCGCGGCGTGCGCTATCTCGTCCCCGGGACACCGCGCGGACAGCGCAGCGAGTGCTGGCGGCCAACCGCAGCCCGTACGTCCGCTCGTATGCCGGGCAAGCCCTCGGCATCGCGACCCGGGAAATGGGTGATGTCGCCCAGGCCGTCCGCTACCTCCGCGCGGCCCTGGCCGCGGCCGCCTCGTGCGGAGACGAGCGAAGGGCCGACGTCGAGGCGAGTCTCGGCATCACCTTGGCCTACGCGGGCCGCAGCAAAGAGGCGCTCCGCCACATGGATGCGGCGCTCAGCCAGGCAACGGGTACCACGGCGGCGCAGGTCAGGCTGCGCCGCGGAAACCTCCTGGGAATCCTCGGCCGCACCAGCGAGGCCATCGCGGAGCACCGGCGGGCGGCGCGCACGCTCCGTGCCGCAGGTGACAGCGTCTGGGAGGCCCGGGCCCTGAACAATCTCGGCCTCGAACTCATCCATCGCGGCGACGCCTCTCGTGCCGAGGACGCTCTCACCCGAGCGGAAGCCTTGCTGACCGATGCTGGCCAGACGTTCGAAGCGGCCAACATGCGCAGCAACCGCGGCCTGGTGGCGTCGCTCTACGGGAAGGTTCCCGAGGCGCTTGCGCATTACGACGCGGCGGAGAAGATGTACGCCGACGCCGGAGTACAGTCGGCCGAGCTGTCGGAGGTCCGCTGCTCAGCATTGCTCGCGGTGGGCCTGTATGACGACGCCCTCCGCCACGGGCAGGAGGCGGTCCGCCTGCTGCGGAGCCAGGGCGCCGCGGCGGCCTACCGGGCCGATGCTCTGGTGCGGACGGCGCAGGCCGCTCTGGCCGCCGACGACCCCCAGATCGCCAGAGCCTACGCTACCGAGGCGGTTCGGCTCTTCCGGCGGCAGGAGCGCGGACGGGGGGAGACGCTCGCACGGCTCACGATCGTGCGGGCACGCTTCACGTCCGGCGAGCGGAGCCGCCGTCTCCTGCGCGACACCGCCGCCCTGGCCGCCGCGGCGGACCGGCACCGGATGGCCGAGGCGGTCGAGGCCCACCTGCTTACGGCCCAGGTAGCGCTGGCCCTCGGGGACGCCATGGCCGCTAACCCGCACCTGCTGAAGACGGCCCGCGCCCGGTATCGCGGGTCAGCGCAGAACCGGGTATTCGGCTGGCATGCGGCGGCGCTGCGGGCCGAAGCGGCTGGGAGCCGGAGAGCACTATTTCAAGCCTGTGAGCGTGGCCTGCAGGTCCTCGACGCATACCAGCTCACCTTGGGAGCGGTCGAGATGCGGGCGGCTGCGACGACACACGGCAAGGCGCTGACCAAGATCGCTGTCCGTGCGGCACTGGCCGCGGATGACCCCCTCATGCTGCTGCGGTGGACCGAACGCTGGCGCGCGAGGACCTTCACCATTCCCCCGGTACGCCCGCCGGATGACGATGAGTATGCGGCCAAGCTCGCCATGCTTCGGCAGACCACGCGTAATCTCAACCAGGCTACGATCGAAGGGCGCCCGGTCGCCACGCTGGAGCGGGAACGGCGACGCCTCGAAGACGAGGTACGAGGTCACGTGCTGCGAACGTCGGGCAGTGCGGCGAACGCCGACGCCGAGCATCTCGACATTGACGGGGTTCTGGCGGCACTCGGGGAAACCCGGCTCGTGGAAATCAACAATCTCGACGGCCGCATACATGTCCTCGTCGCCACGTCAGCAGGTGTTCGCCGTCACGTCGCCGGCATGTGGGACGCTGTCGCACGCGCGGCCGAATTCAGCCGCTTTGTCCTGCGCCGGCTTGCCTATCGCACGAGGCCTGAACCGGCGAACGGCACCAAGGGGGGCATCAGATCAGAGCTGGCGCAGACGGGTCTGGCTTCGCTGGAGACATTGGGAGCCCGTCTGCAAGAGCAGATCCTGGCCACGGCCGTCGACGACCTCGGTGATGGCCCGCTCGTGATCGTGCCGCCGGCCGCATTGCACCCGGTGCCGTGGGGCTTGCTGCCGGCCCTGGCCGACCGGGTTGTCACCGTCGCTCCCTCGGCGCTGGCCTGGCGGCACGCACGGGGAATCGAGCCGCCAGGCGACCGCACGGTCGCGGTGGTGGTGGGTCCCGGCCTGAAGGGCGCCAGGGCCGAGGCGGTAGCGCTGGCTGATCGCTACCCGCATGCGGAAATCCTCACCGCCGGGATGGCTACCGCGGAAAAGGTGCTCCTTTCCCTGGAAGGCCGCTGGCTGGCGCACATCGCGGCGCACGGGACCTTCCGTCCCGATAATCCGCTGTTCTCCTCGCTCCTGATGGAGGATGGGCCGTTGACAGTGCACGACCTGCAGCGGCTCGGTCGCGCACCCTACCGGCTTGTGCTTTCGTGCTGCGACTCGGGAGTGACCGCCTCTGCCGGAGCCGACGAGTTGCTCGGCCTGGTCGCCGCCCTCGGGCAACTCGGCACCGCGGGAGTGCTCGCGCCTGTGGTTCCGGTCAACGACGAAGCCACCGTGCAGTTCTCCCTGGCCCTGCACGAGCGGCTCGCCACCGGCGCGACGGCCGCGCAGGCCCTGCGAGACGCCCGGCTGAGCACCGGGGACGACCCGTGCGCATACGCGACGGCCAGAGCCTACCTGGCCTTTGGCGCCGCATGACCCCGCTGGCCGAGTTCGGTACCTAGATCGCCTCCACCTTCGGGTAGGCCGGCTCCCACATGGCCGCCCGGACCCGTTCGGCCAGGCCGTCGAGGGGCACGTCGGACAGGCCCTCGGCCCGGGCCGCCCGGGCGACGGCCTCGGCGACCGCGGCGGACACGTCGCGCAGGCTGGTGACGGGGGGCAGCACGGCCGCGCCCGGGGCGGTGGCGTCGGACAGCCCGGCCAGCGCATCGGCCGCGGCGGTGAGCATGCCGTCGCTGACGCGGCGGGCCCGGCTGACGGTTACCCCGAGACCGAGGCCGGGGAAGATGAGCGCGTTGTTGGCCTGGGCGACCTGGTACTCCACCCCGCCGTAGGTCACCGGCGGGAACGGGCTGCCGGTGGCGATGAGCGCCCGCCCTCGCGTCCACGTGATCAGGTCGGCGGCCTGGGCCTCGGAGTGCGAGGTCGGGTTGGACAGCGGCATGATGACCGGTCGTTCGGCGTGGGTGGCCATCTCGGTGACGATCTGCTCGGTGAACGCGCCGGGCTGGGTCGACGTCCCGATCAGCATGGTGGCGCGGCTGCGGGTCACCACCTCGGCCAGGCCGATCCGGCCGTCCGGGTCACGCGACCAGGCGGCGACCTCGGCGGCCGGCCGGGCGTAGGGCACCTGGAAGTCACGCAGCGTCCCCGGGTAGCTGGCGGTCAGCAGGCCCTTGCTGCCCAGCGCGTAGAACCGCGCGGTGGCCTCGCCCGGGCTGAGGCCCTCGTTGATCATGACCTGCCGCAGCGCGTCCGCGATCCCGATCCCGGCGGTGCCGGCGCCGTGGATCACCACCGTCTGGTCGCGCATCGCCGTGCCCGCGGCCCGGGTCGCGCACAGCGCGGCGGCCAGCACCACCGCGGCGGTGCCCTGGATGTCGTCGTTGAAGGTGCAGCAGCTGCCGGCGTACTTCAGCAGGATGCGGCGGGCGTTGGCGGCACCGAAGTCCTCCCAGTGCAGCATCGCGTTCGGGAACAGCTTGGTCGCGGCGCTGACGTACGCGTCGATGAAGCGGTCGTACCGCTCGCCCCGGACCCGCGCGTGCCGGTTGCCCACGTAGGTGTCCTCGGCCAGCAGGGCCTGATTGTCGGTGCCCGCGTCCAGCACGACCGGGATAACCCGGTGCGGGTGCAGGCCGGCCGCCGCGGTGTAGACGGCCAGCTTTCCGGCCGCGATCGCGATGCCGCCCACCCCCCAGTCACCGATACCGAGGATGCCCTCGGAGTCAGTGGCCACGATCAGGTCCACGTCATCGGGCCCGCGCCCGTAGTTGCGGAAGGCCGTCTCGACCTGATCGGGATGGTCCACCGACAGGTACACGCCGCGCGGACGGCCGAACCACAGGCTGTACCGTTCGATCGCGGTCCCCACCGTCGGGGTGTACACGATCGGCAGCATCTCCTGGATGTGCTCGGTCAGCAGCCGGTAGAACAGCACCTCGTTGCGATCCCGCACGTGGCCCAGGAGGATGTTCTTAGCCAGGTCGTTGGGCTGGCCCTGGAACTGGGCGTACACCCGGCGCAGCTGCCCCTCGATCGTCGACACCCCGTCGGGCAGCAGGCCGGTCAGGCCGAGCGCCTCCCGTTCGGCCAGCGTGAACGCGGTGCCCCGGTTCAGCATCGGGGACGCGAGCACCGGGCGGCCCCGCAGCCGTACCCGGGCCACTATGCCCTCGGGTGTCCAGGCGAGCTCATACAGACGGTCTGGCATCACATCACCTCGAGTCCTGGCTAACGTGCGTGTGCCAAGAAGTAACACAAGATTGGGCCGTAGTCTGCTAGGTAGGACGCTCAAGTCGAGGAGCTTGCGGTGACCCAGGTGCGAGCACGCGCGATTGAGGGCGGCGTGGTGCAGCCCGTTCGGCCCCTGCGCCGGCGCCTGTGCCTGTCGTCGTTCCTCCTGGCCGGGCTGACCGGCCTGATCCTCCTGGTCGCGGTCGACACCTTGCTCGGGCAGGGCCGCCTCGGCACCGTGCTGGCGGCCGGCCGGGCCGAACTGGCCGCGCCCCTGCTGGTGGCGCTGGTGGTCGCGACGGGGATCTGCGAGCGGATCTGGCCGGCCGAACGCCGTCCGGTGCTGGCCCGCGGCCACGTGCAGGATGCGCTGTACCTGGCCTTGCACGCCGTTGTGGTGATCCCGCTGATGACGCTGCTCAGCATCGGGGCGGCGACGCTGATCGGCGAGCACGCGGGCCGGATCGAGCTGAGGGCGGCGCAGAGCTGGCCCGGCTGGCTGCTCATCCCGCTCACGGTCGTGGCCATGGACGGCGCCAACTGGCTGGCCCACCTCGCCGACCACAAGCTCGACGCGCTGTGGCGCTTTCACGCCCTGCACCACAGCCAGGAGGAGCTGAGCGTCCTGACCTCGTTCCGGGCCCACCCGCTCATGCACACGACCGGGTTCCTGCTGGCGACCATCCCGGTGGTGGTGCTGATGCCGACGCGGCCGATCGCCCCGATGATCATCACGGTCTACGTGTGCATCGGCACCCTCCAGCACGCCAACATCCGGTGGGGTTTCGGGCTGGCCGGCCGGGTGCTAGTCAGCCCGGCGTACCACCGGTTCCACCACGCCTGCGACGATCAGGCCGTCAACCTCGGGGTCGTGCTGACGATCTGGGACGTGCTGGCCGGCTACGCCAGGTTCCCGGCCCGCGGCGACAGCCTGACGCGCACCGGGCTTGACGGCCGGCCGGTGCCGGTCGAGCAGGACGGCTCGGCCCGGCCGGTGCTGCGGCTCATGGCCGGGCAGCTCGCCGAGCCGTTCCAGGCCCAGGGCTGATCCAGCTAGGCCGTGGTGCTCTGGCCCGGCGCGAGCAGGCGCAGCTGCCCGGTGGCGCCGTGGCGGGCGAAGGCCGGGGCGATGGTCTCCGGGCCCTGGGTGAAGTGCTGCCAGCCTTCGGTGTGGACCGGGATAACGACGCGGGCATCCAGTATCCGCGCCGCCCGCGCGGCCTGGTCGCTGGTCAGGGTGAGGTAGGCGTCCAGCAGCGGGGTCCGGGCCGCGCCGGCGAATAGCAGCGCCACATCGATCGGCCCGAGGTGTTCGGCTACCGCGAGCACGACCCCCAGCGAGGCGTTGTCGCCGCTGACGTACACCGTCGGCAGTCCCTCTCCGTGCAGCACGAAGCCGGTAACCTCGCCGGTGATGGCCTCGGTGCCGTCGGGACCGTGCTGCGCGGGAACGCCGGTCACCCGCAGCTCGCCGCCGGACACCCGTGGCTCGCCGCCGGCCGGCCGCGGCAGCAGCACGTGCCGCCCTGGCGCCAGGGCCTTCGTGCGGCCGCCGAGCCGGCTCGCGGCGCTGCCCGTGGTGAGCACGACCGGAACGGTGTCCAGCATTCGGCGCCCGGCGTCGTCCAGGTTGTCAGGGTGCTGGTCGTGCGACAGGAGCACGGCGTCGACGGGGCCGATGTCGGCCACGGCGACGGCCGGTCCGCGGATCTTGACCAGCACCCGGTTGCCGACCGGGTGGTCGCCCGGCGGGTCGAAGGTCGGGTCGGTCAGCAACCGCAGGCCGCCTATCTCGATCAGGGCGGTAGGCCCGCCGATCAGGCGAATTCCCACGTCGACCGGCAGGAAGGATGTGGTCATGGACCTGATCCTGCCGTAAAAGCGCCGGAGCTGCGGCCGCGTCAGTCGAAGGAGGGCTTGCGGTCCCGGCTGCGCTTGAGCTCGAAGAAGCCGTCTGTCGCGGTCACCAGCGAAACCCCGTCCCAGAGCAGGCCGGCGGCCTCGCCGCGGGGCGCGGGCGTGACGACCGGGCCGAAGATGGCGTGGCCACGGATCCGGATGACCGGGGTACCGACGTCCAGGCCTACGTCATCGAAGGCGTCGTTGTGCGAGTCCTTGATGAGCTGGTCCAGTTCGGTGCTCTCCGCGGCGCTGGCCAGGTCGGCTGGCAGGCCCACCTCGGCCAGGGCTTCCGGGATCGACTTGGGATCCTGGCGACGGCCCTGCACGTGGTACCGGGTCCCGATGGCGGTGTAGAGCGGTCCGAGGATGTCGGGGCCGCGCTGCTGCGCGGCGGCCGCGACGACCCGGATCGGGCCCCACGCCTTGCTCATCCGTTCGAGGTATTCCTCGGACAGGCCCTTGCCCTCGTGCTGGACCAGGTTGAGGTAGGCCAGCGACATGATCCGCCACTCGGTGCGCACCGGCCGGACCTTTTCCACCTCCAGCATCCAGCGGGAAGTGATCCAGGCCCAGGGGCACAGCGGATCGAACCAGAACTGCA
>Ga0335069_10016278_pt1 | contig 10377 bp, 7 predicted proteins | sample Lox_Sample_11_FD_206714 | JGI IMG/M metagenome (GOLD analysis project Ga0335069, IMG submission 206714) | Soil microbial communities from Loxahatchee National Wildlife Refuge, Florida, United States - Lox_Sample_1.1 | ecosystem: Environmental > Terrestrial > Soil > Wetlands | place: USA: Florida...
TAACCACGAAAGGAGAACGAAACATGTCCACGATGACGAATCACATCCACAGCGACAAGTTCGACACCCGCTTTGTCGTGATCCACCCGCTTGACGATGCGCCGGAAGAGAAGGTCGATATTGCAGCACTCGGGCCGATGCCGATGACCACGAGCGTGCGGATCTCGCTTCTCAGTCTGCGCGCATACCTGGTTTTGATGATGTTGCTGGTGCTCTACCACGTTCTGGACCTGGCCAAGGTCTTCCGCTGAGCCTCGCGGGGCAGACTTCCGACCTGCCCCGATCTGTTTCCACAAAAATGCGATTCGGGCCCCAGGCCCGCCCACCGAGCCAAAGGAGGTGAAACATGCCCGTCCTGCGTCTACTCATCTTACTGATTCTCGCGCCGTGGCCCTCGGCCATGGCGCAGAGCAGCGATGATTCCGAATCCGGCAACTGGAGCATCCATTTCCAGGCGACCTCGATCGGCCAGCACCACGGCTGGTTCCACTCGCCCTATGAGGGCGAAAACAGCCTGCCGGCGCATCCCGAGAGCCGCGTCTCGATCACGGCGACGGTGTTCCTCGCCTATCGCCTGAATCGGTGGACCGAACTGGTCTTCGATCCGGAACTGGCCGGCGGTAAGGGCTTCGGTCAAGTGACCGGAATCGCCGGCTTCACCAACGGCGAGATTCCACGGGTAGCAGAGGCAACGCCTCAGCTCTACGCCGCGCGCGCCTATCTCCGCAACTCCTGGGGACTGTGTCCCGAAACCGGTATGGTCGAAAGCGGCGAAAACCAGGTGGCCGGACGCGAACCCGTTTGCCGCTTCACCATGATCACCGGAAAGTTCGCCATCACCGATTTCTTCGACAACAACTCTTACAGCCACGACCCGCGCCGCCAGTTCATGAACTGGGCCCTGATGTCGAATGGAGCGTGGGACTACCCGGCAGACACGCGCGGGTACACCATCGGCACGGTGCAGGAGCTGGCCATGCGTTCCTGGTCCCTTCGAGCCGCCGCGGTGATGGAGCCGACCGAAGCCAATGGGCCCGCGTTCGACACGCGGATCGCGAAAAACCGGGGCGTTGCCGCCGAGTGGGAGCAGCGGTACAAACCCTTCGGCCACTCCGGTGCGCTACGCGTCCTGGGATTTCTGAACCGCGAACACGCCGGCACCTTCCGCGACGCCTTGCTCCCGGACGGCACGACCGACCTTGCCTCCACGCGGCGGTCCGGGACCAAGAAGTACGGCTTCGGCCTGAACCTGGAGCAGGAGATCGCGCGTGACATCGGCGCGTTCGGCCGCTACGGCTGGAGTGACGGCAAGACCGAGACCTGGGCGTTCACCCATATCGACCGCTCGATCAGCAGCGGTCTCTCGATCCAGGGCCGTCGCTGGAAGCGGCCCAAAGATGCCATTGGCGTCGCCGCGGTGCGCAACTACCTGGCCGGCGACGACCGCGCCTTTCTGGCTGCGGGCGGCCTGGGTTTCATCATCGGCGACGGGCGCCTGAATTACGCGCCGGAGTCGATCACGGAGGCCTATTATGCCTGGCACGCGTCGCGGCGCTGGACCTTCACCCTCGACTATCAGCGCGTGGTGAATCCTGCCTACAATCGCGACCGCGGCCCGGTCTCGGTAGGGAGCCTCCGCGTCCACTGGGAACGCTAGCAGCCTGAAGAGCGGCGGCACAGTGCCGACCTGCTACAATGCTCTGCTAAGCAGTGAAACGGGGGAACGGTGGCTCATGAACAAGGCAGAGATTCGTGCCCGCATTGAAGCGATCGGCATCATCCCCGCAATCCGCGTGCCTGCGGCGGAGGATGCGCGGTTTGTCATAGAGACCATCTCCGACGCCGGCATCCCGATCGCCGAAATCACGCTCACCACGCCGGACGCCTTGGATTTGATCTCCACATTGACCCGCGAACATCCGGAGCTCATCATTGGCGCCGGGACGGTACTCGATGCCAAAAGCGCGCAGCGCTGCATCGATGCCGGAGCCATGTTCCTGACCAGCACCGGCCTGGACGTGACCGTCGTCGGCGTGGCGGTGAAGGACGGAGTGCTCGTGCTGCCCGGCGCCTTGACTCCCACAGAGATCATCAGTGCGTGGAAAGCCGGGGCCGACATGGTGAAGGTCTTCCCGTGCAGCCAGCTCGGGGGAGACCACTACATTCGCGCCATCAAGTCGGCGTTGCCGCAGATCCCGCTGATTGCGGCGGGCGGCGTAAGGCAGCACACGGTGGCGAACTTCATTCATGCGGGCGCCGACGCGATCGGTGTCGGCAAGGACCTGATGCCGTCGGAGGCCGTCCGCAAGCGGAACGCCACCTGGCTTCGTGAGTTGACGCAGAGGTTTGTCGCTCTGGTCAAGCATGCCCGAAGCCATTCGGGAGAAAGCACGGAAGGCGTCGTGACGTTCCGCTAAGGCAGGCAAACACTCATGATCCGGGGCCTCGTCGACTTTTCCCTGAACAATCGCCTCCTGATCCTCGCCATCGCCATTCTTCTGTTTGCCTGGGGCGCGTTTTCCTTCCGGAGCCTGCCCATCGAAGCTTATCCGGACGTGGCCAACAACTACGTTCAGGTCATCACGCAGTGGCCCGGGCGTGCCGCCGAGGAAGTCGAACAGCAGGTGACGATCCCCATCGAGATCGTGATGAACGGGCTGCCGCACTTGCAGCATCTCCGCTCGACATCCCTGTTCGGCCTCTCGAGCGTCATGCTGATTTTCGACGACCAGTCCCAAAACGATTGGAACCGGCAGAAGGTGCTGGAACGGGTCTCGCAGGCATCGCTCCCGTCGGGAATCCAGCCGCAGATCGGCGCGGACTATAGTCCGGTCGGCCAGATCTACTGGTACACCCTGACCAGCTCGAACCCGCGTTTCGACCTCATGGAGTTGAAGTCGCTTCAGGACTGGGTGCTCGAGAAGCAGTTCAAATCCGTGCCGAACGTGGTGGATACGGTCAGCTTCGGAGGCATCACCCGGGAATATCAGGTAGCAGTCGATCCCAACAAATTGATCGAATACGGCCTGAACATCGGCCAGGTGGAGCAGCAGCTCATTAACAACAACGTCAACGCCGGCGGCAGTTTCATCGAGGCCGGGTTGCAGCAGATCAACGTGCGATCGGTCGGGCTGGTTCGAAACGTGGACGATATCGCCAGGACGGTGGTCAAGGTCCAGAACGGCACCCCGATCAGGATCAAGGACATCGCGGCCGTCACCCAGGGCCCGAAGATTCGCCTGGGGCGCATCGGCAAAGCCATCCATCGCAAGGACGGCAAGATCGCCGACAACGACGATGTAGTCGAAGGCATCGTTCTGCTCCGCAAAGGCGCCCAGGCGGACGCCACCGTCGAAGCCATCCACGAGAAGGTCCAGGAGCTGAACGAAAGGATCCTGCCGAAGGGTGTGAGGATTGTTCCTCACCTCGACCGGAGCGACCTGGTTCACTTCACCACTCATACCGTCCTCCACAACCTGACGGAAGGCATCATCCTGGTGGCGATCGTTCTGTTTCTGTTTCTGGGTAATGCCCGCGGCGCCCTGATCGTATCGCTCACCATCCCCTTCGCGCTGCTGTTCGCCTCCATTTGTCTCGACCTGAACAAGATTCCGGCCAACCTGCTGTCGCTGGGCGCGCTCGACTTCGGCATGGTCGTGGATAGCGCGGTAGTCATGGTCGAGAACATTGTCCGGCATCTCGGACGCCGGGACGGCTCGCGCAAGCCGGTGCTGGAGCAGATCCGCGATGCCGCGCACGAGGTGCAGCGCCCGGTGTTTTATGCGCGCGGCATCATCATTACCGCTTACCTGCCGATTTTTACCCTGGAAAGCGTGGAGGGGCGCCTCTTCAAACCGATGGCCTGGACGGTCGCCTTCGCCCTGGTCGGCTCACTGCTGTTCTCCATGCTGGCGGCCCCGGTGCTTTGCAGCCTGGTGTTTCGCAATGGCGTCCGCGAATGGCACAATCCGCTCCTGATCCTGCTCACCAAGGGGTACCGCGCGACCGTGCGCGCCGCGATTCGCGCCCGTTGGGTCACTGTCGGTATCGCGGTCCTGTGTGTGGCCGGCAGTGTGGGCCTCGTGGCCAGCGGCATTATCGGATCGGAGTTCCTGCCGCACCTGGACGAGGGCGCCATCTGGGCGCGCGGCATCCTGGCCCCAAGCACCGGCCCGACCGAGGGTACGCGCCTGATGAACCAGGCGCGCATCATCCTCGCTTCATTTCCCGAAGTCACAAAGGTTGTTTCCCAGGTTGGGCGTCCGGATGACGGCACCGACACCACCGGATTCTTCAACACCGAGTATTTCGTCGATTTGAAGCAGAAGGAAGAGTGGCGGCCGGTATTCCACCAGCAAAAGGACGAGTTGATTGCCGCCATGGATCTTGAGCTGGAAAAAATCCCCGGCGTGCTGTGGAATTTCTCGCAACCGATCGCCGACAACATGGAAGAAGCGGTCAGCGGCGTCAAAGGCGAACTGGCGGTCAAAGTCTATGGGGCCGACCTCAAGTTGCTCGAGCAGAAGGGCGAGGAGATCGTCAATGTTCTCCGCACCGTGCCCGGAGTTCAGGATCTCGGCCTGTTCCGCGTCATCGGCCAGCCGAATTTGAACTTCACCGTGGACCGCGATCAGGCCGCGCGCTATGGAATCAACGTGAGCGACGTTCAGGATGCGGTCCAGACCGCGGTGGGTGGGAACGCGGTGACCCAGGTCCTTCAGGGCGAGCAGCGCTACGATCTGGTGGTCCGTTATACCGCTCCCTACCGGAACACCAAGGAGGCAATCTCCAATATTCGCCTGCTGGCGCCCGGCGGGGAGCGCGTCTCCCTGGCCCAGTTCGGCAAGGTCGAGGTGGCCGACGGCGCAAGCGAGATTTATCGCGAAGAAAACTCGCGCTACGTCGCCTTGAAGTACAGCGTGCGGGGCAGGGACCTGGGCAGTACCGTGGAGGAGTCCATGCGAAAGGTGGAGAGGCAGGTGAAGCTGCCCGAAGGCTACACCATCGCATGGGCCGGCGAATACGCCAGCCAGCAGCGCTCGCAGAAACGGCTGGCCGTCATCCTGCCCATTACGATCCTGGTGATCTTCATCATCCTTTACACCATGTTCCATTCCTTCAAATGGTCCAGCTTGATGCTCACCGCCATCGCCATGGCTCCGCTGGGCGGACTGCTCGCTCTGCTGGTCACGGGAACCCACTTCAGCGTGTCTTCCGGACTCGGTTTTCTCGCCCTCTTTGGCGTGTGCGTACAGACCGGCGTCATCATGCTGGAATACATCAATCAGCTTCGGGCCAGCGGCCGGTCGGTGATCGATGCCGCCGTAGAAGGCGCGGTGCTGAGGCTGCGCCCCATCCTGATGACCACCCTGGTGGCCACCCTGGGCCTGCTGCCGGCGGCCATGTCCACCGCCATCGGTTCGGATTCGCAGCGGCCGTTCGCGATTGTCATCGTCGGCGGGCTCATGGTCGCGATGCTGCTGAACATCTTTCTCCTGCCGACCCTGTATGTGTGGGTCGCCGGGCCGCACGATGTGCTGCCGGAGCCTGAAGCAGATTTCGACGAAGAGGTCTGATCGAATTTTAATCCTTGCGGGTGAAACCCGCCCCGCAGATAATCGTCTATAATTACGTTCCGCGTCCAGTGTGGCTGGCCAACGGGGCAAGGCGCGCAGCCGCACCGGGGCCGTGCCTTGCCGGGAAGGATACGCATGGCGCAAAGCGGAGTGAAGCAGCCGCCGGCTCGCATCAGCGGGCAGATCATCATCAACGAGCTCATTCGCAATATGGAGCTCGGGCGCCTGGAGATGGGCTACAGCATCCTGGTGCCTTGTGTTTTCAGCATCTATCTGCACCCCGATGATTTCGCGCGCATTGCCAGCGTCCAGGAGTTGCTGAAAGAGGACGCTCGCCGCGCCCTGACCGCCCGTCTGGCGGAGTGGAATGCCAAGCCCTCGCTGTTCCGGCGCGGCGGGACGCAGAAGACGTATCGCATCGCACAGAAGGATTGGTGGATCGAGCTGTTCTCCGACCTGGAATCCGCCGTCCCGCCCGGCGACGTCGAAATCCACTCGGAGCTTGCCGAGGTCCAGCAGCCCGGCTACCGCGGCACCAAGACCACCCTGATTGCCCGCGAGCCCTCGGTGACCAGCGCCCGTGTAATCCAGGACCGGGAGAGCACGCGAAAACAGGCGCCGCGTATCTACGCCGAGATCCACTACCGCGACGACACCGGTCCGCAGACCTATTTCGTGACCCAGGATGAAGTCTCCATCGGACGGGGCGGAGAGGACCTCTGGGTCGATCTGCCGCTCTACACGACGGATGAGGTTTCCCGCGAGCATCTGCGGCTGCTGCGCGATGCGGCCAGCGGCCGGTTCGCCATCGTCGATAAGAGCCGCAATGGCACGTGGCTGAACGGCAAGCGCATCCCGCGCGGCGCGGAAGCAGCCCTGGGAGACAACGCCGAGATCGGGGTGGCGGAAGTATTGAAGCTCACTTTCGAGGTCCATCGATGACCTGGACCTGTGGCGGCGCCACCGACACCGGTCTGCTCCGCGAGCGCAACGAAGACCGCTGCTGGATTGATGCGGCCCGGGGTATCTACCTGGTGGTGGATGGGGTGGGCGGACAGGCCGCGGGCGAAGTGGCCGCGGAGACCGCTGTCGAAGCCATCCGCCAATCGCTCCACGCGCCCGGCGATCCGGAGACCCGCGTCCGCGAAGCCATCACGCTGGCCAACAACAGGATCTGGGAGCTCGCACAATCGCGGGCGGAACTTTGCGGAATGGCGTGCGTGCTCACGCTGGCCCTGGTGGAAGACGGGCACGTGACCATCGGCCACGTGGGAGATTCGCGCCTTTATCTGATCTGGCGCGGGGCGATCCGCAAACTCACCAGCGACCACTCGCCTGTGGGCGAGTTCGAGGATTCCGGGGAGTTGTCCGAGACGGAGGCCATGCACCATCCGCGCCGCAACGAGGTCTACCGCGAGGTGGGCAGCCGGCCTCGTGCGGCCGGCGACTCCGATTTCATCGAGATCCGCCAGTGCCGCCTCCGTCCCGACGCGGCCCTGCTCCTCTGCAGCGACGGCCTGACGGACCAGCTCACCGCGGAGGAAGTTCGCGAGATCGCGGGCCGCTATGCCGGCGACGCGGAGGCAGTGGCGCGTCAGCTCGTGGCCGCCGCCAACGACGCGGGCGGTTGCGACAACATCACCGCCCTCTTCGTGGCCGGACCGGAATTTCGCTCCGCCGGCAGTGTCACGCGGCCGCGATGGGCCGCCACTCGAACCCGCTTTCCGGCACGCCTGCTGCGCAGCCGGATGGCATTTCTGACTTACGGGCTGCTGCTCGGCATGCTGCTGTGGGCGGCCCTGCGCACGCGAGGATTCATGCCATGAACCCGCCCAACATCATCGGCCGGTACGAAATCGTTCGCCGGCTCGGCAAGAGCATGACCGACGTGTACCTGGCGACGGACCGCGAGACCGGCCGCAAAGTAGCGTTGAAGCTGGTGCCCGACAACGGCGATGCGATCAGCCGCCTGGTTGTGGAGGCCGAACGCCGCGGTGCGGCCATCCAGCAGGAGTTACGCCAGGCTGACCCGCGCGTCGTGGAGATCTATGAATACGGCGACGCCGGCGGGTTCTTCTTCGTCGCCATGGAGTTTGTCGAGGGCCGCAACCTCTCGGACGTCCTGGCCGCCGAGGGCGTGATCGACCCCGCGCGCGCCGCCGTCATCGCGCTCGAAATTTGCGAACAGCTCGCCAGGATGCACGCGCGCGAGGGCGTAGTGGTGCACGGCGATATCAAGCCCAGCAATATCAATCTCGGCCACAACGACACGGTCCGGCTGCTGGATTTCGGCATCGCCAAGACGCTCCGCGCCGGCCGCGACGCCACGCTTCACCAGTTCGGCAGCCCCGGCTACTGCTCGCCCGAGCGCCTCGTGCGTGCCGAAGTCGATCAGCAGAGCGACCTCTGGGCGCTGGGCGCAACTCTCTACGAGATGCTCGCCGGCGTGCCGCCCTATCAGGCGGAGGACACCGCGAAATTGGAGAGCCTGATTCGTTCGCGGCGGCCGCCAAGAGCGCTTCCCGCCGCGTGCCCGCCCGGACTGTGCGCCATCGTGGTGAAAGCGCTCGCCCCGGAGCCGGAGCGCCGCTACCGCACGGCGGTTGCATTTCAATCGGACCTGCAGGCGTACCTCGAGCATAAGCCCACGGCGGCGGAACTCGAGCGGCGTGCCAGGTGGAGCGCCAACGCCACGCTGGAAGCGGCTCGCGAGGCGCTGCGGCGCATCACTCACACCGCGCGAAGAATTCGCCGCCGCAGCCGCGGGCTGAAGGTCGCGGGCGCGGTCGCATGGTTTGCAGCGGGCATGGCGCTGTGGATTTCGGGAACTCTGGTCTGGCAAGCCTGGCAGGCGCACGCGGCGGCGGCCACGATCCACGCGCCCGCGCCGGTGGTGACGGCTCCCCCGCCGAAGCCCGCAGCCCCGCCGGACCCCGACCTCCCGCATTGGTACGTGGCCACGGCGGCCGGCATCATCGATGCATATGCCGCGGCCACCAGCCTCTACCTCTCCGATTTCGACTGGCACAAAGCCGAGATTTGCCTGGAGCGCGCGGTGGCCCTGGGCACCAAAGACGACCAGACCCTCGGATTGCTGGCGCTGGCGCGCGGCTACGCCGACCTCGAGCGCCTCGGCGGCAGCGAGTATTCGCCGGCGGCGGCCGCGCAGTTGCGCATCGGGGCGCGCGCGGCGTTCACCACCGCCGTGCAGAAGATGCCGCACGATCCCAAGCCGCATTTAGCCCTGGCCAGGGTCTACGTCTATTCCCTGCCCGACGCCGCGCGCGCCATGGCCGAGTTCGCCGTCGCTCAGCGGCTGGGTGCGAAGCTCGGACCGCGTGAAATCGAAGAGCAGGGCGACGCTTACCGTATCCGGGCGACGCGTGAGGCCAAGAGGTCGCCGCGCGAGGCCCGCCGCGATGCCGCGATTGCCCGCTCGTACTATCGCCGCATCGCCGGGTTCGATCAAGCCGACTCGCACCTGAAACAGGTGGCGCAGCTTACCGACGCGCCGGCCCGCAGGAGTCGCCGATGAGACCGGCCGCAGGCCGTAGAGGTTACCGTCGATGCCCGTAACCCGAAGCTGGACGCAAGCCGCCCCCGTCCTCATCCAACACGCCCGCCCCGCGCGCCCGCCGCTGGGCCTCCCCTGGCTCCTTGCCTCTTCGCTGATCGTCGCCGCGATTCTGAGCTCCGTCTACAATGCCAAGCTGCAGCGCATCACGGGGCAGCCCCTAAACGTCAACGCAGTGAGCTCCTCAGACGAGGTGCTCCCCGTGCTCGAAGCCTTCCCCGATCGTGCCGACTTAGCGCCTAAAATCTACGACTACCTCGAGCAGGCGCGGCCCATTCCGAACGTGGGCGCACTTACGCGGGTCATGCCGCGCCGGCAGGTCGCGCGCCTCAAGCCGCTGGTGGCGGTACGATCCGCGCACGAGTTCAAAACCCAGCTCCTGCGTTCCGCCGCCGTATACTTCTCCGGCTTCTACCTGGTCGCTTTCGTATGGTGGCTCGCCCGATTTCGCGGAGACCGCGCGCTCATTCCCGCCCTTCAGCTTCTCAGCGGGCTCGGCCTCGCCCTGATGCTCAGCCTGCGCGATCCTCTTCGCGATACCCTCGAGTTCCACAAATTCGCGCTCGGCGTGTTTCTCGGGTGCGTGCTGCTGGCGCTTCCCGCCTTTCAATGGTTCGACTACCGGCGCCTGTCGGATTGGTGCTACACGCCGCTCTTCGGCGCGCTGGCGCTGTTCGGACTGCTGGTGGTTTTCGGCAAAGGTCCGGCGGGCAACGACGCCAAGGTGAATCTCGGCCCGTTCCAACCCGTGGAACTGATCAAGATTCTGATCGTGTTGTTTCTTGCCGGGTACTTCACCCGGAACTGGGAGCGGCTGCGCGATCTCGGCGGGCGCATGCCGCGCTTTCGAGACGCCCTCCCCGTGGCCTGCGCGACTGCCATCGCAATCGTGCTCTTCTTCGTCCTCAAGGATCTTGGTCCGGCTCTGGTCACTTTCTTCGTCTTTCTGGCATGCTTCACGACCGCCCGCGGAAAGCCGTGGCTCGGAGTCGCCGGAGTGGCGGCGCTGGTCGTGTCGGTAGTCATCGGCTATCACTACGGCCAGCCGCACACCGTTGTGCAGCGCATCGACATGTGGCTGTCTCCCTGGGACAACCAGGTGCGCGGCGGCGATCAACTGGCGCACGGGTTATGGGCCTTCGCCACCGGCGGTCCCACGGGCAGCGGTCCGGGATGGGGCGACCCCGCGCTGATCCCAGCCGGAAATACCGACCTCGTCCTGCCCGC
>Ga0335069_10016279_pt1 | contig 10377 bp, 7 predicted proteins | sample Lox_Sample_11_FD_206714 | JGI IMG/M metagenome (GOLD analysis project Ga0335069, IMG submission 206714) | Soil microbial communities from Loxahatchee National Wildlife Refuge, Florida, United States - Lox_Sample_1.1 | ecosystem: Environmental > Terrestrial > Soil > Wetlands | place: USA: Florida...
TGCTGTGCGCTGCGCTTGTATCAAAGCCCTCTGCGCAGATCACTGAGGCCTTGAGTGCGCGCTCCGATGCCCACGAGGTGCTCGCGCGCATCGCCGCTCGAGACGGCCTCTTTTTTCGCTCCGCCAGTCTCCCACGGGTCTATCAGTTCATGTCCTTGTTTCGCGAATTTCTGCTGGCGCGCATCGCCGACACCTTCGCACCGGCTGAACTTCAGGCGCTCGCCATCCGGGCGGGCGCCCTTCTGGAGAAAGATCCCGCACAGGACTGGCTCTGCGGGGGTCAGCTGCTCGAAGCGTATCGCGCGCTGCACGGGGGGGACCGCGGGAGATGCCATGAGCTCCTGGGCACGGCACTGACCGATGCCCACTATGTGCCTGAGCTCGCCCAGGTCTGCACCGTGTTTCCCCGAGCCGTGGCGCAGCTCTGCGCGGAGGCGCTCCGGGAAAACATCGCGACGGAGTGCAGCCGCTGGCTGATCGAGCGGCATCGCCTACCGGCACCGGCGGGGGCGGGACCGCACTGGCCTTGGCCCTACAAGGTGTATGTGCTCGGCCGCTTTCGCTTGCTCAAAGACGACGCCCCGGTCTACTTCTCCCGACGCGCGCCGCGCAAACCGTTGGAGCTCCTCCAAGCGCTCATCGCCTTTGGCGCCACGGACGTCCCCGCGCGAGCCTTGATCGATGCACTGTGGCCGGACTCCGAGGGCGATGCGGGGTATCACGCGCTGGAGAGCGCTCTGTATCGGCTTCGCCACCTGCTAGGCGCAGGCGATGCAGTACGCATGACGAATAGCCGCTTAAGCTTGGACCGCCGCCACTTCTGGGTCGATATGTGGGAGTTCGAGGATGAATTGCGCGCCACACGCCGCACGGACGTGGACTCCCCCGAACGCGTGAGTCGCGTCCGCCAGCTCTACCAAGGGCATTTCCTCGAGCACGAAGTCGAGACGCCCTGGGCGCTTAAGACCCGTCAGATCCTACGTGACCGGTTCATGCGCTACATGCGCGATGCGGCTCGCCTGTATGAGAGCCGCAACCTATGGCGGGAAGCCGCCACGGTGTACCAATCGGGACTCGAACTCGACTCGCTGAGCGAGGATCTGCATCGCGGCCTCATGGTGTGTCACCGCGAACTCGGCGATCACAGCGAGGCACTGCATGCGTATCGGCGTTGTCGCGAATTGCTGACGAAATTCCTGGGCGTACCTCCCAACGCAAAGACTCAAGCCGTCTACTTCAGCGTCCGCGAGCGAGCCGTCCCGACTGCGGTCGTGAGTGTGCAGTGAAACGCCCGCCTCCCGTCTCACCGGGCACGCAACCCCCCTTGCGGTACGCGACTGAGGCTCGGATCTTGCAGCTCGCCCTCGCAGCGGCCACCGTGAGCGGCTGTGCCCAGCGCGGCGCGCCGTCGTTCGTTTTCTTCGGCGCATTCTTCCCTGATTGGATGTTGCTATCCGGCATCGGCATTTTGGCGGCCATCGGCACGCGGGGCGCCCTCATCGCAACGCACCTGACCGAGGTCATGCCACTGCAACTGCTCCTCTGCGTGTCAGTCGGGCTGTCCCTTGCAACGATTGTCTGGCTTCTCTGGTTCGGGACATGAAGACGGCCGGCGAGCACCGGTCAACAGGTCGCGGCAGGATCCTCGCGCTCACGCTTCTCGCACTCGCTGCCGCGTCAGCTTTCTACGCATCGCACCGCAGCGCGACGCATCCGACTACCGATGATGCGACCATCGACGCCGATGTGGTGCACATCGCTGCCGCGGTCGGCGGTCGCATCATCCAAATCGGCGTCGAGGAGAACAGCCGCGTTGCCAAAGGCGATCTTCTCTTTCAGATCGATCCCTTACCCTACCGTCTCGCGCTCGCGCAGGCCGAGGCCGATCTGGAACTGGCCCGGGGGGAACTCGACACCCGCAAACGGGTGCTCGCCACCGAGCGCTCGAACGCGGCCATCGCGGCGGACCAGGCTCGGCGCGCTCGCACCAATGGCGAGCTGGCCGCGCGCACCGTCGAGAGACTGGGGCCTCTCGCCGAGCGCGGCTTCGTGCCGACACAGCAATTCGATCAAGCCCAGGTCGCAGAAAATGACGCGGCGACCTCGCTCCGGCAAGCGCAGGAACAGGAGGCCGCCGCTCACCGAGCGATCGGCACCGAAGCCGCCGCCGAGGCGCTGGTGCGCGCGCGCGAAGCGGCCGTGGCCCTCGCGGCGCGCGCGCTCGAGGACACGACAGTGCGCGCGCCGCATGACGGTCGCATAATCGGCTTGTCGATCCGCTCCGGCGAAGTAGTCCTCCCGGCGCAGGCGCTGTTCACGCTCATCGACACCGAAGTCTGGTACGCGGTGGCCAACTTTCGCGAGACCGAGATCAAGGCCATCGCCGTCGGCGACTGCGCAACCGCCTACTCCATGATCGAACGCGGACAGCCGCTCAAAGGCGTTGTCGATGGGATCGGTTGGGGAGTCTTCGACGAGGAGCGCATCAATTTGCCCCGTTCGGCACCGTACGTCGAGCGATCGCTCAACTGGGTACGGGTCGCACAGCGCTTTCCAGTTCGGGTCCGGCTCGCTAATCCGCAACCTCAACTCGTGAGGCTCGGCGCGAGCGCGGTGGTCGAGATCAAGCATGGCCCCGCCTGCCCATGAGCGCGGCGCTGGAAAGCCCGGATGACCGCGGCGGAGTGTTCTTCGAGGTGGTGAATCTTCTGCGGCCACGCCCGGGACGCTTGAGTTTTGCCGCACGGCTCGCTCTGATCTGTGCACTCACCACCCTGGTCGTTGAGATCTATCAAACACCCGATCCGGCCCTGACCGTCTATATCGCCTTTTTTCTCAACAAACCCGACCGCGCCGAGAGCCTCATCCTCGACATCGCTCTGACGATTCTGATCACCGTCATCGTCGGACTCCTCATGCTACTGACGATGCTGGTCATCGATGCGCCGCTTTGGCGGGTTGCCGCGATGACTGTGCTATCGGTCGGCGTCCTGACCCTGGCCTTCGCCAGTAAGCTGCGCCCGTTGGCCGGAATCATTGTGCTGATCGTCGGTTATGGGCTCGATGTCATCGCGACACTTCAGTTCGGAGAACTCGCGACGCGCGCCGTGTTGTACGTATGGCTCTTCATTACCATTCCGGCGAGTGTCTCCGTGGTCGTGAATCTGCTGCTGGCGCCACCGCCACGGCGGCTCGCCGAGCGCGCACTCGCCGCGCGCCTGCGCGTGGCGGCCGCCATGCTGTGCGGACCCGATGAACGCGCGCGTTGCCGCTTCGCCGAACAGCTCCGCGAAGGGAGCGGCGAAATTGTGGGCTGGCTGAAACTTGCGAGCGTGGAGAAGACCTCTTCGCCGCACGATCTGGCGGCGCTTCGGCAAGCAACGGAATCCACCGCCGCCATCCTCGCGTGGGTCGATGTGGTGGACCGCCACCGTGAGGGATTCCTGCCGCGCCCACTTCTTACGGAACTGGCGCAGACCCTTGAAACCATGGCGCAGGTGCTCCGCCAGGGGCGCTATCCGCTCGAGATCATGCTCGATGCGCATCTCGGCGAAGCGCCGTTACCGGCCTATTCTGCCGAACTCTGGGCGGAGATACGAAGCGTGCTGCACGGATTTGCGCAACCAGTTGCGCGTGACCCCGCGCCGGCGCCACCAGCGGCGCCGCACCGCGGATTCATGATGCCGGATTTGTTCACCAATCCCGAATACATCCGCCACGCGTTGAAAACCACCGGTGCGGCGATGCTGTGCTATACGCTCTACTCCCTGCTCGACTGGCGCGGCATCCACACCTGTTTCATCACCTGCTATATCGTCTCGCTCGGCACCAGCGCGGAAACCATCGAGAAATTTGTGCTGCGCATCGCAGGCTGTCTCATCGGTGCCGCGGCGGGGCTTGCCGCGATCGTCTATGTGATGCCCTCGCTTACCTCCATCGGGGCGCTGCTCGCCGTGGTTTTCCTGGTCGCACTCGCCTCTGCGTGGGTCGCGGCGGGCAGTGCGCGCATTTCCTATGCGGGGTTTCAAATTGCCTTCGCCTTCTTCCTGTGTGTCATCCAGGGTCCCTCCCCCGCCTTTGATCTCAGCATCGCGCGTGATCGCATCGTTGGCGTCCTGCTCGGCAATGTCATCGTCTACCTATTCTTTACCCGCCTTTGGCCTGTGAGCGTGGCGCAACGCATCGATCCGGCGCTCGCCGCGGTGCTGCGCCGCCTCAGTACCATGGCAACGGCAACCGCTGCGACACGGCGCTCGCTCGTTGCCGAGGTTCAGGGGACGCTCGGGAGCATCCAGCAGGATCTGCATCTGCTGCGATACGAACCGGCCTCGATCCGGCCGGCGCCAAGCTGGGTGCGCGCGCGTAGCTGCGCCGCACGGGCGCTGGGGGCGCTGCAGTCGCCGCTGTCGTTGAGCGCGGGCCAACTCTCCGGCCTTGCAGGGAAGATCGGCCAGCGCCTTCAGCAGATCGCCGACTCCCTGGGCGAATCGCCAGGAGCATTTCCGCCCAAGGCTAATCGTGCCGAGCTCGCCTTGCCTCCGGCGCGCGCACCGCTCGAGGACATGATCAACCTGCACGTGGTGCGACTTGAGGAGGCATTAGCCCCCACTGCAAGGGCTTGCGACCTGGGGAGCGAAGGGAGCGCCAGACGTGCGGTGGCGTAGCCGAAACCGCGTTCCAGCGCTGGTCGCGATGCTGCCGGTCGTGCTCTCAGGCTGCGCCACTTCAGACCTCGACATGGCACCCGACCGTCCAGATCATCCCTGGGTGCCAGCCACGACCGATACGGGTGAAATCATTCCGGGCGCCAAGGCGACGAGTGCCGGACAAGGTGCGTCACCGGCTTATCTTCTGCCCGCGAATCCCGCGCTGGCGAGTGTCCCGGCACCCCCCACCACCGACCCAGCGCACGCCTATTCGCTCGCTGAACTCATTGACCTCGCGGAGTCGAATAATTTGCTGACCCGCACCGCGTGGAATATCGCCCGAGAAGCGGCCCTCGCAGCGGGCATCGCGCGAAGCGCTTATCTGCCCAAACTGACGGCGAGCGCCATCGGCGGCCACCAAAGCATCCACAATAACAACCCGGCCGCAGATTTGAGTGTCAATGGCGAGTCATCCGATGGTGTGGTGTCCGTGCTCTCGCTGCAATGGCTGCTGTTCGATTTCGGCGAGCGCACGGCCATCCTCGACGCCGCCCGGCAGAACTCGGTCATCGCCAACATCGGATTTACGGCCGCGCATCAGCAGCTGATCCACCGCGTAAGCCTCGCCTATTTCGCTGAACGGGCCGCCCATGCTCGTCTCGAGACGGCAGGGCGTTCGCTTCAGAATACGCAATACGTACAACTCGCCGCCGAGCAGCGCCAGGCACACGGCATCGGTACCGTGGTCGAGGTCGCACAGGCGCGCCAGGCCTCGGCACGGGCGCAGCTACTCCGCGTTCAAGCCGAGGGCATCGCGCAGGACGCCTACCAGGCGTTGATCGCGGCGATCGGCATCTCGCCATTGACTCATCTCGAGGTGGCGAGTCTGCCCGATCACAAGCTCACGAACGCCGCCACCGATTCGGTCGAGCGCATCGTCGCGAGCGCTCTTGGCCGACGGCCGGATGTGTTGGCCGCCTACGCGGCAATGCGTGTGAGCGCGGAGAACGTCCGCGCGGCACGCGCCGAATTTCTGCCGAAGGTCTTTCTCTCTGCCACCGGCGCGTACAACTCCGGACATCTGAATCTCACCGCGATTCCATCCGTTGGCCAAGGCGCCCCGGGCGCCATCAATCTCACGGGCAATCAGTTCGACAGCACGGTGTTTCTCGGCATCACGGTCCCGATCTATGATGGAGGACTGCGCAGGGCCACGCTGAGCCAAGCGCGTGCGAGGGCAGACAACGCCGATCTTGCCCTCACGCACACCCGCGAGGAAGCGGTGCGCGAGATTGTCGCGGCCCAAAATGACGTCACGACGAGCCTGCATGCCCATACGGCCGCCGAGTCGCTCGTGTCGGCGGCGCAGACTACCTTTGAGGCGGCGCTGGCGGCGTATCGCAATGGCGTGGGATCAGTCACGGATGCAACCGTCGCCGAGACGGGGCTCCTGCAGGCCGCGGACGCCTTGAGCGATGCCCACAGCGCTGCACTCGCCGCGGCCGCGACACTCGCCTTGGCCGTTGGGGAACTCGGCTCCGCTCCCCAATGAACAGCACCGCACCACAATCGGTGAGGGCGCGGTGAGTAGCCAGGGTTTAGTGTCCTTCGTTCTATGAGACTGATTGCTCTTACAATCTGCGGCAGTATCGCTCTGCTGGTATTACTGGCGATGCTCGCCACGATCGCCCGCCATCGTGCGCGGCATCACTCGCGCGAGCGCCGCTCCGCGGCATTGGCCGAATACCTCTGGGCCATTATTCCCTGGTTGATGATCCTTTCATGCGCCATTCCGGCCGCACGGCAGATCGTGGCGAGCGCACGTGAGCCCCTGCACGCGGCGCCTGGGGTTCTTTCAAAGCCGACAGAAGTGATCGATGAGCAACAGCGCGAAGAGTGACAGCAGGTAGCTGATGGAGTAGCGAAACAGACGCATGGACCGCTCGGAGGTCCAATGCACGTTGAGCGCCCAGGCCCTCATGAGAAATCCGGCGTTAAGGAGGGTGGCGCCTGACAGATAGATGAGCCCGGTCATTCCGGTCAAGCACGGCAGCGCCGTTACCACGCAGAGCAAAGTGCTGTAGAGCAGGATGTGCCTGCACGTGAACGCCACTCCATGGGTCACCGGCAGCATCGGGACACCGGCCTTGGCATACTCGGCACGTCTTGCGAGCGCAAGCGCCCAGAAGTGCGGCGGGGTCCACACGAAGACGATCAAGAACAGGAGCAACGCGTTGGCGTCAACGCCATTTTGCACGGCGGTCCAGCCGAGCAGCGGTGGCGCGGCACCCGCGGCGCCGCCAATCACGATGTTCTGGGGCGTCAGGGGCTTAAGGTATGCGGTGTACAGCACCGAATAGCTGATGAGGGACAGAAACGTGAGGATCGCCGTCAACACATTGATCCAAAGAAGCAACACCGCCATCGAGCCACAGGCCAACACCCCTGCGAAGAGCAGAGCGGCGCGCGGCGTGAGCCGTCCAGTCGGTAACGGGCGTCGCCGTGTGCGCATCATCGCTCGATCGATCCTGGAATCGATCACATGGTTCACCGTAGCTGCCGCGGCGGCCGCCATCCAAATGCCAATACATGCGAGCAGTATGAGATCGAGCGGCGGGCGTCCGCGGCTGGCGAGCAGCATTCCGACGCCTGCGGTGAAGACAATCGCCGCGACCACTTTAGGTTTGGTGAGTTGCCAGTAGCTGCGCCAATGGCTCGAGGCCGAGGCGGCCACGGTAAGCTCACCCGCCCGTATGCTGAGCTCCTTCATCTGAAAGAATGTAGGACCAGGCGACTCACCTCAAGCACACCGACAACGCGTTCTCACCCCGGCCACGCTCGATTTCAACGGTGTGGCCGGGCAGTGGACTTTACAGTCCCAGGATCGAGATCTTCGCGGTGGTCACTTCGGTGGGCCACAAGATGCTGGTGAGGCCGGTTGCCACGGCAATCTTCTGTGTTCCCTGCGCTGTATAGGTAATGACGCCACCGCCAATCGCACCGCCGATTTTTCGGCCCCACAATTTCTCACCGCTTGCAGCATCCAGCGCGTAGAGATATCCGCCCGCGTCACCGAAATACACCACTCCCCCGGCCGTCGGGGTCATGCCGCTTTGCACGGGATAGTTGGTCTTCGCTCTCCAGCGCCATACGCCGGTGTCCGCGTCGACTGCGTAAACCCAGCCGGCCCACTTGTGATAAGGATCCTCTCTGCCCCACACATCGAATGGATTTATCGTCGCCATGCCGCCCCAGGGCGTGCCCACGGGTGCGTCGATCAGCTGCTTATCCGTTTTGACTTTGACTGTATTGCACCAATCCACCTCTCCGATATAGACCAGGTTGGTGAGCGGATCATAGGCAGGCCCGTTCCATTCGGCGCCGCCGCCTGAGCCTGGGCAGAAGTGCACGGATCGGGTGGTGGAGAATTTCTCCTCGGCATTCTCAATGCGCGTCACGGGCGTGCGATAGAGCATCCCCTTGGTAGCCAAATCAAAGCCATAGAGATGACCGTCCTTGGGGGCGAGGGAGATGAGCTTTCTGCCACCGCTCGTCTCGATCAAGGACGGTGCACTCGAGACGTCCCAGTCATGCCAGTCCACGGCAACTACTTTGATATGGTCTCGATAGGCGCCGGTCTTAGCGTCCAGGATGACGAGCGAACCGGCATAGAGATTTTCCCCCTCGCGCAGGTGGGGCACAAAATCCGGCGCCGGATTCCCGCCGGGGACGTAGAGGAGTCCGCTCGTCGGATCCAAGGTGTAGGAGGTCCAGGTTGCGCCGCCGCTGATCGGCGAGCCGGGTGCGTTCTGCCAGGACGAGGTGTTTAAGGGCGAGGCCCCTTGCGGCCCGCGGATCACATCCTCGGCGGTCCTTGGCACTAAGTAGAATTCCCAAACTATCTCGCCCGTCTTGGCATCGAGCGCGTACATGCGACCCTTCACACCCTTGGAGTCTCCGCCCGCTTGGCCGATGAATACCAAGCCGTTCCAGGCGATCGGCGCGGCGGGAGCCGTTTCACCGATCTTGGGATTGCCGATAGCGGTGGCCCAGAGGCGCTTGCCGGTCTTGAAGTCATACGCCAGGACACGTGCGTCCTGGGTTCCACGGAATAAACGCCCATCCATATAGGCGGCGCCGCGATTGGCAAGCAAGGGGACTGCTGGCGTGTAGCTCTCGTGCGTGCGCCAGTTCTCGCGGCAGGTGGCCGCGTCAATGGAGAAGATATCGTAGCCCGTCGTTGCGATCAGGGCGCCCTCGACCATGATCGGGCCTGTATTGAACGCACTATGCCCGCCCGTATCGTAGGTACATAGCACTTTCAGATGGCCAACATTGCCCGCATTGATCTGGGCTAGCGCCGAGAAGCGACTGGAGCTCAAGGTCTTGTTGTAGCTCGGCCAATCATCTCGCAGGACAGCCGGCGTTGCGAGCGGCAATGGGGCCGCCGCCGGTGTCGCGCTCGGGTTGATCTCCGTCTCCAGCGTGCCGGTCGGAGCGTTCCAATACCGCACATAGTTGAGGATCAGCCCGAGCTTCGGTAGCGTCGAGGTGGGATTCGTCAGGATATAGGCTGCCAGTGAGAAGCCCACAATCACCACCACGGCCCCGCCCCACAGGAGGCTCCGCCTGGTCCGCTTATTCATAAGCCATTCCGGGCGGCGCTGATCGGGTTTTGCATCGCAAGTGTAAGTGCCGCGCGGGTATCGCTCCCGCGTGACTCGAGAGTAGATACAAGTCCATCCGCTTGATCACGTGTCCTCCGCGTACTGGGTCAGATACAACTGCTCAGAAGCTGCACCTTATTGCCTGACGCCTCACGGTCAGCACACCTTTCTCGACACGCAGATAATTACCCAACACCGCCACGATGCGATTCGAATCTCTAGCATTACCCGATGCCGAGAAGCCGCACCGCCCTCACTACCTGTGTGTCGAAAGTGAGGGCGCTGATCCCAAGCTGGGCTGGCACGCGGTCAAGCTGTCAACGCCGGAGAGAATCGTCCGGCGTGGACCGGGCACTCACGCACTCACTTGGGCGTCGACGGTTACGAGATATCCAACCGTGTCGATATTTCGGTGGCAACGTCGCTCATGAGCCGGTGCACAGGACACCGCCGCATCACTCGGAGAAGTTCCTCTCGCTGCGCACTGGAGAGCACTCCGGGTGTCACTGGCCATGGCTCCATGATTTGTCATTTGGCGTGAGTGGTGCGGCTCAGAACGCCAGCTGCAAATTCACTCCATCGGCCGACAACTTCACTCGCAAAACGATACTGGTCGTGAGCAATTTGATCGCCGCGTCGTGCTCTCTTTGCAAGAAAAAAGTCGTTCGTCGCGATCCGGGCCCGCCGCCGGCCGCCGCGTTGCCCTCTTCCGAAGGCTTCTGAATTGCCATTAAATCCGCCGCGTGCAGGCCTTCGGGGATTGCAAGATCGGGGGATCGAGCTTCATTCTTGTTCTTGCTGTGAAGGGGCGCCGAATCGGTGATTGCTGGAGAGCGACGAGGATTCTGATTGGCCTGGCGCCCAGGATGATGAGGGACCGAAGCCGGCGTGGCTTTCTCCTCGGCAAAGGTGCTCGCGCTTAGCAAAACGCACCCCATCAACCAAACGAATCTGTGGGGCACTGTATTGAACCTCTCGAAGCCCTCGCCTTATCCAGAATATCGCTGACTGAGCCAGATTATCCGCCAGCAGCCCACCGATTCCTCACCGATAGGCATGCCTCG
>Ga0335069_10016280_pt1 | contig 10376 bp, 9 predicted proteins | sample Lox_Sample_11_FD_206714 | JGI IMG/M metagenome (GOLD analysis project Ga0335069, IMG submission 206714) | Soil microbial communities from Loxahatchee National Wildlife Refuge, Florida, United States - Lox_Sample_1.1 | ecosystem: Environmental > Terrestrial > Soil > Wetlands | place: USA: Florida...
CGATGTCCGGGAGCGAGCAGTCGCCGCAGTCGCGGCAGTGGAAGAGCGGCACCTTGGCCGCCTGCTCGAGCCCGTGCGCGACCTTCCCGACCGGAGCGGGAGCCTTGTCGATCGCCCGGTAGAGCGCTCGCCCCGCGGGGAAGAGCGGCGCGTCCTCCGCGAAGACCGCGCTGTGGAGGCGGCGGCTGAAGCGGTACCGCAGCGGCACGGGGAGATCGGTGCGCCGGCGCTCCCTCGACTCCAGGTACGCGGCGCTCACTGTGTCCGACGAGAGCCCGGTCTCGGGATCGGCCTCGAAGAAGTGGAACTCGTCCGGGAACGGGAACCGGATCTCGCGCGAGACCTCGATCCAGTCGTCCTGGAAGGACTGCGAGGCGTCGAGGATCTCGCCGAACACGGCTGCGGGCATGTGGCCGCCGAGGTAGACGCCGTCGAAGCCGAGGCCGCGCGCTACGGCCACGTGCTTCGCGGCGAGGTCGACGAAGAAGCGGAGGCCCTTGTCCGGGCTCGCACCGTGGCGCTCCGCGAGCGCGAGCAGCTCGTCGGTCACGATCACGCCGGGGATCTTCCCCTGGTGGAACGCGCGGGCGGCGCCGCGCGAGAGGAGGTAGACGTTCGCCACCGTGTGCAGCGGCAGGCCCTCGCGCCTGATCCAGCGCAGCAGCTCGTCGTCCTTGCGCGTGTCGAAGCCGATCTGGTTGATCACGAACCGCGCGCCGGCCTCGGCCTTCTTCTTCAGCTTGAAGTACTGCGGCATCACCTCGCGCTCGTGGCGCTTGTGGTTCGTGACCACGCAGCCGAGGAAGAAGTCGGTGCGGGCGAGCCGCTCGCCGGGCCGCTTCTCGTCGGGCAGCCCCTCGTTCATCTGGGCGAGGAGGCTGATCAGCCCGACCGAGTCGATGTCGAAGACCGGCGCGGCGAGTCCCTTGTAGCCCGTGACGGGATAGTCGCCGGAGAGCGCGAGCACGTTCTGGAAGCCCTCCGAGCTGAGCTTCCAGCCTCGGCTCTCGAGCGCGTTGCGGTTCCAGTCCTTGCAGGAGAGGTGGATGATCACCTCCTGCCCGCGCGAGACCAGGTCGGTCCCGAACGTGTCGGGCGCGAGCATCGCGTGGCCGCCGGGGTTGTCGGTGATCGAGAGGACGTCGATCCGCGGGTCGTCGCTCAGCTCCCGCGCCACCTCGAGCAGCTGGCGGCCGGTGTCGGCGGTGATCAGCCCCCGGCTCGTGACGAGCTCCGCGGCGACGACGAACTTGCCCTCCTGTGCGAACTGCTCGCGGAGCGGCGTCGTCACGCCTCCACGTCCGGGGTGCCGTAGGTGTGGAAGCTCTCGATCGTCTTCACGCCCCAGAACTGGCCGCGCGCCCGCTCCTCCGCCGTCCAGACGACCGGCTCGAAGTCGGGGTCGTAGACGAAGTAGCCGCCGGTCGTGACCTCGATCCGGTTCCCGCCAGGCTCGAAGCCGTACAGGAAGAAGCCCTGCGCGACCCCGTGCTTCGAGGGCGCGGCCTCGATCGGGACGTCGTTGTCGACGAAGAGGTCGGCGGCGCGGAGGCACTCCTCGCGTGTGTCGACCCAGAACGAGAGGTGGTGGAGCCGGCCGCGCAGGCCGTAGTGGTCTGCGACGTAGATCAGCTCGTGCGCGGCGATCGAGAGGCTCAGCCAGGCGCCCATCTCGCTGCCGTCGTCGAGCTCGATCCGCTCGTAGAGGCGGTAGCCGAGCACCTCCTGGGCGAACATGCGGCTCGCGCGCACGTCGGCGGCGAGGAAGTTGACGTGGTCGAGCCGCTTCACGGCCGCGCCGCGGCCGACGTAGCGCTGCGGCTGGTTCTTCCACGACGGCCGCAGGTGCTCGGGCGCCTCGTAGCGCTCGGCCTCGTAGTAGACCTCGAAGAGATGGCCGTCGGGGTCGGTGAAGCGGTACGCGGGGCCGTGGCCGACGTCGCCGTCGATCCAGCCCCGGCCGAGCCCGGTCGCCTCGATCGCGGCGACGCGCCGCTCGAGCGTCTCGGGGCTCCAGGCGCGGAGCGCGACGTGGCCGGGCCCGTTGTGAGGCGACTCGGTGAGCTTCAGGCTGTAGCGGAGGTAGTCGCCCCAGCCCCGGAGGTAGACCGACTGGCCCTCGCGCGCCTCCTCCTCCATCCCGAGCACGTCGACGAAGAAGCGCAGGCTCTCCTCCGGCTTCGGGGTCAAGAGCTCCGCGTGCCCGATCCGGGCGAGGTCGTGGATCACGGCTCCACCAGCGCCCGCAGGCCGTCGAGATCGTAGGAGAGCGCGCCCGCCTCGAGCTTCGCCCGCTTCTCGACCTCGCGCTCGGCCCGTGCGCGAGCGGCCGCCAGCACCTCCTCGACGCGATCGGCCTCGACGACGACGGCGCCGTCGGAGTCGAGCACCACGACGTCGCCCTGGCGGATCGTCGCGCCGCCGACCTCGACCGGCTCGCCGATCGTCCCGGGCACGGCCTTGTCGGCGCCGCGCACCCGCACGTAGCGCGCCCAGATCGGGAGCCCGAGCTCGCGCAGCTCGTCGAGGTCCCGCACCGCCGCGTCCACGAGCAGCGCCGCTGCGCCGCGGCCCTTCGCCTGCGTCGCGAGCAGCTCGCCGACGAGGGCGACCGGCGCCGGCTCCGGCATCGTGAGCACGAGCACTTCTCCGGGAAGGGCCTCGGCCATGGCCGCGTGCACCATCAGGTTGTCGTCCTGGCCGCAGCGGACGGTGCGCGCGGGGCCGGCGGCGCGGGAGCCGGGCAGCACCTGGATCAGCGGCACGTCGACGAGCGGCGCGCGCCCCGCCGCCTCGTGCACGGTCGCGCTCCCGAGCCGCGCCAGCTCCGCGTAGGCGTCCGTCACAGCGCGTCCACGACCTGAGGCGTCACGCGCTGGAACGCCTCCGCGTAGCGGATCGCGGAGTTTCCGGAGGAGCGGCGCGCGTGGTTCGCCCGCTGCTCGGCGCGCTGCGCGTAGTAGGTCTGCAGGTATGCCTGCGCCTTCATCTCGGCCATCGCGGCCTGCTTTTGCTCGATCACCGGCGTGATGTCGACGAACGTCGTCGGCGTGAAGTTGCAGAGCTCCGGCTGGTGCGGCTCGAACAGGAAGAGCTCCGGCGGCCGCACCGTCTCGAACGCGCTCGCGACACCGGCGCCCGCAGCCAGCGCGCGGGCGCGCTCCACCGCGAAGTACGCGGCGGCGTGGTCCGGGTTGAACATGTCCCGGTCGGTGTGGGTGATCAGCACGTCGGGAGCGAAGTCGCGGATGCGGTCGGCGATCCTGACGAGCCCGGCCGCGTCGATCTCGAGCGGGTAGTCGCCGAGGTCGAGGCACTCGAACTCCGCGCCGAGCGCGGCCGCGGCCCGCTCCGCCTCGCCGTGGCGGATCTCCTTCACGCGCTCGATCGTCTGGCCCGGCTCCTTCCAGAGCTCGCCGGACTCGCCCTGCTCGCCGTACGAGAGCGCGAGCACCCGCGCCGAGCCGCCGCTCGCAGTCGTGACCGCCACCGCGCCGCCCGCCCGCCAGACGAAGTCGGCCGAGTGCGCGCCGATCACCATCAGCTTTCGGCTCATGCGGCCAGCCGCCGTGAGTTCTCGACGATCATCCTCCACACCGCGCCCTCGTCGAAGCCCGCTCCGAGGAGCCGGTCGGCCCAGAGTGCCAGCCCGTCCTCGACCGGCGGGTAGTCCGGGTTGCCGCAGTCGCTGGAGAAGATCGTGCGCTCGACCCCGACCGCGCGCACGCCGTCGAAGACGTGCTCCCAGGTGGTCTTGCCGCTCAGCGGGGTGCTGAGGCAGCGCTCGACCAGGCAGCCGCGCTCGGCCAGCGCGACCTGGTCCTCGATCGAGAAGTCCTGGCACGGGAACTCCGGGTGCGTGACGACGACGTGGCCCACGCCCTCCTCGAACGCGCCGTCGACCACCGCGAAGGCGTCGTCGCGCGCGAGGTGCGCGGTCGCGAGGATCAGCCCGTGGCGCGCGATCGCGCGGAGCACGTCCCGGGTCTCGGGCAGCAGCCGTCCCTCGGAGTCGGTCACGTGCACCGGCTCGATGCTGAGGCCGAGCCCGTGCAGCTCGTGCTGGAGGCGCGCCCAGAGCGGCACCTTGTCGCCCGGCTTCGGCTCGGTGCGGCCGGCGGTCTCGGCGGGCGAGTCGACCGTCGGCATCCAGACGATCCGCGCGCCCTCGCGGGCGGCGATCTCGACCGCGAGCGCGTTCATCCCGCCGACGGCCTGGTTCAGGGTCAGGGTGCCGATCACGGCCACGTCCGAGAGGCCGGAGACGACCGTCGCGCGCTCGGCGGTCGACGTGTAGTGGGACTTGAGCGCGAACCCGGCGAGGCCGACCTCTGCGAAGCGGCGGGCCAGGGTGACGTCGTCGATCCGCCGCGGGATCACGTCCGGGTCGATATGGACGTGGAGGTCGTAGGCGCCCTCGACGAGAGCGCGGGCCCGGTCGGTCGGCTGCACCTCCATGCGCGAACTCTACGACAGCCCCGCGAGGAGCGAGGCGCTGGCGGCGGCGATCCGCGGCTCGACTCCGAGCGCGCGCAGGAGGTCTGCGGCGGCCTCCATCTCCTCGACCCTCCGCTCCGCGTGGGTGCGGCTGCCCTCGAGCAGCCGTTGCAGCAGCGGCTCGCCGATCACGGCCGCGAGCTCGCCTCTCAGCCACTCGGCATGGCCGGCCGCCTCGGCGCCTTCGAGGCTCTCGATCGCGGCGGCGGCGAGGCCCTTCATGAAGACCGAGCGGAGCAGCTTCATCGCCGCGGCGTCGCCCGGCTCCGCCGAGATCACCTCGACGGGCATCCCGAGCGGCCGGAACGCGTCCGCGAACGCCTGCGCACCGCCGCCCGAGGCCAGGGTGGGGGTGCCGAGGCCGCGCGCGGGCACGGGCCCGAGCAGCGCGACGTCGGCGAAGAGCGCGCCCGTGCCGGCGACGAGCGCCGCGAGCTCGCGCTTCAGCCCGGGCGCCGCGGTGTTCAGGTCGGCGTAGACGGCGCCGGGCCGCAGCGCGGGCAGCGCGGCCGTCGCTGCGCCGAGCGCGGCGGCGGCGGCGTTGACGCTGAGCACGACGTCCGCCCCGGCGACCGCTGACTCAGGGTCGGGCGCGCCGGCGGCGGCGGGGTCGTATCCGCGCACGTCGGCGCCCGCAGCGGCGAGGTCGGCGGCGAGGCGGCCTCCGGCCTCGCCGAGCCCGAGCACCGCGACGGTCAGCACGGCCGGGTCAGAGCTGTTCGAGGGCGCGCCGCACGAGCACCCCCGCGAGGTGGGCGCGGTACTCGCTGCTCGCGCTGACGTCGCCGGGCGGATCGGTGCCCTCGCCCGTGCGCGCCGCCGCGTCGGCGGCCGAGGCGCCTCCGGCGAGCGACTCCTCCACGCCGCGCGCCCGTAGCGGGGTCATCCCCATGCTCGTCAGCCCCACCTGCACGCGGCCGTCGACGCGCGCCGCCGCGACCCCGACCGTCGCCCAGTCGGCCGAGCGCCGGGCCAGCTTGAGGTACGTGCCCGCCTCGACGGCCGGCACGCGGATCTCGGTCAGCATCTCCTGCGACGCGAGCGCGGTCTGGAACGGGCCGGTGAAGAACTCGGAAGCCGGGATCGTCCGCTCGCCGCCCGGCCCGCGCGCGACGAGCTCCGCGTCGAGGGTGAGGAGGACCGTGCCGAGGTCGCCGGCGGGGTCGGCGTGGGCGACGGAGCCGCCGATCGTGCCGCGGTGGCGTACCTGCGGGTCGCCGATGTGCGCGGCGGCGTGCGGGATCACCGCGCAGTGCCGCGCCAGCACCGGGTCGCGGACGAGCTCGGCGTGCCGCGTCAGCGCGCCGATCGCGATCCGGTCGCCGTCCTCGCGCACGTAGCGGAGGTCGTCGAGCCGGCCGACGTCGACGAGCGTCGCGGGACGCGCGAAGCGAAGCCGCAGCACGGGGATCAGCGACTGGCCGCCCGCGAGGAGCTTCGCGTCGTCCCCGGCGAGCAGCTCGACCGCGTGGTCGACCGACCCGGCCCGCTCGTATTCGAAGGGGGCGGGGATCATGCGCCGGCCCGGGCGGCGGCCTGCACCGCTTCGACGATGTTGTGGTAGCCAGTGCAGCGGCAGAGGTTGCCCTCGAGCGCCTGGCGGATCTCCTCCTCGGACGGATTCGGGTTCTCGGTGAGGAGCGAGACCGATGCCATCACGAAGCCGGGCGTACAGTAGCCGCACTGCAGGGCGTGCTTCTCGTGGAACGCCTGCTGAACCGGGTGCAGCCCGCCGCCGCCGGCGAGACCCTCGATCGTCGTCACCTCGCAGCCGTCGGCCTGCACCGCGAGCTGGTTGCACGACTTCACCGACTCGCCGTCGACGAGCACCGTGCACGCGCCGCACGAGGACGTGTCGCAGCCGACGTTCGTCCCCTTCAGCCCGAGCTGCTCGCGCAGGAAGTAGACGAGCAGCGTCCGCGGCTCGACCTCGGCCTCGTGGCTCTCGCCGTTGACCGTCAGGGAGATCCTCGTCATGCCTCTTTCGCCTCCTGGAGGGCCCGGAACACGTTCTCGCCGTTCGCGGGCATCTCGACGTGTCGCACGCCGAAGGGGGCGAGCGCGTCGATCACGGCGCTCTGGACGGCCGGCGTCGAGCCGATCGTGCCGGACTCGCCGATCCCCTTCGCCCCGAGCGGGTTCAGCGGCGTCGGCGTCACCATCTCGACGACCTCCCACGACGGCAGGTCCGCCGCCGACGGGAAGGCGTAGCCGAGGAACGTGCTCGTCAGGGGCGTCCCGTCCTCGTCGTAGGCGACCTGCTCGTACAGCGCCTGCGAGACGCCGGTGGCGACGCCGCCGTGCACCTGGCCCTCGGCGACGAGCGGGTTGATCAGCGTGCCCGCGTCGTCGACCGCGACCAGCCGCAGCAGCTCGACCTGCGCCGTCTCGACGTCGACCTCGACGACCGCGACGTGCGCGCCGAACGGGAAGCTCGGGGGCGCCGTGAACTCGTGCACCACCTTGAGCTCGTCGAGCTTGCCGTCCTCGGCCGCCCGCGCCGCGAGCTCTGCCCACGTGAGTGCCTGGGCGGGAGAGCCGGCCGGGTAGAAGGCGCCGAGCGCAGGGTCGAGCACGATGTCGGACGCAGCCGCCTCGAGGTAGTCGGCGGTGAGCTGCCTGGCGTGCTCGACGACCTCCTCGGACGCGAGCCTCGCCGCGGAGCCGCCGATCTGGAGCGACTTGGAGCCGTAGGTGCCGGTTCCGGCCGCGACCAGGTCGGTGTCGCCCTTGACGACCGTGATCTTCTCCAGCGGCAGTCCGAGCTGCTCGGCGGCGATCATCGCGAACGTCGTCTCGTGGCCCTGGCCGTGGGAGAACGAGCCGGTGCGGAGGATCGCGCCGCCGTCGGGGGTGATCTCGACCTCGCCGAACTCCTTCTCCGCGATCCCGTTCGTGATCTCGACGTAGGTGCTGATCCCGATCCCGAGCTGCTTCGGGCCGCCCTCCTCCCGGCGGCTCCGCTGCTGGGCGCGCAGGTCGTCGTAGTCGGCCGAGCGCAGCGCCAGGTCGAGCGCGCCCTCGTAGTCGCCGGAGTCGTAGGCGCCGTGGGAGGCGGTCGTGTACGGGAACGCGTCCCTGGGGATGAAGTTCCTGCGCCGGAGCTCGGCGGGGTCGAGCTGCAGCTCGGCGGCGAGCACGTCCATCGCCCGCTCGACGGCCTGCGTGGCCTCGGGCCGGCCCGCACCGCGGAACGCCGCGATCGGAGTCGTGTTCGTGACGTAGGCGCGGCTCGAAGTCTCGATCGCCGGGAAGGCGTAGACGCCGCTCGACATCAGGCCGGTCAGGTTCGGCAGGAAGGCGCCGAGGCCCGGGTAGGCGCCCACGTCGGCCAGGATCTCGAGCCGGAACGCGCCGACCTTCCCCTCCCGGTCGGAACCGATCGTGAAGGTGAGCTCCTGGCCGCGGCCGTGGTTGAGCGCGACCATGCTCTCGGACCGCGTCTCCGTCCAGCGGACGGGCCGGCCGGTCCGGCGCGCGAGCCAGGCGACGAGGAGCTCCTCGACGCTGACCATCTTCGAGCCGAAGCCGCCGCCGACGTCCGGAGCGATCACGTGCACGTCCGCGGGGTCGAGGCCGAGCATCCCGGCGAGCACCGCACGGTCCTGGTGCGGGGTCTGCGTCGAGAGCCAGGCGGTGAGGCGGCCGTCGGCTCCGACCTCGGCCGCGGCGGAGCGCGGCTCGAGCGGGCAGGCCGCCATCCGCTGGCTGGTGATCGTGCCCGAGACGACCACGTCGCAGCCGTCGAAGAAAGTCTCGTCGCGCTCCGGTGCGCCGCCGACTGCGGCGAGGTTCGTGCCGACGTTCGGGAACAGGAGCACCTCGTCCTTCGCGGCCCGGCTCGGGCCGATCACGACGGGCAGCGGGTCGTAGTCGACGGCCACGAGCTCGGCGGCGTCCGCGCCGGCCGCGCGCCCCTCGCTGAGCACCACGGCGACGATCTCGCCGACGAAGCGGACGGTGTCCGTGACCATCACGGGCCGGCCCATCGCGGCGTCGAGGCCCGGGAAGGGCGGCGGCCCGAAGGGCGGCATGTCGACGTCCGCGCCGGTCAGCACCTGCACGTTCGGCAGCGCCTCGGCGGCGGAGGCGTCGATCCCGTTCACGCGCGCGTGCGCGAGGGGCGAGCGGACGAAGGTGACGGTGAGGGCGCCGTCGAGCGGCAGGTTCTCGACGTACTGCCCTGCGCCGCGGAGGAAGCGCCCGTCCTCGGTTCGGAGGACTCGATTTCCGAGGATGCTCACTGGGGCGAGCCTAGCGTCCTTTCCCCGGGCGGACAACCTGGGTCGAACGCAGGCCCGGGGTCAGACCCCGAAACAGATGTGTGGCGATCTGTCCACATCGCGGCTCTTTCCGACCAGGTCCGCCATCTGCTTCGCGACTGCGAATGCGCCGCATTCGACGTGGTTTTCGACCTTGCACGGCAGTTTCGGACACGGCCGGGGTCTGACCCCGGTCTCGCGGTCTCAGCGGCCGAGCAGCCCGCGCGCGGCCGCAGCCACCTCCGCGCGGCCCGGGAGGTACGCGTCCTCGAGCGGGGGGCTGAACGGGACCGGCGCGAACGGTGCGCCGACGCGCGCGATCGGCGCATCGAGCTGGTCGAACGCGGCGGCCTGCACCTGCGCGGCGATCTCGGCGCCGAAGCCGCCGTGCTCCACCGCCTCGTGGGCGACCACGAGCCGGTGCGTGCGGGAGACCGACCCGACGATCGCGTCGAGGTCGAGCGGCACGAGGGTGCGGGGGTCGATCACCTCCACCTCGATCCCCTCGGCGGCGAGCTCCTCGGCCGCTGCGAGCGACTCGTGGACGAGCCGCGAGAGCGCGACGACGGTCACGTCGCGGCCGGGGCGCATGAGCCGAGCCCGGCCGAACGGGACGGGCTCCCGGCCGGTCGCGACCTCCTCGTCCCGGAAATACAGCGTCTTGTTCTCGACGAAGACCACCGGGTTCGGATCGGCGATCGCAGTCGCAAGCAGCCCGGCGACGTCCGCCGCCGTGCTCGGCATCGCCACCTTCAGCCCGGGCACGTGCGCCAGCCATGCCTCGAGGCTCTGCGAGTGCTGCGCGCCGCCGCGCTGGCCGGCTCCGCCCTGCGTCCGCAGCACGAGCGGCACCGTCAGCTGGCCTCCGGACATGAAGTGCGCCTTCGCGGCCTGGTTGACGAGCTGGTCGAGCGCGAGCGTGACGAAGTCGACGAACATGATCTCGACCACGGGCCGCAGGCCGGACTGCGCTGCGCCGATCGCGATCCCGCAGATCGCCGCCTCGCTGATCGGCGTGTTGCGGACGCGCTCGACCCCGAACTCCTCGGCGAGCCCCGCCGTCGCTCCCCACGGGCCGCCCTCGGCCACGTCCTCCCCGATCACGAGCACGCGCGGGTCGGCGCGCATCGCCTCGGCCAGCGTCGCCGTGATCGCCTGCAGGTACGTCGTCACGGCGCGTAGACGAGCTCGGTCGTCAGGCCCGGCGGCGGGAACGGGCTCTTGCGCGCCCACTCGACGGCCGCCTCGACCTCGGCCCGCGCCTCCTCCTCGAGCAGCGCGGGCGCATCCTCGGCGAGCCAGCCCTCCGCGTGCCCGAGCCGCTGCAGGCGCAGGATCGGGTCGAGCTCCTGCCACTCCTCCGCGGCCAGCGCCTCGCGGTAGTGCTGCGGGTCGCCCTCGTAGTGGCCGCGCAGCCGGTGTGTGAGGCACTCGAGCAGGAACGGCCCGTTGCCGACGCGCGCGTCGGCGAGGAACCGCGCGAAGGCCGAGCGGATCGCGATTACGTCGTTGCCGTCGACCGTCTCGCGGTCGAAGTGCCACGGCGCCACGACGTCGCCGACGCGCTCGACCGTCGTGTGCGCGGAACGCGGCGTGAACTCGGCGAAGCCGTTGTTC
>Ga0335069_10016281_pt1 | contig 10376 bp, 8 predicted proteins | sample Lox_Sample_11_FD_206714 | JGI IMG/M metagenome (GOLD analysis project Ga0335069, IMG submission 206714) | Soil microbial communities from Loxahatchee National Wildlife Refuge, Florida, United States - Lox_Sample_1.1 | ecosystem: Environmental > Terrestrial > Soil > Wetlands | place: USA: Florida...
AGTGCTCTCAATTCTCAGGGAGGCTGACGTCCAGGTCTATGCGATTGGTCTTTTTGAGGGTGGCAGGACCATTGCGGAACGTCGCGGACCTGATCTACTGGCTGCGCTGACCGATAGCACCGGCGGGAGAACCCTTCCGGTACGCCGTCCGAGGGAGTTTGGTAATGCCCTGACCATACTCTCTACAGAACTTCACAGCCAATACATGCTCGCGTTCCAACCGAATCCACCCGCTCACGACGGAAAGTGGCACCGCTTCAGCGTGCGCGTTGAACCATCACACAACTCATCGCGCCTTCGCATCCATGCAAAGACCGGGTACTATGCGGCTCAAGAATGATTTCTGTTAATGGCTTGCCTTCTGATGAGAATAGGCATCGGCATACTTGTCGAGAGCAAATTCCGCTGGCAACGCCGTCGTTTGGCACCACTACTTCGCATCCCGTCACGAATCTGCGCACACCTTCTGAGCAACTCAAGACAGGCAGTCAGTGCGGCTGATAAATGATCTTGTCAAAGCTTGTTCTGCCCATCAGGACTCATTTGATATATCGGTGAAGGATGCCAATCAGATTTTCCGCCGCCCTGGTCTGATTGGAATCCACCTTGGCGTTCTTGTCCAGGACATGGAACCTGATTTCGCCTTCGACGATTTCCACCAATAGGCTATTCATTGCGCCCCGGCAGGCCGCAATCTGCTGGAGCACATCTTCACACGCTTTTTCTTCTTCAATGGCTTCACGGATGCTTTTGATTTGACCTTGAATCCGATTGATCCGTGTCAGAAGCTGCTTCTTCTCCCCTGCGGTATGCGCCACGCAACCTCCTTGACATACTATACCCAGTATAGTACAAGGATTCGCCCTAATTTAACAAGCCATTCATGTCGCGTACATGTAATGGCGGCGTCACTTCTAAACAAAGCGCTATGGACGCCATGCGATTGATTTCTAGGCAGGCGTAAGGGGGGGATTCATGCTGCGTGTGTGGAAGGCGTTATGCGTGGGGCTTCTGCTTACGACGATACTGATGCGCAGCGCCCACGCCCAAACGGCGTTGACATGGCAGCAGATTCGTGACCGGTTTATCTCTGCGAATCCGACGCTGCTGGCGGGACAGATCGGCATTGATGAATCTCGCGCACAAGAGACCACAGCCTATCTGCGACCCAACCCAAACATGACGCTGCTTGCGGACCAGATCAACCCCTTCCCCGGAGGTCCTCCGCACAGTACGTTCGGTGCGCTTTTATCCAGCGCCACTCTTGAATACCTCCACGAGCGCCGAAACAAGCGAGAGTTGCGCCTGGAAAGTGCCAAGGAAGGAACCCAAATCACCTTGTCGGGGCAGGCCGATCTCGAACGAATGATGTTGTTCGACTTGCGTACAGCATTTATTCAGACGCTTCAGGAAAAAGCGATCTTCGATCTCGCGAAGGAAAACCTTTCTTACTACGACCATGTTCTAGAGGTTAACCGTGAGCGTTACAAGGCGGGCGGGATTGCCCGTGTTGACCTGGATCGTCTCGAACTGCAACGTGTGCAATACGAGTCCGACCTCCAGACAGCCGAGGTCAATCTCCGAACCGCGAAGATCCAGTTGTTGGCGCTGTTGAATGACCGCACACCGGTAGAACAGTTTGATCTCGTCGGTCAGTTCGACTTCTCCGAACAAATACCTCTGTTGGATGTCATTCGGCAAGCCGCTCTAGATAGTAGGCCGGACTTGCGAGCGTCTCTGCAGTCCATCGACAAAGCTAAGACAGATCATAAACTCGCCGTAGCTAATGGATCGACTGATCCCACGTTCGGCTTCGACGTTGGCCGGAATCCGCCAATCGACCAATACATCGGGGTGAGCGTCAACATTCCGCTTCGTATATTTGATCGTAATCAGGGCGAGAAGAAGCGAACTGAACTTGATATCGACCGCAATCAAAGGCTGTCTGAGGCCATGCGGGCTCAAGTATTTGCCGACGTGGATTCAGGTTACGCAACGGTCAACAGCACAATCATTTTACTCAAACCTTATAAGGAGAAGTATCTTCAACAGGCGTCAAGTGTTCGCGACACGATCGCGTTTTCGTATCAGCATGGCGCAGCATCCCTGCTTGACTTCCTCAACGCCCAAGCTGATTACCGTAGTGTGCAAGTCAATTATCTAAATCTGGTTGCTTCTTATCTAAACGCGGCCAATCAACTTAATCTCGCTGTCGGCCGTGAGGTGATCCCATGAACCGGAGGACTCTCAGAAGCCTGGCAACATTAGTACTGAGTCTGCTCTTAGCAAGTTGCAGCGAAAAGAGCGACCCCCAGCAGGAAGCACCACCACCTCTGAAAGTGCAGAGAGTGGAAGACCGCAATGTATTTACGGTTGACCACCCGGAGCGATTTCAACTGACCGAGGCAGTTGAACATGTGTCCACGCCTGAGTTGAAAGTCACTGGAACTGTGAGTCCGGATATTGCGCGAGCTGTACCTGTAATTTCGCTGGCCACTGGAAGGGTGGTAGAGACGGACGCTCGTTTAGGCGACACGGTGAAAAAGGGCCAGGTTCTGCTGAAGGTACAAAGCGCCGACATTTCTGGGGCGTTTTCGGACTATCAGAAAGCACTTGCCGACGAAGAATTGGCACGTACCCAGTTGGACCGCGCGAAGCTCCTCTACGACAAGGGAGCCATATCACAAAACGATCTTCAGATAGCGGAGAATGCCGAACACAAGGCCAAAGTTGACGTTTCCAATACTGCCGAGAAACTACGTGTACTGGGAACACCAACCCTCGACCGTCCTTCTGGTGTCGTCGAAATTCGCGCACCGATTTCGGGCGTGATCACTGATCAGCAGGTTACTAATGCAGCCGGTGTCGCGGGCCTTGGCTCACCGAATCCTTTTACCATCTCCGATCTTACGTATGTTTGGGTGCTTTGCGATGTTTATGAAAACCAGCTAAGTAATGTGCGATTGGGCGAAGAAGCAGAGATTCGCTTGAATGCATATCCGGACAAGGTTTTCAGCGGCAGAATCGACAACATAGGCCCAGTCTTAGATCCGAATATCAGAACAGTGAAGGTGCGCATCGAAATGCGAAACCCCGGGTTGATGCGCCCCGGTATGTTCGTTGAGGCGACGTTCCACAGTCGTGCGAAAGAGAAGCGTTCTGCTGTGCCAGCCGCTGCAATCCTTCACTTGCACGATCGTGATTGGGTTTACGTCCCAGTAGAGAAAGACCAGTTTCGGCGTACTGAGATCGTTGGTGGCGACATGCTGGCGGGAGGTATGCAAGAGGTCGTAACTGGCCTTGTACCTGGACAGCGGGTTGTAGCGAACGCGTTGGCCTTTCAGAACTCGGCGGAGCAGCAATGATTCATAAGCTCGTCGATTTCGCGCTGAACAATCGTTTCGTCATTTTAAGCATGGCGATCCTCCTGTTTGTCTGGGGGATGATCTCCTTTCATAATCTGCCGGTCGAGGCATACCCAGATGTTGCTAATACATGGGTACAAGTGATCACGCAGTGGCCGGGCCGAGCAGCCGAAGAGGTTGAGCAACAGGTCACCATCCCCATCGAGATCCAGATGAACGGCATTCCTCACTTGCAGCACGTGAGGTCGTCGTCGCTAGCGGGACTTTCAGTAGTCAATCTTATCTTCGATGACAATTCCGATAACGACTGGGACCGCCAAAAAGTGCTGGAGCGTTTTTCCCAAGTGACCCTTCCGCCCGGTGCAACAGGAGGAATTGGTCCCGACTTCAGCCCCATAGGATCCGTTTATTGGTACACGCTGAAGAGCACCAATCCTGCCTACGATCTGATGGACTTGAAGTCGCTCCAGGATTGGGTAATAGCGAAATACATTCGGTCGGTGCCAGATGTGGTTGACGATTCCTCGTTCGGCGGGATCACGCGTGAATACCAAGTGCGCCTTGATCCGGAGAAGCTGATCTCTTACGGGCTGAACCTGGCGCAAGTTGAGCAACAGTTAACCAACAGCAATGCCAATGTTGGCGGAAGCTTCATTGAGCAGGGTACCCAGCAGATTAACGTGCGCGGAGTGGGCTTGGTCACCGATATCCAGGACATCGAGAAGACGGTGATCAAGGCGCAGAACGGCACCCCCATCCGGATCAAGGACATTGCTGTTGTGACGCAAGGTCCGAAGATCAGGCTCGGACAGATTGGCCGGGCCTATCACCGATCGGATGGAGTTGTCGTGGACGACAATGACGTCGTCGAAGGCATCGTGTTCCTCCGCAAAGGTGCTGACACCGCTGCCATGTTGGAGTCGCTTCATGCTATGGTCAACCGCCTGAACGATCACATCTTGCCACCAGGAGTGAAGATCGTTCCTTACCTCGACCGTGATGACCTGGTCCACTACACCACCCATACGGTGCTGCACAATCTGGCCGAAGGAATGTTTCTCGTCGTAATCATTCTTTTCATTTTCCTCGGCAACATTCGTGGAGCGATCATTGTTTCGTTAACCATTCCGTTTGCCCTTCTTTTTGCTTCGATTTGTCTCGATCTTCGACATATCTCAGCGAACCTGCTCTCGCTCGGTGCGCTGGACTTCGGCATGGTTGTCGATGGTGCGGTTGTAATGGTGGAAAACATCGTCCGGCATTTGAACCGGCCCGAAGAAGCTCCACGCACGTTAGTTGATCGAATCCGCTCCGCAGCGCACGAGGTGCAGAGGCCCGTTTTTTACGCGATCGCAATCATCATCACTGCCTACCTTCCGATTTTCACGCTTCAGAGAGTGGAAGGAAAGTTGTTCAAGCCGATGGCTTGGACCGTTGCCTATGCTTTACTCGGTGCTCTCCTCTTCTCCATGTTGATTGCGCCGGTACTGGCAAGTCTGTTGTTTCGTCGAGGCGCAAGACAGTGGCAGAACCCGTTGATGAACTTCCTTATTACACATTATCGGGTCAGTGTGCGCTGGGCGATTCGCCATCGCTGGGTGACGGTCGGCGGAGCTGTTGCTGGCTTGCTGCTGTCGGCATTTCTAGCCTTTAGCGGCGTCATTGGTTCAGAATTCCTGCCACATCTGGACGAAGGCGCAATCTGGGTGCGTGGTACTTTGGCTCCCAGCGTTGGTCCAACAGAGAGTGCCGCCGTCGCGGAACGCGCGCGTGAGATCCTCTGTTCATTTCCGGAAGTGCCTCAAGTCGTGAATCAAATCGGCCGCCCAGATGACGGGACAGACACAACAGGCTTTTTCGATACTGAATTCTTCGTTGACCTGCTGCCAAAGGAGAAGTGGCGGCCAGTCTTCGGTCAGGACAAGGAACGCTTGATCGCGGCAATGGACCGCGAACTCGAGAAGATCCCTGGAGTAACATGGGGGTTCTCGCAGCCGATTTCCGATAATTTGGAGGAAGCCGTCAGCGGTGTCAAAGGGGCATCTGCGATCAAGATTTATGGCGACGATTTGCGCACACTTGAGGCTAAGGCGGATGAAATCGCTAATGTGATGAGGCCCATTCGAGGTATCGAGGACCTGGGGATTTTTCGGGTCGTCGGTCAGCCAAACCTCAACTTTACAGTAGATCGCGATCAGGCATCGCGCTACGGAATGAACGTTTCGGATGTTCAGGATGCGATTCAAACCGCGGTGGGCGGGAACGCCTTGAGCCAGGTGTTAATTGGTGAACAGCGATACGACCTCGTGCTGCGCTATCTCCCGCAATATCGAGACACAAAGGAAGCAATCGAAAAGATTCGTTTGTTGGCACCGAATGGCGAACGAGTTTCGCTGGCACAATTGACGAAGGTACAAACACTGGACGGCGGTTCACAAATCTATCGCGAAGCAAATTCCCGTTACGTAGCAGTGAAATTCAGCGTGCGTGGCAGAGACCTCGACAGTACAGTCGAAGAGGCGATCCGGAAGGTAAATGCTTCGGTGAAGCTGCCGACGGGATACACCATTGATTGGGCGGGTGAGTATGAAAGCGCGAAGCGCTCGCAGCGTCGTTTGTTGCTGGTACTGCCGCTTACGATTCTTCTCATCTACATCATCTTGTACACGATGTTCAAATCCGTAAAGTGGGCGCTTCTTATCCTCACGAACATAGCGATGGCCCCGATAGGTGGATTGCTTGCCCTGTTATTCACGGGAACGAATTTCAGCGTGTCATCCGGTGTCGGCTTCCTCGCCCTTTTCGGAGTATCGGTACAAATCGGGGTCATCATGGTGGAATATATCAATCAACTTCGAGCCCGAGGCTACGACATAGAGGACGCTGCGGTGGAAGGCGCGGTGCTTCGTCTCCGGCCGATCATAATGACCATGCTCGTCGCAACACTCGGCCTACTTCCGGCTGCAGTATCACACGGCATTGGGTCCGATTCGCAGCGACCTTTCGCGATAGTGATTGTCGGAGGCTTAGTAGCGGACCTGGTCATCAGCGTAATCTTGCTACCGACCCTGTACACATGGTTCGCCCGTAGCGACGATAAATTGCCGGAGGCCGATCCAAACGAAGCGGTTTAGTTTCGAAAACCGAGTTGCAAGCTGTCAGTCAAGGAATAAACGAGATGACTAAAGATCAAGTCTGTGCCCGAATCCGCGAGATCGGGATCATTCCGGCTGTCAGGGCAACGTCGGGAGACGACGCGCACTTTGCTGCCGAAGCCGTAACGCGTGCTGGCATACCGATTGTCGAGATCACAATGACCGTGCCAGGCGCGATGGAGCTGATCACTCACCTTCTTCAGTCCAACCCCAATCTCATCATCGGTGCAGGAACCGTACTCGACACAAAGACCGCTGGACTATGCGCAGACTGTGGCATTGGCTTTCTTACTGCCCCGTCCTTTAATCCAGGGATTATTGAATTTGCCGCCAAGAAGGGTGTTGCGGTTATTCCCGGCGCGCTGACTCCGACCGAGGTAGTTGCCGCCTGGAATGCGGGAGCTGATTTCGTAAAAGTCTTCCCCTGTGGGCCAGTCGGTGGAGACAAGTACATCAAGGCCTTGCACGCATCCCTACCAGAGATTCCAATAGTCGCTGCAGGAGGAGTAAATCAACAGACTGCCGGGAGTTTTATTCTGGCAGGCGCAACCGCGATAGGGGTCGGTGCCGAGCTAATTCCTACGGAAGCTGTGGCACGACGCCAGTCGAAACGCATACATGAGTTGGCACGCCGTTACATCAAAACAGTCAAAGAATCCCGCCAACAAATCGAGGAATGGAGAAAGAGTCTCGTAGTAAAGGCGTACACACCAGAGGAAAAGTGCGAGAAATAGAAAGCGAAAATCGCGGCAACGCCCGTAATTCTTCAGAACTCCAGCCGTGCCTGGAATGCAACCATACGCGGACTGTCCATTGCTATTTTCAAGAGTGAGCCTAACGAAAATAACCGTCTGGCTTGTTTTCCGCTGAAACCAGTCCTACTTTCTCAACTCGCTTTACGCCGATCACTTCCACGCAAAATGGCTCCGGGAGCTGCGATTGGAAGCTTCATCTGCTCCGGTTTGCCATGCTGGAACCTTCGGAGAAACGCCCTTACGAAAGCATTCGTAGTGGGCGATTCATCATCTGCCCGCATCACTACTGAAGTATCCAACCACAAAGATTCGGCGGGCGAGAGGCCGCGACAAGACCGTCTGCAGTAGCACCTGAGGCTGTCGGTTGCGTCAACACTGCGATCCGCTGCGCCAGGCCCTCCTTGAGATTTATGTATCGATCGTGTTGAGGGCTCCGTACAACGACTTCAATACCCATTGAACGCGCCGTCCTCTAGCGTCTTTTCTGAAAAACCACGAGCCAAACCGCAGCCTGCGTTCTGTTCTCTACGCCGAGCTTGCAGAAAATATTCCCAACATGCTTCATGACCGTTACCACGCGCGATCCCAAGCTCCCGCTCGATCTCCTTGTTTGATTACGCGTGTCACGAGCAGGCTCCCCACATCCCATTCCCACTCTGAAAGCTTTTCCGGCATCGTGTTCTTTCAGTTCTTCATCGCGCGACTCTAGCCCGCGCCGCGGAGTCCGCCGCAAACGCTGCTCGGTTGCACGATGTCGCAACGACAATCCTTTTAACGTCCCCGTTCTCCCGTTCCGATGTGGATCAGCTTCAAACGCCAGTCTCGCCGGACGCGCGGAACTGTCAACGGGCAGCCCGCACCGCGACCGGGTTGCCCGTTGCCCTTGCGGTGACAGTCTCGCTTCTCCGTCCGGCGTTTTCCCTCGGCGTACTGACCCACATCGGAACGAAAAAAGGAGAACGACATGGGACTGGATGTGTACTTGAACGGCGAAAAACACTTCTTCGGTCATCCGCCCGAAGAGGCTCGCATCCGGCACGAAGAAGCGCTCGCGGAGGCAGTCGCCGAAACAACCCATTAAGAAAACGGTGAGCCGGTGACAGCCCTTGAGTCACGGGAGATCGAGCAAATCTATGCCGACGCCGCCGGTCAGCTCGAAGACTTCGAAAAGATACTGAAAATCACACGGAGGAAGCTATGACAGACCGCAAACCGCCCAAGTTATTCCCCACCATGGTCGAAATCGCGCTTGTCCATCTCCTGATGACGCTGAGAGACACGCAAGACTACTTGGACAAGGGCGAAGACCTTGACGCAATCGGAACACTCGTCAGACTCGACGAACTGGTCGCTGACCTCAATGCCGCGCTGCGGCTCTACCGGAGGAATCGAGGACGACTGCCATCGTCTGAACGTGGCCCCCCAGGTTCCCGTGCGAGAATGCTCGTATGGACCGATATATTTTGCCGCACGGCGCGAAAGGCTTCGAAACGGAAGAGTTCGGAATGGCATTCGGTCCCGACAAGGTCGTCTTCGTCATAAAGCGTCGGGCAAACGTCCAAGCTGTTGAGCCGGACACGGAATTGCACTACACGTTTCATGCTGGTCCGGACTCGGGCGTCATCGACCTGCACGAGACAAAGATTTCAGCCGATGGGCAGAAGCACTACCGCACGCTCTTCGCGCTGCAACAAAGCGACATCCCGCCACTTTTGCAACAACTGACTCCGATGGTCACCGATTTGCTCGGGCTGCTCCGTCCGCTCCGCCTGGGTTGGATGAGGCATAGAGGAATCAGTGTGGCGCGGGGCGTGGAGCCCATCACCGATCAGGATATCGCCGCCGTTACTAAAAAACGCAAGCACCGTCTCCTCATCGATCCACAGCTCTATCGCGAGAACGTTTACGTGCCGGAATTCCTGGAAGAGATTTACGAATTCCCGGACGGATCATTCAGCTTGTTCCGCAGGCAGCGGAAAATCGGGTTAGGATTCAAGCCGACCGATCCTGAAGGACATGTTCGGCTCGTCTGGATAAAGAGCCATGATCTCGCGCGGTTCGCCAACCACTGGCAGCCGAAAGTTCTGGAAGCGCTTCGCTCCGCCGCCATCCCACCGGAGCGCTACAGCGAATATTCGTTCCTACGGCCCTGAGCAATTTCCCGCCCGGAAGCGACCCGGATCATAACGCCGTCGGCTTCATTCGCATGTGCGAAGATTGGCGAGATAGGCCGCCTGCTCCTCGGCGCTTGGCAACGTGTCCTCGGAATACGGTATGTCCACGTACATTCCTTCGTCACCGCGGTCTTCGAGGTGAAGACCTGCGACCGCGAACAGATCAAGGGCGATCTTCTTGAGCGGCTCGAATACTTCGAGCTTGTCCCAATTCTCGTAAACGTTGTTCATAGACTCGAGTTCCGCTTCGAGCCGTTTCACGAGCGGCTCCACTTGCCCGTGCTTTTCCAGGAGGGCTTTAGCCTTCGGTGCGCCATCTTGCAGAGATGCGCCTATCCCGTCGAGCTGGCCGAAGAGATACGAAGCATAGACAAGCACTTTCTTGACGACATACGAGCACTCACTCAGTACCCGCCCCACGTCGCCGTGCATCCGATACTGTCGCAGAAATCCTTGTATCGCTGGAACGCTCTTCTCCAGCTGCTCGCAAAACGTATTCTCATAATCGGTTGTAGTCTCGTGCGGGCTCATGATGGCGCTAAGGCGCGACGCGATGTATTCGCTCCAGCAACCCTCCGCGACTTCAAACAATGTCCCGTCGTGCATGTTAAGTCGCGCCTTCAGCCATTGCTCGGGAAACGATCGTGCCTTGACGCCCAGGTCGTGCACGTGACCGCATTCATGCGCGAGGGTGTATACCATGCGGCGATAGTATGGCTTTAGCTCCTCGTTGTCGGAATGAATCAGCGTCAGCATGTGGTAGGCATTCAACACGATCACCGATCTCAGAACGCCATCCTGAAGAATTGCCGGGGTCATTGCGATGCCGACCGCGACATCGTCCTGAGTTGGCGCAAGCGTATTCTTAGTCTCGAATCCGCGTTCCAGGTTCGCGAGAGTGCCTTCGTAGTCATAGGCCACGTACAC
>Ga0335069_10016282_pt1 | contig 10376 bp, 9 predicted proteins | sample Lox_Sample_11_FD_206714 | JGI IMG/M metagenome (GOLD analysis project Ga0335069, IMG submission 206714) | Soil microbial communities from Loxahatchee National Wildlife Refuge, Florida, United States - Lox_Sample_1.1 | ecosystem: Environmental > Terrestrial > Soil > Wetlands | place: USA: Florida...
AGGCCGCTGATGATGGCTGCGCCGGCCAGAAAATAGAAGAAGAACGGGGTTGCCAGCGGGGCTGCGCCGGGATCGATGGCTGGATTGGCGAGGGCTGGGTTCATGAGAGGATCACCCCGATAATGGCCGTCAAAATCAGCACGCCCAGCGAAATCGGCAGCAAGACCTTCCAGCCCACCTTCATTAACTGGTCAAAACGGTAGCGCGGCCAGGTGGCGCGGTACCAGATGAAGAGGTACATGAAGACGGCGACTTTCAAGACAAACCAGTAGACGTAGTCGATGCCTTCGCGGAAGCGGGCGGCGAGGGTGGCGTCGTTGCCGCGTCCAGCAAACGCGATTACAAGCAGAAGCAAAGCAAGCGCGCCCAGCAGTACAGCAAACACTCCGAGGCCGGCACGCTGAATCTTGAACGTGGGATGCGGAGACATGCGGGCGGTGCCGATGAAGGCGAACGCGGCGAGGGCTCCGAAGGTGAGTCCAGGGAACAACGAGAAGATGAACTCCCACGTCGCGCCACTGAGGAGATTGGGGAAGGGACGCATCCACCCGCCGAGCCACAGCGTCACTGCTATCGACGAGACCGCGATCATGGCTGCGTATTCGGCGAGCATGAAGAGCGACCAGCGCAGTCCGCTGTATTCGGTGTGGAAGCCGGCGGTGAGTTCGGACTCGGCCTCGGGCAGGTCGAAGGGAGCGCGGTTGGTTTCGGCCACCATCGCGATAGCAAAAATAATGAAGGCGATGAAGCCGAGCGGGAAGAATTTGAAGAGGAACCAGACTCCCTGTTGCTGCTGGGCCTGCACGATGCCGATCATGCTGAGCGTGCCGGTGCCGCCGTCAACGTTGTTGAGGCTGGTCATCAGGATGGCGCAGACGACGGCGAGGCCCATGGCGACTTCGTAAGAGACCATCTGGGCGCTGGAGCGCAGCGCGCCGAGCAGCGGGTAGTGGGAATTGGAGGCCCATCCGGCGGTGACGATGCCGAGCACGCCAAGCGACGACACACCGAGCATAAAGAGGATGCCGATATTCATGTCGCTGACGGCTTGGGAAGGGCCAAAAGGAATGACGGTATAGACGGTGAAGGCGGCAATCAGGCCGATGAGCGGGGCGACCCAGAAGACTAGCGCGTCGGCTTCGGCGGGAATGATGTCTTCCTTCAGCATCAGTTTGAGCGCGTCGGCAAAGGGCTGAAGCAGGCCGTGCGGGCCCACGCGCATGGGGCCGAGGCGAATCTGGAAGTGGGCGAGGGCTTTGCGCTCGATCCAGTTCATGCAGATCACGGCCACGGAGACGCCCGCGAAAATGATGAGGACGTAGATCAGCGCCCAGAGCTGGTTTCCGGCGTTGCCCGGGGGCACGGTGCTGCCGAGGTAGGACATGAAGGCGTTTAGCATTGTTCGGCCTCAGGGGCTGAAGCCCCGACCCCTTTGAGGCGCGTTACGCGGCCCTGAAGGGCCGCTCTTCCACGGTGGCGCACACGTTCACACTCGGCCAAGCATTCGCTGTCGCGCCGACTGTCACACCCGGACCCGCAGATGCAGTGGTGTGAGAGTTCTGTAGTCTTGATTCCGCAGAGGGTGATCATCATCGGTCCACCTCGCCGAGCACGATGTCGAGGGTGCCGATGACGGCGACTACGTCGGCCACGAGTTGGCCTCTAACCATGATGTCGAGTGCTTGCAGATTTACGAATGACGGCGGACGGACACGCACGCGGTACGGTTGCGTCGAGCCATCGCTCACGATGAAGTATCCGAGTTCGCCTTTGGGCGCTTCGATCGAGTGGTAGATTTCGCCGACGGCGGGCTTGATGACCTTTGGGACCTTGGCCATGATGGGGCCTTCGGGGATGCCGTTGACGGCCTGCTCGATGATGCGGAGCGACTGCCGCATCTCCATCATGCGGACCATGTATCGGTCGTACGTGTCGCCGTTGTCGCCCGTGGGGATTTCGAAGTCGAAGTCGGAATAATTGGCGTAGGGGATGGCCTTGCGGATGTCCCACTTGACGCCGCTGGCGCGGAGAACGGGGCCAGTCACGCCTAGCGCGATGCAATCTTTGCCGGAGATGACGCCTACGTTTTTTGTGCGCTCAATCCAGATGCGGTTGCCGGTGAGGAGGGCTTCGTATTCGTCGATTTTCGGCGGGAAGAAGGCGAGGAAATTCTTCACGTCTTTTTCGAACCCCGGATAGATCTCGTATTGCAATCCGCCGATGCGGAAGGCGTGCGTGGTCAGACGCGCGCCGCAGTACTTTTCAAAAATCTTGAGAATTTCTTCCCGGTCGCGGAAGGTGTAGAAGAGCGGCGTCATCGCGCCGATATCAAGCGCGTGGGTGCCGAGCCAGAGCTGGTGACTGGCAATGCGGTTGAGTTCAGTGAGAATGACGCGGATGTAGTTGGCGCGCGGCGGAGCTTCGACGTTCAACAGCTTTTCGACTGCCTGGCAGTAGCCGAGGCCGTTTGAGACCGCAGCGACATAATCCATACGGTCGACGTACGGGTTGAACATCGTGTAGGTGCGGTTCTCGGCGATCTTCTCGACTCCGCGATGCAGATAGCCGATTACACATTCGGTGCCTAGAACTTTTTCGCCGTCGAGCTTCAGGATGACGCGCAGCACGCCATGGGTCGCGGGATGCTGCGGGCCCATGTTGATGACAAGTTCGTTCGAATCGAGATAGGGCTTCTCGGGAGTTTCGAGATCGAGGGGCGAGAGTGTGTTCGGATCGGTCATCGGCAGTCGCCCTCGCACCGCAGCGGGCCCTCAGGGGCTAAAGCCCCGTCCTCATGGGCGGCTCTATCGGCACGACTGGAAGTCGTGCCCTTCCCGGTCTCACACTCAGCAAGTGCAGAGATGGCTCGCGGCTCGTAGCTCGAGGCTCGCAGCTCTTTCATTGTCCGCTCTCGATTCCGAGGTTGATCTGCACCCACTGTTTGTCCTGCTGGAGAATGCCGTAGTCTTTGCGCAGCGGGAAGCCGGTCCAGCCGTCGGGAAGCAGGATGCGCTTCATGTCCGGGTGGCCGTCAAACTTGATGCCGAACATGTCATAGACTTCGCGCTCCAGCCAGTTGGCGGTCGGCCAGATCGGAACGCTGGATGGCAGAGACTCGCCGTCGGCGATTTGCGTTTTCACGCGCACGCGCTCGTTGCGCGGGAAGGAATAAAGAATCCAGAAGATGTCGAACTGCCTGGTCTCGCGCTTAGGCCAGTGCGCGGCGGTGATGTCGACGCAATAGTCGAACTGCTCGTCGTCGCGCAGGAGCTTCAGGAAATTGGGGATCAGCGAGCGGTCGACGGTGAAGTAGTTCTGGCCGAGGTAAGTCTGGGCGTCGATGCCGGAGCCAAACTGCCGCTTGTACTTCTCGACCATGGGCGAAGACCACGGCGTGGGGACGGGGCCAGCGGGCTTGGCCGGAGCGGCGGGCTTCGCTGGAGCCGCGGCGGCGGGAGCGGCAGGCTTGGTCGGAGTTCCAGGGGCGACCGCAGCTGGCGTTGCCGGTTTTGCCGCTGCCGGGGCAGCGGGTGTAGCTGGTGTTGCCGCTGCCGGAGCCGCTGTTTTTTCAGCGGGAGTTGCGGCAGGTTTTGCTGAATCCTGGGAAGCGGCTGAAACAGGTTTGTCCGCCGGTGGCTTCTGGCCTTCCGGCGGGGTTGGGTCTGGCGTTTTGACTTCCTCGGCCATGCTAGGGTCGTTCGTTTACAAAGCCGCGATTCAGGGAACCAATTCTTCTAACAGCTTGGGTCTGTAACAGTCAACGTCAGAGTCGCACTTCCGGCAGTGACGGGGATCACAAAGGGCAGTTGTCAGTTCTCAGTTCTCAGTAAACCTGAGACAGTCTGATCACAAATTCCTCTACGAACTGGAAGTTGGTTGCTGAGAACTGTTTCACACCCACTCCAGTGCGCCTTTTTTCCAGATCCACAAATATCCGACGATGAGGATGCCCAGGAAGACCAGCATCTCGACCAGTCCGAAGACGCCCAGCGCTTTGAATTTCACGGCCCAGGGAAACAGGAAGATCGTTTCCACGTCGAACACCACAAACAAGATGGCAATGATGTAGTACCGAACGGTGTAGCGTCCGCGGGCGTTGTCGTAGGGATCGATGCCGCACTCGTAGGGCATGAGCTTGGTTTTGTTGGGGCTCTGGGTGCGGATGATGCGGGCGATGACGAGCGTGAGCGGGATCAGAATTCCGACGACGGCGATAAAAAGAAAGGCGGGAACGTAATTTTGCGGCATGCGGCCTCGTGCGAATCGTTACGGGAACGAAATCGAATACTACCGCTGATTGGGTTGGCGGACAAGGACGAGTGAACAGGAAGAAGAGGTGTTAGGCATTAGGTCTCAGGCGTTAGGCTCCAGGCGTTCAACGCGAAGGCTCCAGAATCAAAACTCTTCTCCCATCATCCCAGGTTCCCGATTTCACCTTCAAGCTGCCGTGGGGACCGTTCAATTGATCGCCCTCGCGAACGGGATGGCGTGAGCCGAGTTCAGAGAGGGCCACCTGAAACACATACTCAACCATCAGCGGAGCGGCATCGGGTTGGTTGGCGAGCACGATTTCCGGAGCCTCGAATTGCTCCATGCCATGCGTGGCGAGCGTACGGGACTTGGAATCGAAGCGCACTGCGGTCCACAGAGTGAGTGGGTAGAGTCCGGTGGCGAACATTTCTCGCGCCGTCGAGATGAAGGCTTTGGCTTGGTTGAGTGCGGGGCCATTGAGCCAGCAGATGGCGAGAGAATCCGTAACTGCGGCCAGACTGGCCGCGGCGCGAGTGAGATCCGTGGCCAGGGTCAGCAGGCCAGCATTGCCCGGAGACGCCACGATCTCGATGTAAGCGACATGATGCGACAGATCCTTGGCCGCGGTCGGCCAGTGTAAGGTCGAGTCCCTTACGGGCTCCGTGATCGCATGCGGCACTTGCGTGTGATGAAGTTCCAGAGAGAATGCCGACCGGCCCGCGCGAAAGAAAGCGCGGTGCGGCTCCTTGCCGGTTTTTTCCAGGGAAGAGGAAGGCCAGTTTTCGTGAAATTCGCTTAGGAAATCGGGAAGGCGAAGGGGACGGTTGGAAGACAAATAGATGACGGCTCCGATTTTGCGAACCTCGGTCAGGGGAGTGGTCGCGGGCGTGGAGCCAGCGGCCGCATGCCGCTGCGCAGCTCGATCGGATTGGTGCGGAATTTTCACTTTAACTCTCAACCGGTGGAGATCATGGCTGCCGAACGATGCTGGCGCGGCGACACAGGTCCTACATTCAACTTTCGGCAGAAATGGAGAAGGACACAAGGAACGGGAGGGCGGCAGCGGTGACCAAAGGGACGATCCCGTTTTTGCGCTACTGGAATCTGGGGGTTAGGCAAGCTGCGGATGGATACAGACGTCAAAAGCTGGCGGAAGGAGGCTGAACGGTTGACGGTCGGCTATCAGCGACGTTCAGCTCCGTCTTCCGAATCATCTCAAGCCAAAGAGAGTCGGGATCGGCATTGAAAATCGCGTTTTTGTCGCCGGGGAAAATAAACCATGCACCCAAGCCGACTTCGGCGCGTAATTGCGCGGCGCTCCACCCGGCATACCCCAGGTAGACATGAAACACAGCTGGGTCCGGTTTTGTCCCAAGCGTCCGCTGGAAAAGATTCTTCTCGGAAATCCAATACACGCCAGGGGTGACGCGCTCTGCCCCTTCGATCTTGTTTGACGTTTGAAGCAGAGCGTACACCGAGGGCATTTCGACGGGGCCCCCGACGTAGACCGGATCGGAGCGATCTTTGGCGGCTTTGACGTCTTTGAGTACGCGGGAAATGGGGAGCTTGGAACGGCGATTCAAAATCAGCCCCACGGCTCCGTTGGCATCGCTGTGGACCAGCAAGACGACGGTCCTGGCAAAATGTGGATCACCCAGACTTCGGCTGGCCACAAGCAACTTTCCCGTGCCGAGTGCTTTTGTGTTCCGAGTCTGGACGGGACGAAGAGCTGCTGCGAGAGCGAAAGGCGTGGCCTTCGGCTTCCGTGTTGCCGGATTTTCCTCTGGGCCCTGGCTTGACGCTCCTTCGCAGGCGGCAAGCACAAGGGCCAGCAGCGCAGTCAGCCGGAGTTGGTGGCGGGACATGAGCGCTCCTAGGGGCTCAGCTGATTTCTAATGCCTTGCGCCAGAATTGCTGAGGTGGACAGGTGCGATGGATGGCATTGTACTCCCATGAGATTCGCGGGACGCACGGTCGCATTGTTCGATCCAGAGGACTCTGCTTCCGCACCTCCTCGACCCGGCGTTCAACGACGAAAGCGGGTTCCATTCCAGCAGATATAATCAAGAGTTTCTGATCCATTCAAAACACGAAACGACAGAGGACGAGCTTTGGCACTTGACGAAAACATTTTTGAAATCCGCCGCGAGAAGCTGAAGAAGATTGAGGCTCTTGGGCAGCCGGCGTATCCGCGCAAATATGACTTCACGCAGACGGTCCCGCAGATTTGGGCTGCGTACAACGACAAGACCACAGAAGAATTGGAAGCGGCGCGGGTTGACGTGCGCGTGGCGGGGCGCATCATGGCGATTCGGCTTATGGGCAAGGCCGGGTTCGCGCACCTGCAGCAGGACGGGCAGCGGCTGCAGTTCTACGTCAAGAAAGATGCGATTGGCGACGCGGGGTTTGAGCTTTGGAAGCTGCTCGATTTGGGCGATCACATTGGCGTGCGGGGATATTTGTTTCGGACGCGCACGGGCGAGTTGAGCATTCATGCAGAAGAACTGACGTTTTTGTCGAAGGACCTGTTGCCGTTGCCAGAAAAGTGGCACGGGTTGCAGGATGTGGAATTGCGCTATCGGCAGCGATATGTCGATCTGGTGATGAACCCGGAGGTGCGGGAAGTTTTTCTGAAGCGCAGCAAGCTGGTGCAATCGTTGCGTCGGTATTTCGATGCGAATGGGTTTGTGGAAGTCGAGACGCCGATGATGCATCCGATTGCGGGCGGGGCCGTGGCCAAGCCTTTCAAGACGCATCACAACACGCTCGACATGGATCTGTTCCTGCGCATCGCTCCGGAACTTTACTTGAAGCGGCTCACGGTAGGCGGATTTGATCGCGTGTTTGAGATCAACCGCAATTTCAGAAATGAGGGGATTTCATTCCGGCACAATCCGGAGTTCACGATGCTGGAGGCGTACCAGGCATACACGGACTACCTCGGCATAATGGATACGACGCAGGGATCGATTGAGCAGGCGGTGAAGGATGTGACCGGCGGCACGACGACGAAGTGGGGCGAGGAAGAGATTGACTGGTCGCACGCGAACTGGCGACGGATGACGATGCGAGAGGCGATTGCTAAGTTCTGGCCGGAAAAGGCCGGAGCCGCGCCGATGCGTGAGGACTTCGCAACCGGCGAGTCGGTGAAGGCCTTAGTATCGCGACTGCGGGCGGCCGGTGTTGACTTGGCTTACAACGCTGCCGAGCCGGTGGGGAAAACAATCGCGAACATTTTTGAGGCCATCGCCGAAGAACATCTCGTCCAGCCGACGGTCATTTACGAATTCCCGCTGGCCGTCTCTCCGCTGTCGAAGAAAAAGCCGGACGAGCCTGATTGGGTGGAACGCTTCGAGATGTACGCCGGGCAAATGGAGATTTCGAACGGCTTCAGCGAACTCAACGACCCCGAGGATCAGCGCCAGCGATTCGAAGCGCAGCTCAAAGAGCGCGAGCGCGGCGACGAAGAAGCGCACCAGATGGACGAAGACTACATTCGCGCACTGTCGTACGGCATGCCTCCGGCGGGAGGCGTGGGTATCGGCATTGACCGGCTGGCGATGCTGTTGACCGATTCGCACACGATCCGCGACGTGATTTTGTTTCCGCAGCTGCGGGTGGACCGGACGTTAACTACGGACGGCGCCGAGGGGGAGTAGGTCCCAGTCAGGATCAGTCATCGTTCCCCTTGTCAGTCTCGCCTTGCCGGCATGGGAACAAAAAGCAGTTGCAGGAGCATAGGAGTCATCGGCGGGACCCACGCATATGAATCGACGAGAGTTTTCTTTGCTCATGACCGGAGCTGCTGCTTCCGGCTTCTTGCCTTCTTGTCTCTTTGCCGGTGAAACGGCCGCTGCGACCGCAATCGCGCCCGCGGCCCGAGAGCTATACGCCCGTTCCCTGATTCTCGACTGCAACTCCGCGCCACCGCTTAACAATGGGAAAGTTCCCCTGCCCCAGTCGGATCTCGATTTGGTGCGCAACTCGGGGGTGAACCTGCTCAAGCTGACGTTAGGTGGAAGCAATTCGGATTTCGTCTCGACCGTGGATCTCCTCGGCTTTGTGCAGCGGATATGTGAAGTGCATCCGGACTACTTGATGCAAGTGCGTGTGCCCTCCGATATGGAGCGAGCGAAACGCGAAAACAAGCTCGGGATCATTTTCTCTTTCGAAAGCGCCGAAATGCTGGATGGCGACCTCGACCGCATCGAAATCTTTCGCGATCTGGGGGTGCGCGTCATGCAATTTTCCTATAACAAGACGTCACCATTCGGTGCCGGAGTGATGGCACCCGATGGTGGCGGGCTGACAGAACTGGGCCGAAAGGCGGCCGCGGCCATGAATGACGCGGGCATCGCCATCGATGTGAGCCACGCCAACCGAGCCACGACCGCCGAGGCTCTGGCCGTCTCGAAGAAGCCGGTGATCATGACACATGCGGGTTGTGCCGCCATCCATGCGCATCCGCGCAACAAGACCGATGAGCAACTGCGGGCATTGGCGGATAAGGGTGGGGTACTAGGTATCTACGATCTGCCATATCTGACGGCGTCACCCAAACAACCGACGGTCGATGACTACATAGCGCACATGGAGCACGCCTTGACGGTGATGGGAGAAGATCACGTAGGCGTGGGTAGCGACGTTGGTCTCGAACCGTTCGATACCAGTCCGAAGGGGATGGCCGAGTTCCAGAAGAGTGAGGAGGCAAGGCAAAAATCCGGGTTGGCGGCGCCGGAAGAGGACAGACCGACGTATGTGATCGGACTCAATACTCCTCGCCGCATCGAGGTAATCGCCGATCGACTGCTGATGCGGGGACATTCGGCGCGGGTGACGGAAAAAGTGATTGGCGGCAACTTCGTAAGGGTCTTGAAAGAGATTTGGAGCTGAGCGGCGAAACGGCACGCGTACCGCAAATCACCCTTGCACAAAGGATGGCTGCTTGGGCAAGTGGGCTTGGGTCTCCACTACCGTCATGGATGCGGAACCTAAACAAGCACTTGAAGTCTTGCCCCGTGTCGTTCAATCTACGGGCAGTTGAGTTTGGTCATAGCAGCGCTATCGTAGCGCCACTTCGGAACGCTGGGTCGGTAGCGCTTTGCTTTTCTCTTTCTCCATTCGCTGCATTTTTCTTCCGCTAGATCTTCCCCGCTCATAGTCTGGACGCGATGAAATCCCTGAACCAGGCATTCACTCGGATCGGCACGCGCCGGCGGTATGAGGCCTGGTTTTTGCGCTTCGGGCTGGCAGACGTATCGGGCGCCTTTTGGCTGCGCTATCTGCTGACCAGTCCCGGTCGCGGAGGATGCTCCGCGGTGCCCGGAGGTGGACCGGTTCAGGTGTGGGCCACATGGTTTCCGAGAGAGGGCGCGCCGGAGACATACATTCAGGAATTCCCGATCTCGGCCTTGCGAATGTCGGGACGCCGCGAGACGTTGTTTCTTGAGGCCGGCCCAAACCGGATCGAGGAAAACGGCTGCCGGGGATCGCTCGACGTGCGTGGTCAGCGAATCTCGTGGGACCTGAAATATTCTTCGCACTTCGGCACAACCCTCAGCAACAAAGGCTGGATTGGCTTTTCGCGCACTCCGCATTCGGACGCGGTGTTCCGCGGCGAGTTGCGGCTCGGGGATCGAGTCTTTGGTGGCGATCCGCTCGGCATCGGCTTACAGGGCCACAACTGCGGCTTCCGGCACCGCCATTTCTGGACATGGATGCACGCGTGTTTTCTGCAGGCAGACGGCAGGATCAGCACGCTGGAGGCGCTGGTTTACGAGATGCCGTTCGGTCTCGCGTTTCGCAAAGCTGTGCTCTGGCACCAAGGCCGAGCGCTCGTATTTCGCAGACTGCGAGAATCCCAACGCGACCGTGCCAGTATGAGCTGGATTTTCGCGGCCGAGACTGCAGCAGGAAGAATCGACGTGGAAGTGGATGGAAGCGGCTCTTCCCTGCACCGGTTGCCATATGTGAAGACGGATTGCTCCGGGACGTTCGACGTGTTCAACAATAGCCAGGCAGGCACGCGGATCCGAATCGAGTGGCGCGATGGCGCAACCGAACGCTTGGAGACCGACGCCGGCTCGGTGCTGGAAATGACCGGCGACGATTAATTCGCGCCCTCG
>Ga0335069_10016283_pt1 | contig 10376 bp, 7 predicted proteins | sample Lox_Sample_11_FD_206714 | JGI IMG/M metagenome (GOLD analysis project Ga0335069, IMG submission 206714) | Soil microbial communities from Loxahatchee National Wildlife Refuge, Florida, United States - Lox_Sample_1.1 | ecosystem: Environmental > Terrestrial > Soil > Wetlands | place: USA: Florida...
TGAATGCGCTCATCAATGATCGGCTTGGTAGCAGGAGCCTCGGTCTCCTCCTCGGTGGTGTCGCCGCGCGGCGCGGTGTCCATGACTGCTACCGAGCGGCCATCGCGGAACGAAATCGCGATCACCGGCGCGGATAAATAGTCTTCGCGGATGTTCAAGCGTTTGGCGCGGAGTGCGTTGACACCGGCCGGCCCGTTGGCGCCATTGTGGGGTTCGCCGTACAGCAGTCCGGGGACTAGATAGTCGGCATCCGACCACGCGACCGTCCGCGCGGTGGAAAGCCGGACGGCGGAGTAGAACCCTGCGTTGGCTTCGCCGCCGGTGACCGTGACCTTCCGGCTAACTGACAGCACCGCGCCTGCGACCTTCCAGCGGTCCTCAATGGTGAATACAGCTTCGCCGCCCGAGACTTTAGCCTTGGCTATCACCACGTCGGCTTCCTTCGCCACGGACTGATAACCGGAGGCGAAGTCGGTGACGTTGTCGCCTCCGCGGTAGACCTCAATTTGCGCGGGCTTCGGCTGCTCAAAACTCTGCGCGGCGCCGCCGGAGATTTGAATGGCCCAATCGCCGGCTCCGGCCCGTACGAATTCGACGGCCGCGCCGGTTGAAAGCTGCCCCAGCTCTATCCGGTTAGCTGCGCTCGACGGCCTTTGCTGCGCGGGCAGAGTTGAGGCTCCCAGCGCAACGCTCAGAAGTACGTACTTTCGGAACATTGGTCAGCGTCTCCTTGTGCGGTGGCTGGCCGCCAAATCCAGACAGGCCTTCGCCTGTAAGCGATTACAGAGCCAGCAGAAACTATAGCGCGCCTCAGGTGCGATTTCAATTTCGTTGGCGCTAACGTAAAGGGATTCGATCTGCCGTTGCATTGCGTGAAGCAACCGCTTACAATTCCACGTCAGTACATCCGCTCATGAAAAAGAGCCCCACTATGACAAAGAGACTACCGGCATTCGCGGCGGCGGTGATTACCGCAGCCCTCTTCGCCCTGCCTGCGCAGGCAGCCGACGAAAACCCGGCGGCCAAGGCGAAACGCGTCGCGCGGGCTCAAGTCGACCGCATTCCCACCGCAGACTTAGGGAACGGCTACTATCGAAACCCGATTCTTGTAGGCCCCGGGGCAGACAATTCCGTGATTCGCGTGGGCAAGGATTTCTACATGACAGTTGGCGGCAATACGATCTGGCACTCCCGCGATCTGGTCAACTGGCGGGCGGCGGCACGGGTTCCAATGACCGGCTTGGAGTTCACATATTACAAGGGCAAGTATTACGTCTACACTTTCCGCGGCGGCTCGGGTGGACCTGATCCGAAGAATGCCCATCTGAGCTGGTCCCAGAAGACTCTCCTGGGCACGACCAGTCTGACCGGCGGCGATCAGACCTTCTCGTTTTACGTCTCCTATGCGGACAGCATTGACGGCCCCTGGAGCGTACCCTCCGAGATCGGCTTTTATGGGATGATCGACCCCGGCTTTGCCGCGGACCAGGATGGCAATCGCTACCTGTTCTCCAACATGGGTCTGCTGGCCCATCTCACTCCGGATGGCCTGCACGCGGTGGGCGATCTGAAACAGGTCTATAAGGGCTGGTCCTATCCCAAAGAATGGAACGTGGAGTGTCCCTGTCTGGAAGCGCCAAAGCCGTTCTTCCGCGACGGTTATTACTATCTCTCCAGCGCTCAAGGTGGAACCGGAGGCCCGTCTACCGCGCACATGGGGATCGTCGCGCGCGCAAGGTCGCTCGAAGGGCCGTGGGAAAACTCTCCGTACAACCCTGTGATCCGCACCTGGAGCAGGGATGAGAAGTGGGTGCGTCAAGGGCACGGCACATTCATCGATGACATTGAGGGTAACTGGTGGTTCGTTTACACGGGGTACGAAAACGGTTATGAGTTCATGGGCAAGCAGGCGATGCTGCTACCGGTGGAATGGACCGCGGATGGCTGGCCGCGCGTGAAGCCCGGGGTGAAGCCAACCGACACCCTTCAAAAGCCGGCTGGCGAAAACGTCGGTAACGGCTTGCCGCTATCGGATGATTTCACCTCCGAGCAACTCGGGTGGCAGTGGCGCGCGGGCGTCGGCGGTGGCAGGGGTGGAGCGGCAATGGGCGCCGCTCCGGCAGGTGGCCGCGGCGGAGCGGCAGGCCGGGGAGGAGCGCCAGGGCAGGCGCCGGCTGGCGCGGGGGCAGGAAGAGGCGGTGCGGTGCCAAGCCCTGGAGCCGGGGCTCCTGCTGGCGGTCGGGGCGGCACCGTGGCGAACGTGCGCGTCGGCGGTGGCTCTTTGCGGTTGACAGCCGCGGGAACAGTGGGCGACATCGCGAGTGCGGCGTCCGGCCCGGCCGGAGTTAGCATCACTCCCCTGAATCACGATTACACGGTGGAAGTCGAAGTGACTGCAGCTGAGAAGGCCGAGGGAGGTCTTCTGCTGAGCGGAACGTCCAGATCCGTGAACGCGGGCGTCAGAAAAGGAGAGGCATTCGCTTTCTGGCAAGGAGTACCCATCTCCACTCCCTGGAAAGATAACCACCTGTTCGTGCGCGTTCGAAACAACTCCGGCGATATATCGGTCGCATACAGCGCCGATGGTAAGAGTTGGACTCCGTTCGACAATTCAACTTCGGCGCCGGGTGTCCGCGGTATCTCGCTTTACGCGGCAGGCGAAGGCGAGGTCGTGTTCAAGAATTTCAAGTACCGCGGGCTCGATTGAGGCCCAGCCCGCTTCGGGATCTGAGCAGTCGCGGCTCCTACGCAATGGAGTACGTATGATCTGAAGGGCCCGGGCTGGCAACAGGAACACTGGCGGATGGGGCTGGGACGAAAGGCCTCGGCGCGCACCGCAATTGGCTGCCGTGGACTTCCACTAACCATTTGCGCAGCATTCAGGGTTTGGACCGTCTCGATAGGGCTTGTCCCGGTAAGTAATCATAGGAAACTGACACTGGCGGAAGCAGAAGGCAACATGAATTTCGAAACAGGTGTGCGCGTGGGGCTCGGCCTATGGCTCAGCGGCGCGGCGCTGTTCGCGCAGCAGAGCGCCCGAGTGGATCTTGGCCGCTTTCAGAACGGGGCGACGGCATCGTTTGTCCGCTCCGAGGCAAAGCCGCGATGTTCCAGGAACTCGGGATCGAGGTCAACATCTGCGGAACCGGCCACGGGTTGAGTGAGAAGTAGAAGCGGCGCTTGCGCCGCGCCCTGGCGAGCAGAAGCTCTTCCGCTCTTCACTTCGTGCGCTGGCTCGATTCGCGCACGATCAAGCGCGGTGAGAACATGATTCGGCGCGGTACCGGGGCCGTCTTCGCATCAAACGCCTGCAACAGCAGTTCCGCCGCCGTCTGACCGAGCAGGAGGCTGCTCTGGTCAACAGTCGTGAGCGGCACTCTCAGCAGGTCCGAGTAATGCACGTTGCCGGCCCCCACCACGGCGACGTCTTGAGGACCGCCCAAGCCGGCTTCGAGAACGGCCTTGATCGCGCCGGCCGCCAACGCGTCATTGAAAGCGAACACTCCGTCCGGCCCATTGCAAGGACCTGTTCCTCGGCGCAACCGGCGGCGATGTCTCCGACAATGAGTCCGGCATGTTGACCATGGAGGCCTTCCTCCTTATACGAAAACACCAAAGATTCGAAATGGCTTGAGCGGACCAAGACGCCGGCCGATTACACCGAGAGTTGGATCCGGGTCTGGAATCTGCCCATGCCGATCGGCGCCGACCCCGCGGGATTGTGCTGGAAACCCGAAGTGCCCACTATCGGCGCCAACGGAATTGCCGCGAATGTTCCCGGTGAAGTGGACCAGTACCTGGATTGGGCCGCGCCGTCGTACTCCAAATTGTGTAAGCACACGAATGACGCGCACTATCTGGACGTGGCGCGCATCCTCCTCCACGACACCAAGGCTGTGCTGGCTCTGCCCGGGCGCACGTACGATCTGAAGGGCCCCGGCTTCTCGTCGGACCAGACGGTGTCCTCATTGAGTTGGATGTGTTCATTCCGGACGATTCCAAAAACCATCGCGGCGAGCCGGCCGTTGCCTACCGGCAGAGCCTGCGTCCACGCTCCGGCAGGCTGCCGGTACCAGAGCTTGAGAGCGTCGCCGTCCTGGGCAAGGCCCAAACCCGAGCCCCATAGCAGCGCGCCGACCGCGAGATGGAAAGAGGATCTGAGTCGCATATCAGTAGATGCTTTTGCCGAACGTAACACCCGGCCAGTCGTCTGTGCGAAAAGGGACGGCAGGAAGGCCGGCCGCGTTGTACAGCGTTGCAGTAGGGAAAGACTGCCAGGCGTAACGGACAGCCACCGGGTTAGGAACTGACTGGGACGAGACAATCACCGCATCGCCTTCAATCCGCGCGTCCGCCCAATACCACTTGTGGTCGGCGCCGGCGATTGAGAACTCGCCAGGCTTGTCCCCCTTCACCACTAGGCCGCCGTCGGTATGATTGAAGTGAATCTTCATGGCGCCGCCGGACATGTTTTCCACTGAAGCCAGTGTCGGCCCTGAATACGGGATCATCTGGCCGTAGTAATTGGCGAGCGCGCAGGAGGCCAGCCGGTCGCCGACTGGCGCCTTGTCGATGGGGTGAATATTGTCGGGGTCGCCGGTATCTACGGTGGTCGCCAGGCATGAGTTGGATACGTTCTTCGCCACTATTGCCTGCGCTTCGCGAAACTCGGCCCAGGAATCGTCGCCGGGGTTGTCCTTGTGGTGCATGAAGGCGGGCAGGCCCACGATGTAGAACGGGAAGTCGCCCTGACCGAAGAGTTTGCGCCAATCGGCGATCATGGCGGGGAGCAACTTGCGGTACTGATACGCGCGCTCCGCGTTGGACTCTCCCTGATACCAGATCGCACCTGTAATCGCCGCCGGAGCGAGCGGAGCCAGCATACCGTTGTACAGCACGCTCGCCATGCTCGTCACGCTTTCGTATCCCGGTGGCAGAACTCCGGACGTGTGGCCATCCACGGACACTTTGCCCTTCCATTCGCCTGCGAGCGGAATCACCTTTCCGTCGCCTAGCACGAGTTTCATGCTGGCCGCGCCGTCAATAAAACCTCCGCCTTCGGCTTTCACGCGCAACAGACGAATCGTCATCAGGTTCCTGCCGGGCTTCAGACCCATCGCGCCATACACCCGCGGATTCTCTACCCAGGAACTGGCTCCCACCTGCCGTCCATTGAGATATACCGTGTCCATCTTCTCCACCTGCCCCAGGTAGATTCTGCTTCTGCCCTCCGGCATGGGATCGGGAATCGTAATCTCCTTTCGCAGATACGTGAGGCTGGGAACTCCGGCCACGCCCAACTCCTTGAAGTCACCGGGAACCTGGACGGTCTTCCAGGATGAGTCGTCCAACTCGGCGTCGGCCCAGGAGCCGTTTTTCATGCCGATATCGTTTTCGTCGTACCAGGGCATGATGTAGTTGCCGTACTCACGGCCGCCCTTCTGACGCAGTCGCTCGAAAAACGCGATGCGATCGTCGAAATCCTTCAGCGGGCGCAGGGCGTCAAGGCTGGCGAAGGTCTCGGCGGGGACGCCGCCCACCGCGGCCTGCAAGAGGCCGATGGGCACTTGGGCCGATTGATAAACTTTGCGGCCGAAGAAATAGGCCGCCGCGGAGAGCCCGCCCCCGCGTCCTCCCAGTCCCTCCGGTGTAATGACTCTCCACGGCCCTCCCCGAGGAACGTCCGCGGGCGAGTAGCTATCCCGCTCTCCCACGTTGTAGAAACGCATCCGCGGATAGTTCGCGTTCTTGATTTCCTCGGCCCCGTTTCTCGCCTGCCCCAAACCGAACTGCATATTCGACTGGCCGGCACAGATCCACACGTCGCCTACCAGCACGTCCTGCAACTCGACGGTCCGTTTGCCGGAGATCTTAACCGTGTAGGGCCCGCCGGCCGCAGGCGGATCGATCTTCGCTACCCACTTGCCATCCGCTCCGGCGGAAGCCGCCGCCGTGCGCTCGCCGATTTGCACCCGCACGGTGTCTCCGGGCTCGGACCATCCCCAAATCGGATTTGGCTTTCCGCGCTGCAGCACCATGTGGTCGCCGAACAACGGGCTGACGAATGGCGGTGGGGGGTTCTGCTGGCCCAGCAGCGCCACCGCTGCAACCGCCGAAATCGAGATAAGACCTTTCCTCATACTGTTCACCTCACTAATGCGTCGGGGCCGGCGCGGCCTTGCCAAAAACCGTGAATTCCGTGACCCCGAGCGGCGTCGTTCCGCGGCGCGGCCAGTCCGTGATCGTCAAACGAACGAAACGGCAGCGGGTGGGCGGCATCTCGTCGAATTCCGTGTACATCGTAACCTGATTCTTCATCTTGTCCAAAACGGTAGCGTACTCTTTGCCGGCAATGGAGGCTTCTATCTTGCAGCGGAAGGCCAACGGCCCGCGGCCCTCCAGGTGAAACAGGGACCGTCCTCGCGGTAGGGCGCGGGACCGGAATGGTCGGCGGCGACCGCACCGGGGTTCTCAGGAGCAATGATGTAACGATGCGTCGCCAGGGAAAGAAAGAGCGTGTCGCCGCGCTGCAGGTCCACCAATTGGAAAGTCTCGCCGTTGCCTGGCTTGCCGGACTTGATCGTAACGTCGCCGGACTTGCCTTCGCCACCGACTGAAACGTATTTGACGTCTTTTGTCTGAAGCGCGATTCGCCCGCGGCCCTGGTCCACAACCTTAAACATAGTTGCCTTGTCTGCACCGGTCACCGATTGCAGCTTGCCCTCCACCACGGCCGGCGAAATAGACCCGCCACGGTTCTACCACGCCGATTTCATCTGCCACACCGTCAGCGATTTCAAGGTGGCATTTCCCCCGACGGAGAATAGTTCGACTCCCGCGCCCGGCACGTTGCTGACGACCGTGCCCGCCGGCCAGGCGTTCCGCAATGCGGGAATGATGCCGACGCCAGTACCCGGGTCGGCAATCGCGGCGCCGGCCGGGTGCGCTTTTTGAAGGGGTTCAGCGAGGGTCAAGCCTGTTCCCAATACGCGTGCGACCTCGCCTTCGGCGTGTTTCTCCGCGAGAGGCTCGGTAAGCGTGAGGCCGGTGCCCAGGTACCGCACAGGTGCGTTCCTGGGCAGCGCGGAGGCTATTGGCGCGGACAATATGATGCCTGTGCCATCGGTGCCCTGCGTTCCGCTGAAAGCGCCGCTCGCGTCCTTGGGACCGATGATCGTGTACACCCGCGGGCTGTTCGCGATCACCACCTGCGCGCCGATATCGACCAGTCCGCCACCGAACCCGCCACGCAGGTTGGCGATCTTCAGGCTGGTGGCGCCGTCGGCGGCGGGAGCCGCCAGCGAGAGGATGCGGCCTGCCGTGCCGGTGGCCGCGACGGTGCGCACCTCGACGCCGATGATTACCAGCGAACCGGGCGAAAAGCCGGCCGCATTGGCCACTTTGATATTGCGGTCACCGGCGGCGCCAGCGGCGAACAGGCTGGTGGGATTGGAGGCGGGAGTGCCGAGAACCGCCACGGACACAGTTTCGGCCTGGCCGCCGCTTCCGAGCGTCAGCCTCCGACCCGGAGTAATGTTGGTGAAGGCGGCGAGTTTGACGTTCGTGTCGCCCGGCGCCCCAGGTGCGACCAGCGTGGTATTCACTGCGGGCGTGCCGATTGACGTTACTTTCACGGACTCGACGGCGCCGAGGGGGCCGTTGGGCCCGGAGTTCACTACTATTTTCGCGGCCCCAACCAGCCCACCCGTGCCGGATACCTTCACGTTGGTGTCGCCGGGCGAAGCGGGCACGGCCAGTTGATTACTCTGGATGGGATAAACAAAAAACGACATGGCGCGGCCGCCGTCGGCAAATACTTCCACGGCCGAACGGTCCACCAGAACACGGAGCCTGACCGGTTTGCCACGAACGGACTCTGGCAGTTTCGCGCGGATCACGCCGCCCTGGACTGCTCCTCGGCCGCCGCCAGGTCCTCCCGCTCCCCCCGAGCGGGCAAAGCCGTCCGAGTGGCTGCGGTCGGCATACAACTCGTTGCTTGCCGCATCGTAACCAATGATGGTTTCCTGCCCGGAACCGGCAAGCACTTTAATGCCGGTGCGCGAGGCTGCGCCCGGGTCGAGCGTAGCCTCGATATCCACCTGATTACCGGTACCGTCGGGCTCGAGCGGGATGGACGAGTTCGCTTCGATGGCTTTCTCTGTGAGGCTGTAGTGCTTCTCCCGCAATTGGTTCAGTTCCTTCACAGGCTCCTGCGTCAACTGCAGTACCCCATCGATCGTCCTGAGCGACAACTCCCGTACGACGGTCATGCCGCCCTGCCAGGGGAGCGCGGCGAACGGGCCGGAGCGCGTCGAGCGTCCGAACAATCCGTCCCTCATCCACGCCATCAGCAGGCGGCGGCCGTTCGGCACTTCAGCGAAGGTCTGGTAGGCGTAGGCCGTGGAGGCATAGTCGAGTCTTCCGCGAGGGGTAGTGCCGCTATCGGCGGTGAAGTTCTTGCCGTCGAATTCGCCGATCCAATAATTGCCGCTGGCCACGGTCATCACCCACTTGGTGGCGCCGTTATCGGCTTTCATGGGGAAGAGGTCCGGGCATTCGGCTCCGCCGGAGCTGAAATCGTTGATGTGGATCCAGTCCTTGAGGTTCGGCGACGAGTAGATCGCGACCACGCCTTTGTCGGGGTGCGCGATCGGGGCAATCCAACGCCTCGCCGGCTCGTACCAGATCACCTTGGGGTCGCGGAACCCGCGCGCTTTGATGTCGAGCACGGGATTGCCGGCGTACCGTGTCCAGGTGCGCCCACGGTCGAGACTATACGCGATAGACTGCGCCTGCCATGCCTTGACGCCGTCGATGCAGGGGTCTGTGAACATGGCGACCAATGGCGGATCGTCCTTGGTGCCGAATCCCGAGGTGTTGTTCCAATCCACTACTGCGCTGCCGGAACACACACGCTTGCCGTAGCCAACATCTTCGTTGACGGGCATCTTGGCGATGGCGACCGGCAGTTGGGTCCAGTGCACGAGGTCTGGGCTGACCGCGTGGCCCCACTCGGGAGTGTCGAGGTCGGAGAATTCGCGGAATTGGTAGAACAAATGGTACTCGCCCTTGTAGAACATCAAGCCGTTAGGATCATTTGTGTAGTCGACGCGGGGGCTCCAGTGGAATTGAGGGCGCAGCGGCTGCTGGTAGGCCGCGGATGAGCCGTTCGGCGCCCCGGCCCTCGATTGTGCCCATCCCATCGTATTCGCGAGTGCCGCAACAGCAACGGCCGCCGTCATCGCAGCGCAATGTTTGGTGCTGGTTCCGATTGTCATGATTCCGTCTCGAATCGAAGTTTATCGTTTGCTGCCCGGCTCTATCATATCGAGAAGACCGTTCACGACGGCGTTTTCGGCGCAGCCCGGCTTCAACCTGGAACTCAATACCTAAAAGGTGAGCTGCGAGTATGCCGAGTGATTGGGAATGTAGCCGGAAGGCGCCGAGCCGGTGGTTAGCGTGACCATCTTAGTCCGTGCATTGGGACTCTCTCTTTTTAGCCGCATGCCGATCGTGCCGTAGACTTCGGCGTTGACGCCGCCGAGCGTGATGTCGCGGATCTTTAGCAGGCTGAGCCGAATCGGGACGGGGTCCGCATCCACGTAGGTGCCCTCGCCGCTGGCGCGCGGCCCGCTGTTCGTGCGCTGGCGGCCCGGACACGTAACCATGGTGCTGCCGGAAGAGATTGACGCGCTCGAAACCGTGCTGTCCATCGAACGCATGCCCTCCGTCCATGGAACAGATCATGGCGGAGCCGCCGACATAGGCGGAATCTGGTAAGCATAGCAATGCGGCCTTCCAGAAGTATAAGATATAGAAGCCTGATTATCTTCTGTCGCGTTTACACGGGATCAGTAATTCGGCGCTGGGTAGTGGGTCAGTTTGAAAATGTTGGTTCTTGACAGGCGTATTCTGAATGTGGCTTGGCCCCCGGTTCGGCGGCATCGTCCGGAGCCCGTAGCGCTCAAGCATAAACGGCGCTATGCTGTGCGCTCTATGAGCGTTGGAATAGCGTCGATGTGTCAGGTGGACGGAGTTCCGTGCATTGTCGTGGCTGACCACGCTTCGCGATAGCGACCGCGCCTTCTGATCGAGCAATTGCTGTAATCGATCCCGACTGAGATCCGTCAATTCGAAGTTCTCGAACGCCTTTAGCAAGTGTGTTTGAATTCGTTCTGTTGTTGTCTGGTCCGTTGAGTCCTTCCACTTCTTGCGTCGCTGGGGCAGGTAACCGATCCGCATCGATCCACCTAGCCAATACACCAATACAAGGCCGCCGGGTAGTAGATGCGGGGCCGAGTGATCCGGCCCCGCCGACGTGCCGGAGCAACACCGTTCAGAACGACAGCCGGAACGCAAACTGCATGCTGCGGGGG
>Ga0335069_10016284_pt1 | contig 10375 bp, 9 predicted proteins | sample Lox_Sample_11_FD_206714 | JGI IMG/M metagenome (GOLD analysis project Ga0335069, IMG submission 206714) | Soil microbial communities from Loxahatchee National Wildlife Refuge, Florida, United States - Lox_Sample_1.1 | ecosystem: Environmental > Terrestrial > Soil > Wetlands | place: USA: Florida...
GCTGCGCGACTACGACGTGGCGCTGCCCTGGAAGGACGGCACGCCGGCCTCCGCGTACGAGACGCGGCTGGAAGAGACGGCCTAGGACGGGAGTGCCGACGCCGGCGGGATGGAGCCCCTCGCTCGCCGCAACTGACCCGAGCGGCGCCGCTACTCGCCCCGGGTCCTACTTCTCGAGCACCTCGAAGGAAAACCCCACCGACGCCCACTGCTCGCGCTCTTCCTCGAGCGCGATATTCACGAGGGTGTGGTCGGCGAGCCACCGCCCCTCGATCTCCAGCTGGAAGCTCCTGCCGCTTCGCGAGGCACGCAGCGCCGGAAGCTTCATCGTGCGGCGGCTGCGGTAGAAGATGACCGCCAGGCGCAGGCAGAAGGCGAGCGCGGCCAGGCGGGGATCGTCGTCGAACGCCTCGCGCATCTTGGAGAGCTTGCCGCGCTGCGCGAGCACGAGGTTGGAGAGGTAGCCCAGGTCCTGGCGCGAGAAGCCCGGCATGTCGGCGTTGGCGAGGATGTAGGCCGAGTGCTTGTGGTAAGCCGCCTGCGCGATCGACATGCCGACCTCGTGCAGCCGGACGGCCCACTCGAGGTACTGCGCCACGATGGCGAGCTCCTTGAAGTCCTGCTGCAGGTCGCGCAGCAGCGCCCGCGCGAGCTGGCCCACGCGCTGCGATTGCGCCTGGTCCACGTGGTAGCGGCGCACGAACTGGTCGACGGTCACGTCGCGGATGTCGCGGTGGTGGACGCGCCCCAGCAGGTCCCACAGCACGCCGTCGCGCAGCGCCCCCTCGGCCACCGTCATCTCCTTGAGGGAGAGCTCGGCGAAGATCCCCAGCATGATCGCGAGGCCCCCGGGCAGCACGGGAATGCGGTCCTCGCGCAGCCCCGCGAGGGAAAGCTTCCTCGCGTCGCCCGCCTCGATCAGCTGCTCGCGAAGCCACGCGAGGCCGGAAGCGTTGATGCCCTGGTTCGCCTGGCCGTTCTGGACCAGGATCTCGGCGATGGAGCGCGCGGTGCCTGACGAGCCGATCGCCTCGCGCCAGCCTTCCTTTTCGAAGCGCGCCGCCAGCGTCTGCACCTGCTCGCGCGCCGCGAGCTCCGCGCGCTTGAAGCCCTTCTTGTCGAAGCGCCCGTCGCCGAAGAAGCGGCTCGTGAAGCTCACGCAGCCCATGTAGAGGCTTTCCATCGCCTTGGCCTTGAGCTTGTTGCCGATGATGAATTCCGTGGAGCCGCCGCCGATGTCGGCCACCAGGCGGTTGTGCGGGCTCATCGGCAGGGAGTGCACCACGCCCAGGTAGATGAGGCGGGCCTCCTCGCGGCCGGGAATGACCTCGATCGGGAAGCCCAGGGTCGACTCGGCGCGGCGCAGGAAAGGCCCGGCGTTCTTCGCCACGCGCAGCGCGTTGGTGCCGACCACGCGCACCGCCTCGCGCGGCATTCCGGCGAGCCTCTCGGAGAAGCGCTTGAGCGCGGCGAGCGCGCGGTCCTGCGCGAGGCTGTCGAGCTGCTTGTCCTCGGTGAGGCCGCTGCCCAGGCGCACCGTTTCCTTCAGCGAATCGAGCGGATAGATCTGGTCGTCGACGACGCGGCCCACCGCGAGGTGGAAACTGTTGGAGCCGAGGTCGACCGCTCCGAGGGTGTTATATTCCATCGCACTCAAGTATGCCATCCGCCTTTGTCACATGATTGTCATTGGGCGCTAAGACCATGGCGCGCAAGATGAAGCCCGAGGCCAAGGCGAGCGCCCTGCCCCGCGAGCACTTCCTCAACCGCGAGCTGCAGGCCCTCGAGTTCAACCGCAGGGTCCTGGCCCAGGCCGAGGACAAGACCAATCCGCTCCTCGAGCGCCTGAAGTTCCTCTGCATCGTCTCCTCGAACCTGGACGAGTTCTTCGAGATCCGCGTCTCGGGCATCAAGGAGCAGATCAAGCTGGGCGCGCCCTCGGCCGACCCCGACGGCATGGAGCCGCTCGCGGTGTTCCGCCAGGTCGCGGCGCGCGCGCAGGGAATCGTCGAGCGCCAGTACCGGCTGCTGAACGAGGAGATCCTCCCCGCGCTCGCCAGGGAAAGGATCAGGTTCCTGCGCCGCTCGGAGTGGTCCGCCTCGCAGCAGGAGTGGATCCGCGACTACTTCTTCCGCGAGATGATGCCGGTGCTCACGCCCATCGGGCTGGACCCGGCGCATCCGTTTCCGCGGGTGTTCAACAAGAGCCTCAATTTCGCGGTCGAGCTCGAGGGGCGCGATGCCTTCGGGCGCGACTCGCGCGCGGCCATCGTGCAGGCCCCGCGCGTGCTGCCGCGCGTGATCCTGCTGCCGCGCGGCGTGGCGCAGGGGCCGACGGACTTCATCTTCCTCACCTCGATCCTGCACGCGCACGTGGGCGAGCTCTTCGCCGGCATGAACGTGCAGGGCTGCTACCAGTTCCGCGTCACGCGCAACTCCGACCTGTTCGTCGAGGAAGAGGAGGTGAAGGACCTGCGCAAGGCCCTGCAGGGCGAATTGCCGCAGCGCCACCTGGGCGACGCCGTGCGCCTGGAGGTGGCCGACAACATGTCGGACACCATGACGCGCTTCCTGCTCGCGCAGTTCGGCCTCGAGGGCGACGACCTCTACTCGGTCGCCGGCCCCGTGAACCTGGTGCGCCTCATGAACATCCCCGAGCAGGTGAACCGCCCCGACCTGGAGTTCCCGCCATTCACGCCGGGGCTACCGAAGCCGCTCGCGAAGGGGCGCGACATCTTCGAGACGATCCGCAAGTCCGACCAGCTGCTGCACCGGCCGTTCCAGTCCTTCCAGCCGGTGATCGACTTGATCCAGCAGGCCGCCCGCGACCCGCGCGTGGTCGCCATCAAGCAGACCGTGTACCGCACCGGCACCGACTCGGTGATCATGCAGACGCTGATCGACGCAGCGCGCGCCGGCAAGGAAGTGACGGTGGTCGTCGAGCTCATGGCGCGCTTCGACGAGGAAGCCAACATCAACTGGGCCGCGCGCCTCGAGGAGGTCGGGGCGCACGTGGTCTACGGCGTGGTGGGCCACAAGACGCACGCGAAGATGGTGCTCGTCGTGCGGCGCGAGGAGGGCCGGCTCGTGCGCTACGCGCACCTGGGCACCGGCAACTACCACCCGCGCACCGCGCGCTTCTACACCGACTTCGACCTGCTCACCGCCAACGAGCAGGTCTGCGCGGACGTGAACGAGGTGTTCCAGCAGCTCACCGGCCTGGGCAAGGTGAGCAAGCTGAAGCACATGTGGCAGGCGCCGTTCACGCTGCACCAGCGCGTGCTCGAGGCGATCGACATCCAGACGCGCGTGGCGCGCTCCGGCAAGCCCGCGCGCATCGTCGCCAAGATGAACGCGCTGCTGGAGCCCCAGGTGATCGAGGCGCTCTACAAGGCTTCCCAGGCCGGCGTGAAGGTGGACCTCGTGGTGCGCGGCGTGTGCGCGCTGCGACCGGGCGTGCCGGGGCTGTCGGACAACATCCGCGTGCGCTCCATCATCGGGCGCTTCCTCGAGCACTCGCGCATCTTCGAGTTCAAGGCGGGCGGCGCCACCCACATCTTCCTGTCGAGCGCGGACTGGATGGACCGCAATTTCTTCCGCCGCATCGAGCTGTGCTTCCCGATCGTGGACGCCAAGCTCAAGCGGCGGGTGGTGGCCGAGGGGCTGCGCCCCTACCTCGAGGACAACACGCAGGCCTGGGACATGCAGTCCGACGGGACCTTCAAGCGCGCCAAGCCCGGGCGCAAGGCGAGGAAGGGCGCGCAGGCCGCGCTGCTCAAGTCCCTCGCGCTGGACTAGCGCCCTACCAGAACTTCCACCACGCCGTGCTGGCGTTCCTGCCGGCGGCCCCGAGCGGGTCCTCGGGATAGTTTTTCGCCAGCACGCGCTTGGCGTCGTCGCGCAGCTCCTTCATCGCCATCCGGTCGTAGGCTTCCACCATGATCTCGAGCGCCTCCTTGTGGGAGGGCGACGTGGGGAAGCGCACGATGGTGTCCTGCGCGCGGTTGGCGGCGGCGAGGTAGGCGCCGCGCTGCAGGTAGTAGTGCGCGACGTGGATCTCGTGGCGGGCGAGGGCCTCGACCAGGTAGGCCATGCGCTCGCGCGAATCGGGCGTGTACCGGCTGTCGGGGAAGCGGGCCACCAGGTCCTTGAAGCCCTCGAACGATTCGCGCGCGGCCTTGGGATCGCGGTCGGCGAGGTCCTGGTACACGAGCTTGGCGAGCGGCCCCAGGTCCTCCTTGAAGTTGCACAGGGCCTTCAGGTAGATCGCGTAGTCCACGTTCGGGTGGTTCGGGTGCAGCTTCACGAACTTGTCGAGCGCGCTGATCGCCGAGGCGGTCTCGTTGGTCTTGTAGTAGGCGTAGGCGATCTCGATCTGCGCCTGGTCGGCGTAGCGGCCGAACGGGAACTTGGCCTCGAGCTGGTCGTAGAGCTTGATGGCCGCATCCCAGTTCTGGGCGTCGAACTCTTCCTTGGCGGCCTTGTAGTAGTCGGCGGCCTGCCAGTCCTTCCTGGGGTCCATCGCCTTCTGGAAGAGGCTGCACCCGCCCAGGGCGAGCGCGACGAGCAGGGCGGCCAATGCCGTTACACTTCGACTCATGGTGCATTCCGAATCGCGAGGCGCGAATTATACCGCGCCCCCGCCGCCTTCCCGCGCGGTGCGCATGACCATTCCCGCGTCGCTCGCCGGCGTGCGGCTGGACCAGGCGCTCGCGCGGATGCTGCCCGGCGAGTCGAGGAGCCGCCTTGCGCGCCTGATCGAGGCCGGCCACGTTCTGGTGGACGGGGAGGTGGCGCCCGGCAAGCGCAAGGTGCGCTCCGGCGAGGCGGTGGACGTGACGCTCGCGCCGCGCGAGGAGGATTCGGCCTTCGACCCCGAGGCCATCGCGCTCGACGTCGTGCACGAGGATCGCGACGTGCTGGTGGTGAACAAGCCCGCCGGCCTGGTGGTCCACCCGGGCAGCGGCAACTGGAGCGGCACGATGCTGAACGCGCTGCTGCACCACGCGCCGGCGCTGAAGCACCTCGCCCGCGCGGGCATCGTGCATCGCCTCGACAAGGATACGAGCGGCCTGCTCGTGGTCGCCAAGAACGAGGCCGCGCAGCTTGCGCTCGTGAAGGAGATCGCCGCCCACGAGGTGAAGCGCACCTACCTCGCCGTGGTGCGCGGCAAGGTTGCGCGCGGGGCCACGATCGAGGCGCCGATCGGGCGACACCCCGTGCACCGCACCCGCATGGCGGTGGTGCGCGGCGGCAAGCCCGCGGTCACGCACTACCGGGTGCGCAAGGCGCTCGCCGCGCATACGCTCCTGGAATGCGACCTCGAGACCGGCCGCACGCACCAGATCCGCGTCCACCTCGCCTCCATCGGCCACCCCATCGAGGGCGACCCGGTCTACGCGGGCCGCGCGAAGAGCCCTTTCGGCCGCCAGGCGCTGCATGCGTGGAAGCTCGCGTTCACGCATCCGGCGAGCGGCGAGCGGGTGGCCTTCGAGGCGCCGCCGCCCGCGGACTTCAAGCGCCTGCTGCAGGAGCTGCGCGCATGATCCCGCGCGAGTGGCTGGAGCCCGCGTGGCCCGCGCCCGCGAACGTACGCGCGTTCGTCACCACGCGAGGCGGCGGCGTGAGCGAGGGCGCGCACGCCTCGCTCAACCTGGGCGCCTCCAGCGGCGACGATCCGGGGCGGGTGAAGCGCAACCGCGACATCGTGCGCGCGCACCTTCCCGCCGATCCGCGCTGGATGCGGCAGGTTCACGGCACGGCGGTCGCGCGCCTGGACGAGCTTGCGGCCGCGGAGGTGCCCGAGGCGGACGCCGCGGTCGCCGCCCGCGAAGGCGTGGTCGCGACGGTGCTCACCGCCGATTGCATGCCGCTGTTCCTCTGCGACCGCGGCGGCACGCGCGTCGGCGTCGTGCATGCGGGTTGGCGCGGCATGGCCTCGGGCGTGATCGAGAGCGCCGTGAGGGCCCTCGGGGGTGATCCGGGCGACGTGCTCGCCTGGATGGGGCCGGCGATCGGGCCCGATGCGTTCGAGGTGGGCGAGGAGGTGCGCGAGGCCTTCGTCGCGGCCGACCCGGGCGCGGGCGCGGCGTTTCGTCCCGGCCGGCCCGGCAAGCTCATGGCCGACCTCTACGCGCTCGCGCGCCGGCGCCTCGAGCGCAGCGGCGTGCGCGAGATCCACGGCGGGGGCCTGTGCACGTTCACCGATGCCGGGCGCTTCTTCTCCTACCGGCGCGAGAAGGCGAGCGGCCGCATGGGCGCGTTCATCTGGAAACGATGAGCACGCTCGCCTGGATCGTCGCTTCCTGCCTCGCGGGAACGGTGCTTTCCCTGGCGCTTGCCGCGTTCGTGGCGTTTCGGCTGGGCACGCGCTGGATCTCGACGCTGGTGAGCTACGCGGTGGGCGCGATGCTGGGGGCGGTCTTCATCGACCTGCTGCCGCACCTCTTCGAGATCGCGAAGAGCCCGGCGCGCGCGGCCGGTTTCATCCTGGTGGGAATCCTCGTCTTCTTCATGCTGGAGAAGCTGCTGCTCTGGCGCCACCACCACGGCGACGAGGAGGACTCCGGCCATGACGAGCGCACGGGCGCCCACCACGCGCACGGCCACGACCAGGGGCGCACCGCCTGGATGGTCATCTTCGGCGACTCGTTCCACAACTTCACCGATGGCGTGATCATCGCGGGCGCGTTCCTCGCCGACCTCAAGGTGGGCGTGGTCACCTCGCTCGCCATCATCGCCCACGAGATCCCGCAGGAGATGGGCGACTTCGTCGTGATCCTGCATTCGGGGTTCGGCAAGGCGAAGGCACTCTTCTGGAACGCGGTGTCGGGGCTCGCGGCCGTGGCGGGCGGCGTGGCCGCCTATTTCGCCCTCTCGGCGGTGAGCGGCTGGATCCCCGAGATCCTCGCCTTCGCGGCGGCGAGCATGATCTACGTGGCGGTGGCCGACCTCATCCCCGGGCTGCACCGGCGCACGGGCGCGCGCGACAGCTTGATCCAGGTCATATTCATCGCGCTGGGGATCGGCAGCATCTGGTTGATCCACGCGGTATTATTCCCCGAGGTCTGAGGTTTCCTTCCCATGGCACGCCAAGCGCACGATCCCGATCCGGAACACATCGCCGCGGAGCTCCGCAAGGCGCACCAGAAGCTCACCAGCGCGCTGGGCGAGGAGGGCGCCACGCAGATGGTGATGGCCGGGTTCGCGGAGGCCTACCGCTCGTGGCTGGAGGCGCTTTCCGCGCATCCCGAGCAGCTGGTGGACCTGCAGGGCCGCTACATGCAGGACCAGATGCGCCTGTGGATGGGCGTGCTGCAGGGCGACGGCAGCGCGGCCGAGCCCGTGTCCGACAAGCGCTTCAGCGGCTCCGAGTGGAACGAGCTGCCGGTCTTCCGCTACCTGCGCGACTCCTACCTGCTCACGTCGAAGGCGATGATGGAGGCGGTCGAGCAATCGAGCCTCGACCCCGCGACCAAGCAGCGCATGCGCTTCTTCATGCGCCAGTACGTGGATGCCGCCTCGCCGTCCAACTTCCTGCTCACCAACCCCGAGGCGATCAAGGCCGCGCTGCAGTCGGGCGGCGAGTCGCTCCAGGAGGGCATGAAGAACCTGCTCGGGGACCTGGAGAAGGGCCGCATCTCGATGACCGACGAGGCCGCCTTCGAGGTCGGCAAGAACCTCGCGGTCACGCAAGGCGCGGTGGTGCACGAGAGCGAGCTGCTGCAGCTCATCCAGTACCGGCCCTCGACGGCACAGGTGCACGAGCGACCACTCGTGATGGTGCCGCCGTGCATCAACAAGTTCTACCTCATGGACCTGCAGCCCGACAATTCGCTCGTGCGCTACGTGGTCGAGCAGGGGCACACGGCCTTCATGGTGTCGTGGCGCAACGTGAACAAGCACCACCAGCACGTCCAATGGGACCAGTACATCCAGGAGCTCATCGACGCGCTCGAGGCGGCCCGGGCCATCACGAAGTCGCCGAAGATCAACGCGCTGGGCTTCTGCATCGGGGGGACGCTGCTCGCCGCGGCGCTCGCGGTGCTCGAGAAGAAGCGCCGCGATTTCGTGGAGTGCCTCACGCTCCTCACCACGCTCCTCGATTTCACGGACGTGGGCGAGATCCGCGTGTACATCGACGAGAACTTCGTCGAGAAGCGCGAGAAGCAGCTCGCGAAGGGCGGCCTCGTACCGGGCCGCGAGCTCGCGAGCGCGTTCTCGAGCCTGCGCGCCAACGACCTGGTGTGGAACTACGTCGTGAACAACTACCTCAAGGGCCAGCAGCCGCCCGCGTTCGACCTGCTCTACTGGAACGCCGACGCCACCAACCTGCCGGGCCCGATGTACTCGTACTACCTGCGCAACACCTACCAGGACAACAAGCTCGCGAAGCCCGACGCGCTCACGATGCTGGGCACTCCGGTGAGCCTGAAGCGCCTGAAGATGCCCGCCTTCGTGTTCGCCGCGCGGGAGGACCACATCGTGCCGTGGCGCGGCGGCTACTACAGCGCGCGCACGCTCGGCGGCAAGGTGACCTTCGTGCTGGGCGCGAGCGGCCACATCGCCGGCACCATCAACTCGGCGTGGAAGAACAAGCGCAGCTTCTGGATGAACCCGGCGCTCCCGGAGGAGCCCGAGCGCTGGCTCGCCGCCGCGCACGAGCATCCGGGCAGCTGGTGGAGGGAGTGGGCGAAGTGGCTGCGGCCCCATGCGGGCCCGATGGTCCCGGCACGCAAGCGCCTGGGCGACGCGCGCCACAAGCCCATCGAGCCCGCCCCCGGCCGCTACGTGAAGGAGCGCGCGTGACGCCCGAATCAACGAGGAGGAGCACAAAAATGACGCAAAGGGTTGCGCTGGTGACCGGCGGCATGGGGGGCCTGGGCGAGGCGATCTGCATGAAGCTCGAAAAGATGGGCATCAAGGTGGTCGTCACCTATTCGCCCGGCAACACGAAGCACGGCGACTGGCTCAAGGAGATGGAGGGCCAGGGGCACAAGTTCTTCGCCTATCCCTGCGACGTCTCCGATTTCGATTCCTGCCAGAAGACGGTGGCCGACGTGGTGCGCGACCATGGCCAGATCGACATCCTCATCAACAACGCCGGCATCACGCGCGACATGACCTTCAAGAAGATGACGAAGGTGGACTGGGACGCCGTGATGAAGACCAACCTGGACAGCGTCTTCAACGTGACCAAGCCCATCGTGGACGGCATGGTGGACCGGGGTTGGGGCCGCGTGATCAACGTCTCCAGCGTGAACGGGCAGAAGGGCGCCTTCGGCCAGACCAACTACTCGGCGGCGAAGGCGGGCATGCACGGCTTCACCAAGGCGCTCGCCCTGGAAGTCGCGCGCAAGGGCGTCACGGTGAACACCATCTCGCCGGGCTACATCGGGACCAAGATGGTGCTCGCGATCCCGAAGGAAGTGCTCGACTCCAAGATCCTGCCGCAGATCCCGGTCGGGCGCCTGGGCAAGCCCGAGGAAGTGGCGGGCCTGTGCGCCTATCTCGCTTCCGACGAGGCCGCCTTCCTCACCGGGGCCAACATCGCCATCAACGGCGGCCAGCACATGCAGTAGCGCAGCCGCTGCCATGCAACGATTCGCCGCGGCGCTCGCCGCGGCGGCGCTCGCGGGCACGGCGGCCCACGCCAACCAGGCGGGCCCCGCCGGGGATCCGGAGTACTACGTCGAGGGCTTGCGCTGCCTGGGCGGAAAATATTCGCTCACGCTGCCCGCCACGCTTCCCAGGCTGATGGCCGTGGGCCCGGGCGCACGGGTCGAAGTCCTGCGCCGCGAGGAGTCCGACGGGGACCTGCTCGTCCATGAGCGCGTGCGCTTCGACGGCCTCATCCTCACGCTCATCGCCTATGGCCGCGATCCCGACCGCTACTCGCTCGAGAAGGTGGAGATCCGCAGCGCCACCTGGGGCGGCCTTTCGCCGTTCACCGTGGGCCAGGACGTGGACGAGGCCCGCGACGTGCTGGGCGCCGTCGCGCACGACGACGTGCAGCTGCGTTCCGTGTACAGCGGGGAAAACGAGAGCCTGCGCTTCGAGACGAAGGCCGGGCGCGTGGCTGCCGTCGTCTACGAGTGCTACACGGGCTAGCTACGAGTACATGTGCAGGCCGCCGTTCACCGCGAGGTTCGTCCCGGTGATGTAGGCGGCGTTCTCGGAGGCGAGGAAGGCCACGGCGTCGGCCACCTCTTCGGGCATCGCGAGGCGCCCGGCGGGGATCTGCGAGACGATCTGCTGGCGAACGTCCTCGCGGATCGCCATCACCATCTCGGTCTGCACGTAGCCCGGCGAGATGGCGTTCACCGTGACGCCCTTCTTCACCACTTCCTGGGCAAGCGACTTGGTGAAGCCCAGG
>Ga0335069_10016285_pt1 | contig 10375 bp, 12 predicted proteins | sample Lox_Sample_11_FD_206714 | JGI IMG/M metagenome (GOLD analysis project Ga0335069, IMG submission 206714) | Soil microbial communities from Loxahatchee National Wildlife Refuge, Florida, United States - Lox_Sample_1.1 | ecosystem: Environmental > Terrestrial > Soil > Wetlands | place: USA...
CAATGACCGACGCCAGCGTGCTCTTGCCTACGCGAATGGGTCCTTCGACAGCAATGTACCGAGGAGATTCGAAAAGCTTGGCCATTTTCTGACTTTACCGTTTACCGCTTGGTTATTCCGCGTGCATTCCGTGCTGCTTGGGCGCCGGCACCGCGACACCGGTTGCCGCTGCAATTCGTTGTTGCTCCGTTTTCGTCCAGGCGCAGATGGAATCGCGCTGCTGCTGGTTGAGCTTGGTGCCGTCGTGCATCCACGTATATTGACGCAGCGGCATGCCACCATCCTTCACTTGATCACAGATGTCACCCAGCCTACGCTGCTGCCGCTCCGCTGAGTACGATCCCCACTCGGAGAAATTCACGTGCCGCCGGCCTTCGTTCACATCGTCGGTTACGAGCCACGAAACCGGCGCAACATAACTGTATCTCGGCCACGTCGTACGATTGGTGTGGCAATCGCCGCAGGATTTGTCGATCGCCTCTGCCACCTCAGGCGGCATCTGGGCAGTGGCTTTGAGCGTTTTCGCCTGATCTTCTGGCGGGTTCGTCTTCGCCGGACGATAAAGCTGAATCGCCACCAGCACAATCACCAGGATGAGCAGAATTCGTTTCGCCTTCATTCTCTTCGCGCCGCTCCCGACTGCCAGCCACTAAAACAACGTATCCTGTCTCCGTCCCGGCTTGATGTTGAAGTGCTCGTACGCCAGGTGCGTCACCGTGCGCCCACGCGGCGTGCGATTCAAAAATCCGATTTGGATCAGGAACGGTTCGTAGATTTCTTCGATCGCATCCGGCTCTTCCGCCAGAGCAGCAGCCAGCGTATTTACGCCGACCGGACCGCCCTGGTACTTCTCGATAATCGTCAGCAGCAGCTTGCGATCAATTTCGTCGAAACCGTGCTTGTCGACTTCCAGCATCTCCAGCGCCTTTTGCGCGGTGGCTGCGTCGATCTTTCCGCCCGCCCGCACCTGCGCATAATCGCGAACGCGCCGCAGCAGGCGATTCGCAATTCTCGGCGTGCCTCGTGAGCGCGACGCGATCTGGTGCGCGCCCTCTTTGTCGATCGGCACATTCAGGATTTCCGCCGACCGCTCCACGATGAACTGCAGGTCTGCGTCGGTGTAGAACTCCAAACGTAAGACGACGCCGAATCGCGAGCGCAACGGAGCCGACAGTAGCCCCGCGCGAGTCGTCGCTCCAATGAAGGTGAACGGCTTTACCTCCATCGTGTGGGTGCGTGCGGCCGGTCCTTGCCCGATGATGATGTCGAGCTTGTAGTCTTCCAGTGCCGTATAAAGCAATTCTTCCAACTGTGCTTGCAGGCGATGAACTTCGTCGATGAACAGCACCTGTTTGTCGCGCAGGTTCGTCAGGATGGCCGTCAGGTCGCCCTTGATTTGCAATGCCGGTCCTGAGGTTTGCTGAAACGCGACGCCTAACTCGTTGGCGATGATGGTCGCAAGCGTGGTCTTGCCCAGGCCGGGTGGACCGTAGAGCAGCACGTGATCCAGCGCTTCTCCGCGCGAGCGCGCCGCCTGGATCGCCACATCCAGATTCTCTTTTACTTTCTTTTGACCGATGAATTCCTGCAGCCGCTGCGGCCTCAGCTTCAACTCGAACGACGCGTCATCATCGCTCGGCGCCGCCGAGACGATCCGCTCGCGCACATCAGGATTCTCTTCGTAAGCCATTCATTCGGATACTAAGCGGAACGTTGCTCTCTGGCAATCGGTTACATACCCCTGAGAACACAACAGGCGCCCAGAGCCGGGCGCCTGTCTGTGACCACAGAGAAAATCGGTTATTGCAATACCCGCTTGCCCGCAATACACGTCGCGGCTACGCCATCATCGGAGAACTGAATGATTCCGGAAGCGTCCGAGCAGAACGCGCGTTGCCCGCTCGACCCGATCGTGAGTGGCACTCCACTTGATTGATATTGCACCTTTGGCGTTCCCGCATTACAGCCCGTGATCGAGAAACTGTAGCCCTGCTTCGTTCCCGTTGATAAAACCGGGTCCAGGATATCCGCAGCCGTGGAGGTCGGAGGCTGCCCGCTCGACGGTGGCCCTAGTTCAGACATAGTGCACGTATATCCGATCTCCGGATACGTTACTGTGTAGGCATGTTCAGCAGTGGTGATTGAACGTATCGAGGAGACAGCCGATGCTTCGTTCGCCGCCATGCGGGAACGAATCAGATTTGGGATCGCGATCGCCGCAATAATAAGTATGATCGCGACCACGATCAGCAGTTCAATCAGCGAAAAACCTTTTTCACGCACCATCTCGCCCTCTCAGCGTCCAGGCTGCTTCTGGCGTGACTCGCAGATGCCGCCATCATACTGGCGAAGTCTGGTTTTGGTGCCGTCAGGTACACGACTCGATAACACTCTTCGTGTCTTACCTTTACGGCTGCTCTCGCGTGGCCCCTACTTCAGCGATCACCTCTTGTTCCACCGGTGCCCCGTTTTCGTAGGTCACCTTCAACAGGCGAACTCTTTCGCTGCGATTTTTCGCTAGCGCGTGTGCCACCTCAAATTCCAGAAAGCTGGCCACGAACTCCCATCGTCCATGGCTCATTTGCCAGACTTCGTATTGTTGGTACCGTGCCACGCTTGCTTGGATTCGGTGGACTGCTGTCGCGCGCCCGTAAGGTTAACACTCCGCACATGATTTCGCGGTGCGCATTCCTGTTATCGTCGCAAGTCGGTAGCACCTTTTCTCTTGCATTTCATTGTCCGCAATCACCAAGCCAATCAGCAGCAATGTTTTCAACAACTTGAGACCCTTACGACTGAGCAGGGACATCAGCTAATCGATCTGATCGCCATTCGGTGATGACAAAAAATGTCATATATCTTGACCGCGATCGCGGTTTCGCCTTCATAATGATGAAGGAGGCGTCAATGGGCACCTCGGCTCTAGCCGACGTTTCATCCCGCAACTTGCGAATCGCGAAAGACTATATTCGAGCTGTCGAAAGCGGAGCCACTGGCGAAGCACTCACTGGTTTCCTCCACCCCGACATCACTCATTACGACCTTCCCAATCGCTTCAACCCAGCCGGCAAAATCAGCGACCGCCGTGGCATGCTGGCTGCCGCCGAGCGTGGCCAGAAAGTGATGCGCAGCCAAAGATACGACATTCTCTCGACCGTGGCGCAAGGCAATATGGTGGCTCTAGAAATCGACTGGGTCGGCAAACTCGCGATTCCGATCGCCGGTATTCCTGCGGGAGGAGAGATGCACGCCCGCGTCGCCATCTTCCTCGAGTTCCGCGACGACCAGATTATCCTGCAGCGCGACTACGTTTGCTACGACCCGTTCTGAGCCGGTCCTAGAAGTTCAGGATTTTCTCCGTCTCCTCCGACCACGCCGCCAATTCGTCCATGGTGCTTCGGCGGGCTTCCGCAATCAGCAACTCGTCGCTGATGCCGCGCGCCTCCAAACAAGTGCGGCACACCGCGATCCCAACTCCGCGGATCGCAATCTGACGCAACATCTCCTGGGGGTTATAGTCGGCATGAGCCGGGTTCAGGCCCGAAAGAGCAGCCGTCACACCATCTCCTAACAGGAACACGCGCACCGAATGCTGCTTGCTGAGTGCGACAGCCAGGCGCAATCCGTTATACGTGCGCTGCGACCCGTAAGGAGAATCGTTGAAGATGAACAGGTACTTCACGGCGTGATCGTAGCGTTACTTTAGGCGGTTGGCTGTGACGTGCGACCTTTACTGTTTCGAAAGAATGACCGCTACCCGCTGCAGGTCTTCTTCCGTGTCGACACCAACGGTGTCAAACGGAGTTTCCGCGACATGAATGTCAATGCCGTTTTCGAGAAAGCGCAATTGCTCCAGCCGCTCTGATTTTTCCAGAGACGACTCCGGCCACGACATGAACTTCTCCAGGGCCGACTTGCGGTAGGCGTAGAACCCAAGATGTTTGAAGTACTGCGAAGCGCCGGTCTTATCGCGGTCGAAAGGAATCGTCGCGCGAGAGAAGTAGAGCGCCCGGCCCTTGGCGTCGGCGACGCACTTCACCGCGTTGGGATTGTTCACGTCTTCCGGAACGCACGGAGTGCGCAACGTGCCGACCTGAATTTCCGGATTCTGCATCAGCGCAGCCAGGCGGTCCATGTGCTCGGGGCGGGTGAGCGGCTCGTCCCCCTGAATGTTTACGTACACGTCGGCTTTCACTTCGCACGAGACCTCGTACACGCGCTCGGTTCCGCTCTTGCATTCCGGCGACGTCATGCGCGCCGTCCAGCCGTTCCTTCGGCAGAGGTCCATGATTTCGTCGGAGTCGGTCGCGACGATTACGTCATCCAGGGCTTTCGACTTTTTCCCCGCTTCGCAAACCCACGCCAGCATAGGACGTCCGGCGATGTCGCGAAGAATCTTGCGAGGTAAGCGAGTCGAAGCGATACGGGCGGGAATGACGGCAACGATGCGCATGAGCCGATCAGTTTACAGTGTGGGCGGGTATCGCTACATTTCTGTTTTGTAGCGCCGGCGACTCGCCGGCTGTAGCGTGGGCACCTTGCCCACGCGTTCTTCATGCGCAATAAGTAACCGCGGCTGAGGCAGTTTCTCCCCAGCCGCGGGTTAAGAGCCCATGGACTCGAGCTCGCGGATGTAGCCGATCACCGACTCGCTCCATCCGTCGATGTGCGTCCAGGCGCCGTAGCCAATTCCGTTCTTGTAACTGGCCACGTTGATCATGTATCCCTTGCCCGTCGGGTTCGGGACACGATCGTGCGACTGCTCGTCGGTGATCACGATCACGCGATCGTACGGCTCGCGGATCTCTTCCAGCGCGCGACCCAGGTACGTGGAGCCGTGCGGCTGCGACGCATCGATGGCGTCGCGCAAGGCGAAGCCACGACGCAGCGGCACCTGCTTGCAACGGTCGGAGAAGCTGTACACGCTCAGCTTCTCGGCGACTTCGCGCAAGAGGACCGCCAACCCGTATGCGGCGTCGGTGCGCTGCATCTCCGAACGCGCCGACAGCGGAGCCGTCATCGAGCCGGACACGTCAACCACCAGCACGGTCTTCCCGGCCAGCTTCGGCGTGCCGTCAACCGAGCGGAACATCGCGTTCTCCAGTTCGCTCTCCCACCGCGGCGCGTAACGCGCGGCAGCGATGAAGCGGAACGGCAACACGCGTCCGGTCTTCAGCTCGCTCAAGGCGGTCTTCACCAGCGTCTCGTCGACGCCGCTCTGCGCCATGTTGCGCAGGTTGCGCAGCACCGCCAGTGCTCCGAGCTTGTTTTCACGGAGCAGGCGCTCGAATGCCTCACGCTTATCGGCCCCACCCGAGAGCGCAACCTCCCAGGTGTCAGGCGCCGCGAGCTCGCCCTCGACCAACTGCTTCCACAATGCGGCCTGCGCCTCGTCGCGCGGCTTCGCGTGCGAGAGGAATAGCACATCGCGCAGCTTCACCGGGTTATCCCGGTTGTACTTCGCGAGCGCATAGGCGTCGAACTTCTGGAAGGCCGCGGCCAGTCCCTTCTTCACCTGCGCCGAAAGCGGCTGGCGTCCGCTGGCCCAGTAGATGGCCACGAACTCCGACAGCTCGTCAGCACGCTGGATCACCTGCTCCAGCGTCTCGGCCACCATCGCGCGATGCGTCTTCAGGCGCGCCATCTCGCGCACCAAGAGCAACGGAGCGTGACGCAGCTTCATGTTCGTGCGCGCTTCAACGGCCAGCGCGGCCACCTTCTCCGGCGCAACCTTCGGGACCAGTTCCGCGATACGTCCGGCGATCTCCACGCCGTCCTCGTAGAACTGCTTCTCCCACAGAAGGCAGGCCAGAACGGAACGACGCAGCTGCAACTCGGCGCCGATCGTCCTCGCCGGAGCGCCCTCGTGAGTACGCGGGCTGATCAGGTTAGCGAACTTCATGATGTTCAAACGGGCCATGGGGGCCTCCTTCCAAGCTGTCAGCTATCGGCTTTCAGCTTTCAGCCAATTCTGGGTGGAGCAGGCCTTCCGGCCTGCACCACCGCTGTTCTTCATTTGTCATTCCGAGGAGCTTTAGCTCCGAGGAATCTGCTTTTCCGCTGGGGAACAAGCGCCAGAGTTTTTTCCGGAGAGCCGAAGCTCCCATGGCTCGATGTAACTCTGACTTTCGCCACCAGCGGATGCCGCCGGTCTGTCAGTTGCCTAGCTGTACAACCGACAGACCAAACGACATCGTTACATCGCCGGGGAACAAGCGGCACGGTGCTTTTGCTCTGCCACTGAGCTACATGCCGTTTCCGACAAGGCAGGATTCGAACCTGCGACCACTTAAGGTGAAGTAACCGTTGCCTTCGCCACCGGCGAAATTTACGACAGGCACCTCCGCCTGTCAGTGATTAGTCTTTGCCGCGATTAGCGCATTCGCCGTTTCCTGCGCGAATCCACCGAATCCGGCAACCTGCACCTTCTGCTCCAAGGCACCGCGGAAGCAATACAACGTGCAGGCAGAGACCGCGAACTTCAGCTGGCGCGCCGTTCCGCCAAAGGTGCAGGCGATCAGCTTCTGGCGCTCACCGAAGCCCTGCGCGATGTGTGCAAACGCGCAGGTCATGCAAGCGGACTGCGCCTGTTCATTCGCGCGAGCCTGCAATGCGGTCTGGCGCTTTTCCACCTGCTTGACGATCAAAATAATGAGCGTGATGAAGCCGATGAGATAAAAGACTTCCATTCGCGGCCTCCTTTCTCTCCGGCCGCGATTTGCGCGGCGGGATTAAATCACTTCTTCCAGCGAGGGCTCCTGCAGCGACCCCTTCGCTGTTTGTTCTGAAGCACGGAGGGCATTGACCACATGCAGTCCGTGCTCCGCATGCTCGAGCGCCAACAGCAAGCCCTGGAACTGCGCCATGGTCTCCGCGAAATGCATCTCCGCGAATTCCCATGCCTGTAATTCCGTCGCGTGCGGGAAGAACCGGCGGTACAGTTCCACCTTTTGCGACTTGGCCGCCTCGCCCATGTACAGCTTGTAGTCGATTCGCCCGGGCCGCAGCAGCGCCGGATCAAGCGCCTCCACTTTGTTTGTCGTCATCACGAACAGCACGTTCTCGGGCGCATAAAACCCATCGAGCACGTTCAGCAATCCCGATAGCGTCACGCCAATCACGGCGTTCTTCTCCGAGTCACTGTTCGCTTGCTGAGCCGCCTGCTCCCCTGCCTCGGGTCGCCGATTGCCCGCCTTCATGCAATCGATGTCCTCCAGCAGGATCACCGAGTTCTCCGGCACGTCGTTCATCGCAGACCGGAGCGTCCTGTCGGTGAACTCGGTCAAGTTCACAGCGTAGATCGACATACCGAACTTATTGGCCAATGCCGATACCAGCGACGTCTTTCCTGTTCCCGGCGGACCGTAGAGTAAGTAACCCCGGTGATACGGCACTCCCAGCTGCTTGTAACGCTTCCGTGACGAGCGAAACATCTCCACATCGCGCAGCAGGTGCTCCTTTTCGCCCGGCTTCAAGATCACCGATTCCAGCAGCCGCGGGCTGTACGCCTCCACATACGACCAGAGTTCGTCATACACGTACAGGTACGACGTGACGCTCAACTTCTTGCGATGGCAGGCGACGATCTCGGCTACGAAGTCCTTCAGGAACTTCCGGTCGCGGCCGATCGTCTGGAAAGTCAGAGATTCCATACGTCTCTGCGAGTGCACTTGCGATTCCTCGCTGCGATAGAACCATACCCAGAATGGGCGTCCCGCGTGCCAGAACCAATGCCGCCCCGGAGCTGGAACCATCGCCAGTTCCGCTCCGCGCAAAGTGGTGTCGAGATCGATGCGACGCGCGCGCTTGAGGTTCTTCTGCTCCAGCATCCATTCCTTCACCCAGCGGAACGCCATGTCGTCATCCTTCACTGTGATCATCATGGAGAACTGGCTCTCCAGCCAGTACCACAGTCGCCGCGGAATCGCGCGCAGGTACGCTGCGATGCCGCCGATGACCATCAGCAGCAAACCGCCGGAGGCAAACTGGTTCTGACCTCCTAGTACGTGTTTTAGAAATTCCAGCATTTCTTGGTTTCTAGCCGGCACCGCCGGGGTCAATTTCAGTGACTGTACTTTCCAGCCACGCGAACATGCGATCTTTCCTGACCGCAGGGTTGCTTGCGAATGTCTCTCCAGTACTCCTCGCGAACGTCGTCATCGATCTCAACCGTTCCTGAATACAGGCGATCCGTGCCGTCCCTCTTGCACCCTGAAATCCAGTAATGCTCACCGCTTTCAGCATCGAAGAAGTTCGACTTAAAGCCCTTGCCTTTCAATGACAGAAACAAGCGGCCCCGATAGTAAAGCGACTTGCCGGTCTTCGAGTATGTAACGCGCCCGATACGGGCCGGACCCGATATCCCGTCGTTTCCCTTGTACTCGATGTACATGATCCGACTCTTCATATGCCTTCTCCGAAATCTCGGCCGGGGAACCAGCGACCCGGTACCGTAGGTGCTTTGAGCCACTCAGCCACGCCGACCAGGTGAGTGGTCGGCGGCAAGATTCGAACCGGCGAATAACCGCGTTTTGAGCGAAGTAACCGATGTCTTCGCCACCGGCCGAAACGCCCTCAGCGGCTAAAGCCGCCTTGTTCCTCCATTCGTTCAGCACGACTAAAGTTGTGCCCTGATACAGATTCTCGCCGGGGAACACTCGAGAAGAGTGCGCACGAGCCTTGTCTGCCGAAGGGCTTGTCATTCGGAGCAACGCTCCACCATCCAGCAGGTGTACCCGTCGGGGCTCTCTACCCCATGCGCGCGGGTTGTTGGAGAAGTAACTCTCCTCATCACCACCGGCGAAACTTCAGTTGTCAGTTGTCAGTCATCAGTTGTCAGTAAAACCATCAGGGCAGCTCAGATCGAACTGACGACTGATAACTGACAACCGATAACTTGTTCTAGCCTTTAACACACACCACCTGGCGCAGCGTATGCACGATCTCCACCAGGTCCTTCTGCGCATCCATTACCGCCGTGATCGGCTTGTACGCCATCGGCGTTTCATCGATCACGTCTTCGTCCTTGCGGCACTCGATGCCCGCGGTCGCCTTCATGTGGTCATCCACGGTGAAGCGCCGCTTGGCCTCGCTGCGCGACATGGCGCGTCCTGCGCCGTGCGAGCAACTGTTGAACGACTCGGGATTCCCCTTGCCGCGCACGATGAACGATTGCGCGCCCATCGAGCCCGGAATGATTCCCATGTCGCCCTCACGCGCCCGCACCGCACCCTTGCGGGTTACGAGAACGTTCTCGCCATAGTGATTCTCCCAGGCCACGTAGTTGTGGTGGCAGTTCACTACCTCGAGCGTCGCCTCGAAAAGCGGCACCAGGCCGCAGTTCTGCACCGCAGCGATGATGTTGTTCATCATCAGCTGGCGGTTCGACATCGCGTAATCCTGCGCCCAGTGCACCGCTTCCACGTAGTCGTGGAAGTGCTGGGTCCCCTGCGGCAGGTAGGCCAGGTCCGCGTCGGGCAGGTTGATCATCCACTGGCGCATGTCCTGCTTGGCCAGTTCGATGAAGAACGTGCCGAACCGATTTCCCACGCCACGCGATCCCGAGTGCAGCATGAACCACACGCGATCCGCTTCGTCGAGGCAGACCTCGATAAAGTGGTTGCCGGTACCCAGCGTCCCGAGGTGATTCATCCGCTGCGGATGGTTCAGCTTCGGGTACTTGGTAACGATCGCGTTATAGCGCTCGTCCAGCTTCGCCCACTCGTCCAGGTGATGCGCCGGAGCATCCTTCCACGCACCGCGGTCGTTCTTGCCGCCGTTGTCGGTGCGTCCGACGGGAACCATGCGCTCGATCGCCTCACGCAGCCCGTGCAGGTTATCGGGCAAGTGATTCGCCGACAGCGACGTCTCGACCGCCATCATGCCGCAGCCGATATCCACGCCCACCGCGGCGGGAATGATTGCGCCCTTGGTCGGAATCACGCTGCCGACCGTCGCACCCATGCCCCAGTGCACATCCGGCATCGCCGCCACCCACTTGAAAATGAACGGCAGCGAGGCAACGTTGCGGAGCTGCTTCTCCGCGGCTTCCTCCAGCGCGACCCCCTTGGTCCACGCCTTAATGGGAACGCCCTTTTCATCCTTGATCACGTTGTAGTTCTGCTCGTTCATATCCATCTCCGGGTTGTCAGTCATCAGTTCTCAGTTTTCAGTCAACCGAACCGGTTTTACTGACGACTGAGAACTGAAAACTGAAAACTTCAAGGCCAGGGAACCATCGGGACGGCCGGGGGTTTCGAGGCCCCACGCCTTACGGCGTTCGTGTCAAGAAGTATCCGTGCCCTTCGCCACTGGCCGGGAAAGTGCTGGGGGAACCATCGACAGCGGTACGGTTTCGTTATGAGCGAAGTAACCG
>Ga0335069_10016287_pt1 | contig 10374 bp, 10 predicted proteins | sample Lox_Sample_11_FD_206714 | JGI IMG/M metagenome (GOLD analysis project Ga0335069, IMG submission 206714) | Soil microbial communities from Loxahatchee National Wildlife Refuge, Florida, United States - Lox_Sample_1.1 | ecosystem: Environmental > Terrestrial > Soil > Wetlands | place: USA...
GCACCGGAATCGATTAGAAACTCCACCTTCCTGGTCTTCTTTGGGGCGGCAGGGTTCCCCACCTCGATTTCGAGAACGGTCAATCCCATTATCACCCTCGGAGCGGGGCGGCTTGGCGTGCGAGCCTTGAGCCATCAGTTCTCAGTTTTCCGTATGTGCGGACGCGAACCGAGGTTCGGTTCGCTCTGAAAACTGATGGCTGACAACTGACGACTCGCAAGGGACAGCCGCCCAATGCCTCCTGCCTATTCTTCTCCTACAGACCTTTCGCCGCGACGTAGCTGATCAGGTCGCGAACACGGCAGGAGTATCCCCACTCGTTGTCGTACCATGCGACGACCTTTACCAGCGTGCCATCGATGACCTTGGTGAAGCCGGCGTCCACCATGGACGAATGCGGATTGCCGGTGAAATCTTTGGAGACCAGTTCTTCCTCCACGAACTGCAGGATCCCCTTCATAGGGCCTTCCGCAGCCTTCTTAAGGGCGGAGTTAACTTCCTCCGTCGTGGTGGGTTTCTCGACGAGAGCCACCAGGTCAACCACCGAAACGTCCGGGGTGGGGACACGCATGGCATACCCATCCAGCTTCCCCTTGAGTTCAGGCAGAACCAGACCAACGGCCTTCGCCGCGCCGGTGGTGGTGGGGATCATGCTCAACGCCGCTGCCCGCGCCCGCCGCAGGTCCTTGTGGGGCAGGTCGAGGATGCGCTGGTCGTTGGTGTAGGCATGAATCGTGGTCATCGATCCCTTGAGGATCTTAAAGCTGTCATGGATGACCTTTGCCGCCGGAGCCAGGCAGTTGGTGGTGCAGGAAGCGTTGGAGAGAACATGGTGTTTGGCAGGATCGTACATGCCCTCATTGACGCCCAACACGATGGTCACGTCTTCGCCCTTCGCGGGGGCGGAGATGATGACTTTCTTCACGGTGCCCTTCAGATGTTTCTTGGCATCCTCGGCCTTGGTAAACAGGCCGGTGGATTCCACGACAACTTGTACGCCCAAGGAAGTCCAGTCGAGTTCGGCGGGATCCTTTACTTTGAAGACGCGAATCGATTTTCCGTTAACGGTGATCGAGTTCTCCCCGAAGCTAACGGCGGCGTCGAAGGTGCCGAAGACCGAATCGTACTTCAACAGATGGGCGAGCGTTTTGGGATCGGTAATGTCATTGACCGCGACGATCTCGATCCCGGGATCGTTCACAGCCGCGCGCAGAAGGTTCCGGCCAATGCGTCCGAAACCATTGATTCCAACCTTAACGGGCATAATTGCTACCTCCAGTTTATTTCGACAGAGTCGACTCGAACCGAAAATTCTATTCGGCCTTAAGAACTAAGTCAAAGCCAAAAGCTCCGTAGGACAGAGTGTCCCCCTGGTGTGTGCGATAAAACTCAACCCACCGGTAGATTACAACGGCGCCGCACCCTGGATTCCGAAGCGAGGCCGAGGTCCGGAGTTCTGGATCTAAAGTCGGAGGACAAGAATGAGCCTCGGAGTCGTACGCACTTCTGACTCCTGCCTCCTGACTACTCATTGCTTTATGGGGGGTCAATACTGTTTCACGTCCACGACTTGATCACCGTCGAACGTAACGAAGAGGACGTGGGGCGGCAGTCCGTAAATCCAATCCTCCTGCTCCGCGCCATTTCGAACCTCGCGCACGCGCCGGTCCGGGGTGCCTTTGGCAGACAAAACCGCATCACGGTCCATTCCGACAATGACCTTGTGGTTCTTGATGGCCTCCTTGACCTGGGGCGTAACATTGGGCGAGTACAGAACGGTGGGTGAATGACGCTCGAAATCGAGGACGCCGGAAAGGACCTTCTTCACCTGGGGGATGGTAAGGTCGGGCATGTTCTTGCCGAAGTCCACGGTGACTGAGGACCCGAACGCGGTAACGGGCTCTTGCTGCGCGCCAATCGGGCTGGTTGTCCCCCCCACACCCACTTCAATGTGCTGGTACCACTTCTTTCCGGTTTTCCCTCCATTGTTAAGCTCGAAGACCATCTGGTTGGCCTTGAATTCGATCTTGGTGATCCGGGCAGGTACACCGGGTTGCATGGCCAGACCGTTGGCGTGAATTTCCTTTTGGGCGTCTCCCACGTCCAACTTCCCCTGAGCATCCACACGTACACCCTTTTTCCCCCGGGGAAGCGGAACCTTAGTCACGGCCACTTCGGTCAGCATACCCCGGATGATGTCAATGCGCGCATCGCGGTCCATGCCCTCCTTGGAAAACCCCAACGGAATCAGACATAAGACACCTGCCAGGCACAATCCCCGCCGCCATTTCCAGCCCGCCTTTTCATTACGGCCATCCATCTTGGAACGCCAGGCAGACATGGGATTCAGTCCCGTTTCCCCGTTTCTTCCGGCGGAATAGAAAAAATGCTAATTGGCGTCTCCGGCATGCGTGCTCTTTCCGGAGCAGAAACCAGGGCTTTCATTTCCTCACTCGTATAGATGCTTTTGGCGCGTGCCAGGTACACAGTTACTAAGAGAATGGCGACCGTCGCGAGCAATCCGCCCTCCGGACCGTAATCGCCTCCGCTCAGCCAGACGGGACCTTGTACCCGAGCCGTGAGAAAACTGGCCGGAAGGGTGATGCCGCTGACGGGCAGACCCAGGATGAAACCCATCAGGAAATTCCAGATCAGATGCATCCCGATGGGCATCCACAGGGAATGGGTACGCAAGTATGCAATGCACATGGGGATTGCTACCAGGGCGGTGTTGAGGGTGGAAATCCACGTGGGATGAGGGTTCGCAAGGTGGACAAAACCGAAGAATGCACCGTCGACGATAACAGCACCTGTGGGAGTAATGGACTCGATCAAGCGCTGGAACGGATAGCCCCGAAACACCGTCTCCTCAAAGACCGCGGCCACCGCGAACAGTACGAAGCAGAAGGAACCCGCCCTCATTGTGGGATGAGGGGAAGGGGTGAACCGGGCACAACCGCAAATCCACTCGAGAACGACTGTGGCGGAAAGCATGGCCGCACCTACCCCCAAACCGCGAACCAGTTCTTTCCACCATCGAGGGTGAAACGCCAGGCCCACTGATCCGAGGGGACGCCTCTCGAAAACTACGGTCATCAGTTTGGAAGCAGCGAGGACGGCCAGCAGGGACATCAATGATTGCCAGAACATCAGCACGGGGAGCGTGGGGTGAAGGCCCAGAGCGAGAAGGAACGTTCCGACGATCTCTCCGGAAATGACCAACGCCCCAAAAAAGAGAACCACGCAAAGGAAGAATCGCCAGATGGGGCGCAGGCAGTCGTTCTGAAAGAGGATGTCCATCAATTCATCGGGTTTGCCGACTTCGCTCAACCTGATCCGCGCGCACTTCTAATCCCGAGCTCGAGATGCCGAAGTTGATAATCTGACCGCCCATTTGGGAGAGGGCGTTCTCAACGGCCGGTTTGGTGCCCGGGCGGATCATGAAAACCACGCATCCACCGCCCCCCGCCCCACAAACCTTGGCGGCCATGGTTCCGTGCTTTTGGGTTTGTTCGATCATCCGGTCGATCTTCGGGGTGGATATGCCTTTGAAATTGCGCTTGCGGTTTTCCCACTCGAGGGCAAGCAATTCCGCCACATCGTTCCAATCCCGGGCCAACAGGGCTTCGCGCATCTGGCTGGAGATCGTGGTGATTTGCTCGAAGTTCTTCAGGACCCGCTCGTCATTGTCGATGTGGGATTTCATAACCTCCCAATTGTTGATCGCGGAATCGCGCGGCTGCCCCGTGTAGCAAAGCACAAAGCGCTTTTCCACGTCGGCGAAAGGCAAGGGCAGGCGCTCCACCTTGACGCCGTCGCGCTCCAGATGAACGGAGTTCGCCCCTCCATACAGCGCGGGAAAATAGTCCTGCCAGCCGGTGGGCACACGGATGACGATGGCCTCCACGTTCTTGGCGATCTCCAGGATCGTCTGGCGCGGGCAGCGCTTGCCCGTGACGCGCGCCAGTCCCCCGCACAAGGCGATATTCAGCGCGGAGGATCCCCCCAGCCCGGCGCCCGCCGGTACTTGCGAGCTGGTCTTGATGTTCAAGCCGCGCCGGGGTTCAAAGAACATCACCAGCTCGCGCAATAAAGGCAGTTGTGACTTGCCCAAAGAGAGATCGGTCAGGTTCTCCCACTTTTCCCGCAATCCCTGGTCCTGCGAAACCAGAACGATGCGGCGGTCGGCGCGAGTCTCAATCACGCAGGATGCGTAGCATTTGATGGCGATATTGACGGTTTGCGCTCCGGGGTGAAAAAGGTAGAGCGGCCAGATATCCACTGTTCCACCTGCCAGGTCAACGCGTGCCGGTGCTCGTGATTCAACGCGCATTTGGTCTCCTCGAGGGTCAGTGTCCTTGGTCCTTTGTCATTCGTCCTTAGTCACATATCCGCAGTCAGATTTCACGGGCAAAGGACCAAGGACTACGGACAAAGGACATCTCTTCTACTGTGTCACCTGCATCGTCTCGTCAATCGTAAGAGTAGGCCAGCCGGCCTTGGCGGGGTCGGAGGGTGTGGCCGTAATCTTGAAATGTTGCCCGTCATCCAACTCCGCCGTGTAATTGTAGCCGCGCCGGTTCGCTCCGGAAAAGGTGATTGAGCCGTCCTGCTGGAGTTGGTCCACCGAGGCGTATGCCCCGTGGCTTGCCAGGAACATCCGCTCGGCCTGGGCGATGGCCAGCAGGTCGCTCTTCACTCCCACAACATCGATCACTTCCTTGGGAGGCTGCCCCCCCGTTGGCCCCTGAGTGTACTGTGTCTTGACGACGAACCAGACGATGGCCACCACGATGATCAAACCCAGAATCGATCCAGCTGCGCGCATAAGAACTCCCTGTCAGTTCCGGTGGCCCTATTCTGACGCTATGCGCGCGCGGATGCAACTGCGGTGAGCTTCCTTGCCCATTCGGTGTAATCTGCGTAATCTGTGGAGGACCAGATCCTTGCAGGGGAGGTGGCGGTGTGGCGGAAACGGCCGACGTGGTGATCATTGGGGGAGGGATTGTCGGCGCCAGCATTGCCTATCATCTCGCTGATGCGGGATGCGCGGACGTTCTGGTGCTGGAGCGCGAACCACACCTGGGCCGCGGCTCCACGGGCAAGAGCATGGGGGGCGTGCGCGCCCAATTCTCCACCGAGATCAACATCCGCCTGTCGCTTTTTGCGCTCGATTTCTTTGCGCGCTTTGAGGACGCCACCGGCTGCCCCGGCGGGTATCGTCCCCAGGGCTACCTGTTCGTGGCGACCAGTCCGAAACACCTGGACTATTTGCGCAACAACTACCAACTTCAGGTGGCCTGCGGGGTCAAGACGGCGGAATTACTCTCGCCTGCCGAAGTCCTCCGCCGCATGCCGCATTTGCGCTCCGACGATATCCTGGGCGGCAGCTTCAGCTCCACCGATGGGTTCGTCGATCCCTACAGTGTCATGACCGGATTCATGCAGCGCGCCATGGAAAAAGGGGTGCGATTGTGGAAGGGTTCGGAGGCTATAGCCATTGGCTGGGACGTGCGAGGCATCGCGGGGGTCGAGACTTCGCGCGGCCGGGTGGCAACGCGCACGGTTGTGAACGCCGCCGGACCCTGGGCGGCGCAAGTGGCGGCAATGGCGGGAGTGCACTTGCCCGTCGAACCCCTGCGCCGCATGCTGGTTCCTTCTGAGCCCTTTCCGCTCATTGCCCGCGAAGCGCCCATGACCATCGAGATGGCCACGGGTTTTCATTTCCGCCCCGAAGGGCTGGGAGTATTGCTGGCCTGGAACGACCCGGAGGAGACGACCGGATTCAAAACCAACTTCGATCCGGCCTTCATTGAGAAGATCCTGACGCGCGCCGTGGACCGTGTGCCTTGCTTCGAGGCCCTGGAAGTGAATCCCAAACGCGCTTGGGCCGGCCTTTACGAAATGACCCCGGACCATTACCCCATTCTCGGCCCCGTGCCCGAGGTTCCCGGATTGTTTCTTGCCAACGGGTTCAGCGGCCACGGCGTGATGCACTCACCCGCCACCGGCAAGGTACTGGCCGATTTGATCCTCCGGGGCCAGACTGAGTTGATCGACGCCCGCGCGATCAACCTGGCCCGTTTCGCCGAAGGACGGATGATTCATGAAACCGCGGTCCTGTGAACGCGTTTCTCGAGTCCTCCCCCACCAGTTTGCCAGCCAGCAGGGGTTCTTCGCCTCGACACTCAAAGGCACGTTAGATGTGAGCCGGTCATGCCGTGGCGCCGGCCAGCCGGTCGCCCAACTTCCGGGAGGCGGAGAAAAGCGCGCCAATCTCAACCAGTCCCGCGAGCTTGTATTTCCCGAATGAGGCAAGGCCGGCGGAAGCCAAGCACCCGCACTCGGCGCACACCGGACGGCCGCCGAACTGGCACGGAGTGATGGGGGTGGAGAGGTCGGCGGAGACGCAGGCCGTGGCCTGCGCGAACATGCATTCCTGGGGCGTAGCGGGCGGGTGCTCGAACCCCCCCAGGATGCGGTCCCCCATTTCCATCAGCGGGTAAATCCGGCGCAGGCGGCGAAGCTCCTCCAGCACGCGGGCGCGATCCGCCGGGGTCAGGCGTTCCTCGCTCACCTCCCCTTCCTGGGGAGTATAGAGACTGAACCAGATTTTCCTCGTTTCCGGCCGCTGGGACCAGAAAGCGGCGAATTCCTCCAGGTAGCCCGGCCGCCGGGTGATCTGCCGGGTTATGGTGCAGTGAACATTGATCCTGTGCCCGGCAATGTGCTTCAGAATGCGGTCGTACGTGGCCGGGGCGCGGCGACGGTCATGTTCGGCCGGGAGCCCGTCAATGGAGACAGCGAGGTAAAGATTGGAAAGATCGCGCCAGGCTGTGGGGATGGGACGGACGGCGCTGGTAACCACCAGCACTTCCACTCCCATGTGTTGCAGCTTGGGAAGCAGGACGTCCAATTCACGGTACCGCACCAGCGGCTCACCCCCCACAATGGAAACGTGCAGCGGACGGAAGCGCCGCACCAGCCCCAGGACTCCCGCCACCAGGTCGTCGCCGCGCGTGTCGCGCAGGTCGCGCAGCGGGCCCGCGCCGTCCAAGTGATGCGGGGCGTAGGCGTAGCAACCGGGGCAGGTCAGGGGACATTCCTTGGTGATCTCAATCGATAAGAAAGGTTTCTGGCCCCGTAGTATACGACCCCACGCGGGAATCAAATCCACAGTCTTCACAGCGCCTCCTGGAGGATCCGGCTCTCGACGCGACTGGAAACCACATGGCCCTGAAACCGTGGTGCCGTCGGACATTCCGTCAATCCCGTGGTGCACCGCCGCCGACGGAACTGACATTTAGTCTATTAGATTACCTGTTTTGGAGTAGGGTTGGCTATGAGAATGCACTCAAAAGGCAGGGAATGAGGGTCGAAACGAGGAGGTTGGGTTTCATGGATGCGGGGTTCACGGGGTTCCGAAGGGGCTATGTTGTTGTCTTTCTCTCCCTGGTGGTTGGTACGGCGGGGGCGGCGCAAATGCAAAAAGCTACCAGGCGGGGAGAATCCGCTCCATCTTACACGAGCGGTTTCGACCAGCCGCAGCTCATCAATGCGGAGACCGATCCCACCTTGCATTATCCTATTGCCAGTTTGCCGGGCATGACCTGTGCCAGCGTGGTTTACGGCTGGCTCGACATTTCGCGCGGGCATGTTCAGTTTAAGGTAGTCCAACCCCCCAACAAAATGGAGGACAGTTTCGAGGCGTCCCCGGCGGAGCTCAGCGAAGTCAAGATCTGGCAGACCAGCGTCAAGTTCCGCATCGGGCCAAAGAAGCACGTCATCTTTTATGTCCCGGAGAGCAATTGGGGGAGCATTCATAACTGCCCGGCCTATTTCGCCGCGGAAAGCCTGGGGGAGAAGGGGACCTTCTCGATCTACAACGCGTTTCAGAACTTTGGTACCGTGCTGGCGCAAGCCAAGGCCGCCGCCGCTCCGCCTCCCCCGGCCGTCACCCCGCCAGTGGAAAGTCCAGTAACGCCGGAGCCCAAGCCAGCCCCTTCCGAGCCGCCTGCCCTGGTTCTGACGGCGCCTTCCGGAGCGGCCCCGAAACAAGTAGTGGACGCCAGCGACTCACCCTTGACGATCCGCGGCGTGGCGATGGACAGCACCGGCATCCCCGTCATCAAGATCAACGGAGTTCTTTCCAATATGCGTCCCCAGAGCAACCAGGCCGCGGAGTTCTGGTCCGAACCGCTGGCCCTTCACCCGGGTGAGAATCCCATCGAGATCGTCGCATCCAATGCCGCGCATCTGGAGACGAAGCTGACCTTCACAGTTCGTTACGCCCCCAAAATAGCTCCTGTGTCGCCGAAAGGACTGGGCAAAGAGGAAATTATCTCGTTGCTCCAGGGCGAAGTCCCCGGCGAGCGGATCGCGGAGCTAGTCAAGGAGCGGGGGCTCAAGTTCTCCCCCACCGAGGACGATTTCAGCCAAATGCGTGCCGCGGGAGCCACCGATGACTTGGTTCAGGCCATCCGCCAGGCCGCGTCCCACCCCTGACATCCCCGCCATGTTCTGATTCATCAAACCGCGTCATAGCGCCCAGAGCATGTACAACGATGCCAGCAACATGAAGGGCGAGGAGTAGAAGCCTGGCATGGGGCGGCGAAAGGGTACGGAATTCACCGTTCGCCCCCGGATCGTTCCCACCATATGAACCAGACTGTTCGCCAGCAGGATGACGGCGAAGACGAAACCGAGCGGCCGCATCCAGCGGGCGCCTTGCCACACCAAGATGGAGAGAGCAAAGACCAGGACAACGGCCGCCACCAATCCCGCCAGCCACACGCCGAAGGTGAAGATGGGCATGGGAAACCAGGGCCGGCGCTCGCGCAGCGCCATCACGGTGGGGTTATAGACCGAGAGAAACCCCGTGCAGGCTTCGTCGACCACGTGCAGCGCCAGCGCCAGGCAGAGCAGGATCCATGCCCAAAAGAAATGGGCATGGGGAAACGCCCCTGAAATGCTCGCCACCAGGACAGTCGAAGGTGTGGTCATGGTCTTCTCCTTTCATCGGGTTTTGCAGAGGCTCCGATTCCCCGCAGGTTAAAACCGGCAATGGCCTCGGCAAGGTGGTCAGCGGACGGACGCTCGTGCGGGGCACGCTCCAACCAGCGATAGACCGCTTCATACGCCGACCCCACCCAACAACTGGCCACCACCGCGGGGTCCATGGGAGGCAGTTGACCGGCCAGGGCGCGCAGTCCCTGTTCCACCCCCCGCGTGTGATTCTCAATCACCTGGCGCCGCACCGCCTCCAGCCGCTTGCCCAGGCCGGAGGATTCGACAATCAGAATGCGGGCTTCTTCGGGGTTCTCCGCCAGGAATCGCACCAAAGCTTTTACCGCGGCGCGCATTTGCGCCGGCACGCTGGGGCCGGCGGCGGCAATAGCGGCATTGAGCGCCGCGGCCATTCGCCGGCCCAGGGATTCCAGCGCGGCAGCGAAGACATCTTCCTTGTTGCGGAAATAGAAATAGAAGCTGCCCACCGAGCTGCCGGCGGCGCGCACAATCATAGGCACCGTCGCGGCGTGATATCCCTTCCTCCCGAAGATTCCGACGGCGGCGCTCAGCAACTTCTGCCGCCGCGCTTCCTTCCGCTCCGCCATTTTGTGCGTCGTGCGGTACGCCATCCCGACCCTCCTTTGGACTTACACCGAGGGAGATGCCTTCCGCCGTGGTTCCTTGCGACAAGCATAGAATGACGTCTCATTCTATTCTTGTCAAGCATATTCTCCCGGGGTGCGCGGGCATTCGCGAAGGCGATCTTCCCGCCCCCTCGGCGCATGCCCATCGGCGTTAACCTCAAGGCGCAGGTCCTGTTCCGAAGCCCGTCGGCTGACGGGCGGTATCGTGTCACTCGTGTCCAAAATAGACCGGTCGTAAGCGCTCGACCGCCGGGAGCTTCTACATTTTGAATAGGCACCCGTACTTCTAGGCCATTAATCGTCAACTTGACGCTTCTGCCAAACTTCCGAGTGGCGCGTGATCCGCTCGTAATGTTCGATGGCAAGCTGTTTCGTCGTTCGGCGACATATCGTCAAGGTGATCGCGAGTTGGGGGAAATGAAGCAATCATTGGGTGGCGCATACATCGGTTTTCATGTATGCGGCACTTCTGGTGGATCGCCAGCGCTGAACCACCGGTGCGCGAGTCGGAAGGCGACGGCCCGGGTCGCATACCTACACGACAAGGTATGCGCCACCCGCGGACGCCGATCCCTTTGACCTGCTTTGCCATGTGGCGTTTAATGCTCCGCTGCGCACCCGGCGCAAGAGGGCGGAGGCGTTGCGACGTGAACAAGAAGCGTTCTTTGACGGCTATGGCCCCAAGGCGCACGAGGTGCTCTACGATATTCTGGAGAAGTAC
>Ga0335069_10016288_pt1 | contig 10374 bp, 9 predicted proteins | sample Lox_Sample_11_FD_206714 | JGI IMG/M metagenome (GOLD analysis project Ga0335069, IMG submission 206714) | Soil microbial communities from Loxahatchee National Wildlife Refuge, Florida, United States - Lox_Sample_1.1 | ecosystem: Environmental > Terrestrial > Soil > Wetlands | place: USA: Florida...
CTCGTTGGCCTGCTTGCAAAAGAGGGAATCACCCTTGTGGATTTCAAGCTGGAGTTCGGGCGGCAGAACAAGACCATCTATCTCGGCGACGAGATCAGTATGGACTCGATGCGCCTGTGGGACAAGAAAACCGGCGAATCTCTCGACAAGGACGTGTACCGGTTCAACAAGGGAGACGTGATGGCGACCTATAACCGGGTGGCGGCACGGATCACCGGGGCACCAAAAACCGCATCGGCAGGAAGGAAGGCCCAATAATCGAAAAAACCCGTAAAAAAGGCCCGGTAAGAATTCCACAACACATAAGTGGTCCAAAGAAAATACGCGTGTACCAACCAGAAGGGGTGATCTGTCATGACTGACGATGCGGAAACAGAAGCAGATATGCTCAAATGGGCGCATGCGATCGCCCGCAAGAACGGATGGATACTCAATCCTGACGAAGATCACCTCAATATCGTGATCCGGGGGCTGGTACGGAACAAGAAGAAATTCGGGAGGCCCTACTGCCCCTGCCGGCTGCGGAGCGGTGACGAGGAACGCGACCGTGCCATTGAATGCCCGTGCATCTACCACAAGGATGAGATAGCAAAGGACGGGCACTGCCACTGTCTCCTCTATTACAAAAAGCCATAGGACCTCCCTTTTTTCGTTGACTGTACCGGTATGAAAAACACTAATCCGGGCCTTCCCCCCGTCACCGGCAGGGACCCGGAGATCCTTATCCTCGGCAGCTTTCCCAGCCTCATGTCGCTGGGAAAAGGCGAGTACTATGGTAATCCCAAAAACCAGTTCTGGAAGATCATGGAGATCCTGTTCGGGATCGACCCCGCCTGTCCCTATACCACCCGCACAACACTTCTCGTGGAGCACCACGTCGCCCTCTGGGATGTCCTTGCCTCCTGCAGCCGGGACGGGAGCATGGACAGCGCAATCCGTGACCCGGTCGCAAACGACATCCGGGGATTTATCGCAGCCCACCCGACAATCCGGTACATTGCCCTCAATGGAACCACTGCCGGCCGGTACTTTAGGAGACTGAACCCGGGTCTGACCGGGCATGTCCTTCCTTCCACCAGTCCGGCATATGCCAGCATGTCCCTTACGGAAAAGGCGCGGTGCTGGGCACGCACCTGCATCCCGGAGCATTCATAAAAAAGAGTGATCCTGCCGCTGACGCTTACCTTTCCAGGCGCAGTTTCAGGAAAATAACGTGATAGATCGCATAGAACCCGCAAAGTACCGCTGCGGTATATCCAAGGACCGCTACCCACAGGACTTCTTTTGGCAGGGCAATCGGGGATGCCTGCAGCACGAGCGACGACCCGACCACAAGAGCCGCCACCACGAGACCGATCATGATCTTGTCGCTTGCCCGGTCCAGTGCCATCTGGAGCTTCTTTAAGTCGGTATCAACCACTTCGAGACGGATCGTCCCGGTCGAGAGGCGCTTGAGCATCAGGTTGACGTTCCTTGGCAGGTCAAAGGCCGCGTCGACCGCCTCAAGAAGCGAGTTTGACGCACGTTTCATGTAACCTGCCGAGAGCACGTTCGAATCGGCCAGCTTGCGCAGGTAGGGAGTAATCTCCCCGCCGAAACTGAACTGGGGGTCGAGCCGTACTGCCACGTCAAAGACCATCACCAGTGTCTTTAACAGGAGCATCAGGCTCATGGGCACCTTGAGGTTGTACCGGCGCATGACTTCGGTGAGCTCGTTGATCATCAGGCCGAAATTGAACTGGGCAATCTCATCCCCGCCGCCGAAATCGTGCAGCATGATGTACAGGTCGTCACGGAGTGCCTCGCGGTTCTCCTCGGCCACAAAGATCCCAAAGCCCTCGAGCGTCTTTAAGATCATATCGACATCATCAGTGGTCAGGGCAAAAAGCAGGTTGACGAAGAGCTGCTTTTTCTCCGGGCGCAAAACCCCGACGATACCGAAGTCCAGGAAAACCAGGTCCCCCATATCAGATATGAGAAGGTTGCCGGGATGAGGATCTCCGTGGTAAAATCCGTCCTCAAAGATCATCTTCAGGTACGCGTTGAAGCCCCGGACCGCAATCTCGTGCGGGTCAGATCCCTGCGCGGTGATTGCCTCGACGTTGTCGATCCGCACCCCCTTGACAAATTCCATGACCAGCAGTTTAGAGGAAGAATACTCCCAGTAGATCTTGGGGAAGTGGATCCCGGGCTCGTCCCGGAAGTTGCGTGCCATCCGTTCCGCGTTCCGGCCGTCGCGGGTAAAGTCCAGTTCCTTCCGGATCTGGGTGGCAAAGTCCTGGACAAGGCCGGTCGGGTTGTACATCCGGCTCTCCGGGAATACCGCCTCGATCCGTTCCGCCATGGACTGGAGAATGGCAAGGTCGGTCTCAATGATCTCCGGAATCCCGGGACGCTGCACCTTGAGGGCGACCACCGTCCCATCCTTGAGGACCGCCCGGTGGACCTGCCCGATCGATGCGGATGCAACCGGTGCCTCATCGATCTCGGCAAACCAGTCCTCAAGATTCGGGCAGGACTGGTGGATCACCCCCAGAACTTCAGAGAACGGCAGCGGTTTTGCATGGTCCTGGAGTTTCTTGAGCTGCTCGATGAGCTCCGGGGGAAAGATCTCCGTCCTCGTGCTCATGATCTGGCCGAATTTCACAAAGGTAGGCCCGAGTTCCTCAAGAGCAAGACGTACCCGCTCGTACACCGTTGACTGGTCCGGCTGCTTTTCTTCCGTACCCGGGAGGCGGAAACGGGTCTTGCCCGGGAAGGCTTTCTCCAGTGCAATGCCAAAACCGTACTTCCACAGGATATCGATGATCTGCGCATACCGCCGGATACGGGTGACCATGGATACAGTTTGGCAGTTGGGATACTTAACACTGGCTTATCCTCGAGCCAGCCGGAGGGCGGTAAGGATAATGGGAAGGCTATGTGAGGACAAGGACGGAATCCTAGGGTCGGGAAAATACCACAATCCGGTTCGTGTTGGTACCGGACCGGTTGTTCCCGATGCCCCAGATATGGGAGGTCTTCGAGAACACCTGCTGGTTGATGAGGACTCCCTCGCACCGGAACCCCGCAGAGAGGCCCAGCGGTATCACGTATTCTTCGAGCCGGACCGTTTTTTTCCGCACCTCACCCACCTCGAAGGCCACATACCCTCCCGGGGCAGTGATCCGGAACAGCTCCCGAAACACGTCACCCATCACTGCTTCCCAGTCGGCCAGAGTTCGTGCCATGGTGATGGTACGGCCGATAGCCTCTTCATCGAGGCCGCAGAACCAGCAACGGAGCCAATTGTCCTCCCGGTACTGGACGATATCCAGGAATGGTGGGGAGGTAACGGTGAGCCGGACGGATCCGGAGGCAATATCTGGTGTTGTTCTGGCATCCCCGGTCAAAAACCGGGCATCGGCAGCAACGCGGGATAGATTTCTACGTTCATCAGGGGTCAGCCCGCCAACCAGGCTCTTTGTCTTACGCACGATAAGCCGGCGGGTGTCGCGGTACTCCGGTACCTGGTTTCGTTTCCGGTTGATCCGCTCCTGGCTCCGGGGAGATACCGCTTGGTTGGGGGGGAGGGTGTAGACCGAGAAGAACCCACTTGAATGGCCTGTCAGGCGGTTAGTTGCAACCATCGCAATCCATCGGTCCACGGCATCAGCAGTGCCATCCTCTTTTCGCCCGAGCAGGTACCGGCGCAGCGCAACGATCTCCCGCTCGGTATCCGGGTGGTAGAACATGGAGAGATCGCGGTCTGCACGGTCCCCGTCCCGGGGAATTGTTTCGAGCCTGGCAGTCACTTCCCCGACCGTGGACGGAATGAGGCGTGGCTCGGCAAGGATCCGGGAGAGCGGGTTCGCATCGTTTGCTATCACCCGCCGTCCACGGAGCCCGGCCTCGATCGCAGTGGTTCCCCTCCCGCTGAAGGGATCGTACACGATATCTCCCTTCCGGGTGAGCAGATCGATAAAAAAACCGGGCAACTGCGGTTTGAAGCAGGCCCGGTACGAGATCTCGTGAAGAGAGCAGGCCTGCCGCTGGCGCGATGTCCAGAACTCCCCGGTATATTGAAGGATGCGCAGCGGACCGGCACACTCTTCCTCATACACCTGATCACCAGACGGTCCGCGGAATCCGGCAAGGTACGTGTGGAATGCAGGGGAACTGTTTTTGGACCTGCCGCTCGTTTCGATCACCTCCGCTGCATACCGGTGTGCAGGATAATTGTATATCTCCTGTGCTCCCGGCAGAAGGCTGACTCCGGAACTCCGGCACGACCCCGGCCTGGCCTTCAGCCTAACGAGAGATCGTTGTCAAAATAGTGCTCGTGAACTCCGGACAGGGGAAGCTTGCGTATGTAATCGTACGACCGTGCGATGATCTGCGCCAGTTCTTCGGCGTTCGGGTGGCCGGCCACCCACTTCTCGATCTCGGTTACACTGGGAAAGTCATCGGTATACTTGTAGTAACCGGGATTTTTTTCCACACAAGAATATCCGGTATATTGTTATTAAAATATTATGACTTGATGTCGCGATGATGGCAATCCGTTGCAGGCAAAAGGGAATGGGACTCCGGACACTCCGGGAATGACCAATAATTCAGGTATGGGTGAAGTACGCCCGGACACCGCACTCTGTTACGGCATCGATCCGTGCAAAGGCGACCCGTTCGAACTGCACAACTTTGCCGGCCTCGGTCTTCACCGCGGGCTCACAGGCCCCTTTCATCTCACCGTCCTGCGTGAGGAGGGCGCAGGGCAGGGTGGCCTGTGCCGGGAGCCACTGGATGATCTTGGCCTTTGCCGCCCGGGCATCTGCAAGCGAATCCCCTCCGTACGAGAACGAGGGAGTGTCACCATCCCAGGCAACCTTCACATTGAAAAGGTCTTTGAGCCGGACCATGGAGGTGCCGGGTACGATCTCACCCTTCGGGAGGAGGACCGTGCCGGTGAACGCTAAGGTGCGCGATCCGCGTTCGGCATTTCCCGGGTGGAGCATCGCATGGGCTGTGTGGGCCGGCGCTCCCTCGATCCGGGCTTCGACCGGGTCCGGCACGAAGAAGTACCGGTTTGCCACCGGGTCTACGATCTTCTTGTTCTCTGCGTACAGGTTGTCCCATGAGAACGAGATGTCCACATCGCCAATCCCGATCGCGATCATCGCGTTTTTTACGGCCTCGGGGCTGATCCCCCGCCGGGCAAGGGCACGGAGCGTCCCGAGATGGATATCATCCCAGCCGGTATACTTCCCTGCATCGATCCCCGCATGCATCTGGGAGGTCGAGAGCACCACGCCCTCGATACCCATCCGGCCGTAGTGCCGGTACACCGGGACCTTCCAGCCGAAGTGGTCGTAGATGTAACGCTGCCGCCGGGTGTTTGCAATGTGGTCTTTTCCCCGGATCACGTGGGTTACGCCGAGCAGGTGGTCATCGGCGACAACCGAGAAATTCATCAAGGGATAGACCCGGGCATCTCCAATCTTGGGGTGGAGCGGGGCATCGAGGATCCGGAAGATGGGATAGTCCCTCATTGCCGGGTCGGGGTTTAAGAGATCGGTCTTGACCCGGACTGAGGCTTCGCCCTCCTTAAATCCACCATTCAGCATCTTCTCCCAGAGGGAAAGTGCAGTCTCGACCGGCTGGTCGCGACAGGGGCAGGCCTTTTTTGCATCCTTTAATGCCTTGAAATGCTCGTTCTCGCAGGTGCAGATGTACGCCCCGCCCTGTTCTATGAGCTGTCTGCAGAGATCGTAATAGATGGGGAACCGCTCGCTCTGGGTGACTGTCTCGGTGATCCCCAGTTCCAGCCAGGCGATGTCCTCTTTGACCATCGCGTAGGCATCCGGGTCAACTCTTTTGGGGTCCGTGTCCTCAATCCGGAGGATGTACCGCCCGCCATACTGCTTCACGTAGGCATCGTTGAGCGCCGCAGCCCGGGCATGGCCGATATGGAGCGGACCGGAGGGGTTGGGGGCAAACCGCATCACTACGCCGTGCTCTGCGCCTTCAAGATCGGGGAGCACCTTCTTCTTCTCGTGCTTCTCGTGGAGTGCGGCAAACATCTCGGGAGAGAGGGACTGGAGTTTTGCCACCCTTTCCTCCGGGGAAAGGGTCGCCACGTCAGCGATAGCGTCCTTTGCTGCCGCGGATACTTCCTTAGCCTGTTTGCGCAGCTCGGGGTGTGCGCCCATCACCATCCCGATGACCGCACCTGCCTGCGGCACACCGCCATGCTTAACCGCGTTTTGGAGTGCGCACAGGAAAAGGGCGGCCCTGATCTCGTCCCCTGCCATCCTAGAAGCTCCGTGTCACGAAATATTCGCCGACGTCCATGATGAGCTGGCGTTCCTTTGTGGGGGGAAGGGCATTGAGCAGGCGGTTGCTGTCCGCCACGAGATCCGCTGCCTTCTTTTTGACTGTATCGATGACACCCGCATCGGTCAGTTCCTGTATTGCGGCCTTTATGTCAGCCGGTGAGAGCTCGCGCCGGTACTTCAGGAGATCTACACCCTTCTGCCGGGCAATGATCATAATCAGGGTTTGCTTTCCCCCACGGAGATCGGAGCCCTGGTCTTTGCCACTCTTCTCGGTCGGAGTGAGAAGATCGATGAGATCGTCTTGGATCTGGAACGCGATACCGGTATTGAGGCCGAACTGGTAGAGGGCTTTCACCTGCTCCTCATTCCCTCCGGCAAGGGTGCCGCCGATTGCCGCTGCCGCTGCATAGAGCACGCCGGTCTTTTTTGCCACCATCTCCATGTATTCCTTCTCGATCACGTCGGTCCGATGCTCAAAGGACATGTCCTGGTGCTGGCCCTCGCAGATATCGGCGCAGGCGCGGGCGAGCAGGGCAACCGCCTGTACCTTGGACCCTTCGTTTGCCTTTGACTGGCAGATGAACTCGAACGCCCGGGCATAGAGGACATCCCCGGCAAGGATGCCGGTGGGCATGTCCCACTTGGTATGGACCGTGGGCACGCCCCGCCGGAGCGAGTCACCGTCCATGATGTCGTCATGGATCAGGGTGAAGGTATGGGTGACCTCGAGTGCCAGTGCCGCTGGAATGATATCCTTTGAACTGCCGTGCCGGATCGCGTCTGCCGAGAGCATGACGACCGCAGGGCGCAGCCTCTTTCCCCCCGCAGAGAGCAGGTGAGCCGATGCCCGATCAAGCTCCCCACCGGCATGGGTGAAGTTCTTCTCGATCATGCCATCGATCTGCTGTGCAACCGATTTTAAGTATGCGGGTAGGTCGGACATGTCTGGAATTCCCCTCTAGTTCAGCTTGAGCCGCTGGCCGTTTGACATCACATGCACGTCATTACCCAGCACGTACCCAAGATCCTTGGTGAACTCCGCATATGAGCCGGTCATTCGTATGTTCCCGTGGGCCGGAATGATGTGCTGCGGGTTTAAGAGGCTGACAAACTCGTAGTGGTCCTCACGGTACGCATGCCCGCTCACGTGGAGGTCCGGGAAGAGCCGGGCGCCGGCCATCTTCAGGTGCGCCTCGACCATGTACCGCTGCCCGAAGTTCATCGGGTTGGGGATCACGTTTGCCGAGAAGAGGATCTTGTCGCCCTTGGTAATCTGGTACGGGGTGTCGCCGAGAGAAAGCCTGGTCAGGATAGACCCCGGTTCTCCCTGGTGACCGGTAATGATGGGGAGGAACTTGCCTTTTCCCTCCTTCATCATCCGGCGCAGGGTCCGGTCCACCGTCCGGCGGTTCCCGAAGACACCTGTATCCTGCGGGAGCGAGACCATTTTCATCTGTTCGGCGGTAACCGCGTACTTCTCCATGGAGCGGCCCAGGAGTACCGGTTTTCTCCCGATCTCGTGCGCACACTCGGCGATCGTCTTGACCCGGGCGATATGAGAGGAGAAGGTCGAGACCATAATCGAGCTCTTATCGTCCTCGTAACTGGTGATGGTGTCCCGGACAAGATCACGGGCGATCCGCTCGCTCGGGCACCGCCCGGGCCGATCGATGTACGTGCTCTCCACGATAAGCGCGAGCACGCCCTCCTTTCCAATCTGGCGGAGCCGCGCAAAGTCCGGGGGCTCCCCGATCACCGGGGTCCGGTCGAGCTTGAAGTCGCAGGCGTACACGATTGCGCCGTGCGGGGTGTGGAGCACCGGGGTCACGGTATCGATGATCGAGTGCTGGGCCCGTACAAATTCGAGCACCAGGTGCTGCGAGATGGTGTACCGCTGGCCTGACCGGAGCGCGAAGAGCTTGTTGTTCACCCCGAACTTCTGTTCGCCGGAGATCTGCTGCCGGATCAGTTCGGTCGCATACGGCGAGGCGATGATCGGTGCATTATACCGGTGCGCGAGCTTCGGGATCGCGCCAATGTGGTCAAGGTGCCCGTGGGAGCAGACAATCGCTTTTACGGTCCCTTCGACCGAGTTCATCATGGTGTCGTCCGGTATCGCCCCGATCTTGATCAGATCCAGGGAGTGCATATTCTCGAGCTCCGCATCCTCGTGGATCATAACCTGGTCCAGGCGGAGCCCCATGTCGAAAATGACAATCTCTTTTCCACAGCGGACGGCGGTCATATTCCGCCCGACCTCGTCGTATCCGCCCACTGCAATAATCTCTATATCCATGTTTTTCTCCTGTGTATGTCACTCGCAGGCGCAATTAAAACCTGCATGATTTCGTTGTTGTCGTCAGTCAGGGTCGTCCTGCATTACGCAGGGTTACCATCATCCATCATCTGCCGGGTCCTGCCCGTAATAAAGAGCCGTACCCGGCGCATGTCCCGGATCCGTGCGGCGCCGCACAGGAACATCGAGGCTACAAGCGCGCGATGGATCGTTTCGACCCTCGCGGCAAGTGCATCATCGCTTTCCAGTGCCGGTTTTAAGAGCGGTAGTGCCATGCCACAGAGATCCGCCCCGAGGGCCAGGCACTTTGCCATATCGATACCGCTCCGGACACCACCCGATGCGATCACCGGGCTGCCGGTGCCTGCTACCTCAGCAAGGCTTACCACCGTGGGGATTCCCCAGCCGGCAAAGTCCTCGCCCAGGGTCCTGAGGGCCCGGCCCTGTGCATCCTTCCGGTTCGCCCGGAAGCTCTCGACTGCCGCCCAGGAAGTTCCTCCCCAGCCGCCGATATCGATCGCAGCCGCCCCCGCGCTCCAGCACTGACGGGCAACCTCCCGCGAGATCCCGCACCCGGTCTCTTTTACGATCACCGGGGTCTTCGTCTCCTCGCAGAGCGCGGCGATCGCGGCTATACAGCCGGTTGCACTGAGATCGCCCTCCGGCTGGATGGCCTCCTGGAGGAAGTTGAGGTGGATTGCGATCGCGTTTGCGCCGATCATCTCGATGGCCTGCTCGGCCCATGCCACCCCGTGGTCCCGGAGCTGCACGGCGCCCAGGTTTGCCACGAGAAACGCATGGGGCGCCTCGTCGCGGACCACCGAGAACGTATCCGCAAGCGCCGGGTTCTCAAGGGCCGCTCTCTGGGAGCCTACACCCATGCCAAGGCCGAAACGCTCGGCGATTCGGGCAAAGCGGGCATTGGCGTCCTTTGTACCGGGATGACCACCGGTCATGGCCGAGACAAAGAGGGGAGAGGAGAGGGTGTGGCCCAGAAAACGGGTGGACAGGTCGATCTTCCGCATGTCGCATTCCGGCAGTGCGTTGTGAACGAGCCTGACATCACCAAAACCGGCATCGCCCGACTCGACTGCCTCTTCTGCGCAGATGCGCAGGTGGTCGAGCTTGCGTGACGATGTGAACCGTTTCTTATCGGCCATTTCCCTTATCCTCCTCTCACGGTGGTCCCGCCGTGATCCTTTTTATTCAGGAAGTCGCCCAGGCGCGAGACCGAAAAGATACCTGACTCGGTGCCTGCAGCAGCAAGCCCGAGCAGTTCGTCAATTTTCCCTTTCATTCCACCGGTTACATCGGTATGTGACGAGCTGCCGATCTGGAGGGTATGCACGGTCAAAGGAGTAATCTCCCGGACCACATGCCCTCCATCCAGCACTCCCGGTACATCGGTGGCGAGCCCTGCGCGGGTGCATTTGAGTGCAACCGCGAGATACCGCACGAGCTGGTCACCCGAGACGACGCAGGCCCCGCGTGAAAGATCCATCACCACGTCGCCGTGGATCACCGGAACCATCCCGAGCATGAGCATCGTTTCCAGGTTTTTTGTCTCAAACGCAAGGAGCCGCCCTTTATCGGCGATACCTGCGTGAAGCGGGTGGATACCGAGGGCCGATATGCCGGCACCCCGGAGCGCTGCAACAACCTCCGTGTTCAGGGAACTGACCGCGTCGTGCGTGACCCCGATCCCTTCCGTGTGGCCGGGCGTGGCACCGCGATCCAGCCGGTATCTCCGGGCCTCGGGATGCC
>Ga0335069_10016289_pt1 | contig 10374 bp, 10 predicted proteins | sample Lox_Sample_11_FD_206714 | JGI IMG/M metagenome (GOLD analysis project Ga0335069, IMG submission 206714) | Soil microbial communities from Loxahatchee National Wildlife Refuge, Florida, United States - Lox_Sample_1.1 | ecosystem: Environmental > Terrestrial > Soil > Wetlands | place: USA...
CCGCGGCGTCCTTGCCGCGCTCGCCTGGGTGAGTCACAACCAGTGGCTCATCCTCGTCGCCCTCGCCGCGCTGTGGGGCTGCGTCGGCTGGGCCGCCACGGGCGCCGGCGTGATCGGCGCACTGGTCGCGCTTCCCGCCCGCCTGCGTCGGGAGATCGATCCCGTGAGGCGCGCCCAGTTCCGGCACGACCAGTCGCAGGCCGCCGGTCGCGGGGCGGCGCTCGCCCGCGTCCTCGACGAGATCGAGGGCGAGCGCCGCTGAAGGCGGGCGCGGCGGTCGACTTCGTCGCCGCCGCTCACGCACGACATCGGCGCGGGCTCAGTCCGGCGGCAGCAGCCGCACCGCCAGGCCGACGCCGCCGCCGCGCCGCTCGCGCAGGCCGGCGACCAGCCGGTAGAGGCTCAGGCAGCCGGCCGTGATCGCGATCCAGAGCAGCAGCGCCTTGGGCTGGTGGGCAACGCTCGTGCCGGAGTTCGCGTCCGTCAGGTTGAGCCAGGCGATGACGAGCACGGGCGGTACGGCGAGCACGCCCAGCCAGGCAAGCGAGCTCAAGCCCAGCAGACGCCGGACGGGCGGCAGCACGAGGCCGCGGTCGTCGGCAACGTGCGGCAGCACGATGGCCGACGCCGCCACGCAGAGCCATTCGGCGACCATCACGATCATGCCCGACAGCAGCGACAGGTGGGCGTAGATCATGAGGGCGGTGAAGGCGGTCGCCACGGCGAAGGTGAGCAGCAAGGCACGGTGCGGCGTGTGCCAGCGGCGGTGTACCTCGGCGCACCAGCGCGGCGCCAGGCCGTCGAGCGACCAGGCAAAGAGGCAGCGCGACACGCACATCGCGGTGGGCCCCACCCAGGCGAAGCCCCACACGGTGAAGGCCGCCGCCAGCGTGACGGCGAGCACGCCGTGGCGCAGCGCGAGGGCGACGAGCTCGGCGAAGGTCGGCGTGGCCCCCAGGCCGAGCTTGGCGGGCGAGGCGATGGCAAGGTCGGCGAAGAACCCCAGGCCGAACAGGTGGCTGAGCGCGAAGACCACGGCGAGCAGCCAGGCGAGCGTCCAGACGAGCGAGCCGAGCACGCCGACCGCCTGGGTGCGAGCCGGGCTGCGCACCTCGCCGCCGATGAAGATCGAGAAGTAGCAGCCGACGAAGACGATCCACGGCCAGATCGCCGCGTGCAGCGTGGCCGACCACGAGAAGGGCGCCGACCCGCCCGTGGCGAGCGGTGCCAACGGCCCGGCGTGCAGGCGCGCCAGGGCGTGGTCCACGCCCGCAAACGCGGCGTGGCGCGACAGCAGCAACCCGGCGACGACGCAGACGGCGAGCGCGGCCGTGCCCAGCACGAAGGCCGCGCTCTGGGCGCGGAAGTACAGGCGGCCGCCGCGGATCATGAGCAGCGCGTAGGCGACGAGCACGGCGAGCGACACGAGGAAGGTGCCGTTGGCGGTGCCGAGCCAGGTCGCGAGGCGCAAAGCGCCGGCGTTGCCGGTCGTGGCGGCGACGACCTGGGCGAGCGGCGTGAGCCCGTACTGCACCGTGTAGAGACCGCCGAGGCCGACGAACAGGCAGAAGTAGGCCATGGCGGCCGCGTTCACGGCAAAGCCGAGCGCCGGGCTCAGCGTACGCGTGATCGAGACGTAGTCGCCGCCCGAGCGCGGGAACACGACCGCCAGGCGTACGTAGAGCAGCATGAGCGGCAGGATGCCGACGAAGGCGAGCAGCACGGCGAGGTACAGGTTCGCGCCGGGGTAGAGGCCGGCGCCGAGCAGCGTGAGCCACACGAGGCCCACGCCGATGTTGGCGTTCATCACGTTGAAGCCGAACACCTGCCACGACGTGACCGCGCGCACGAGGCCGCTCGCCGGCCGCACGAAAGGACTCACCGGGGGCGTGCCGACGGGCTCGACGGCGGCCCGGCTCGGGTGGTGCGAGCGGTTCGAACGGGCGTTCATGCGGTGCGACCTCCGGTCCGGCAAAAACGACGATCCCGGGCCGGCTCGCCAGGCGAGCCGGCCCGGGATCCCCGTTTTCGGATCCTTCGTGCGCAGCGGCAGTGCCCGCCCCGGTACCACGGGGGCGGCCTTCTGCACTGCACGGAGACAGGTCTTCTGGCTTGCCGGATCGTCCTTGCGCCGCGCCTTCCCGTCGGCCTGCGGCCGGCAGTGGCTTGCGTTGCGGCGGTCGTCCCCGGTCACAGCGGCGGGTCCGCGACGGCATCGCACCGTCTTCCCTCTGAGGCCCTCGCGGGCATCTCCAGCGCCGATGGTATCGGGCGGCGGCGGGCGGTGCAAACCGGCGAGAGCTACCGACTCACCGGTGGGCGACGCGAGGGCGACCGGCGCAACGCTTGCGCTCATCGTCCGGGCCGAGGCCGCGTCGTCGAGCGAGAAGTCGCGCAGGCCGCCGTCCAGCGTGACGCCGTCGGGCGCGCTGAAGGCCATGTCGGCGTGCAGCACGCCGTACGACTGAGGCAATCGCGGGCCGGTGGGCTACCGCCCGCCCGTCTCGCGGCAGACGACGTCGGTGAGGATGGCGGGCGCCGGCACGTCACGGGCGGTGAGCACGGCCGACCAGCTCCTGCCGCCGTCGCTCGTCGCGAGCAGCGTGAGCTGGCGCAGGGCGCCCCACTGGTCGCCGTCGGTCGAGGAGACGACGTTCGGCTCCCAGTGTGGGTGGACGATCAACCAGCCGTGGCGCGCGTCGCCGAACGACACGGCGCCGAGGTCCCAGTGACGGTCCATCTGGGAGAGGGTCCAGTGGGCGCCGCCGTCGGTCGTCGTGTAGAGCTGGCCCTGGTCGCCGGCCACCCAGCCGCGCCGGTCGCCGACGAACGTCACGCCGTTGAACAGGTCGCGGGCGTGCGAGAGCTGCAGGCGCCAGTGGCGTCCGCCGTCGCTCGTCGCCATGACGAAGCCCAGTTTCACGACGGCTCCGCCGGCGCCGCCGACGGCCCAGCCGTGGCCGGCATCGGCGAAGGTCACGTCGTTCAGATGGTAGAAGCTCGACAGGGGGCGCTGCAGGCGCCAGTGGCGTCCGCCGTCGCTCGTCGCCAGGATGCCGGTCGTGCCCACGGCCCAGCCGTGGCGTGCGTCGACGAAGGTGACGGCGGTGAGCGCGTCGGCGCCGTCGTACTGCTCCCGCCAGGTGCGACCGCCGTCGGTGCTGGCCAGCACCAGGCCGGCGGTGTGGGCGCCGACGAAGCCGGCCGCCCAGACGTGGCGGGCGTCGGTCGCGGTCACGTCGAGCAGGTCGCCGTCGCTCGTGCCCTCCCGCTGGACCGTCCACGTCTGCCCGCCGTCGACCGTGGCGACGATGGCCTCGCCCTTGCCCACGGCCCAGCCGCGGCGCGCGTCGCCGAAGCAGGCGCCGAACAGGACCTGCCCAAAGGGGTCGCCGGTGGTCGTGCGAAGGCCCGTGTGCCAGGTCGAGCCGCCGTTTGTGCTCGTCGTCACGAGCAGCGGCATGCCGACGGCCCAGACGCGGACGCCGGGGCGCGCCACGGGAGTCGGTCCGGGGCTGCGCAGCGACAGGTAGGGGTCGGCACGGTGCGCGCCGCCGCTGGTGGCGCCGCCGCACCCTGCAGCAAGTGCCACACAGCCCAGCGCCACGCCTGCCACGAGTATCACGGCCAGCAGGGTGAGGAGCCCTGCCGCGCACGCGCCGCCCGGTGTCTCGAGTCGTCTTCGCCCGCGGTCCACCTACCGCTCATCGGCAGGCCCCGCGCGCTCCTTGACCGAGGGCCCGGCCGAGCGTGCGCCGGGCCGGCGCCCTACACCTCGTAGGCGACGACCCTGATCAGGCCGATGGTCTCGCCCGTGTCGCCGGCCGTCGTCGAGTCGCTCACCGAATAGACGGCGGTCGCCTTCTCGTCGGCCAGGAACCGCGATACGGTGTCGTCGAGCTCGGTCAGCTCGCGGATGGTGGCGAAGATCTTGATCGGCGTGGTGAAGCTCCTCACCTTGATCATGGCGGTCCTTTCGGCCGGGTGGCGGGGCGCGCCGCGTGGGCGGCGTCACCCCGAGATACCCACGCGGCGCGCCCGGCAAGCAGGGCGCCGCGCGGGCCCTGCGTGTTGATGACGTTGTGACCTTTGTCACGCCCGTCCGGGGGGCGTATAGTCGTCTAACGATGAATATCGTGCGACAGTGGGACTTGTCCGCGCTCGGCACGGTGGGGGCCGCCCTCGGCGATGCCACCAGGTTCGGCATCTACCAGCACGTGGTCGACGCCCTCGAGCCGGTGTCGGCGAGCGAAGTGGCGGCCGCCTTCGGCCTGCACCGCACGGTCGCGCGCTCGCACCTCGAGAAGCTCGCTCAGGCCGGTCTGCTCACCATCGGCACGCGCCGCAACCCGCGTGGCGGCCGGCCGGCCAAGGTCTACTCGCCGGCCGCCTCGCGCCTCGACATCCAGGTGCCGCCGCGGCGCTACCAGGGCCTCGCCGACATGCTGGCCCGCCTGGCCGACCGGCTCGGCGCCGACCCCGCTGTGGCGGCCCACGACGTGGGGTTCGAGATCGGCCGCGAAGCGGCGGCGGGCCTTTCGTCGAACGGCCACGGCGGCGACCTGGCCGCGGCGATCGCCCTCCTGGGCGCCATGGGCTGCAGTCCGCGGGCCGAACGGCGTGCCGACGGCACGGTCGTCCTCGAGGTCGGCAACTGCGTCTACCACGAGGTCGCGGTCGACCATCCCGATCTCGTCTGCAGCCTGGGCAGCGGTCTGCTCTGCGGGCTGCTCGGCGCCGACCCCGCGGCGCATCGTCACACCGCCTCGCTGCTCGCCGGCGACCCCGCCTGCGTGCACGAGTTCGCGGCGTCCGCCTGAGCGGCCCCGCCGCCGCGCTCCCGCCGATACCCGCAAACGACGCGGCTTGCCGCCGCGGCGCCCGCTGCTACCAGCCCGGCAGGCTCTGCTCGCCCTCGAGCGCGCGCAGCTCGGTCAGGTCCTGGTTCACCTCGAGGATGCCGCGGTAGGCGCCCGCGTCGTCGCGCACCGCCACGTAGCGCGTGTAGCCGAAGTGACCGTCCTCGTCGTGCCAGCCCTCGGCCACGTCGCGCTCGCCGCTCTTGAACGCGGCGAGGATGGCCTCGAGGGTCTCGAGCGACTCGGCCGGGTGGCAGGCGCGCACGTCCTGGCCGATGAAGTGCGGGTCGCAGGTGCGGTAGGTGCTGCCCGACCAGTAACGCAGCACGTCGTCTTCGTCGGCGAAGCTGATGTCGGCAGGGAGCATGCGCAAGACAAGGCGCAGATGGTCCGGGTCGATCGCGCCGCGCTGAAAGAAGAGGGTCATGGCCGGACTCCTTGGTCGCCGCCGGTCCGCCACAAGTCTAGCGGGCGTGCTCTCCAGGCGCGACTTCGTTGCGCGGGTAGTACCGCCCAGCGACTTCGTCGTGGGCGCTCACCCAGGCGCGACTTCGTTGCGCGGGTAGTACCGCCCAGCGACTTCGTCGTGGGCGCTCACCCAGGCGCGACTTCGTTGCGCGGGTAGTCCCACATGGGGAGGGCCATGGCGGCGCGCAGCGCCTCGCGGCCGTCGTGCAGGATCGAGGGGCCGTGCGTGACCAGCACTCGCTCGACGTCGAGGTCGAGCAGGGGCCGCATGGTCGGCAGGAAGACGTGGTCGTGCCAGTGCGGGTCGGTCGAGGCCTGCTGCCAGACGCGCAGCGTACCCTCGAAGCCGATCACGGCATCGCCGAACGCCAGCGCGCGATGCTCGGGAAAGTAGAGCGGCGTCTCGAAGCGCCGCGGCTTGCCGATGGGCAGCGCCAGCGCGCTGTCGGCCATCGGCCGGCCCGGCTCGATCGCCTGCAACGGCGTCGTCGGATCGATGAAGCGCCGGCGCACCGCGCGATGTCCCCAGATGACCGTCGGCAGCGCGTCGCGATAGCGCCGGTAAAGCTCCTCGGCGCTGCGCGCGTGGTAGGGGATCGTGACCATGATGTCCAGCCGGCCGGCGTCGCGCGCCAGCCGCTCGAGGCCACGGGTGACCTCGGAGCGAGTCTGCGAGCCCGGCGCGGGGAGCAGAGGGTCGACCAGGACGAGGCCGTCGTCGACCAGCGCGAAGCTCGCCACCTCGTGGCCCCACTCGGCGCGGGTGTGCCACTCCGGGTGGCGCGCGGTCCAGCGCCAGATGCGCGGTGCGATCCTCTCCATGGCCCTCCTCCTCGCCCGGCCGCGGCGTCGCCCGCCCGCGCCCGTCCGTGAACACTACACGGCCGCGAACGGCGGCGGCGATCTCTGCGCTATGGTTCCCGCGAGGGCGGCCTTCAGTGCTCGTCGGTGGACGGTGGGGTGGCGTCGGGGTCGGTCGCCCGCCCGCGCGAGGCGCGCGCCGCGGCGGCTCCGCCGCGGCGCGCGCGCACCGCGTCGCGCAGCAGCCACTCGACCTGGGCGTTCACCGAGCGCAGGTCGTCGGCGGCCCAGCGCTCGAGCTCGCGCCACAGCGCCGGATCGATGCGCAGCAGGAACTGCTTGCGGCCCGCCACCGGCTATCCCTCCGTCCGCGTCCTCACTGATACAGCGTGCCGGTGTTGATGACGGGCGTGACCTGTGACTCGCCGCAGAGCACGACCATGAGGTTGCTCACCATGGTGGCGCGCCGTTCCGGGTCGAACTCGACCAGGTTCTTCTCGTTGAACTCGGTGAGCGCCTGCTCGACCATGCTGACCGCGCCGCGTACGATCTTCCGGCGGGCGGCGATCACGGCCTCTGCCTGCTGGCGGCGCAGCATCGTCTGGGCGATCTCGGGGGCGTAGGCCAGGTGCGTGAGACGCGCCTCGTCGACGACCACCCCCGCCTTGGCGAGGCGCTCCTGGAGCTCTTCGCGCAGGGCTCGCGAGACGTCGTCGACGTTGCCGCGCAGGGTGATCTCGGTGTCCTGGTCCTCACCGTGGTCGTAGGCGTAGGCGCTCGCGAGGTGGCGCAGGGCCGTCTCGCTCTGCATCGACACGTACGCCTGGAAGTCGTCGACATCGAAGATGGCCTGGGCCGTGTCCTCGACGTGCCACACCACGACGGCGGCGATCTCGATGGGGTTCCCGGCCTTGTCGTTGACCTTGAGGCGGTCGCCGTTCAGCGTGCGGGCCCGCAGCGAGATCTTGTAGCGCGGCAGCCGTCGCGCGACCTGCGTACCGCCGGTGTCGGCGCCGCCGTCGCCGGCCCCGCGGCCGCGCGACCTGCCTTGCGAGGCCGGGCCGTTCGCGTAGAACGGGCTGCCCCAGCAGAAGCCACCCTGACGCGTGGTGCCGCGGTAGCTGCCGAACAGGATCAGCAGGCGGGCCTCGTTGGGCTGCAGCGTGAAGTAGCCGGGCGTCGAGAGGATCGCGAAGAAGAGCGCGAAGATGCCGCCGATCAGCAGGCCGACGTTGGGCTGGGTGCTGCCGCTCGCGCTGGTCGTGCCGTTCACGGCGGACTGCCAGAACAACACGCCGGCGCCGGCGTAGAGGGCGAGAGTGACGGGTGCCATGATCCACCCGCTCAGTACCTTGACGCTGTGTTCCTTGCTCATCATCGGTTCCTCCATCCAGGCCGGACCTGACAGACTGCCGCGCTTCCCCCGGCGCGGGTCGGGTGCTCGAGACAGACGGTGGGCACGGCCGCTTCCCTCACGACCGGCTCAGGCGAAGCGCCTCGCCCCAGCTGAGCTTGGCGCCGCCGCGCACCAGGGCGAACGAGTAGATGCGCGCCGCGGTGAGGGCCACGAGGGCGGCCGCGCCCGCCGTGAGCGCCGCGGACAGGGCGATCTGCCACAGCGGCACGTGGGTCAAGGCGATCCGCACCGGCATGAGGACGGGCGCCATGGGCGGCACGAACGAGACCACCGTGAGCCACCAGGCGTTCGGTGTGGCGATCGCCACATACATCAGGAGAAAGCTCGCCACGAGGACCATCAGGATCGGCATGGTGACGAAGCCGATCTCCTCCTGGCGCGCCACGAGCGCGCCGGCGGCGGCGCACGCAAAGGCGTAGAGCGCAAAGCCCAGCAGGAACCAGAGCAGGACCATGGGCAGCAGGACCCAGGCGGTCGAGGGGATCTCGGCGCGCTTCACGAGCGCGTTGGCGACGAGGCCCGCGCCGACGGTCACGCCGATCTGCACGAAGCCCACGAAGCCGATGCCCAGGACCTTGCCCGCGAGCAGGCGGCTGGGCCGCACGATGGCGAGCAGCACCTCGGCGGTGCGCGACGTCTTCTCCTGGGCGACGCCCTGGGCGACCGCTTGCCCGTACATGGCGATGCTCATGTAGAGGAGCAGCCCGGCGATGACGGCCGCCAGGCTGTGGGCGGTCTGGTCGGGCGGTGCCGGGTTGAGCGCGACCACCGCGAGCGGCGTCGGCGCGAGCACGCGGGCCGTCTGGGCCGGCGTGAGGCCGCTCGCCGCCAGGGCCGCCCGCAGGTGGGCCTCGCCGACGACGGCCTGCAGGAGCGCGCGCGACGTGCCGTCGAGGTCGGTGCGCACGAGGGCGGTCGCCCGGCCGGCGCTCACGGTCAGAGCCACCACGATCGTCTTCTGGCGGAGCCGGGCTCTTGCGGCCGGGGCGCCATCGAGGCCGACCAGCCGCACGCGGACGCCGGCCGCGCCGGCGGCCCGCTGCAGGGCGGGTCCGAGCGCCTGCGCCGATGGGCCCACGAGGCCGATCCCTTCGGGCTTGGCCGGTTTGTGGAACAGCGACGGCGCCACGATGACGGCCACGACCAGCACGACGGTGATGGCCGTCATGACGCGGATCAGGCGGCTGCGCAGCCGTTCGTCGATCTCGCGCCGGGCGACCAGCCAGACCGTGGGCGTGCCGCTCATCGCCGCACCAGCTCCCGGTACACGTCGACCAGGTGGCCGCGTTCGTAGCCGAACTGCTCGACCGGGCCGGCCGCTCGCGCGGCGGCGAGGACATCCTGAGCGTCGGTGCCGGCGTCGAGGTCGAGCAGGACGCCCTCGCCGTCGTCGTCTTCGGCGTGCACACCGGCCAGGCTCCGCTCCCAGCCGGGCGGCGCGTCGACCTTCACGCGCAGGCGGCGCGGCAGGCGGGCGCGCAGCTCGTCGAGCGTGCCGGCGGCGAGCACTCTGCCGTGCTCGAGCACGACGATGCGATCGCAGAGCCGCTCGACCAGATCGAGCTGGTGGCTCGAGAAGAGGATGGCGTGGCCGCCGTCGGCCTCGGTGCGCAAGATCGTCGAGAGCTCGTCGACCACGCTCGGGTCGAGGCCGGCGAAGGGCTCGTCGAGCACGAACAGGTCGGGGTCGTGCACCATGGCGACGGCGAGCTGCACGCGCTGCTGGTTGCCGTGCGACAGGGCGATGGTCTGGTCCTGGGCGCGGGCCGCCAGATCGAGGCGGCCGAGCAGCTCGCCGGCGCGGCGCTCGGCGGTCGCGCGGTCGAGGCCGCAGAGCCGGGCGAAGTAGGCGAGCTGGGGCAGGACCTTCATCTGCGGATACAGGCCGCGTTCCTCGGGCATGTAGCCGAACCGCAGACGGTCGTCGAAACCCACCGGGTGGCCGCGCCAGGTGATCTCGCCCTCCTGCGGCTGCAGGATGCCCATGACCGCGCGCATCGTCGTGGTCTTGCCGGCGCCGTTGCGGCCGACCAGGCCGACGATCTCGCCGCCGGCCACCGTGAACTCGACGCCGTCGACGGCCGGGCGGTCGCCGAAGTTGTGGCGCAGGCGCGCGACGCGCAGGACCGGCGCGGCGGCGCGGTCGGCGCTCATCGTGGGTCTCCCGCCCGGCTTGCGCGCATCGTGCCACCTCTCGCCGTCGCGGGGTTCATGGGAGCGGGTCACCCCAGGTACTGGAACCGGGGCCACAGGGCCCGCCAGCTCGCGCGGGGCTGCCGGCAGACCCAGACCGGCGCCCCCTGGTCGTCGTTGTCCACGCCGAGGTGGTCGTCGAGCCGCGTCGCCAGACTGACGTCGGCAAAGGCCGGTACGAGGTCGGCTCGCGCGAAGCCCACGGCCACGACCGTGGTCGTGCCCGCCGGCGGTGGCCCCCAGTACCAGAAGCCGTCGTGGCCGCTGTAGGCCCGAGGCAGCCCGAGGGCCGGTCCGAAGTGGTCGATGGCGCCGGCCTCGGCGTAGCTCGAGGTGAGCAGCGCGGCCGAGGCCCGCTCGTTCGCCGGCAGCCCGCGATAGACGCCGGCGACCTCGCTCACGTAGGCGGGCCAGCCCACCGTCTCGAGCGCGTCGTAGTCGAGCGAGCCGATGTTGGTGCGGTGCAGGTCGCGGACCGGGATCACCGGCAGGGTGACGACGACGGCCGTGACGGCTGTGAGCGCGACGGCCGCCAGCACGAGGCCGCGGCGCAGGCGGGCGCGGCCGCGCGCAAGCCAGGCGAGGGTCGCGGGCGCTCCCGCGGCCAACAGCAGAGGCATGAGGCCGCCCACGTAG
>Ga0335069_10016290_pt1 | contig 10373 bp, 9 predicted proteins | sample Lox_Sample_11_FD_206714 | JGI IMG/M metagenome (GOLD analysis project Ga0335069, IMG submission 206714) | Soil microbial communities from Loxahatchee National Wildlife Refuge, Florida, United States - Lox_Sample_1.1 | ecosystem: Environmental > Terrestrial > Soil > Wetlands | place: USA: Florida...
ACTGGAGGGGAACTTAGTCGGGGAGTTTGATGCCCCCTTCCGGTTGAAAGATCGTCTCGGGGCAACCCGTGCGGAATATGAGTTTATAGTAATTGATACTCCTCCAACCCTGGGTTTGATTACGGTCAATGCCTTGGTTGCCTGTACTCACCTCCTAATCCCAATCCAGTCTTCCTATTTTGCATTGGAAGGGACCGACGATCTGTTGGAAACTGTGGAGCGAGTCAAGGCCCGGCCTAATCCGGATCTGCAAATGCTCGGGGTCTTGGTCACCCTCCATGACAAGCGGACGGTGCTGGGCAAGGATATTCATCGACAAATTAAAACAGTATTTGGCTCCAGAGTTTTCAAGACGATCATTTCCAAGAATGTTCGATTGGAAGAAAGTCCGGCCTACAAAGAATCCATCTTCTCTTTTGCGCCCCACTCCAGCGGGGCCGTCGAATACTTTAAACTTTCCGAAGAGGTATTGGAACGTGCCCAAGAAAAGCGGCTTGCCCATCACCGTCAAAATGCGTCATGACTTCCACTATGTCGACGAACTAAGCCTCCGCACTGGCGCGCCAGTGGGACGGATGGTCCCGATAGACCGACTTGAGGTGAATCCCGACCAACCCCGCCAGATGGTGGGGGATCTGACCGACCTCATTGCATCCATCACGGAAAAAGGGGTCTTGGAACCCATCCTGGTACGGCTGGACCGGGTGAATAGCAAATTTATGATCATCTCCGGGGAACGGCGGTACCGAGCGAGTCTGGCCGCCGGGTTGACTGAGATCCCATGTATTGAGAAAGACGTGGATGATGCCGAGGTGGCTGAAATTGCTCTGATCGAGAACTTGCAGCGTAAGGACCTGACAGCGTTCGAAGAGGCGGAAGGCTTACAGTCGCTGATTGACCGCTTCGGATACACGCACGAGCAGATTGCGGAACGGATAAGCAAGGCCCGTTCTTCCGTCACCGAGACTCTAAGTCTGAACACCATCCCCCCGGATGTCCGACAAATGTGCCTGGATGCCCAGGTCAACAGTAAATCCATGCTACTGCAGGTGGCTCGGCAATCTTCCCGGGTGAAAATGATCGAACTGGTCCATCGCTTCGCTCGAGGAGAAGTATCCCGTGATGAGGCTCGCCAAGAGAGGCTTCGAGGGGAAAAGCCTCGACCCAGAAATTACGTTTTTCGATTCCGTCCGCCAACACGGGATTTTTCCCTGGAGATAAAATTCAGCAAGACCAACGTTGAAAGAGAGGAATTGATTCAAACGGTGAGTTCAATTCTGGAAGCGCTGAGAGCAGAGAAATGGTAAGCCTTGGGACAGCATCGGAGGGAGGAAAGGATTCCGCTGTCATGGCGGATGGAAATGGGAGTCAGGAGACCACCGCGGGGGCTACCGATAACCCTAACCGGACTCTGGTGCTTTGCGTTCACTGCGAAATACTGGGGGTTTCTGCTGTAGCGCGGCCTGATAGTGAATCTCCGGATATTCTTCACTGTACTTTATGTAAGCTGAGTTTTTATTTCGTCACGGAAGCTGCCAGACTCATAGTAACTCAAATCAAGCCTTATACCGGGGAGACTTGAGATTGAACCTCGCGAGGAATTCCGGGGATCTTAACCTCAATTGAATGGGCAATCACGGGTGCTAGGGAAGTCTGATGTAGGTTCCAGACTTCCCGGGAACCAACCTAGCCCGTGTGAAGATTCCTCGACTCGACTGTTGCGGTGCTCAATTTTTTGGAGAACCTCCAACTGCATGTCGACTGTTAGAATCCCTGCCGTATTTATTGCACTTTTCGCAGGTATTTTCCTCCTCGAATCTGCGGGGCAGGAACGGGCTGCCTACATGGCCAAGACTGTGGAAAGACGGTTCTCTCCCGGTGGGGTCGAAACCGAAATGGAGATGATTACCGATGCGGTTCGGGACAATGGTTCACAGGTCAAGATCGTCAGGAAGATTGCGCCTACCAAGCAATGGGTAGATGTCAAAACTGTCATCGACCTGAAGTCGAAAGAGCGGATTGAGTTTGAGCCACTTACGGAATCCAGAACCACTTCACCACTCTCTGCCAGATACGTCCAATATTTGCTGACGAAGCCAAAGTCCTGCGGAGAAGGTTCAGCTGCTGAGAGAGACAAAATTCTCGAGCAAGAGGTTATCAAGGTCCAAAATGAATACAATCTTCCAAATGGCAAGGTGGATCGTGTTGAGCGTTGGTTGGCCCCTGCATTGAACTGCTTTCCTTTACGGGAACGCTTTTCGCGGGGACCGAAAAAAGGGCCGTTTGAGTTGAAAATGACTCGCGATGTGACTATGTTGAGCCTGGGTGAACCGGATTCAAAGTTGTTCCTGTCACCCCCTGGTTTCAAGGAACGCACAGCCTCCGAAGTCGCTACGGAATTCAAGAGGAAGTATCCTAAGCTTGCAGAAGAAGGTTGCGGTCCTTGCACGACTACCCCTTCCGCGGAGGCAGGACCATAGTCTAGGTCTTGGAAAGCTCACTCTCAAGTATCGCAGGAGAAAGAGAATCCACGTGAAGTGCCTTTTCATGGTGTACCAGCGGAATAATGAGCTTGAGTCTGACCTTAAATGACGATCATGTCAACCAAACTTGAGGGTCGAGTTGCGATTGTAACGGGGTCTGGATCTGGGATTGGCCGTGGTTGCGCGCTCAGGCTCGCCTCCGAGGGGGCCCGGGTGACTGTAGCGGACATCAGCTGTGAAACCGGAGAGGAAACAACAAATCTGATCCGGAATGCTGGTGGGGAAGCCGTATTCATTCATGCTGATGTCAGCCAGGAAAGGTCCTGCCGCCAGATTGTCGAAAACACTATTGGACAGTTCGGACGCCTCGACATCTTGATTAACTGTGCTGGGATTTATCCCCGAGCCACTCTCGATGAGACAACCGAATCGTTTTGGGACCACATTCTCTCTGTCAATCTAAAAGGTCCTTTTTTTCTATGTAAGCACGCAGTACCCTTCATGCGGAAGCAAGGCGGGGGCAGCATCGTTAACATCGGGTCGGTTCACGGTTTGGGTGGCGCCGGAAAGCTTGTGGCGTATTCAGTCTCCAAAGGTGGCTTGCTGACCTTAACCAAGAATCTGGCGATTGCTCTGGTGGACGATCAGATCCGAGTGAATTACGTCATCCCCGGGTGGGTTTTGTCGTCCACGGAAATGCGAATTCAGAGAGAAGAAGGGCATGATGCCGCATGGCTTGAGCAGAGAGCCAAAACTTTGGGGATGGGCAGATTCCAGACGGTTGAGGACACTGCTGGCCTCGTGGCTTTCCTGGCTTCGGCTGAATCAGAGATGATTACCGGATGTGTTATCAATGTTGATGCCGGATATTCGGTACGATGCGTAGGAACTGAACCTGAGTAAGAATTGAGATGCTGACCTGTTCGCCATGGGGTTATTCAGTTTCACCACCCCCGACGTGCATGCTTTATACACCACGCGCGCCGGGTCGAATGACTCTCGTTGTTAGTAGGCCAAGAGACCGTTAGCTGCAAAAAGTCTCAGGGACTAGAACTCCGTATACCGGAAGTGACTCCCCGCCAGTGTGAATGAGTTGGCAAGCAAGGTGCGTTAGCGTTGCTTAGGTGATTGAGTTGCATAACGCACCAAATTGTGGCGTAGCAGTTTTGTCCCCTGGTCTGCTGGCCCGTTCTGCAGAAATGCCGTTAAGCCTTCTGTCAATCCGGATTGTTCAAGCTTACAATCCAATCGTAGGCTTCGGGAGCCTGGCCCCTGACCCATTCAATGTATTCTAACGCCACCTTCTCCATGTACTTCAGGAACAATGGATTCTTACGCTGTTTACGAATCTCTGCCAGGAACGGCCGTACTTTCTCCCAGACAGCCAGCATCTCACCGCAGGACTCGAAGAACATCTCTTCGTTCAAAATACCCCGCGCCACGAACATGCACGCAGTCTCCCAATAGTTGATGACCCGACGGAAGTAGGCACTAGTTTCCCGTGTGGAGGTTTGTTGCATGAATTCGTCAACGGTGGCCGCCCGGAACTTGGTCTGGAACCAGCGACGGGCCTCGCGCATCTTCTCCTCCCGCCGCATTTCAAAAAGCCTCAGGATGAGTTCTGCATCCTGATAAGTCCCTTCCTGCCGCTTTGGACCTGTGGTACCCATAGGCACCTCCAAAAAGTGAAATCAGACACTTGATTGGGAAAACGATCGGGATACGTTCAGAACGACTGTTATTAAACTAGCACAAATCGACAAGAGCGAATAGTAGAAACTCCAAAGACCTTAGCCGATCAGGCTGCGGACATAGTTCAAGTTCGTGGTCATATCCGCCTCGATGTTTTTGCTCGGGCTGTCGGTTTCCAACATTGCCCAACCAGTATAGCCGATCTCGGCTATTGCATCGATCACAGCTGGTACATTGATGGACCCTTTGCCGAGAAAATAGGGGTTATCCTTCAAATGGAAATGACAAATTCGATCTTTGCCCAGCCAGCGGATTTCTTTCAAGATATCGAATTTCCCGTGGGTGGAGTTGCCTATATCATAGTACACCCCGATTGCCCTCGAGTGAACTCGGTCCAGGATGCGAGCGTTATCTTCGGCAGAGATTGTGTTCTCTAGCCCCAAGATCACTTTCGATTTCTCAGCTTCGGGGGCAATTTCCTTCAGATAATCACAAACGTAGTCCATCTCCTGCTGGGTTTTGAGGGCCGCTTTCCCAAAAAAGGGAAGCAGAATGACTCGAGCTCCTAGAGCCCTGGTAATGGGAATAGAGTCAGCCACCCATCGCTTTGCCAGAGGATCAGATTTCAAGGCGTTGCGGTGAAGAATTTCCAGGCAGGTCGATTCGATCGGCAGGTTGGATTTTCTGGAGGCTTCGAGATACTCCTTTTGAAGATCCGGATTACTCATTGGCAACTTGTCGGTCCCAACCCCTAGACTGACTTCGACTCCATCAAACCCGATCTTCTTGGCCATCGCTACTGCGCCGACTTTCCCTTCCTGGTCAAGATTCCAATCAGTTGCTCCAATCTTTAACGGGAGTCGTTTGGCCAATAGCTGATCGAGTCCGGACGCCCGGCTTGCAAGTCCTGTCACTAACAAACCGGTGGATCCCAATCTGAGAAAACCACGCCGAGAGCAGTACATGATGTACCTTCCTTATGAGTTGAAGTTCATTCAGTCAACTACGAGATGGATATTAGCCGAAAAGGCTGGAGGAAGGAAGTCAGGCGTGAAAGCGTTGGTAGAGACTAAGCAGAAAAACCAAGAACATACTTGGAATCATTGACCAGAGAACTGAAAATTGGAATGAACCGATGACCGACCGGGCGAATTCGGGCAGATTAAATTGTCCTGCGAGCCACTTCCCTAAATAGGCGCCTGCAAACCCCATGAGGACAAAGACCAAGGGTCCTTCTGGAGAGTATTGGCCTAGCAACTCCCCAAGGGCTCCAATAATGGAGGCAATCAACAGCAAGATTAGAAACTCAACGAGTGTCATTTTCTTCGCGTTTTCATTGAACCGAGGATCAAAGACATCACACCCCAGGATAAGAGCAGACCCAAATTCAAAGTAGCTGCCATAACTGCCACTAACGTTGTGGTCTCAAGAATGGATTCCATGCTCAGGCACCCTCCGCCATTTTCATAGCAAGCTAGTAACCATATCGGCAGTTTTTTCATGCTTTGTGTCAAGTTTTTATGGCAGCATGTGTTGCACCGAGGGAGACTGGTTCCAAACCAAACCAAACCAAACAGAGAAAATGATTTTGATTCAACGCTACGGGAAGGCTAAGTTCACTCCATGAAAATGAACCGAAGAAAATGGCTGCGATGGAATCTGACTATTGGGGCACTCTTTATTACCGACTTGACAACGGAAGGGACGGAGAATAGCCGAGTTCGACTTATCCCTTCCAGACCAGTTCCTGATTTCGAAATGGAAGAGGCTACCATCGAGGGTCTTCAAGATGCCATGAAGTCCGGAAGACTCAAGGCCCGCACAATTGCGGAAGCCTACCTGAGACGCATTGAGGAGATTGACCGGCACGGGCCTTCATTGGCATCGGTCATTGAATTAAATCCAGATGCTTTGGAAATTTGCGAATCACTGGACAAAGAACGGCAGCTCCGGGGACCACGTGGCCCTCTACACGGAATCCCGCTGCTTTTGAAGGATAACATTGATACTGCTGACAAGATGATGACGACCGCAGGATCGCTAGCACTGGAGAAGTCGCATCCCAAGCGGGATGCATTCCTGGTACGGAGGCTGCGTGATGCGGGCGCTGTGATTCTGGGTAAGACTAACTTGAGTGAATGGGCCAACTTCAGGTCCGGTCACTCCATCAGCGGATGGAGCGGTCGAGGTGGATTGACTCGGAATCCCTATGCGCTTGATCGGAACCCTTGCGGATCGAGTTCCGGTTCCGGAGTCGCCATCTCGTCCAATCTGGGCGTCGTTGCTGTGGGGACCGAGACGGACGGCTCAATTGTCTGTCCTGCATCTGCCAATTCGATTGTCGGAATCAAGCCAACTCTCGGATTGGTCAGCCGGTCTGGCATCATTCCCATCGCTCAAAGTCAAGACACGGCTGGGCCCATGGCCCGTACGGTCAGGGATGCGGTCATTCTTCTCGAAGTGTTGAGCGGGGTTGATGCAGACGATCAAGCAACTCAGGCCATACGGGGAAGAGATGCTTTTGACTATTCGAGGTTCCTGGACCCAAAAGGGCTGCAGGGGGCCAGACTGGGTGTTGCCCGTGAGTTTTGTGGATTCAACGAGGAAGTGGACCGACTCATTGACAATTGCGTCGGAACGATGAAGCAGTTGGGAGCGACGATCATTGATCCTGCCAAGATCTTAACCGTCGGGAAGTTCGAAGAATCCGAGATGGATGTACTGCTGTACGAATTCAAGGCTGGGTTGAATACCTATTTATCCAGGTTGTGTCTGGAGGTAAAGGTTCGATCTCTGAAGGATTTGATCGAGTTCAATGAACAAAACCGGGATAAGGAGATGCCCTACTTCGGTCAGGATCTTTTTCAGAAAGCCCAGGCCAAAGGGGATTTAAGCAGTCAACAGTACAGGAAATCTCTCAAGAAGAACCACCGACTCTCTCGTGTCGAAGGCATTGATGCTGTCATGCAGAAGCATCGATTGGACGCTTTGATAGCGCCTACGGGCGGGCCTCCCTGGCTGACGGACCTGGTTAACGGCGATCATTCCACCGGAGGGTGTTCAGCTCCTGCAGCAGTTGCGGGTTACCCGCATATTACTGTCCCGGCCGGATATGTGCATGGGTTGCCGGTCGGGATCTCGTTTTTCGGGAAAGCCTTTAGTGAGGCCGCTCTGATCAGATTGGCCTATGCTTTCGAACAGGCCACCAAGTTACGACGACCGCCCAAGTTCCTTCCAACTGCCGCCTTCGGTGCTCGTGCGTGAAGGATGGAAGGCTTACCGAAAACGCCCAGGAAAGTCTAACATGGGGTTCTGTACCGTACGCCACTTTAGCTTGCACCATCCGTCGAATCTCATTCAAAGCACGACCCGATGACGCCCACAACAACTCGACAACGGTGGCCTTCTGAACCAAGCCGTTCGCCACTGCTCAGCCCCATGGTCCGTATGGCTGGAATACCTTGACCGGCTTTCTTGGCGTCTGAGCGACTGTTGCCGCTGGAACTCCTTAAGCGGATTCTATTTCGCGCTTGAGACACTTCAGGTTGGTATGCAAATCCGATGCGCGCTGATAGCGCAGGTCCCGGTTCTTTTCCAGTGCCTTATTGATGATTTCTTCCAGCTTGGGTGGCAGGTTGGGGTTGATGCGCAATGGGGAGGGTGGCGTCAGGTTGAGTATCGCATTAAAGATGGTCGCCGAGGTGTTTCCCTTAAACGGCATTGTTCCCGTCGCCATCTCATAAAGCACCACTCCAAAGGAGAACAGATCGGTTCTCGCGTCCAGTTCCAAGCCCATCGCTTGCTCGGGGGACATGTACGCCACGGTTCCCACCACCACTCCGGGGCTGGTGACGTCTTCCTCGGTGACAGTTGGCGCCGCTGAGGCGCTCAATGCCTCCAGCTTCGGGCGGGGTGCGCGGGTCAGCTTTGCCAGACCGAAGTCCAGGATTTTGACTTGGCTGCGTTGGGTCAGGAAGATGTTGGCAGGCTTTATGTCTCTGTGAATGATCCCCTTCGAGTGGGCCGCATCCAGCGCGTCGGCAATCTGGATGCCCACATCTATCAGCAGTTCCGCTGGGAGAGCTTTCCCATCAATCCGCTGCTTGAGGGTTTGACCCGCCAGAAACTCCATGGCGATGAAGTGTAGGCCTTCGAACTGGTCGATGTCGTAAATCGTACAGATGTTAGGATGGTTGAGTGCCGAAGCAGCTTGAGCCTCGCGTTGAAATCGTTCCAAGGCCTGTCGGTCTCGGGAAAGCTCCTCGGGGAGAAACTTCAATGCAACCGTACGCTTGAGCCGGGTGTCTTCGGCCTGGTATACCACACCCATCCCACCCCGGCCCAGCCGTCGATCCAGGCGATACCGGCTGGCCAGTTCACGCGGCAGACCAATGGGCGTCAGGTCCGCGCCTTCGCGAGCGCATCGTGTGTTGCCTGAGTCATAGCAGTCGCCGCACTGTGGGCACTCTCCGAAGGTTTGTGGCACGCCCTTGGGCTGTGGAGTCGGGTACTCCAGCAGCAGGCTTAGGCTGGACGTGATGGCTTCGAGCAACTCCTGGTCCTCGCGCGTGTAAGGTTCCTCCGAACGTTTGATACCCAGGATTAAAAGGGCTTCCGTGCGTCCGGGCGCTGCGACGATAGGTACGAGCAGGTCAATACGTGCGCCACGCACGAAGTCGATCTCTTCTTGAGGCAAGCGCCGGTCGAGCCAGCCTGAGTCCGCGAGCAAGGTCTCCATTGGCTTGCCGAGGAGGCGCGTCAGTGCAACGACCTTGCTGTCCGCGGCCAGCGGCGGGGGCGCCTGTCCTGCCGGGGCCGAAGCCAAAACGTGGTATGACGGCTGGCCTGCCTCATGTACCATGAGTGAAACGAATTCCGGATGCAAAGCGCTTTCAATTCGGGCTACGACTCGCGGCGACACGCGCTCGAAGCTCTTGGCTTTGCGGATCTCCTGGACTACGTCGCGAAGCAATCGTTGGGCGTCGTATCGCTCCCGGAAGAATCGCCGGTCGAGCGATTCCAGCCATGGTTTCCGCTGCCAATAAGCAGCCAGCGCCAGACCGCCGAGCGCAGCATAAATCCATCCGCGCTCCCTCAGGATATACGCGAGCGGTTCCTGACTGTTCACTGCAAGGTCGAAGACGAGGAAAGCTCCCAGTACCGGCAGCACGCCCAGAACCGCCCCGCGCGCCAGCGCGTACTGCAGGCCTTGGCGGATGATCACATGGATATCGAGGACGCGGTGGCGCAGAATGGCGTAGGCAAAGGCCAGTGGACACGCCAGCGTGGCCGGGAAAGTGGCGGTGAAAAGTAAGAGGAATGACGTTCTTAGTCCCTGACCCAGGAAATGAAATAACGAGGCAGTCGGAATCCCAGCTAACAATCCTATCGCTGTCCCTGCCATCAAGACACGGACGCGGCGTTTTTCGTTCAGGTCGGCGAGCTTACGGTAAGCGACAATCAGCATCACGACAGCGGCGGCCACGGATGCTATCGTTCGGAAAAAAGTGATTTGGGAAAACCATCCTGGTACTGGAAACGCGTCCCCTGGCTGGTAAATTATTGAATAGAATCGAGAAAACCGCCACGGCAGAGTCGCCAGCACGGGGCCCCAGATGAGAGCCCAGGGCCATCGGGTGCGAAACAGGCGACAGGGAAAGACGGCGATGAACGACAGAAAAATGGCTTCGATCACGAACCGGCTGAATTCGGGAATCCAGAGGAGAACTTGAGCTGCTATGGGAAGCTGACGCCAGACGGCAGCCCACCCACTGGGCAAGCCAAACACGACAGACGCTGTAACGATAAACCAGGCACCCGTTCTGGCGGCGAGGTCGTCAGGGCGCTGGAAGGCGATCAAAAGCCCCGGGATGAAACAGAAAAGAGCCAGACTGACAAGGAAAATGTAACCGTCCCCAACACGGATTTGCCACGTAACTTTCGCGGGAGTAAATTCGATTTCAAGTGGTTTCTCACCGCGCAGGACCTTCCAAGTCTGCGGCCGTCCGGCTTCCCAGTTATAAACAACCGCTGCCCAATCGCCCGTGTTGCGGACGGCCTGCCGACCGGCTGTCAGTACCTGGTCACCGGCTTGCAGTCCGGCCTTTGCGAATGGCGTATGAGGGGCCACGAAGTGGATTCTCATTGTGCCGCGTTCGAATGTGGCATCCAATCCTTTCGGGTCAGCCGGTCCCAAGA
>Ga0335069_10016291_pt1 | contig 10371 bp, 11 predicted proteins | sample Lox_Sample_11_FD_206714 | JGI IMG/M metagenome (GOLD analysis project Ga0335069, IMG submission 206714) | Soil microbial communities from Loxahatchee National Wildlife Refuge, Florida, United States - Lox_Sample_1.1 | ecosystem: Environmental > Terrestrial > Soil > Wetlands | place: USA...
TGCACCTTCAGCACATCACCTATTTCACCTGGCTGGATGAAGAGCTGATCAGCGTCCCGAATTTTCCTGCCTGGGTGTGTGACATGTGCGGGCGGCGTGAGTACGATTCGCGCGCCGTGGCCTGGCTGGTCACCATCCTCAACCCGGAGACGGGCAAGGCCGCCCCCAAGCGCCGTCCGCAGCCGCACCTGAAGAAGCGCAACGCGCCCCGCCCCTTCCCGGAATAGAGCTCAAGAGGAGTGCTGAAGAGATGCCCGAATCGAATGTCACCCACCGTCTGATCGCAGCCGATTTCCTCACCCCCAGCTACCGTGTGGTGGGCAAGTTCATGGCTCCCAACACCGGCATTGTCGGCATGATGAACGATTCGACCACATCCTTCATGGAAGTGCAGGAAGCCAAGCTGGCCCGCATCCATATGCCGACCAAGCTGGTCGGGGAGTACAACGTCGTCGACCTGGTCAAGAACAACATCTTCGCCGTCTGCCTGACCCGGCGGGAGGACGTGGGACCGCAGGCCCTGGCCCGCGGCGGCTATCAGAACCTGATCCGCTACGCCGTCCGGGTGACCACCCAGGTCTACGAGCTGGAAGGCACCCTGGAATGGGCCGGCCGGTTCGACTTTGCCACCATCATGGTGGAAGGCATCCGGGACTTCATCCCGCTCTACGATGCCGTCCTGACGGCCATCCTGATCCCCCAATTGAAGATCGAGAGCCCGGCAGTCCTGTTCAATCGCAAACAGGTCGACCTGCTGGCGCTCCTGGCCGATAGAAAAGAATCCTGACAATTGACTTGACCGACGTGAAAGTGGATGGTAAAATCCGTCCGCTTTACCGCCCGTGGCAAGCCCCCATCGTCTAGTGGACCAGGACGTGGCCCTTTCAAGGCTAAAACTGGAGTTCGAATCTCCACGGGGGCACAAGACAAGACCACCTGAAAGGGTGGTCTTCATCGTTAAAACTGGAGTCCCCACGAGGGGATGATATTCGAGTCTCCCGGGGCACAAGACAAGACCACCTGAAAGGGTGGTCTTTATCGTTAAAACCGGAATCCCCGCGGAGAAGATATTCGGATCCCCACGGGGACACAAGACCGGCTCTTGCTTCGAGAATATGCAAAGGTCTACGGGTGATAGGCGCCGACGCCGCAGACGTCGCTGCCGACCTTCTCGTAATAAAATGTTTTCGGCTCTGTCGTTCCGGTCGCAGGATCGAGCCACGCATAATTGAGCGACCCAACCGAGGTGGTCGATGCGGAATCCCAGGCTGACCTGCTGATGGGTTCGATGGGCGAGCCGACCAGGTTGGGGTAACCGCCATTGGCGCTTTGGATAAGTTCGGAATTGATGCAGGCGACGTAGAGATCGCGGTCGAAGAAGGGCGCGACCCGGTTGGTGAAATCTGCAAGCGCCTGCGTACGCCCGACTGCTTTGTAATGCTCTACAGCCTTTTTGAGCATTGCCAGGGCTTCGGCAGGCGTACCGTGGCTCGAGGAATTCGAGGTGGGCGGCTGGGTGGCTGTTAATCCAGTAACAGGCAGGATGGGCGCGACGGCCGTACTGGCCGTGCTTCCGCCCAACAAGCTTGCCGGTCTCAATGAGCAGGCAGCTATGACTGCGAATAGAAGGATGCTGCTGACGATAAGTTGCAAACGGCGCGGGTTCATATCCTGTGACTCCTTAACTCTTGGCATTTCGATGGGTAAAACGATCTTATATCGGACAATTATCATCTTATTTTGGCCGCCATCACATCCGCCGGGAGTACCAATGACGCAAAGGAATAATCGACCGGCCCTTCTGGCCCCGGGCCTTGTTCTTGATCTGCATCCCCAGGAGATATAATGAATAAAGCCGTCAATTCTGACGGCCTTGTTCATTGAAATCGAGTCCTGACAGGAAATGCGTTGGCTGTACCCTGGGCCTTAGGGCGCGCATTCCAATTCGCGCACCCGCACCTGATTGGTCCCGGAGGCGGGGTACGGTTCGACGATGCGGCTCGTGTAGATGACATACAGACGGTCCCGGTCGACGAACAGGGAGCCGTTGATCGGTTCCTGGTCCGGTTCCGGCGCCCAGCGCTGCGCGAGCGTCCCGTCCGGGGAGATGAACAGGATGGAATAGCCGCCCATGATTTCGCCCAGGGCCGCTGCCCCGCCCCGGTAGGGACTCACGTCGGCCAGGCCGTTGGGGAACTCCAGGTCTGTGTCCAAAGCCGCGGGACCGGAGAGCAGGGATCCATCCTCCGCCAGGCGGGTGATGTAGACGCCCGGCGTCTGCCAGATGGTCGAGACGATCAGCCAGCCGTCCGCCGTTGGGACGGCCGCCGCTGAGCTGAAGTACCCTTCCTGGATCCGGCCGGAGTCCTCGTAAGGGAACGGCTCGATCACTACCGGCGCGGCCACCTCGTTGCCATCCAGGTCGAAGCGATGCACTTCCGTGGTCCCCAGCCAGGTGGAGATCACCATCAGCATCCGGTCGTGCCCGACGGACAGCCCGGGCAGGGAATCGACGTCCGTGCCGGCTACCTTCCAGTACAGGCTGTTCCCGTTCGCATCCGCCACCTCCAGCAGGGCTGTGTGGTCCGACGCGCCCGACGCCTGGTCGGTCCAGCCGAAGACCATCCGTGAGCCGGTCCAGATGGCCGTGCCGCCGGTATTGCAGATCCGGTTCGTCGGATTCCGCACCTGGGCGGAGAGCACTTTCCCGAAGGGATCGAGAAAGGCCGCCGCGATCCGGTCCAGATTCGAATGGTAACGCCCGCAGTAATCCAGGACGGCGTTGTCGCCCTGCCGGACCAGCGTGGGCGAGCCGATGACGTTGTCCGTGAAGGCCAGTTGCACCGGCCCGACCGGCCGGGCGTTGGCGTCTAACAGCCGCATGTAAGCGTTCGACACCGGCGCCTGTCCGTCGAAACCCACCACCCAGGTCGCCAGGATGCCTGCTTTGGTCCCGACCGCCTTGGGGTAAAAGGCGGCCCGGCCGTATTCCGTCGTGTCGTTTCCGCCCTCGCCCGCCTCCCGCACGACGATCGGTTCCGAGGCGGAGACGCTCGTGCAGGCCGGACCGCTGCCCCAGCCGGCCGTGGCACGGACGGGATAGACGGCCTTGGCGATGTAACAAGCCTCGAGAACTTTATCCTGGCCCGAATAGGCGGGGACGGTGACTTGCAGCAGGAATTTGTAGATCCCCGGGACGAGCGTATCGTTCAGTGTGAAAGCGAAGGTCCCATCGCCGGCCTTTCCGTCGCCGTGGACGCCGTCATCGTAAAGCTCGAAGGGACTGCGCCGGGAAGCTGGATCTTCGACCAGCCCGTGGATGCTTGCCCCGGGAACGACATACCAATCCAGGGCTCCTTGCCGCTCGACGGTGGCGGATAGTCGGAGCGGATCGCCGGAAAAGTACCTGGACCGGTCGAAATCCATGCGGACGCCTGCCAGGTCGTCAGGAGCGAGATTTTCCTGAAATGGGGGCTGGTCGAACGAGGCCACCTCGGCGCACCTGCCGGAGTAGACCTCGAAATTATCGAACGGGTCCGTGGCTAGGGAGAGCAAGGTCGGGGTGGGGTGGAACAGGGAGAAAGTGTAATCCGATGGATTGGTGAAGGACGGCAGAAAGGTCGCGGTCGGCTTCGGCGTGGACGTGGGGGCAGGCTGGAATGGCGCCTGAGGGGTGCACCCTGGGAGGGCGAGCGTGCACAGGAGGACCGAAAAACAAAGCGGGAGCATGCTTTTCGCGGCTACCTTCATTTTCCGTGCTGTGCACTTTCCGATCCCTGGTCGTTCCATCGGTTCCTCCCCGGAGGCAATGCCTGCCGAATTAATTGTATAGCAGAATCGAAGATCGGCAAGCGAGAGGGCGGGAACTCCCGGGCGGCAAGACCATCACGGCTTGATAGGGATCGGCTCTGTTGGCTAAAGCGTGGAACGAGGATAGAAACCGCCGGGACCACCTGAACGAGCCGTCCAAGTTGTTCAGTGGGCACCTGTTAGTCCATTCCCGGCTTCATAGGAACCACTGCCGGACCGGTATGCTACAATTAATTCGATGAAGAATCCCCTGTTCATCATCAACAGCGTGGCCCCCATTCGCATCTGTGACAACGGCGGCTGGACGGATACCTGGTTCGCCGGGCACGGCAAGATTTTCAACATCGGCGTCTACCCGTATGCCGAGGTGCAGGTCGCCGTCCATCCCTACGCGGGCGGGCCGGACCGGATCGTCATCAACGCCGAGAATTACGGTGAGCGCTACGCCCTCGTCCCCGAAAAACACTGGGACAAGCATCCGCTCCTCGAAGCGGCCATCGAATACATGCACGTGCCGGCGGACCTGAGCTTCGAGGTGACCATCTACTCGGAAGCGCCCGCCGGGGCCTCCACCGGCACCTCCGCGGCGGTCACCGTGGCCCTGATCGGCGCTCTTGACATGCTCACGCCCGGGCGGATGACCCCGCACGAGGTGGCAGCTGCCGCCCAGAAGATCGAGACCGAGCTGCTCGGCCAGCAGTCCGGCATCCAGGACCAGCTGTGTTCGGCCTATGGCGGGATCAATTTCATCGAGATGCATCGATACCCGCACGCCTCGGTCTCGCCGATCCAGGTGCCGAACGCCACCTGGTGGGAACTCGAAAGGCGGTTGGCGCTGGTCTATCTCGGCAAGTCGCACCGCTCCTCGGAAGTCCACGAGATGGTCATTCGCTCGCTGCAGGACGCCGGCCCGGACTGTCCCCAGCTCGAAGACTTGCGCCGCACGGCCGAGCAGTCCCGGGATGCCCTCTACGCCGGGGATTTCGCCGGCCTGGGCGCGGCGATGACCGCCAACACGCAGGCCCAGGGTCGCCTCCATCCCGCCTTGATCAGCCCGGAGGCGGCGCAGGTGATCGAGATCGCCCAGACCTACGGCGCCCTCGGCTGGAAGGTCAACGGGGCGGGCGGGGACGGCGGCTCGCTAACGATCCTCTCCGGGGCCGACGCCCAGCGCAAACGGGCCATGCTGGGGGCTGTCGAACAGGAAGCCCCGGCCTTCAGGAACATCCCGATCTACCTCAGCCGCTCCGGGTTGAGGGTCTGGAAACAGGAACAGGCATGATGGAGATGGGGTACAATTATTTACACACCGGTAAATTATTTACGGGAGATGGCATATGGCAGATGACGATAAAGATAAAGATACCCTGATCCAGGGCCTGCGCCGTTCCAAGATCGAGCTCGACCTGGCCTACGATGCGACCATCGAGGGTTTTGCCCGCGCCCTCGACCTGCGCGAGAGGGAACCGGCCGGGCACACCCACCAGGTGACCGAATATACCCTGCGCCTGGCCAAGGCGCTGGCGATCCCCGAGCCGGAGCTGGTCCAAATTAAACGGGGAGCGCTTCTCCACGACATCGGCAAGATGGGCATCCCGGAACACATCCTGCAGAAGACCGAGCCGTTGACGGACGAAGAATGGAACATCATCTGTAAGCATCCCCAATACGCCTACGACCTGCTCGCTCCGATCATCTACCTGTATCCCGCCATCGACATCCCGTATTGCCACCACGAAAAATGGGACGGCACCGGCTACCCGCGCGGCCTGAAGCACGAACAGATCCCCCGCGCCGCCCGCATCTTCGTCGTGGTGGACGTCTGGGATGCTCTCACCACCGACCGGCCCTACCGGAAGGCCTGGACGAACGATAAGGCCATCCAGTTCATCCACGAGCAGGCCGGGCTCTATTTCGATCCGGATGTCGTCAAAGTCTTCCTGAACATGGATTTCAAGAAGTCCCTGACGCGCCCGTACGTAAAATAACGGCCGGGGATGCGTTGGTCGAGGGAAAAGGCCCGGTTGTGACAGGTGGGCAAATTCTTATGAAACAAACTCTCAAGCTGCTCTTCGGGGAAGGCATCTTCGGGACCGGCTGGAAGAACGCGTTGACCAGCCTGGGCCTGGTCGTCGCGGTGGTGATCGTCAGCCAGCTCAAGGCCCTCTTGAATCACGGTCCGGCGATCCTCAACCTGCGGACCGGCCTCGACGCGATCCTGCCGGTCGTCCCCATTTTCATCATCCCGTACGACTCGCTGATGCTGATCATCTACTTCACCCTGGCGATATTTTTCCTGACCAGGACGCGCATCTTCCAGTCCACCAGCCTGGCGCTGCTTATCGCCTGGCTGGTCAGCTACGTCTTCTACATTTTCCTGCAGACCGAGGTGCTCCGCCCGGTCCTCCTGGGCAGCGACGTGCTGACCCGCATGGTCCTGGACGTCTACTCGCACGAGGGTCCCTTCAGCGATTTTCCCAGCCTTCACGCCTCCCTATCCACGATCGTGGCCATCCACTGGTTCCGGGTGGACCGGCGCCTGGGGGTGGTGGTGGCAATCTGGACGGCCCTGATCGTGACTTCCACCGTCATGATCAAGCAGCATTACGTCGCCGGCCTGATCCCCGGCATCCTGCTCGCCTTCGGCGCTTCCTGGGCATCCTGGCGGGTCTGGTCGAAGAAAGCCTGAATTTTCCCCAGGAAGCAGTTGGAATCAAAACGCCCGCAAGGGCGTTTTTGTCATTCTGTGACGTTCAGTCGACCTTGATCTTGACCACCACTTTCCTGACCGGACCGGGCGCCCCGGCTGCCAGCCCGGGCATGTGGGCATCTTCCGGGAAGAGCAGCATGAATTCGCCCGCCGAGACCGTCAGCAGGTCGCCGCGGCCTTCGAGCGGCGTGAAGTCCCGGGCGGGGTCGTACTCCCCTGGGGCGAGCCGGCCGATCGGAGCGAAGCCGATCTGTTCCTTCCCGCTGACGAGGTATTGCAGGTCGATGTAAAGCCGGTGGGCCTCCCACCGGCCGCCCTCCGGCGGCTTCGGCGAATATTCCTGGACCATGGCGTACATGTTCTGGCCGTCGATCTCCTGCCTTCCAACGGGCAGGGCAGACAGATCGGTCCGCTGGAGATATTCGAACGCCTCCCGCAGGCGCGGGGACGAATTTTCGTAGAGCCGGGAATTGGCCAGGCGGTCGAAGATCATCGGACGGCCTTTCGCTCCGTAGGGGCCTGCCTCTCCCGCTTGATCAGCGGGTACGGGATCAGCAGCAGGAAGCCGATGGCGATCAGCGCCTCGCCGATCTGCACGCCCATGGCCTGCCAGGGTCCGAAAAGCGGAACGCGCGGCGGCACCTGGGTGCCGAAGCCGAACACGTCGGCCATGCCCGAAAAGACTGCCACCACGTATCCGGTCGCCACCAGGCGCGAGCCGATGTCGGCCGGGATGGTGCGGGTGCTGCCCTTCCAGAGGGCCACCAGGCTGACGTATCCGCCGATGCAGATGATCGCCATCCCGACCAGGAAGACGGAGATCTGGACGAAGCCGACCACCGGGCTGCGGTCCAGGCCGAAGAGCGACGGGCGGATTCCGACCAGGAAGACCAGGAAACCGAACAAGACGATGGCCAACCCGAAGCGGACGCGGAACCGGGAGGGGATACTTTCAGGCGAAGTGTCAGGGGAGATCGATGATTGTGGGTTCGTGTTCATGTCGGCAGGGTTGCTCGCAGGTGGCGCAGCCAGTTTTCCCCAAGAACGGCTGCGATAGCTTCGTCATTATACCCTTTCGCTTTCAGGATCGGATCGAGTTTTTGCAGGTCGCTGATCGAGTCGACGCCGGTCGGGACGGAATCGAGGCCGAAGCCGCCGTCGAAGTCGCTGCCCAGGCCGACGTGCAGGGCGTCGCCGGCCAGCTGGCAGATGTGATCGATCTGGGCGGCGACGGTCTCGAGGGTGATGCCCTCGCGGCGGTCGCCCCGCCTCCAGCCGGTGGACAGGAATGTGCAGTAGGGAATGATGCCGATGACGGCCCCCCGCCCGATCAACCCTCGGATGACGTCCTCCGGGAGCAGGCGGTTGCCGTCGTATCCCGGCAGCAGGGAGGCGGCGTTGGAGTGGCTGGCGATGACCGGCCCGGGGTATAGGTCCAGGGATTCGCGGGCCGAGAGGGGGTCCATGTGACTAAGGTCGAGGGTGAAACCGAAATCGGCCATGGCCCTGATCAGCTCTCGTCCTTCGTCCGTGAGCGGACCCGGATCGCGGGTCCCGCCGCAGTAGCGCGTGCCCGCCCAGGCCAGCCCGATCAGGCGCAGCCCGGCATCCCACCACTCGCCCAATTCGGACGGGCCGCCCAGGCCGTCGGCTCCTTCCATGAGCGGCACCAGGCCGACCGGGTGTTCCGTGCGGCTGGCGTCCGCCCAGTCTGCCAGGATGGCTTCCAGGTCGGGGCGGGCGCCGATCAGGCGGAAGCGGTCCGGATGGTCGTCGGTCAGGCGGTGGTACTCGTCCAGCTGGGCCCGGTAGATGCGATGGGCTTCGGCGAAATCCGCATACGACTGCCGGTCCCAATCGCCTTCCTTGCGGCGGGCCGGCGTGGCAAAGATCGTCCCGAAAACGACCGCCACCCGGCCGCGCTGGTATTCCGGCCAGCCGAGCAGGGTCTCGCCGGCGTGTTCCGGGGCTTCCGGATTGGATGTCTGCTCCACCTGCCGCGATTCGACGACGGAACGGGTGTAATCCCGTCCGAAGTTGAGGATGTTGTAGGCAAGGTCCTCGTGAGCGTCGACGATCAGGTGGTCTGTCATAGGAGGCAAAAACCCGGTTTCGACGGAAACCGGGTTTCAAGGGGACTGATTGGAGGCTTACCCGGCGGTGGGTTCTTCGCCGGAGGCGGGCTCTTCGGGTTTGGTGGGTTCTTCCGGTTTGGCGGACTCTTCAGGCGTCCCGGACTCGTCGCCCATCAGGTCGTCCAGGTCGATCTGTTTCATGTCCAGGTCCTTGTAGGCGCCCGAGTCGACCTTGCGCAGGCTCAAGCCGATGCGGCGCTGGTCCGGGTCGATGCGGATGACCCGCAGGGTGACCACGTCGCCTTCGTGCAGGCCGGCTTCCTTCGGATGTTCGATGCGGTTCTCGCTGATCTCGGAAATGTGGATCAGGCCTTCCAGGTCGCCCTCGAGGCGGGCAAAGGCGCCGAACTTGGTCAGGCGGGTGATGACGCCTTCGACGAGCTGACCGACCTTGAACTTCTCGACTTTTCGCTGCCAGGGATCGTTCTGCAGGGCGCGGATGGACAGGCCGATGCGCTTCTTCTCGCGGTCGATGTTGATGACCTTGACCTGGACTTCCTGGCCGACTTCGAGCACCTCGGAGGGATGCTGGATGCGGTCCCAGGAGATCTCGGACAGGTGGACCAGGCCATCGGCGCCGTTGACGTTGACGAAAGCGCCGAAATCGGCCAGGCTGGTAACCTTGCCGTTGTAGACTTCGCCCTCTTTCAGGGACTCGATGACGCGTTCCTTGATCGACTGGCGGGTCTCGCTGGAGGCAGCGCGCTCGGACAGGATCAGGCGGCGGCGCTTGCGGTCCACTTCGATGACGCGCACGGTGATGGCTTCGCCGATCATCTTGGCGTAGCGCTGGTCCGGCGTATCGCCTGTCACGCCCATCCGGCGGGAGATGCCCAGCTGGGATGCGGGAATGAAGCCGCGCAGGCCGTGGACCGGGACGATGATGCCGCCCTTGTTGAAGCCGTCCACTTTGCCCTCGTAGGAGGCGTTCTCCTCGAGCATCTTCTCGACCTCGGCCCAGCCTTTTTGCTCCTGGGCCCGCGTGAAGGAGAGCACCACGTTCCCGCTGGCGTCTTCCGCGTTAAGAACGTAGACCAGGATTTCCTGGCCCACTTTGAGAGCGGCGCGTTCTTCCGCTGGAATGGATTCCAACTCGCGTCCGGTAATCACACCTTCTGATTTGGCACCCACGCTGACCAGGATCTGGGTGGGGTTGAGGCTGGCGACCACGCCGGTGCGAATTTCCCCGGGTTGGGGGAAATCCAAGGCCAACCCTTCCTGGTTGAGGAGGGTCTCCATGTTCAGGTTGTTATTGTTCTGATTGCCTTCGGCGGGCGTATTGCTCTCGGGCGCAGCCCCCTGCCCGAGCAGGGCGTCATTTTGTTCCATATATGGGAAACTCCGGTGAATAAGATAGGAGGATTATACAGGCGAATGGACAAGTTGGCAACCCTTACATTTTCGATAGGATCGCCGAAACCATGTCTGACAAAAGGCAGGCAGACCGAAGAAGTCCACCCGCCGGGCGTTTTTTCCTATTTGGAGGTCGGTCTTTTCTTTGGCATCCTTTGCAGTCCCCACAGTGAACCGATGACGACGATGATGATGATGACGATGGCGAGGGCGATGATCCCGGTCGTGTCTGCCGAAGAGGGGATGGGCGTGGACGAGGGGGTCGGCGTTGTCGCCTGGGTGGGGGTGGCCGGGGTCTCGCTTTCCGCCTCTGTCGGCGTCAGCGCCGGGAGGGCTGCGGCGGCCGGCGTCTCCGTGGAGGTT
>Ga0335069_10016292_pt1 | contig 10370 bp, 9 predicted proteins | sample Lox_Sample_11_FD_206714 | JGI IMG/M metagenome (GOLD analysis project Ga0335069, IMG submission 206714) | Soil microbial communities from Loxahatchee National Wildlife Refuge, Florida, United States - Lox_Sample_1.1 | ecosystem: Environmental > Terrestrial > Soil > Wetlands | place: USA: Florida...
GGCCCAGGGGAAAACGCTGACTGAGGCCACGACTGAAATCTGCAAAAAGCTGGGCGTAGTAGCTCGCATCTTGCCGATGAGCGATTCCCCGGTCGAAACTCGCGTCGAAACGCCGATCGGCGAGCTCAGCTTCCAGGAATATTTTGTGCAGCGCTGGTATCAGGATCCAGTGAAGTCGGTGCGATTCGCAGGAGCCGAAACGGCTAGGCCGGCTCCGGGAGTAGTCGAAGCAATTGCCGCCGCGAGTGCGGTGATTCTTGCGCCGAGTAATCCAATCACGAGTATCGGGCCAATTCTCGCCGTTCCCGGAATTCGCGAAGCGTTGCGGCAAACATCAGCGCAAGTGGCTGCCATTAGCCCCATCGTTGGCGATGCGGCGGTTTCCGGTCCCGCTGGAGCGCTCATGGCGGCCCAACGTCTCCCGGTTTCACTCGCAGGAGTCCTGCAAGGCTATGAAGACATCCTCGACATGCTGATCGCCGATCTGCGCGATGTAGAGCCTGCGGAGCGGCTTAAAAGCAACGACCTGCGAGTGCACTGCACGAACACCATCATGCGGACCGCCGACGATAAAGCCAAACTGGCGCGTACCGTGCTCGCCTTGCTCAGCAAGGAAACCGCAGGACGCGCTGGAACGAGTGCCTCATGATCCTGGTCCCGGTAAAAAATCTTGCCAATGCCAAACAACGATTGGCATCCATCCTCGATCAGCCTTCTCGAACTCAACTCGCACAAGCCATGCTGCTCGACGTTCTTGAGACTCTTTTCGCATGGAAGGGCCGGACGGACGTCGCCCTCGTGACCAGTGATCCTTACGCGACTCACCTGGCTCTGCAGTTCGGCTTCGAAGTCATCCCCGACACCGCCAACCGAAGCGAGACCGATGCAATCGAGATGGCCACGGCAGTTTGCATCCAGCGCGGAGTGGAGAGCACGCTTGTGATTCCTGGAGATATCCCGCTGATTCGGGCGAATGAACTCGAAGCCATCTTGCAAGTCGCGCCGAAGGAAGGTTCAGTGCTGGCTCCGGCGGCCGATGGTCGCGGCACCAACGCGATATTCCGCCGTCCGGCCGCGCTATTCCCGTTACGATTTGGCAACGACAGTTTTAAGCCTCATCGTGCTGCGGCAGAGACAACAGGCAAGCCATGTATTGTGCTGGAACTGCAGGGTATCGCGCTCGATGTCGATAATCCGTCAGAACTGCGGCAGCTGCTTGCAATGCCCGGCGAAACTCACGCCCAGCGCCTTGCCCGCAACTGGGACCTATCAGAACTTCCACTCGCCGCCAATCAATAACCATGCCCAAGGCCAACCCTCGCGAGTTGCGCATCATCCCTATCTCAACTGAGGAAGAAGTTCGTCCCGGGGATTCCCTGTCCGAGCTCTTTCTTCGCGCCGCCAAGCGCGCTCGATTCACCCTGAAACAGGGTGACATACTCGTGGTGAAGCACAAAGTCGTGTCGAAGGCGGAAGGGCAACTTGTGGAGCTTGAGCGCATCAAGCCTTCGTCCGCTTCGAAAGCCTGGGCAAAACAATACAAACTTGATGCACGAGTCACGCAACTGGCGCTAGGAGAAAGCCACGCCATTCTGCGTCGCAAGCGCGGTGTACTGATCACCGAGACGAAGCACGGCTTCATCTGTGCCAACAGCGGCATCGATGTCTCAAATGTCGATGGAGGAACACGCGCCCTGCTGCTGCCCGATGATCCCGATCGCTCAGCGGCAAACATTCATCGCGCATTGAAAAAGCGTTTGCGGCTTTCGATTCCGGTAGTCGTCACTGATTCTTTTGGACGCGCTTGGCGAGAAGGACTTACAGAAGTTGCAATCGGGATTGCGGGAATGAGGCCGCTGCATGACTATCGCGGAGATCACGATCCCCACGGATATCCTTTGCGAGTTAGTATTGAGGCAGTGGCGGACGAACTGGCTTGCGCCGCCGGCCTGGTTTGCGGCAAGCTGGCCCGCACACCTTTTTGTGTCATTCGCGGCTTCGAATATCAACCGGGCCGCGGCAGCGCACGCGAACTGATTCGTCCAACCTCAATGGATTTGTTCCGTTGAGCGATTCTCCAGGAGGGTTTGTGGCACGCCCGCTGTCATCATCAGAATTGGAAAGCTTTCCATCGCTCGAATGGAGTGACGTTGCGGCTCAGGTGAGCGCCGGTGTTCGCGACAGTCTCGAGCGTGTGCTCGATTCACTCCACGGCTCCGACTTGAACCGCGAACAGTGTGTGCAGTTAGCAAATTCCGAAGGCGACGATTTACTTGGCTTGTTGGTAGCAGCCGACACTCTACGCCGGGAGCTTTCAGGGAACCTGGTCACCTACGTGGTGAATCGTAATATTAACTTCACCAATATCTGTTTCGTGGGTTGCAAGTTCTGCGCCTTCAGCCGTGGGCCCCGCGAGGCCGACACCTATTTTCTGAGCCTGGAAGAGGTAGCACGGAAAGCCCTGGAGGCTTGGCAAATCGGTGCGACCGAAGTTTGCATTCAGGGAGGCCTCCCGCGCAACCTCCCGCCTTTTTACTATCGCGACATTCTGCGTGCGGTGAAGCAAGCCGTGCCACAAATGCATATCCACGCTTTCTCTCCGATGGAAATCATCTACGGGGTTGAACTGACTGGGATGAGCTTGCGCGATTATCTTTCCATGCTGCGCGACAACGGGCTCGACACGCTTCCCGGAACCGCGGCCGAAATTCTCGATGACGATGTCCGCTTCGTGCTCTCGCGAAACAAAGTTTCCACCGCAGAGTGGCAGGATGTGATTCGCACCGCACACAGTTGCGGAATACGCAGTACGTCGACGCTCATGTACGGACACGTCGAAACCCCGGAACACTGGGTCAATCAACTGCTTTTACTCCGGCAAATCCAAAACGAGACGGGAGGATTTACTGAGTTCGTCCCTTTGGGCTTCATCCACAACAACACGATTCTGTTCCAACAGGGTCTATCCCGCTCGGGCCCAACCATGAGCGAGCATTTGAAGATTCATGCTCTGGCGCGCGTGATGCTTGCCGGAGCGATCAACAACATCCAGGTTTCATGGGTGAAGTTGAATCGCAAAATATCGCAGCTTTGTTTGAACGCCGGTGCCAATGACTACGGTGGCACGTTGATGGAAGAAAACATCTCACGCGAAGCCGGGTCAACCGCAGGCCAGTACACCAGCCCGGAAGATTTCCAGGCGATGATTCTCGAGGCCGGCCGCATCCCGGCCGAGCGCAACACAACCTACAGCCGTATCCAAATTAAATCTAAGGCCGAGGACCTTATCAGCGAGCAAGCTGCCTTGGCGGAGTTTGCGTGAGCCGGCCAATCGCCGTCATAGGTGGCACCGGACCAGAAGGGTTCGGCCTGGCACTGCGTTGGGCACAAGCTGGCGAGAGCGTGATCATCGGTTCGCGCGATGTCCAGCGCGCACAAGATGCCGCAGGCAAGATCAAGCAACGCGTCGGGGCAGATGCGAAAATCACAGGCAAAGAAAATTTGGCCGCCTGTGCCGAGTCAGATCTGCTCGTACTCACCATCCCGTTCGAGGGTCATGCGGCTTTGCTCAAACAATTGAAGCCGGCCATTCGTCCTGGCAGCGTCATCGTGGACACTACAGTTCCTCTTGCAGCCAGTGTTGGAGGCCGCGCCACTCGAACGTTAGGTGTGTGGCAAGGTTCCGCCGCGCAAGAAACAGCGGAACTTGTTCCTAAAGGCGTTACTGTAGTCGGTGCATTTCAGAACGTCGGCTCGGAGATGTTGAACGCCGATGGGCCGGTGGATTGCGATGTGATTGTTTGCAGCGACGATCCGCAGGCGATTCAAACGGTCAAAGAACTAGCAGTGAAGATTCCCGGCGTACGCGCGCTCGATGGCGGCAAACTGGAAAACTCCCGCATCGTCGAGCAGATCACCGCGATGCTCATCGGGTTCAATATCCGCCACAAAGGCCACTCGGGGATTCGCATTACGGGCCTGCCGGAAGCGGCTTATCTCAAGCTTTGAGTAGTGCGTGCTGTCCTACGCATGACGATCATGGATTCCAAAGCCAACGACAGCGCCGCCATCGAACTACGCGAAGTTTCCTACAACCTGCACAACGGTCACGACCTGTTACACGATCTGAGCCTCACGGTTCAGTGCGGAGAAACCGTCGTTCTCCTCGGACGTAGCGGATCAGGCAAGACGACTACGCTGAAGCTGATCAACCGTCTGCTGGAGGCGAGCAGCGGCGACATCCTGGTCGACGGACGCAATGTCCGCGATTGGGATGTAATCCGTCTGCGCCGCATGGTCGGATATGTAATACAAGAAATCGGATTGTTTCCCCACTTTACCGTCGAGAGAAATATTTCCGTCGTCCCCAACATCGAAGGCTGGAGATCCGATCGCACTCGAGACCGCATTCAAGAACTGCTGCAGCTCGTCGGATTGGACACCGCCATCGCCAAACGTTATCCTTACCAGCTTTCTGGAGGGCAGCGCCAGAGAGTCGGAGTGGCACGAGCACTGGCTGCCGACCCTCCGTTCCTGTTGATGGACGAGCCCTTTGGCGCCCTCGATCCGCTCACCCGTGCAGAATTGCAGAAAGAATTCCGGAGTTTGCAGCAGCGACTGAAGAAGACGGTGGTTTTCGTCACTCATGACTTACGAGAGTCTCTGCTCTTGGGCGACCGCATCGCCCTGCTCGATTCAGGCAAACTGGTGACGATGCTCCCGCGAGCAGATTTCGAAAGTTCGTCACAACCTTTGGTTGTTGCCTACCGCCAAGCTTTTGATAGCGGCTGCAGCGCTGGAGATCGCAAATGAATTTCTGGCAATTCGTGGTTCAGAACCGCGCTCAGGTCGGCGAGCTGACGCTGGAGCATTTATGGTTAGTGGCAGCCTCGACGGTGCTGGCGGTTCTAATTGGGATTCCATTAGGCATCTGGATCACTCGCTGGCCGCCCGCCAACAAACCAGTCCTGGGAATCGCCAACGTGATCCAGACAATTCCGAGTCTGGCCTTGTTCGGATTTCTCCTGCCGGCGCCGTGGATTGGGGCCCGGGCGGACCGGATGGCGATCCTGGCCCTCACGCTATACGCATTGCTGCCTATGATTCGCAACACCTACAGCGGCATCAAGGGAGTCGATCCAGCCATTATTGAGGCTGGACGTGGGATGGGCTTGACCGATTGGCAATTATTGTTACAAGTGGAATTGCCCCTCGCCCTTGGCGTGATCATCTCCGGCGTGCGGGTGGCGGCTGTGATTTCCGTGGGCGTAGCAACGATCGCAGCAGCAATTGGGGCCGGAGGTCTCGGTGAATTTATCTTTCGCGGCCTGGCAATGGTCGATAACTCAGTGATTCTGGCGGGCGCGATTCCGGCAGCAGCCATGGCATTGCTCGCAGACGTCGGCTTTGGATGGCTGGAAAGAAAGCTCAGCCCGCATCAGATCAGACAATCGGCAAGTTGAGATTCACCACGAATTGATTTCAGCCGAAATGCTTCGTACCTTCTCCATTCTCGTCCTTTGTTCCGTGCTCGTCTCGTGCGGACCTCCGCGCGAGGACCGAATCGTGATTGGCTCAAAGAATTTTACCGAGCAGCTGATTCTGGGAGAGCTATTCGCACAGCAGCTTGAAACCAAGACTGGTTTGACGGTCGAGCGCCGTTTCTACCTGGCTGGAACTTACATCTGCCACCAGGCAATCCTTTCCGGTCGAATTGATATTTATCCGGAATATACGGGCACGGCTTTAACCGCAGTTCTAAAACAAAAACCCGAGGGACCGTCCGCCGACTTGTACGCCAAGGTCAGACAGGAGTATGCGCAACGCTTCAGGCTGATCGCAGGCCAACCCCTGGGCTTCAACGACACGTTTGCCATCGAGGTTCGCGGCGAAGACGCTCGGCGACTGCATCTCAGCACAATTTCGCAAGCTGCAGCCTATACTCCTCAATGGCGCGCCGGATTCGGTTACGAGTTCATGGAGCGTCCCGATGGCTACAAAGGTCTCGCTGCAACATATGGTTTGAAATTTGCCGAGACGCCGCGAATTATGGACCTCGGTCTTCTGGCGCGCGCGTTGCAGAATCACCAGGTCGACCTCACGGCAGGAAATGCCACGGATGGTTTGATTCAGGCATTGGATCTGTCAGTGCTACAGGACGACCGGCATTACTTCCCGCCCTATGAAGGTGTTGCAATCATGCGCGAACAGCTTGTGGCGCTGCATCCCGAGGTTCTCACTGCGATCGACGAATTGGCCGGCAAGGTGTCGGACGAAGACATGCGCCGCATGAACTATAAGGTCGACGGAGAGCACAAAGATGCAAGGCGCGTGGTAGAGGAATTTCGTCGAGAGAAGGGATTCTAGTGCTCTTCGGTCTTGCGGAGAGCTAAAACGCTAAAAGCTGAGAGCTTTCACATCAGCCACAACGCATCCACGTCCACGATGACTTGCGTTCGCGGAATCTTTTCCAGCACGGCATACGCGAGCATCGTCCGCAGCAAAGCATTCAATTTGGTTCGGCTGTCGCCTTTTAGAACAAAGTGGTAGCGATAGTCGCGCTTTAGCCGCACGATCGGCGCAGTTGCCGGCCCTAACACGCGAATTCCTTCGTGCCGTGTCTTGTCAAACCATTTGCCAAGCAGGCCAGACCAGCGAAGGGCTTCATCGAGTTTATCGCTCCTCACCAAGACATTTGCCAAAGCGCTGTACGGCGGGTAACGCATCCAACTGCGGAATTTCAATTCTTTTTCGTAAAACCCAACGAAGTCATGGGCCGCGGCGTACTGCACCGCATAGTGATCCGGGAAGAATGTCTGAAGGACAACCGTACCCGGAGTTTGCCCTCGCCCCGCGCGTCCCGCAACCTGCGTCAACAACTGAAATGTACGTTCGGCTGCGCGAAAATCGGGGAAGCCCAAAGCGGCATCGGCCCCGATCACTCCCACAAGGGTCACGCCGTGAATGTCGTGGCCCTTCGCGATCATCTGCGTGCCGACGACCATATCGAGATCGCCTTCATTCAAAGCGTTCAGCATGCGCTCAAAGTCTTCGCGCCCCCGCACAGTATCGCGATCCAACCGTCCGATGCGAGCCTGAGGAAACAAACCATGCAGCAACTCCTCCAGCTTTTCCGAACCGGTCCCAAGAAAGTACACGTACTCACTACCGCACTCCGCGCAAACTTTGGGAACAGGCGCCATGAAGCCGCAGTAATGACACACCATGCGGTTGTTGCGCTTGTGGTGAGTCAGCGCGACAGCGCAGTTTCGACATTCCATGCGGTGTCCGCAAGCCCGGCACAATGCCACCGGCGAATAGCCGCGCCGATTCAGGAGCACAATCACCTGCTCTTTACGCTCCAGGCGATCCCGGATCTCCTGCATTAGCTTCCGCGAGATCACCTGTTCGTGACCCGTTTCCTGAAATTCCTGCCGCATGTCAATAATTTCAACTTCTGGCAAGGGACGTTGCTCAACCCGATCCGGCATCTCAAGCAACGCATATTTGTTTTTCTTTGCATTGAAGTACGACTCAAGTGAAGGCGTTGCCGATCCAAGAACTACAACCGCGCCGGCCATCTTCGCCCGCATAACCGCAACATCGCGCGCATGGTAGCGCGGAGTTTCTTCCTGCTTGTAGGACGAATCCTGCTCCTCATCTACGATGAGCAAGGCCAAATCGCTGACCGGTGCGAACACGGCTGAGCGGGTACCGACCACGATTTGAGCTTGACCGCGATGAATGCGATGCCATTGCTCAGCTCGCTCCTGATCGGTGAGGCCGGAATGAAGGATGGCGACCTGCTCCCCAAAAACCTGGTGAAGGTCGGCCGCAACCGCGGGCGTGAGCCCGATTTCAGGGACCAACAGAATCGCCGATCGCCCAGCGTCAAGCACAGAGCGCATCGCCGCCAGATAAACTGCTGTTTTGCCCGAGCCGGTGACACCGTGAAGCAAGATGCCGGAAAATGCTCCAGCCGCCACTTTCACGCGAATCTCGGTTAGAGCCCGCTGCTGGGCTGGATTGAAACTCAGATCCAGCGGAACCGGTTTTCGTTTCAACCCAGAAAGCGTGAACTCCGCTGGCTTCTCGACGATCTCGACAAGGCCGCGCTTGACTAAGGTCGCAAGCGTGCTACGCGGAACATCCAACTTCCGCAGCATTTCAACGGCGAGCGTGCCTCCCGCGCCAGCCAATGCTTCGAGCAGCACTCGCTGGTTCGAATTAAGTTTGCCCTCAGCACTCCTGAGAGTGGCGATTTTGACGGTGCGCTCACGAGCACCAGCGCTGGACACGTCTTCTCGCGTAATCCACTTTTTGGCAACCATGCCAGCCAAGACGGCTTTCGAAACGCGCGTCGCGGATCGAAGTGTCTCTTCCCTTGCCATCTCGCCTTCGAATAGATATTCGAGTACCCGGAATTCGGCCGCCTGCTCATCCGGAGTTCGGCGCGACCGTCCCGATGAACCCGCCGTGCCAGCCAAATGCAACGCCTCGTGACCGTTCTCAGTGATGCGATAGCCGATCGTCCGCTTGAACTCCGCCGTGAGCGGCAGCATCGTCCGCAGCACTTCACCCAGCGGCGCCAAATAATAGTCTGCAATCCACTTTCCCAGCTTGAGCAGCTGTTCATCCAGCACCGGGACTTCATCAAGAACACTGACGATATTTTTGGCCTGCACCTTAGGCGCGCGGTCGTGCACTTCCGTCACAATTCCTAACATCCGTTTCTGGCGAAACGGCACCAGCACGCGTCCGCCGACCACCGGCAACATTCCTGGCGGAATGCGGTAGGTGAAAACCGAGTGCAGCGGCACAGGCACAGCGACATCACAGAATTCCGGCATGACGTTGACTGAATTGCATCCTAGCATCCGACGACTACTTCTTCCTGAATGCTGGGCGGCACTGGCGAGGGTACATTGTCCCTGCTAACATCACTCAAGGATGCTCCCGCGAAAATCCAAACCATCAAGTGCTCGTAGTCGTGTCGGTGTCCGCAGCAAGCGGGACGGAAGGCAGGCGGAACTCGTCATTATCACCGGCATGAGCGGCTCGGGGAAGGCGTCGGTTCTAAAGGCGTTCGAAGATCTTGGCTATTACTGCGTCGACAATCTCCCCGTCGGACTGATCCCGCAATTCGCGGAACTGGTCGGACAGTCTGCAGAAATCAAGAGCACCGCGCTAGTGGTTGACGTGCGCGAGGGTGCGCAACTCGAGGACCTGCCGAAGATTGTGGCCTCGGTCAAGCGCATCCTGCCGACGAAGATGATCTTCCTGGAAGCCGCCGACACCGTACTGGTCCGCCGTTTCAGCGAGACCCGGCGTCCACATCCGCTCGGCAAGAACGCCCCGGTGAAAGCTTCGCTTTCTGCTGAACGCCGCCATTTGCGGCCCATTCGCGCGATCGCCGATCTGGTCATCGATACGTCAAAATTCAACGTGCACGAGCTACGCGCCTACATTACGACGCGCTTCCAGAAACATGAGTCCGACCGCAATATTCTGGTTTCCTGTGTCAGCTTCGGCTTCCGGCGCGGCGTTCCTGAAGACGCGGACTTGGTCTTCGACGTCCGCTTTCTGCCGAATCCGCACTTCGTTCCGGAGTTCCGCCCGCTGACGGGGCGCGATCCCAAGGTCGCGAAATATATTCGCTCTTTCCCTCAGTCACGCGAGTTCATCAAAAGGATTTCCGACCTGCTGATTTACCTGTTGCCGCACTACATCCGTGAGGGCAAGAGTTATCTCACGATCTCATTCGGCTGCACTGGCGGCCAGCACCGCTCGGTGATGATCGCGGAGGATGTCGGCAAGCGGCTTAATAAGGCAGGCTACAGGGTGAAAGTGGCACATCGAGACAGTCCAGGATAAGTCGCACGAAGCTGCAGTAACCAACTCCGTCTACTCCGCCAGTCGGCCAACTCAAGTAAAATAGAGGCTTGCAACGCATGCCGAGTCGATTGCTCGCAGGCCTCGTCTGCCTGCGCTTCGGGAGCCCTCAATGCGGCAACTGACGCGCCTCATCCGCTACGTCGCACCGTATTGGTGGCAGTTGTTACTTTCCGTGACTTTGATGGCGCTGGTAGGCTTGCTCGACGCCTTCCGGGTTCTGCTGGTCGGCCCCGTGCTTGATCGCGTGTTGAACCCCGCCTCCGGCTCCAACGATATTCGCCTTTTCACGCTCCCGAAGTCGGGTCACATTATTTACCTTCAGCCATTCGTGCCATCGCACTTTCGCAACGCATGGACGATCGTTGCCTATGCCCTGGTTGCTTCCACAATCCTGAAAGGAATCTTCGATTACATCGGCACCTATCTGGTGAACTATGCCGGGTTCGGCATGATCACCGATCTTCGCAACAATCTCT
>Ga0335069_10016293_pt1 | contig 10370 bp, 14 predicted proteins | sample Lox_Sample_11_FD_206714 | JGI IMG/M metagenome (GOLD analysis project Ga0335069, IMG submission 206714) | Soil microbial communities from Loxahatchee National Wildlife Refuge, Florida, United States - Lox_Sample_1.1 | ecosystem: Environmental > Terrestrial > Soil > Wetlands | place: USA...
GCGTGACTTCCATCAATTGATGGCCGTCCTTACCGGCGGCCGGCCCGTTCTGAAGATCGTGCCGCAAGGCATGTCCAATCCCGCTAACATGGAAGTCTGGCAACATGCGCTTTGGTCGGTCATCAAAACCGAACGAATCATGGAACGATGGGGCGAGGCCATCGCCTGGGGCTTGATTGGCGATGGCGGCTGGCTGAAGGTCGGTTATGGCAGCCGGGACCCGAACGCGGATCAGCCTGATGTCCTGGTCTCATGCCCGCACCCATCCAAAATCCTGCCCGATCCTGACTGTACCGATCCCAGCTTGAGGGAATGCGGCTACATTCTATACGAGGAAGAGGCCGACCTCTCGGTTATCAGCCAGCGCTATCCCGAGCGCGGACATGAAGTAATGCCCGACAAGGAATCGTCATGGGTGGGGTCGGGGCCGACATCCCAGCATACGGGGTCGATTGCTTCGGCGGCATCGTCCCCCACGGGATGGAGTCAAAAAGGCGGGTTTCAGAGGGCCAGGGCCATCATTCGAGAATTGTGGATTGACGATTCCACGATGGAGCATTACACGGAAGAAGTCGTCACCGACATCGATTTGTCAACGGGCCAGCCGACCGTAAAAAAGGTGGATCGATGGAAGCCCAAATATCCTTATGGCCGCGTGATAACCTGCACCAAGGATGTGGTTCTAAGGGATATTCCCAATCCATTCGGATCGGCGTTTGGGCATAATTACCGCTGGCCCTTCGTGTTTGTGCCCATGGCCGAGGCCCCGCATCGGCTTTGGCGTCCGGGTCTGGCGTCGGATCAGACCGAATTGCAGCGGGCCATCAACAAGATGCAAAGCTTGATGCTGGAAAACAGCATCAAATGCACCAATGCCATCATGATCCGGGATCGCGACGACTCGGACGACGAAGACATCACGCTTTTCCCCGGCTGCACGATTACCAAGGATCGGGGCAGCGAAGTCAAGGTCGTATTCCCGCAGCCGCTTCCGGCCGCGGCTCTGCAATTTCAGGATCAGTTGATCCGGCGCATGAGCGAGTGTATCGGCCTGGCCGATCCTCCCGTGTCGCCGGGGCAGGCGGTTGCCGCGAAGACCGTTAGCTTCATGCAGCAGAAAGGGCATTTTCTGCTGGGAGAAATGGCTAAGCTGGCGGAGTCCTCACTTGAGCAGCTTGGGCAACGAATTGCCGGTCTGCAGCGGTCGCGCTATCTGCCTGGGAGACGCATTCCCATGTTCTCTGAGGAACGCATCCAGCAACCCGCCGAACATGCCTGGCCGGAACTTCCTGACAGCCTGCAAGTCAGGGTTGAAGCATCCAGTGGCTGGCAGGAGCAGATAGCCGCTTTAATGGCTCAGGCGGCGGCCTCGGATCCGCGGCAGGGCAAGCCCAAAAGGTAATCCATGGCCACCGGGAATCCGATTGAGATAGACCCGGAGCAGCTTTCAGTCAACGTACCCCGAAAGCTTAGAAAGGAAGTCGTTCTCAGTCAGGACACGACCAATCTAGTGCCGTATCGGGGGGCTCTGGCGGCTCGGGAAGGCTGGGGCACGGTCTGGGCCCTAACCGATTCCATCATCGGGCAAATGGCGTTCAAGTCGTCTGCAGGTCAGTTCCTGCTGATTTCAGCGACCACGGTCAGCGTTTTTTTATCCACCAGCCCTTATACCGGGGCGAGCATCAACCTGAAGGGCTCCAATAGCGCATTGACCGCGGCAAATACTCAACGCGCGGTTTTCTCTCCGCTCCTGAATTCGGCCACGCCCGGATTCGTCATGACCAACAACACCGATCCTCCCATCGCCTGGAAGGTCGGTGACATTCAATGGACCGTGCTATCGGCGGCCCCCGCCAAAGCCCGTTGCTGCGCAACGGTCACGCTCGGGGTGGCGGGCAACGTGGTCATGCTGGGCAACACCACGGAATCTTTGGTAAATTACCCGTCCAGAATCCGATGGTCATCGCTCAATGACCACACCACGTGGCCGGTCGCTTCGTATGCCGATTTGCTCGCCACAGCCGATAGCATAGTGGCCATCAGGGCGTTCAATCGGCTATCGGTTGCCATATACAAAGACTCGTCGATTTGGGTGGCCACGGCCCAGCCCGGGACCTCGGCGGCCTCGTTCGCGTTTGAGATCGTGGACCGCACCAATGGGCCAATCGGTCCCGGGGCAATCTGCGACGGCCCTTACAACACGCATATTTATCTCGGACGAGACGGCATTCTGTACCGGTTCGATGGTTCTGCAGCGGTTCCCGTAGCCCGGCTGTCCGACCTCAATGGGTTTTCGTTCGACTCGGCCCATACCGAAAACAACTGCATCCTGTATGACCGGTATCGGTCGAGATTTTATGGTGTCGCTTGGGCGCTGTCGTCCAATACTACGATATCGGGACTCGTCAGCATTTCGTCTGGAAGCATTGCGGGTCTGGTTCAGATATCGTCCGGAACCATCACGGGATTGGTCGTCGTCGGCAATGTCTGCACGGGCTTCGTGGTCATGGAAAGTTCCGGGAAAATCTTTCCGGTGTCGTTCGGTACGCGCCAAATCCGTTCTCTGGTCAATCTGGCGGATGTTGCGGCCAATAACAACGCGGCCGGCATGGACACGGCCATTTGTGTCGATCAGGCCGTGGTGGATGGTTCGTCAACGACCTTGGCAATCGTCTCCAAGCTGGAACTTCCGATATCGCCCACGGAGGTTTATGAATTCGACGGCATCGAGTATCTATTCGACGAATACGCGGGAGCGGATGTGGTGACGGTAACGGTTTTCTACGGGCCCGATATCGACCACACCCAGCAAGCCGTAATCTGGAATGCGCCCGTTCAGGCGGCCTCATCCCTGCTGGTTAGGTCCGTCAACCTGCAGGGGCGCTATCTAGCCGTACAGCTATCCATGAGCGCGTCATCCCGGATCTGGATCAGGAAAATCAACCTTTGGGCCTGGGGCAGGAGGTTATACGCATGAACTTTTCCAATGTCGTTCCGCCAATCCGCGCGAACCGGCAAGACCTTGAACCTTTGGCCGTTGAAGTTCAACACGCGCTGGGCTTGATCCTCAAGCAAATGGCCGCTTGTTGTGGCACCGTATTTCAGTCGGGACCCTTGGCCAATTTGCCAGACTCCACATCCGGACAGATTTTTTACTATGCGACGGACACCGGGCAATTGTTAGTCAATAGCGGTTCCGCCTGGTTTATTATCACCACTACCGCATTCACGCCATGAGCATCCCAACAACCGTCTATGCGCCCGATCCGTCTCTATATCCAACCTATTCGTCCGCGCTAGTCACGGACATCCAGAAGGCGCTTTATAACCTCAACCTGGCCGTTGCGACGGCGGTTAATCCGCTCTTGGCGGGAGCCTCTCTGGTCAACGTCATCGCCTATCAGAATCCGGGGACCTATGCCTATACGCCCACGGCCGGAGTCACTCATATTTTGGCCAAGACGCAGGGCGCTGGCGCAGGCGGCGGCGGCACCACAGGACCGGGCTTAGGTTATTTTTCGGTCGGCTGCGGCGGGGGTAACGGCAGCTACGCCGAATATTTCGGATCGGCATCGTCGCAGACGGTTACAGTAGGCGCGGGCGGCAATGGTGGATTGGGTCCATCGCATAAAAATGGCTATCCTGGCGGGCTGTCCAGTTTCGGAACGCTCTGCATAGCACAAGGAGGTCTCGGGGGCACAGGAATTAATCCAAGCTCAAATGCTTTCTTGTGTTATCAGGATACCGGCGGTCCTTCCGCATCGACGGGACTTTTTACCGTCGATGGCGGGCCAGGCGGGCCGGCTTTCTGCTATGACACAGTGGGCAATGTCGTTTCCGGAGCGGGTGCCAATTCGTTATTTGGCCATGGCGGCGGAGTCATCTGGCGAGCCCCCGGATTTGACAGCGCGGGCGGTTATGGACAGGGGTTCGGTTCCGGCGGGAGTGGAGCGGCTTCCAGCGGAACCGGGGCGATTGCCAGGACCGGAGGCGCCGGCGCGGGTGGGCTGGTTTTGGTCTTTGAGTTTCGTTGAGATTAACTTCTGACGTCGACAAAAGCCTGCCATCCACCCTTGCCCGGTTGAAACAGGTACATCATGTCAGGCTTTCCACCCGCGTAGGTGTCGATGCGCCATACCATCGGGCACAGCGCTTCCGCCGCCTTGATGGCACCGCCCATGTCGCAGCAGTTGTCGGCCGGCATGTCGAGGCGAAGAATGCCGTCGTCCACCACCGTCCACGAAATCCACCCGCATTGCAGGCCGCTGCTCCATATCGCACGCTGCCTAACTCGGCGCTCAACCGGACTTGCGCCGGCAGCATCGTCATTCATCGTTGCTCCTGTCCCGGCGCAAGCCGGTTAGCTCTGCGTTAGGGCACATCAATCCCCCGCCCATACACCATCAGGCCGCATCTTACAGCAGCTTTTCCTCATCGCTCGATTGCCGTTTGATCCTTTTCAAATGGTGGACGAAATAGGATGCCTTTGGCTGCTTGGTCGGCAGGGCCAGCCATGGGTTGAGGCTGATCGGATCGGTTCGTCTGTCCATCATCCGCTTGAGCATTGTTAGCCTGTACTTGGTGTGATACCGCGGATTGGTCCCTCTCAATCCCGCCATGAGCCACCAAATGCTTTCCCGCGTTAGTTCGCAGTACTGGGCTATTTGCCTGACCGTGTAGCCCTTTGATAGCGCCTTAATAACGATGCCCTGCCACCTAGTCAGGGCTTTGGTCCGCCTGTGCTCGCTCTTCATATCCTGACCAGTCCGCTGGCCGTTGAGAACCATTTTTTACGGCCGTCCAGCACCGGATTCATGAGCGTGGGTCCAGCTTGATGATACGATTCGTGGCCATTGCTCCGGCGAACCCTCTTGATGGACGTGCCCATCAGATAGATGTCCCGGTTAAAATTGCAGGGGATGATCGCGTTATGTGTGTGTGGCTGGATATCCTCAGCCCGTAGGACCATCGATTCGTAGTTATCCCGACTGAGCACCAGCATGAGCGTGTCGGCGGTAACAATGGTGGACGGCATGCTCGAAGCCCTGATTTCTATCATGTCCTGGCCTATGATCGCCGGGTCATAGCTGGCCCCGCCGACGATGTTCGTCTTTTCGGCATCCTCGTCGAGGGTGACACCGAGGACCTCGCCCGGCTTTACCGGACAGATAAAATCACCCGCGGCCCTGAAAAATCCCTGACAGGACAAGTCGAAGATGCGCGTGTTTAACGATATCATCGGTCTGTTTTCCTGGCTTTTTGCTCAAGAACGGCTTCCATCCAATCGGGGATTTCCTGACCATCCGGCATGGTCACGGCCATAGGCCGGGCCGGATCGTTCTTGTCGGCAGATTCAATCTTTCTACGCCTGACATCCAGGCGCAACCACGCCACGAAACCGAACCATAGGGTTGCGACTGAAAGAACCCAAATCATCAGTACCCACCAAAAAAAATCAATCACTTACCACCTCTCGAATGACGCATTGCGTTGCTGTCCCGAGCGCTTGAACATTTTCACCAGGTCGTCGGCCACATCCTCTTGAGCCCTCGGCATAGCCCCGTGTAGCCTCGCTAGTGTTGCCCTAAGGTCGGCCAGGCCCACGTTTGGATTCATGTGCTGATACCAGCTGCAGACCGCGATCATGGCGGCGATAACCCGATCATCGCCCCTGGCGCCTTCGTATTGCTCGGGACCCGTCTGCCGGAAGAACAACAACTCTTCGTTGAGTTCCTTGGATTGTATAGTAAGACGCCTTGACTTGATAAGCCAATCCCACAAACCCACCATGATTTGCTTGCTCTTCCAGGTCGTCTCCCAACCCCACGTATCGGACGTTGACCGGTATTTGTCCCACGGCACCCAGCGGTGCAGCCGGTGATAGCACTTCATCAACGTGGCTTGGGTGCCTCTTCCCAATCCCGTGACTTCGGCGGATATCAGCGCACGGTTGTAATGAGTTCCAATGATGGCCAGGGTATAGCCCCACGTGACGACATCCTGACGACAGGACATTTCGGCGACTTGAACGGGCCATCCATTCATGCCTCTGCGCGGGACTTTCCAGACCGAAGCGACGTTTAAGTCGGAATCGGCCAGTCCCCCACCGACATCCGCCCCGATGACGTAATCGAAATATCGCTCGGATTTATCGACGGGCTGTTCCCAGATCAGCAGATCTCCTTCCCGGTGAGGAATCAATCCTTGCTTGCCGACAGTGCCGCTCCAGACGGGTTCCGCAAGCTCCAGGCAGGGCAGCAGGTCGGATCGTTCCCACACGGTCCCGAGGATGTTGGTAAACGCCTCTTCCGGTGACGACGGGTATTCGATTCGCCGACGCTTGATGCTGCCAAAACATTGCGTATACAGCACATCCCGATACCACGCGAGCTGCTCACCGTCGCAGCCATAGCGGCGGCTCAACTCGACTTCCTCATCACTCCATTCCTCTCTAGGCAGGCCCGGAAATAACCGAAACGTCGGGTCTTCATGCCAGCCGAAAAAGAACGGCTCATATCCCGAAACGCCATCGACGGCCGCGTCCCACTGGTCCTTGTAGAATCCGGCGGGTCCGTCCGATGTGGATTCAAGAACCAGGATGCCGCGGCCGGTGATTGGGAAAGACGGCAGCAGCGCCCCCAGATAGCGTTCCGGGTCCGGGTAATACGCCACTTCCGACAAGTGCAGGTATTGCACATCGCCACCCCGAGGCTCTTGCAGGGCGGAAGACACATCGATCCTGGAATCGATCTTGGAGAAGTCCAGCGATTGGCCCGTACCGCCTCTCCGTTCGGGCTTGACCGGTATGCCCTCCCAGAAATCGGGCATGAGCTTGTAGAACCGCTCGTAAATGCCGAATATGTTCGCGGCATCCGGGCCGGTATGGGCGGCAACGACCGCCCGGATATGGGCGTTGGTACACGCAATATGCGTGAATTTAGCGGATATAAAGCTCGAAACCCCCATTCTTCGGGACTTAAGCACCAGAATTTTGCGGGGCTTGGTTTGATCGCTGTCCAGGAATCGGTTTAAAGCGGCTTGAATGGGGCGGCACGTGAATGGCGTGACCTCTCCGCCCTCGGCGGGCTTGATGAACAGCATCCGCTCGGCGTACCAATCGAAATCCCGGAACGCATTACGCGGGTCCATCGATTACGGGCTTTGCCAGTAGCTCTACAAACTGCGCATGCGTCAACGTTCCTTTGCCGATTTCCTGATACAGCGTGCCAATTTGAAGCAGGCGAACAAATCCCGTGGCTTGAGCCGGAGTGGCCGAGCCCTCCATGACACGCTTGATGACTTCGGCGATTTGGTCGGGGACTTCCTTCGGCATTGGAGCGCTATTCAATAGCACGTTCGGGATAATCAGTTTTCGGATGAAATCGGCGGCAGTGACATTTCCGGCAACGGCCTGTTCGTACATGCTTTCGATGATATCCACCCATTTGTCATGAGTAATCCAATCCCGCGCCAATTCCAGAAATTTGCGCGGGTCGGAGTTGACTCGCTTAGGAGCGCCCGGATCCGGCTTAATCGTATTCTTGGACAGGGCTTGTTTTTCGGGTTTTCTGGGCATATCGGAACTCTAGGAAATCGCAATCACTCCCGAAGCCGCCTCGGCATTACGACCTTTCGGCCTTGTGATATCAGGGCACTGACGGACTTTGAGACACACCCTGGAAACTTGACGTGCACAGTCCCCGTGATTTTGTTTTTCTCGTAGACCAGTTTCATCCCGTCCACGGTAATGAACTCATCATCGGACCAGGGCATTGTTTTTGTTCTTTCAAATTTACTCATGATTTTGATACCTCATCAGCAGTGAAGAAGATCAGCCATTTTAGGAAAGCATTAACCGACAGGAACGCCAGTATTATCAAGGCTTGCGAGGCTTTTGTAGGCTTAAATATATATCAATGTTCCTTCAATATGCCTTCAATGGTTCTTCAATGAGCCTCAATGTTCGGGAATCAGAGTCTGCGCTAAAAAGCGCGGCATCAGAGGGGAAGAGCAGCAAGATTGCCTCAATTCTCGAATGCAGCCTCTGCAGTCAGCGCGTGGAGTTCCTCCCGGAGCCGCTCCGCCGCTTCGCGCTCGGCCTGTAACGCCGCTTCGCGCCTCCTCCGTTCGGCAGCGGCCTGATCCGTCCGGAGTCGCTCCGACAGCGCCCTGAGTCCGCCCATGTGGTTCTGCAGAGATTTAGCGCCCTGATCCGGCGGCCCTCCCAACGCCCTCCGGGTCAAGTCAGCCAGTGCCGCCGTAGGTTTCGGTGGCGGCAGATAGCCCGCAGCGTCGGTGTCCTTGAGCCTCCCGAGCCGCACGGCCTCCTCGATCCGGGCCTTGCGGGTATTCGGGCAGGTGCCGAGGCTCACGGTCCATTGCGGCGGTCTCCCGTGCTGCCTGGCCTCCGCCAGCGCCGCGGTGTAGACCTCGAGGAAACAGCGCCGGGCGCCAACTTCGTCGCCGAGGTCGAGGATGCCAGAACAGGCTTCCCAGCCGCGCCGGATTTCCTCCGTGAGCACGCCGGTCTCGGCCTCGTTGCCGACGAACTTGACCAGGATGCCCCAAGCCTCATCGGGGCCGGGATGGCCGTTGTGAGTCCGCACCGCGAGGATATCCGCGATATCCGCCGGTTTTGGTGGTTCGCGGCCCTGCTTGCTCTTGGCATGGATCGCCAAGGCTCGCTTGATGTCGACGATTTCGAACTCGCCGAGGAGTTCAAACGCCGCCATGACCGCTCTGGACGTGATATTGCGCCCGACAAGTTCCCAGGCACCGGTCCAAACATCAGCAAACTCATTGAAATCAATGGATTTCATGATAATCACCTTCGATTGTATGGCCTTCCTTTCCATGGATTTGCCGCTCCAGGAACAGCCGTTTTGCCTCTTCGGCCACGGCTGCGTTACCGCGTTCGCCGCGGGGCGAAGCCCGTGCCCGTAGCGGCGCCACGGATTCCTTGCGTATCCAGTTGCGCCAGGTGGCGAACCAATCCGCCTTGCGGCCGTCCTTACCGGGTTTGGCGATCCAGTAGTCACGGAACCGAGCATAAACCTCCCGCACGTCTGCGGCAGACCATCCGGGCCGTTCCCGAATCGTCCAATCCAGCCAGTCGTCCGGCAGGTCCGCATCGCCAGGCCATCGAGTTCCGGCCGTCGAACGCGACGGTCCTCGCGGACTCCCCCTTCCGGCAGGCGCCGCCCCGTTCGCACCGGCCCGTGTGCCCGAATCGGGTAAGGGTCCTGGTGGGGCGGTGTGCGGGGATTCGCGGTCCCCGTCCCGGATGGCCTGAACTTCCCCACCGGCCTGCGAAAGCACAGGTCCTCGCGGTGGGGGAGGGTCCCGCGTCTCCGGGATTTCCGGCTCACGGGGAAAATCGTTTTGCGGTGGCGGCGTAGCCGAAGGCGGAGCATCGGGGTGACCGCGTGCCGACGACGCGGTTTCCCCCTCTGCACTCCCCCTACTCTCCCCTCCTTTCCCTTCCTTTCCTTTCCCTTCCTTTCCTTTCCAGGAAGTAGTGCTCCCGTACCACTCCGGTAGTGGTGTAGTAGCGTCGTGTCGCGGAGCGCCTATTTCGTCATAGGCGGAACCGCATCTTTTAGCGTAAGTCTTTGGATTATCTTCCTTTTTCCATCCATGCAAGATAGGACGGCTAGGCTTGTTGATCACTTGGTGCTTGGTGAAATTCGGAATGAAACCGAATTGCTTATGAGCGCCGTCGTCTTCTTCTAGGCTGAAAATCACCAGGAGTCCGCGAGGCGCCAATTCATCGACTATCGCGGTATTGACTGCTCCCGTAGTAGTGTCGGAGTGGTACGGGAATATCTTGACGCGCCATTCCAATGGAGACCACTCGATAACCCCATAATCGTCAGCGTGATTGAGCAAACCGATAAAAAGGCACTTGGCGAATTCGCTGAGCGTGCCAGTCTTGGCATCGGTCCAGAACTCCGGCTTTATCGTGCGTATCCTAGCCATTAAACGCCTCCGCAATTGCCGCCGCCACATCCTCGATCCGCCGGGCGAACAGCGCCACGGCGCCGTGCCTGGCAGCCAGGTCCAGGAATTCCGCCTGCTTTCGCTCGCGCTCGTTGCTAGGCTTTATCCACGATGGCCGTTTGACTTCGACGGCCAGCAGCCGGCCGTCGTCCAACTGCCCCAGGATGTCCGGGCAGCCAGCGAGCGTGTTAAAAACGACGGGACGATTGTGGCCCCCCTTGCCTGTTAGCAACGCGCTCCCGGAATTGAATCGCGCCGCCCACGCGACCCGCGGATGATATTTGAGCCATTGCAGAATCCCGGATTGGATGTCCTGTTCTAGCGGATCCTGCCGCCTCAGACGGAACGCGTTCACCTATCTTCCACCAGGT
>Ga0335069_10016294_pt1 | contig 10370 bp, 11 predicted proteins | sample Lox_Sample_11_FD_206714 | JGI IMG/M metagenome (GOLD analysis project Ga0335069, IMG submission 206714) | Soil microbial communities from Loxahatchee National Wildlife Refuge, Florida, United States - Lox_Sample_1.1 | ecosystem: Environmental > Terrestrial > Soil > Wetlands | place: USA...
GGTGCGGCCGCTCGATGCGTGGCTGCGCGCGCAGCTCGGCATATTCGAGCCGCAGATCGCGGCGCTGCTCGCGCATCGCGACCGGCGCATCGCACGGCGCCGGCGGCCGCTGCGGCGCGTGCTCGAGGACCGGCGCATCCACGTCCTCAGCGAATGTTCCGTATCGGTCGCGCGGCAGTTCGCCGTCTTCGACCGCTGTCTTCCCACCGATCCGTACGCACGGAGGCTCACATGATGATCCGCTTGCTCGCTTTCCTGGCGCTGGCCGTTGCCGCCAGCAGTTCCACGGCGCTGGCGCTCGACCTGCCGGGGCCACTCGTCAGCACGGCCTGGCTGGCCGAGCATCGGGACGAGGTCAACATCGTCGACGTCCGCGAGGACCTTGCCAGCTATACGAAGGCGCCGGTGTTCAGCACCGAAGGCGGCAAGCAGTCGCTGACCGGTTACGGCGGCCACATTCCCGGCGCGCTGCTGCTGGACTTCGCCAAGGCGCGCACGACGCGCAACATCGACGGCCGCGACATCAAGTGGATGCTGCCGGCGCAGGCCGACTTCCAGAAGCTGATGCGCGACATCGGCGTCAAGGCCGGTCGGCCAACCGTGATCGTCTCCGACGGCGCGACCGGCGGTGACCTGGACATGGCGGCGCGCATCTACTGGTCCATGAAGGTGTATGGCGATGATCACCTGGCGCTGCTCGACGGCGGGACGACGGCCTGGCTGGCTGCGGGCCTGCCGGTCAGCACCGACGCCGCGCCGAGCGGCGAAGGCGACTGGGTGGCGAGCGCCGAGCGCCGGCAGTACATGGCGGACAGCAACGACGTGGCCAGGGCGATCCACAGCCGCATGCAGCTCGTCGATGCGCGGCCGATGTCCTTCTATGTCGGCCTGGAGCGCAAGCCCGTCGTGCTCGCATCGGGGCACATCGACGGCGCGGTCAACTTCCCGCCGGAGGTGCGCGCCGCCAAGGCGGACGGCGCGCAGCACTTCCTCGGCGCGCAGCAGTACGCGGCGATCTTCCGGCACCTGGACGTGAATCCGAAGAAGGCGTCCATCACTTACTGCAACACGGGACACCTGGCCTCGGGCGCCTGGTTCGTGCTGAGCGAGATCATGAAGGCGCCGCACGCGCGCGTGTACGATGGCTCGATGTACGAGTGGACGACGGAGAACCGTCCGGTGGTCGGGCTGCCGGTCGCCGCGAAGTGACCGGCACCCGCGCGTCCCGGGCGAGCGCGTGACGGGTCAGCAGCGGAGGGCGAGATGGATCGAGGCGATGCGAAGCGCGGGCGGCTGGTGCTGGCGCCGGAGGACCTCCTGCAGCCCGGCGGCAGCTCGCGCCGGCGTCTGCTGGGCGGGCTGCTGGGCGGCGGCGCGGCGTTGCTCGCCGGGCGCGACGCTGCGGCTGCAACCGCCGGGGTCGATCCGGCGCACCTGCCGCCGAACGTGCCGCCGTGGTCGCGCTCGCTCGGCAAGCCGGTCGGCAGCGACCCCTACGGTCAGCCGTCGCCGTACGAGGGCAACGTCATCCGGCGGCTGAGCCCGGGGCTCACGACCACCAAGCACTCGTCGGTGGCCTTCGCGCCGCTGCAGAACCTGTTCGGCATCATCACTCCGAACGGCCTGCACTTCGAGCGGGATCACAACGGGCGCCCGGACGTCAATCCGTACGAGCACCGGCTGATGATTCACGGCATGGTGCGGCAGCCGAAGATCTACACGATGGAGGACCTGCTGCGTTTCCCCGCGGTGTCGCGCATCCACTTCGTCGAATGCGGCGCCAACACGGCGATGGAGTGGGGCAACCCGGCGGTGCCCACCGTGCAATACACGCACGGTATGCTGAGCTGCGCCGAGTGGACCGGGGTACCGCTGTCGACGCTGCTCGAGGACGTCGGCTTCGACACCAAGGGCGCCCGCTACATCCTGGCGGAGGGCGCCGACGGCGCCAGTCTGACGCGCACGATACCGATCGAGTTCGCGCTCGACGACGTGCTGGTGGCCTACGGGCAGAACGGTGAGATGCTGCGGCCCGAGCAGGGCTACCCGGTGCGGCTGCTGGTGCCGGGCGTGCAGGGCATTTCTTCGGTCAAGTGGCTGCGCCGGCTCAAGGTCGGCGATGAGCCGTGGAACTCGCGCGAGGAGTCGCTGCAGTACTCCGACCAGATGCCGGACGGCATGAGCCGGCAGTACACGTGGATCCAGGAGGCCAAGTCCGTCATCACCTCGCCATCCGGCGGCCAGCAGCTGCTCGACAGGGGCGGCTACTACGAGATCACCGGGCTCGCCTGGTCCGGCCGCGGACGCATCCGCCGCGTGGACGTGTCGACGGACGGCGGACGCAACTGGCGCACGGCACGACTGCAGGAGCCGATCCTGCCCAAGTGCCTGACCCGCTTTCGCATCGACTGGAACTGGGATGGCGGCCCGGCGCTGCTGCAGAGCCGCTGCATCGACGAGACCGGCTTCGTGCAGCCGAAGATGCGGCAGCTGCGCGAGGTGCGTGGCACGCGGTCCGTGTATCACAACAATGCGATCCAGACCTGGCGCCTCAATCCGGATGGGACGGTGGACAATGTCCAGGTTTGAGCGCCTCGTCCTTCCTGCCGCCGCGCTGCTGCTCGCTGGCGGCACGTACGCCGCCACTCCGACCCGCGACTATCATCTCGGCAGGCCGGCCGAGGCCGCGGAGATCGCCGGCTGGGACATCGACGTGCGCCCCGACGGCGCGGGCCTGCCGCCGGGCCAGGGCTCCGTGGCACAGGGCGAGAAGGTGTTCGAGGCGCACTGCGCGACCTGCCACGGCAGCTTCGGCGACAGCAACGAGTACATGGCGCTGACGGGCGGGATCGGCTCGCTGAAGACCAACGCGCCGGTGCGAACGGTCGGCAGCAAGCTCAATTTCGCGACCACGCTGTTCGACTACATCAACCGCGCCATGCCGTTCTCGCAGTCCAAGTCGCTGACGCCCGACGAGGTCTATGCGGCGGCGGCCTACGTGCTCAATCTCAACGACATCGTACCGGCCGGCTTCGTCGCGGACCGCGATACGCTGCCGAAGGTGAAGATGCCGAACCGCGACGGCTTCTTCCTGTTCCCGGGCCTGATGCACGTGCGCGGCAAGCCGGATACGCACAACACGGCGTGCATGCACGACTGCGAGACTGCGGTCACCGTGACCGGACAGCTGCCGCCGGGATTCGTCAGCACCTTGTACGGCGACATCAGCGCGGAGTTCCGCGGGCTGTACACGATGAACGAGCGGCGTCCGGCAGCGGCCGCTTCGGCTGCGACGACCACCGCGGCCGCCGAGCCCTCCCCGCACGAGCTGGCGGAGCGCAACAACTGCACCGTCTGTCACGGCATCGACAAGGCGATCGTCGGGCCCGCCTATCGCGACGTCGCGGCCCGCTACCGTGGCGACGCCGGAGCCGCGGCGCGCCTGGAAAGGAAGGTGCGCGAGGGCGGCGCCGGCAACTGGGGCTCCATACCGATGCCGCCGCAGTCCGGGCCGACCGATGCGGAGCTGGCCAGGCTGATCGGCTGGGTGCTGGCCGGTGCGCCGGACAAGTGAGCGTCGCTCGCCGATTCGATCCAACTTTCGAACCTCCTTGAGGACTACACAGCGATGAATCGTTCCCGAAGACAAGTTCTGCAGGTCTCGGCCGGCGCCGCCGGCCTGCTGCTGCTGGGCGCCGGCGGTCTGCTGCCGCGATGGGCCCGTGCGGCAGCGAATCCGCTGGCGGCCGGCGACGCGCGGCCCGAGTTCCTCGCGCTGACGCTCGACGAGGTCGTCAAGGCGCTGGGCGGCGGCGCGGCGCAGGCGTCGAGCGACATCACGCTGCGCGCGCCGGAGATCGCCGAGAACGGCGCCGTCGTGCCGGTGGAGATCGAGAGCCAGCTGGCCGGCACCCGCCGCATCGCGATCCTGTCCGAGAAGAATCCGCATGCGCTGTCGGCGGTGTTCACGATCCCGGAGGGCACCGAGCCGTACATCTCGACGCGGGTGAAGATCGCCGAGACCTCGAAGCTGTACGCGCTGGTGCAGACGGATTCCGGGTTCCACTACGCCGAGCGGCTGGTCAAGGTGACGCTCGGCGGGTGCGGCGGCTGAGCAAACCAGCGAGGAGAGGTTGATGGCAGACCCGATGAGAATCCGCGCGACCCTGACGGGCGACGTCGTGGAAGTCAAAGTGCTGATGTCGCATCCGATGGAGACCGGCCTGCGCAAGGACGCGGACGGCCAGCTCGTGCCGGCGCGCTACATCCGTGACGTCAAGGTGAGCTGCAATGGGCGCGACGTGCTCACGGCCGAATGGGGCCCGGCGGTCTCGAAGAACCCGTTCCTCGCCTTCCGCTTCAAGGGTGGCAAGGCGGGTGATACCGTGAGCATCACCTGGACCGATACCGCGGGCGACAGCCGCACGGATCAGGCGGTCGTCGGCTGATGGGGCGCGGCGCGGCGCGGGCGGTCCTGCTGCGGGCCTGCGTGCTCGGGACGCTGTCCGGCGCGGCGGCCTGCGCCTCGGCGCCACGCCATGCGGAGGCGCCGGCGCCGGTGCGCGTCGTGTACCACGTGGACGCCGGCATCGGACAGGCGACCGAGGCGCTGCGCAACATCCGCAATCAGCTCGAGGCCGATCCGGACACGCGGATCGTCGTGGTCGCCATCGGCAAGGGCGTCGACTTCCTGGTCGGCGGCGCGATGACCGACGGAGGCTACCCGTTCGATCTGTCGATCCAGGAGCTGCAGGCGCAGGGCGTGCGTTTCGAGGCCTGCGGCAACACGCTGCGCACGCGCGGCATCGATCCGAAGCAGCTGGCCGAGGGCGTGGTCGTCGTACCGGCAGGCATGGCCGAGATCGCGCGCCTGGAGGCGCGCGAGGGCTATGCCTACATCAAACCCTGAGCCCGAAGGGCCGGCGGAGGAGCAGCGGTGAGTTTCAGCAAGCGCTTGGTGGGGTATGGATTCGCGGTCGCGGCGTGCGCGGCGCTGCTGCCGGCACCGGCGGTGCGCGCGCAGGATGCCGCCGGCAGCGATCCGGTGGCCGAGTATCGCGCGATGTTCGGCGATGATAACCCGGCGGAGCTCTGGCTCACGCGCGGCAAGGAACTGTGGACCAGTGCGCGCGGACCGCGGCAGCTCGCCCTGGCCACGAGCTGCAACCTCGGGCTGGGTGTCGGCGTGGTCAAGGGCGCCTACGCGCAATTGCCGCGCTACTTCGCCGACACGCGTCGCGTCCAGGACCTGGAGTCCCGACTGCTGACCTGCATGGTGGACGGACAGGGGCTGGAGCGCGCGGCCCTGCTGCAGAACCGCTTCGGCGACGGCGATCGCAAGTCGGATCTCGAGGCGCTGGTGGCGTACGTCGTGGAGCAGTCGCGCGGCATGCCGATGCGCGTGCCACAGGCGCGGCGCGAGGAGCGCCACGCCTACCAGTTGGGCAAGGCCATCTTCTACTACCGCGCGGGAACGCACGACTTCGCCTGCGCCACCTGCCACAGTCAGCCCGGCAAGCGCATCCGGCTGCAGCAGCTGCCGGACCTCGCGACGGTCGAGGGGGCGCGTGCCGCCTACACGACCTGGCCGGCGTACCGCGTGTCGCAGGGCGAGGTGCGCACGATGGAGTGGCGCCTTGGCGATTGCTTCCGCCAGCAGCGCCTGCCGGAGCTGCTGTACGACTCGGAGGCTGCGATCGCGCTGACGATGTTTCTCGCAAGGAACGCCGACGGCGGCGTGATGGCGGCCCCCGGGCTGAAGCGTTGAGGAGTCCGAACATGCGCATGCGCACTCTCGCAGGGATGATCCTGTTCGCCGCGCCCCTGGCCGCGCTCGCGGGCGATGCCGGCGGCGGCACCGACCGCAACGTCGCGGCGCGCGCGGCAATGCAGCGCTCCTTCAAGGCGCACGGCCAGGCCGGGCTCGATCGCCTCGAGCAGGACGACACCCAGGAGGCGTGCTCCCGCCATGCACCGGCGCCGCTGCCGGAGGCGCGCGCGGCCAAGGTGCGGGCGGCCAATCAGGCGTTGATCCGCTACCCGGCCGACGGCCAGTACCTGGGCGACTGGAAGCGCGGCGAGGCGATCGCCCAGCAGGGTACCGGCCTGCAGTATTCCGACGACCCGGCACAGCCCTCCGGTGGCAACTGCTACGCCTGCCATCAGCTCTCGGCCAAGGAGATCGCCTACGGCACGATCGGCCCGTCGCTGTACAACTACGGCAAGATCCGCGGCCGCTCGGAGACGATGCTGAAGCTCGCGTGGGCGATGATCTACGACATGAAGACGCTGTCGGCGTGCTCGGCGATGCCGCGCTTCGGCGCCAAGCGCATTCTCGACGAGCAGCAGCTCAAGGACGTCATGGCGCTGCTGTTCGACCCCGATTCCCCGGTCAACCAGTGAAGGCGCCCGAGCCACGCCCGTGACGCTGTCGCGCCGCGAATTCTGCCAGGTGCTGGCGGCCGCCGCGGCGGCCGGCATGCCGCTGGCAGCCCGCGCCCGGGCACCGGCATCGCTGTACGAGCTGCCGCGCTTCGGCAACGTCAGCCTGCTGCACATGACCGACAGCCACGCGCAGCTGCTGCCGCTGTACTACCGCGAGCCCGACTGCAACCTGGGCGTCGGCGCCGCGCGCGGCCAGCCGCCGCACCTCGTGGGGCGGCAGTTGCTGAAGTTCTACGGCATGCGCCCGGGCACCGCCGAGGCGTACGCGCTCAGCTGCGTGGATTTCGCCGCGGCCGCGCGCCGCTACGGCAAGGTGGGCGGCTACGCGCACCTGGCGACGCTGGTGAAGCGCCTGCGCGCGGACCGGCCGGGCGCGCTGCTGCTCGACGGCGGCGATACCTGGCAGGGCTCGGGCCTGTCGCTGTGGTCGCGCGGCCAGGACATGGTCGAGGCGCAGCTGGCGCTGGGCGTCGACGTGATGACCGGCCATTGGGAATTCACCTACGGCGCCGAACGGGTGCGCGAGGTGGTCGACGGCGCCTTCAAGGGCAAGGTCGACTTCGTCGCGCACAACGTCCAAACCGCCGACTTCGGCGATCCGGTGTTTCCGAGCCACGTGGTGCGCGAGATCAACGGCGTGCCGGTGGCCATCATCGGCCAGGCCTTTCCGTACACGCCGATCGCACATCCGAAGCGCTTCGTGGCCGACTGGTCCTTCGGCATCCAGGAAGAGCACCTGCAGCAGGTCGTGGATGCGGCGCGCAAGGCGGGGGCGGCCGTCGTGGCGCTGCTCTCGCACAACGGCATGGACTGCGACCTCAAGCTCGCCGCGCGCGTGCGCGGGCTGGACGCGATCCTCGGCGGCCACACCCACGACGGCGTGCCGCGCCCGGTCGTGGTGAGCAATCCGGACGGCAAGACGCTCGTGACCAATGCGGGCAGCAACGGCAAGTTCCTCGCGGTGCTCGACCTGGATGTACGTGATGGCCGGCTGCGGGACTACCGCTATCGGCTGCTGCCGGTGTTCGCCCACCTGCTCGCGCCGGATCCGGCGATGCAGGCGCTGATCGAGCGCCACCGCGCGCCGCATGTCGCCAGGCTGGACGAGCAGCTCGCGGTCAACCACGCACTGCTGTACCGGCGCGGCAACTTCAACGGCAGCTTCGACCAGCTGATCCTCGACGCCCTGCTCGAGGTGAAGGACGCGCAGATCGCATTCTCGCCGGGCTTCCGCTGGGGCACGACGCTGCTGCCGGGCGAGTCGCTCACGCGCGAGCGGCTGCTGGATCAGACGGCGATCACCTATCCGGCCGTCACCGTCAACGAGTTCAGCGGCGAGCAGGTGAAGGCGATACTCGAGGACGTCGGCGACAACCTGTTCAATCCGGATCCGTACTACCAGCAGGGCGGCGACATGGTGCGGGTCGGCGGGCTGAGCTACGCCTGCGAGCCGGCGGCTCCGGTGGGCCGGCGCATCAGCGACCTGCGCCTGCACGGCGCTCCGCTCGACGCCGGCAAGCGCTACAAGGTCGCCGGCTGGGCGTCGGTCGCGGAAGGCGCCACCGGCGAGCCCGTGTGGGAAGTGGTCGAGACCTATCTGCGATCGCACGGACCGGTGAGGGCGAGTGCGCCGACGCTGCCGCGCCTGATCGGCGTGGCCGGCGACCCCGGGATCGCGACGTGAACTGGCGTCTGCTCCTGGCCGCGCTGCCGCTGCTGGTGGCGGCGGATCGCGCGGCGGCGGAGGTCGCGAGCGGCGCCTCGTGGCTGCCGGCCACGGTGTCGATGCCGGTGCGCCAGGTCGGGCGGCACTCGTACTACGTGCAGGGCCGTCTCGAGGAGGCGACGCGCGCCAACCAGGGATTCAATTCCAATGCCGGGTTCGTGATCACGAACGCTGGCGTCGTGGTGTTCGACGCCCTCGGATCACCGGCGCTCGCGGACCGGCTGATCGCGGAGATCCGGCGGCGCACCGCGCAGCCGATCCGGCTGGTCGTGATCAGTCACTATCACGCCGATCACTTCTACGGGATCGCCGCGCTGCGCGCCGCCGGAGCGCAGATCTGGGCCGATGGCCGCGCCCGCGCCTACCTGAACTCCGACGCCGCCAGGCGCCGCATCGAGGAGCGCCGCCGGGACATCGGCCCGTGGCTCGGCGCGGACTTCCGGCTGCCGCTGCCCGATCGCTGGATCGAGGCAGACGAGCAGTTCTCGGTCGGCGGCGTGCGCTTCGGACTGGTGCGCCTCGGGCCGGCGCATTCGCCGGAGGATCTCGCGCTGTGGGTCGAGCCGGATGCGGTGCTGTATTCGGGTGACGTCGTCTATGCGGGCCGCGTTCCCTACGTGGGTGAGGATTCCGATACCCGGCACTGGCTGGTCGCGATCGACCGGGTGCTGGCTCTCGAGCCGCGCGTGCTGGTTCCGGGACACGGCCCGGCCACGCGCGTGCCGCGCCGTGATGCGCAGCTCACGCGCCAGTACCTGGAATTCCTGCGCACGCAGATGGCGGCGGCCGTGCGCGATTTCAGGCCGTTCGACGAGGCCTACGCGGCCGTCGACTGGCGCCGCTTCAGCGCCGCGCCCACCTTCAACGTGGCGAACCGCGGCAATGCCTACGCCGTGTACCTGCAGATGGAGCAGGAGGCGCTCGCCCGATGACCCCGGGCCTACGCCAGCTTGACGAGCAAACGCGCGAGTTCGTCGGTCGAGGCGCGGATGGCGGCCGCGTCGGTGGCGCCCTCGACGTGGCTCACCAGGCTGCAGGCCAGCATCTCGTAGAAGGTGCGGTCCAGCGCGCGGCGCGCGGCGGTCATCTGGTTGGCGATCGCCTCGCATTCCGCGCCGCGCTCGATCATGGCCTTGATTCCGCGCAGCTGGCCCTCGATGCGGGACAATCGCGTGACGATGCGGCGTCGCCCCGCGCGCTCGCTCTGGATGGCGGCGCGACGTCCGGCCGGTCCGGCAGCGGCTGCGATCCTCGGCGCACGTCTGGTCAGCATGGCTCTGTTGCTCCGCGCCGGCCGGCAGTCCCGACCTCGGTTTTTGTAGGGTATTCGATGTGCCTCGAGAGTAGAAGTGAGAAATCGCGCGTCGCCGGAAGGCGCGTGCTCGTTGAGTCCGATAACTACTATCAGTCAATGACGGGGGCTCCCCGACAGGAGAACGTGATGCAAGATGTCAAACATGGCGCAACGTCGTTCCGGCCGTTGCGCGTTCAATGGCTCGCCGCGGCAGCCTCCATCGGGGTGCTGGCGAACGCGTCGGTGGCGTTCGCGACGGACGGCTACTTTACGCATGGCTACGGCATGAAGGCCAAGGGGCGCGGCGGCGCGTCGATCGCGCTGACCGATGACGCCTTCGGCGGCGCCAACAATCCCGCGACGATCGGCGCTGCCGACGACCAGCTCGCCGTAGGCATCGATCTGTTCAGCCCGCGGCGCGAGTCGCAGCGCTCGGGCCTCGGTCCGGGGCTCGACGGCTCGGTGGACAGCGGCAGCACGCTGTTCGCGATCCCGGAGTTCGCGTACAAGCACTCGCTGCGCGACAACCTCGCGCTCGGCGTCACGCTGTATGGCAACGGCGGCATGAACACCGATTATGCCGGCGGGCAATTCAATTGCGGCCAGGGGCCGGCCAACATGCTGTGCGGTGTCGGTCGACTCGGCGTGGACCTCTCGCAGCTGATCGTCGCGCCGAGCCTCGCGTACTCGGTCAGCCCGGGACAGGTGCTCGGCATCGCGCCGTTGCTCGCCTACCAGCGCTTCAAGGCGAACGGCCTGCAGGCCTTCGCGGGCCTGCCCGGCCTGTCCTCCGATCCGGCCAACGTGACCAACCGCGGCTACGCGGATTCCACCGGCATCGGGGTGCGCATCGGCTACTTCGGGCGCATCAGCCCGCAGTTCGCGATCGGTGCCACCTACGCCATG